>Ga0265797_10006174_pt1 | contig 17078 bp, 7 predicted proteins | sample P2T30metagenome_FD_192433 | JGI IMG/M metagenome (GOLD analysis project Ga0265797, IMG submission 192433) | Plant litter microbial communities from East Loma Ridge, Irvine, California - P2 T30 | ecosystem: Environmental > Terrestrial > Plant litter > Unclassified | place: USA: California...
TGTTCAGAAATGCGTAAGCAGAGGCTCTGGTTCATGTCTGCCAGGCAACTCTCTCCGTGGGCCACGGAATTACGCCCCTGGGGCCATGACCGTTTCTGGCTCTCGGAGCGAGGTCAATACACAGCATCTTCTGCCACAACAGTCCTCCTTTACGACCTACATACATTTGTGTTGCCAGCTGTAGCACAGCGAGTGATAGGGGTTCCGCTAGTATTTTTCGGCTTTCCACCCAGACATATATAACACGAGTCTTTCTTCGTAAAGTGTTTACATCGCAGTTCACTCGACACTGTCCTATATCCACGTCCTTTCTAGAGACTTCTCTCCTTTATCCAAAAGTGTTCCAGAATGTTCGCAATCTTTCTCGTAGCCTCTTGTCTGCTATGGCAAAGCACTTCAGCTTCGCCCACTCACTCGTCCGCGCGACCTGACGGATGGTGCAAACAGCTGGACATTCCAGTGTTTGCAACCGCAGCCAGCGCCATTTACGACATCCCACAGGTCCATAACGACATCGAAGCTACCGCATGGGCAATCTACGATGCGACTCGAAGCACGCTGCACGGACCCGGTAACATCGTCAAGAACACGACAACGTCCGGTACTTTCAACATTCATGCTCAGCTATGTATACCGAGGTCTCCTAAGAAGAGGGACATCTTACAGCTCGCCACTCATGGTGTACACTTCGATTCTCGCTACTGGGACTCGAGGTACCAGCCGGAGAAGACGTCCTATGTCGACGCTACACTGAAGGCTGGGTACTCCATCTTCACGTATGACCGTCTCGGAGTCGGGCAGTCGGGCCATCCAGATGCGTACAGCGTGGTTCAGGCGCCTTTGGAACTGGAGATCCTTCGGCAATTGACACTGATGGCGTACAACGGTACGCTGTACGACTTCGCAATGAAGGCGAAACCTTCCAAGCCTGGGTTCATCAATTTGACCAAGCCACATAAGATCGTTCACGTTGGACACAGCTTCGGATCCTTCCTCACCTCTGCATTCATCGCAAAGTATGGAAACCTCACCGATGGAGCCATCATCACTGGCTTTCTCCTTTCAGAGTTCCTCGCACAAACTGGATCGACGACTTTCGCTGTCGAATACGCTGCAACCAGCTCACCACCCTATGATCGAACAAGTGGCTACGTCGTCAGCACGAAAGCAGGCATTCAAAACGTGTTCTTCGGCGGCAATCTCTTAACAGCCTTCACTCCAGAAATGCTGGACTACGGCAATTCGATCAAGCAGCCTGTTCCAATCGGGGAATTCGCGTCCGCATTCTCGCTGCTGGGCAACTTTGGCCCTTCGTTCAAAGCGCCGCTTCAATACGTTCTACCCGAGCAAGATTTTTACATATGCAGGGGTGATTGTAATAGCTTGGCTAATGTTACGGCGCTCAATGCTACATATCCTCACAATACTGCTCTTGAGGTTGTTGTTCAGCCTAATACTGGTCATGCACTGCCGCTTCATAATAATGCTACGGCTGGGTTTCAGCTCACGTACGATTTTCTTGCTAGGAATGGGCTGTAGATCGCATATTCGGCTCACTCTGGTGGTTTTCAGCACATCGACGCTGCCATAATCTTTTTTTTCGCGATGTATAATCAGTTTTGTACTTCACACACGCTCGCTCAACCTCTTTAGACAATGTTTGTAAAAATCGTACACACATACTTCCAACTTGATCCGAACCTTGATCACAATCAATAGTAGTTCACACATGTCGCTCAGTCAACGAACAAACGAGTCTTTTGTTATTCAACACTGCAGGATTAGAAGATTATCTGGGCCAGCTGCGGACACACAAATTTAGATATTCTGCAGCCTTGCCGGGAGGTGTTCGCGGTTGCTGAATTGAACACGTTGCCGGAGGACCATTCTTGCCATGTCGGTATCGGCAACCTTTTACTGCACATCTCATAGCCCTAGCGCCAGCTCTCAGACATGCCTTCTCTCATTGAATTACGTATCCATCATTCTCTAAGCTATCAGAGTGCGGCGATAATTGATTGGCCGCGCGAATTTGATGAACCTGAGATCAGCCAACGGACGACTCAAGACACCATGCACCCTTTGTTCTGTGGAAGATTACTATCGTTTGCAAAATATGCTGACCCCCCTCCGCTTTTCCAACAATAGACTGTGGATACCGTACTATAGAAATGTCCCTGGTACAGAGGGGCCGGAGCAACCTAATAGGGTAGATTTGTATAGTTGACAGCTGCAGGTCCTATGTACGCAAGTACACCTAATTACGTACTGTAAATATACGTAAGCTTGCCTTATGTCCCGTGGTACGAAAAATAGAGGGGTTTCAGTATATTATGAGAAGCACCGATAGTCTCTTAACCTCGAGTGGCCTGCCAAAGAGCAAGACACGCACAACAGTACGTCAACAATTTTGAGCATTACGTTAAAGGTGATGTACAATGATCGCAGCACACACCGACCCCTTCGCGCCCTTTGACGAACATTCCAAATTCCATGCGGGCAGTGTAAGAACTCAGCGTCGGGTATGACGCCAAGGATGGCTGCATACACCAAGAGCGGTGACTCAGCCTCAGCCTCTCGGAAGCGAGTACACTTCTTGGCTCAGATGACTTACAAATATCGTGTGGTCCACGAAGCTCAGCTGTAAGCTTTTCTTGGGCCATATCATATACAGCACAACACATATAATGTCTACTACAAAGAAGCAGGGCACTTCGAAGAGAACAAGGACGCATCACCACAAGTCGAGGAGTGGGTGCCTGGAGTGCAAGCGACGACGGGTAAAAGTATGTACCTCCTAGTTGACATCAAATTTGGGCAAGAAGCTAAGGAGATGACAGTGTGATGAGGCGAGTCCTTCATGTACGCGATGTGGCTTGGGCTTGCTCAAGTGCAAGTATCCATCGAACCCGCACCTTCCAGGACCTGATCGGACCTACCAGTTCATTGTCACCTCGTCCAATGAAAGCATTTCTCCGACGGCATCCTCGTTTTCGACTCGTTCGCTGTCGCTCGAGGTGTCGCCTGTTCCCGAACCCTTCTTCCCGAACACCAATGAATACTTCAAGGTCCCGCAGACCCCTGGACTTTCCGATGTTGAGCTGTACGATCACTATCTGCAGCATACCAGCCGTACATTGAGTCCTTGCCAGAGCGACTACAACGTCATGTATATGGGCATGCCGAAGCTCGCACAGCAGAGTGAGACCGTGCTGCACGCTATTCTCGCAGTCGCGGCTGCAGATATAGCATGGAACATGATATCCGACGGGAAACCAGCAGAGTTCGAAGCCGTCGCTCAAGCATTGCTGACCGGCTACCAACACTACAACCTTGCGAGCGAGCAGATGCGACAAGCTATCGTGACGCCAGGCTCTTTCGAACCGGAACCACTCATAGCAAGCACGCTCATGCTAATTCCGTTCGCTACAGCAAGCCAGCAAGTCAATCACTGGCTTTCGAGCAGGTCTGGGGCAACGAATTCGTGCAAACCTCTTTCGTCGACCCCAAGGGATGTCATCGTCATCATGCGCGGTGTAAGAGCCATGTTGCAGGCTGCAGACGATGTTGACTCGGGCACAATCATCGATCCTTTTCCAAAGGCCAAAGAAGAACTCTCCGATTCGTACAGCTCGGTCGCCGATACCCCAATCTTCGCTGTACCGGCTCAGTCGCGCAAGCATCTGATGAGTGCAATCGTTTCTACCACCAGCCGAGCTGCTTTTGCCCGCCTGCAAAATTTTCTTGACTTCGCTCTCCTCCACGATCAGAATTGTTCCTACCATTCACTCCTGGCCTGCACAGCTGCATTTGCAAACTTGAAAACGATAAGAAAGGCCGCATTCGACGTCGACGCAATGAATCGGACACCAGGAACGACGCCCCCGACCCAGCTCCCTTCTCCCGGCATGGACTTTGGCGGACCAGAAATCGCATCTGCGTCGAGTATAGCTCCGTGGCTGCGCTCCTTCGCAGCTCAATTCTGCGTAGCTTCGTCCGTGGATTTGCAGCCGACCGAGCCTTTGACGCGCTTCTTTCTCTCTTTCTACATACAGGCGCCGCAAGAGTATCTCGACGTTGTCCTGCCACTTCTTGACCAACGGCTCGAGAGCCCCATTGACAGGTTCCCGAGCGGCCTGCCCACCGAGCTTACGCAGACACAAGCGCTTGCGTTGGATATCTATGCGCACTGGTCGGTGCTTATGATTTTGGTGGAAGAAGAGTCGTGGTGGATTGGAACATTACCGGAGGTTACGCTGTCGGGGATGCTGAACAGATTTGGCGATGACTTCGTGAGTAAAGGGTGGCCGGCGAATGGCGTTGCGAAGGGTGAGTGGTGGCCTGGGAAGATGCTGAGTATCCTACGAGACATTAAAAAGTATAGATAGCTTTCTCAAGGAGATGATGCAGCACAGTAGAAATCAAAATGATCCATAACCACACAAGAATTTTTCCAGTCTACTAGTATGACGTGGTGTCTGCTAGCGTAACTCCTGAAGGCTTTTTGATCTTGGTTTGAATCAGCATACAGTACCTTTGCTCAAATGTTCATTACTATCAGCGCTGGTTACTTTGGACACCACTTGTGCTCCCACACCTGCTCTTGTGGACTATTAGCATAGTTTACGGTATCCGAACATGCTCTCACTCTCTGCGTTGTACCGACTGTGGTAGTGCGTGTACGCTGCATATCGGGCATCTCCTTCCATTCCCTGTGTGTTCGACCCACTCCATCCGTCGCCAGGGTTGCATGGCTCCTGCCATTGTTGTGAGAAGTCAACAGCCCTTGGTGCAGGGAGACGGTTTTGTGGCGACGCTGTGTATTGAAGATGCTGTCAGTTTCAGACTGCAGAACCTTGCATGAGACGTACATGCAGATGCCAGAGTGTGTTGGTGTTTAATCGCCTTCCAGACCATTTTGAATCGCTCGTCGTCATGGCCAAACTTGACGATCCCGGTATGGTCACCTTTAATTGGCAGCATCTCTTCATGAGGTATTTGCAGCGTGGCTGAGCCCTTGTCCACAATCTGAGTAAGTGTCAGTAGAAACACCTCAGCGGAAGACATTCCAAGGTTGTTTATCAACGCAGCAACACCCAAGTTTGAGGTGTCTTCGTAGAAGCTGTTGATCTTATACCGCGACACGATTTCATTGAAGTCCTCGCTGACTCCCTTGAGCTGCTCGCTGTTGAGCTGGAGGTCTATCAGTAGATTTTTGGGTGCATGGAAGAACATAGCATTGGCAATACTGCCTATAAGGGAGGCCCAGTTGGCGGCTTTTGAACCGCCGTGAGGGGTGCCCATGAAGACCTACATGTTTCAGTATTCAAACAGTCAGACTGTCAATGTGGACTGAAATTGTGAAATTGTACCACAAAGAGAGTACTTAAAATGCCCTTGGTAGACCACGCGATGCCTTGATAATGTGTGTTGTTATTAGCTTTGAGTAAGGCCTTCTTCACCACGATACCTCCAAGACTGTGATAGGCGAAGATGATGGGGCGTTGTGAAATCTGTTCTTGGCTCAGTCCAGTTCACTGGCAGGGTGAAAATCGCACTTACGCCGGGCTTATCGCCGTCATCGTGCTCGTCCCGTAGATTGCCCAACAGCTTGGAGGCATCGTCTCTGATTTCATTGAGCGAGAAGTTGCCGATCAGGTCCGCGTTGTATCCGAACGTCATTACTCTTATTCGGGGTACCCTCTCAAAGTGTAGGTCTCGAGGCCCGAAGCATTGATCTTTTGTCCAGGTCGTCGATCACCTCCCAAGCCGTGTTACCATACTATGCTGCACCGCATGAATGAGTCAACACAGTCCCAAGCTAGCTTCAGGGATTCTCAATCGAGTCTGCAACAGCATCATGATTTCCCAATCAGCCCCTGTGCTGCATCTGGGCTGGAACTAGCAACAATAAGGACTGGAGCATACTCAACAGTAGGAGAGCCATGCTGCGCGTACCACGCCGAGGCTCCAACGGTTGGTTCAACTACCACTAACCCGTGCTTGGACTTGTCTCTCGGCATCTTTGGCGATGGTTCTCGTAGTGTGGGCAACGTTGGCAAAGCTGATGTTCGTTCGACGACCGCTGATAATGCAACGTGGGTGACAAAATATATTCAATGTCCTACGTCGCTATCCAAGCACTACTATCGTGGCACTGTAGCCGTAGCTGTGTAACCGTTCTGGAGAAGGGGTGAGACTGAAGGACAGCTAGAGCTTAGGCAGGAAGAGAGACCCTCGATTCCTCGATCCAGGTGAGCTGCACCGCCTCTGGAATCACCTGCAGCTGCGGCCCAGATATGAAACCAATCATGCTTGTGCTGGATAACGAGGCTGAGGTTTGCAGCCTGATATTTGGATTATTGCACACCAAACGACATGTTCATGAAATCGCCTAGTTTGGCGTTAGGGGTCCAGATTCTAGTAGCAATACAGGGCTGTCTGATCGGTCTTTGTCGCAAACGATGAAGAATTGTCGAATTTACCAGCAGTTAACGTTGAAGAGGCAGGGGGCTAGCTCAGGGTCACGTGGAGTTCGTTTCGGCGGCCAGCCTTATGCAGGCGCAACTTCCGAGAACGCGAACTCCGGTCGCAGCTTCCACAGTTCGGGTCGCGCAGATCTCTCACCAACAATCGCCCGCCTCGAGCTCCGAACTTACTCTCCACCACTAATTTGTTTCGTCTATCCTCTTCAGGCGATTGTTGCGACGCATTTGCTATAACTTGCGACACCATGTTGCCCCTAGGACGCGGTGGTATTGCCCACGTGCAGTACACTGGCGATGAAGCGGCTGGTGAGATCAAGAAGTTGCTTGACGCAGTGGTAAGTGACTCTCGACCTCACCAAATATCCAACGCTGACAGCCCTATAGATTGAAAAAGAAGACGAGTTCGAGAAGTGGGAAGCGCTCGTCACGCGTGCCTCAGATCTCGAGGGCGGCGTCACTCGCAACTCCAGTCCCTCAGCCATCGAGCTCGTGCGCAACGTCTACGACTGCTTCCTCACCAAGTTCCCGCTCTTCTTCGGATACTGGAAGAAATATGCTGATCTTGAGTTCTCCATTGGAGGCACTGAGACTGCGGAGATGGTACCTTTAACTCCTGGGGATTGAGTGGCAGTAATGCTAATGCTATCAGGTGTACGAGCGCGGCGTGTCCTGCGTCACACCCTCGGTCGACCTGTGGACCAACTACTGCACATTCAAGATCGACACGTCCCACGACAACGACATCATTCGAGAGTAAGTCTTGCCTTTCATCCTCCATGCAGGAACTCAGATTGCACCATAGCCCACGGCCAGCGTTTTGCGGTATGGCGGTTCAAGTCCACGTTTGATCGAGTGTCACTCGATGCTATACTACACGGAGCCTCGTATCTTCTGGCTTCATGCCCTCGTTCACTCTAGTCGTACCTCATCAGCCAGGATGGAAACTGGCGGTCTACGCTCTTTGCGATCCAGGTCTTTCATAGCAAGCTCCCTCCCCACTCCTCCCGCTGACTCCCTCTCACTCTCCCCATTGTATATGCAGAGCTAACAAGACAGTCTGTTCGAGCGAGCCGCGTACTTTGTGGGCCTCGACTTCCATAGCCATCCCTTCTGGGACAAGTACATCGAGTTCGAGGAGCGCGTCCAAGAACCCGCCAACGCCACGAGGCTCTACAGCCGCGTCTTCCGCCTCCCGATACATCAGTTCAGCAGATACTACGAGAAGCTGACCGTCTTGCTTGGCACACGACCCGTCGAGGAGCTGGTCGAGCCCGAAGTCCTCGAGACATTGAAGGGCCAGATGCAGCTGGAGAATCAGGGCCAGCTGGAGAAGCCGCCGCTAGAGCTCGAGCGACAGATGCGCCAGCACATTGCGCAACACCACTACGAACAGTACGGCCGTACTCAGGCGGATGTCTCGAGTCGCTGGAACTTTGAGCAAGCCATCAACCGCGCGTACTTCCACGTCACCGAGTTGGAAGACTCTGAGCTTGACAACTGGCGAAAGTACCTCGACTTCGAAGAGCAGCAGGGCGACTTCCAGCGCACCTGCTTCTTGTATGAGCGCTGCTTGGTCTCATGCGCGCTGTACGACGAGTTCTGGCTTCGCTATGCGCGCTGGATGTTCGCGCAGGGCAAGGACAAGGAGGAGAACACGCGCATAATCTACACTAGAGCCAGCTGCGTCTTCGTCCCCATATCGGCGCCGACCGTCCGCCTCAACTGGGCGCGTCTCGAAGAGAAGCTCGGCCGCACCTCAGTCGCCCGCGACATCTACGAGTCCATCCTCGAACAGTCTCCTGGTCACGAAGAGACGCTCCTCGGCCTTGCGAACATCGAGCGACGCCAGGAAGGCAACGATGCTGCAGTTCGTCTTCTCGAAGAGCACATCGCCCAGTCCAACAACCACATCGGAGGTATACTGGTCGCTGAGCAAGTGCGAATCCTCTGGCAGTGTAAGGGTGCCGTCGACGAGGCCCGCCAGGTGTTTAAGGACAAGTTCGCCAAGTTCCTAGACTCCCGCGAGTTCTGGCTCAAGTACCTGGACTTCGAAGTCGCGCAGCCCTCGCCTGACCATGAGGAGGCCCACACGCGCGTCAAAGAGATCTACGAGCTTCTGCGCACCCAAGGCCACTTCTCCAGCACGGTGTCCAAGGAGCTCTCGCAGTACTACATGAACTTCCTCCTCAACCGCGGAGGCAAGGATGCTGCCGAAGAGTACATGCAGCTGGACAGAGACGTAAACGGGTATGTATCGTCTGTTAGAAGCGCCCCATCCCATTCCAATCCCCAGAAACGCGGCAAAGGACAACCTCACAACACAGCAAACAAGCGCAGTCGCCAGCAATGAGCTCGTTGAGCATCGGTACTGTTCGGTCCGCGGTCGCCTGTTCACGACGGCTTCTTTCCCCCTCTTTCTTGTTTGTCTGTTGTTAATCACTCATCTGCTATTTGCACGACCGCTAGCGAAATGTAATCACCACTTTCTAGACTTTTTTGAAGCTTGCTGACGCAGGATTGTGTGTAGCACAAAACAGACCGAGCACGTCGTAGCGCCTGCTGTTGCAGACACACCTTCCAAGCCTAGCCACCGGAGCCGCTTCTAAGCATTCAGCACTTGGTAAGTCAAAAGCAGCCGGGTTAGTGCGAGTAAAACACTAACGTCAGTACCAGATGAGGACGCCCTGGTCTTTCTGTTTTGACTTGATGAGGTTTGCCCACTCCCGATCGCCACCAATTGAGGTAATATGCCCTTTCCCTTCGTGTAGCATAGTCCGGGTTTCATATGGGAGGCTCGCTGGTAGGCCGCTGGATGACATGACTCTCTTGAGCAAACATGGCCTTCGGCCGATCTTTCCAAATACGCGTATGTAGAGTACCAATGACATGAGCTCAAAATCCATTACGTTACCAGAGCTTCGTAAGCTTCAGGTCATTCGACTGCTGTCCGATTAACCTGCCGAGCGGATACGCACAACAAAGATCCTCTCCTCGGCTCATTACTGTATCTGATGCTACACATCAATACATCCTCCCAATCCCATCCAGCCCTCCCACCTCTCCCTCCATCTCCAACAACTACAACACAAACCCCCCACTATTCTTTTGCCTCGGCTCCCCCGCCGCCTCAAACGTGCCATTCCCCAACCTCCTCAGCCCCTGCGCCGTGCTGCCCCCAGGCGCACTCCACGTGACATTCGCGCCAACCTCCTTCAAAAACGCCGTGGTACTGTTATCGAACGCGTATTCAAAGTTGACGGCCGCGGGGATTAATTGATCGTGTATACGCGGCTGCGCGAGCGCTTGCGGGACAGTGAGATTAGAGTCCAGGATGTGCAGTGTGTTTTGCGCGGTGGCAGTAATGATACGACTCCCGCCCGCGGCGCCGATAGCGACGTAAAACGCTGATGGTGAGTTGTGTGCGTTGAGGTGTTCGACGATAACAGGCGATATGGACGAGAGAGGTCTCTTTCCAGGACGAATAAAGTTCGCGGGACTGGGAATGAAGCCGAAAGCATTCGACACGCCAGGGATACTAAAGTCGTTCATTTCATTATTCATTATCACGCCCGTCTCCGGAACAACGAGCTTCGATCCGAAGAGCAGGTTCACGGTCGTCGTGAGCGTTATGCTCATGCCTGATGCGTCGGCGGTCACGATGTGCGACGTCCCTGGCGTTTCGAGCGATTCGAAGCCCTCGGGGTCGTAGTAGGATACGTTGAAAGTCTTGTAGTCGTCTATTTTGCTGCGGACTTCGGCGGCGGTTGCGGCGCTGATCATTTCTTCTTGGTATTTGTTGATGCCGGGGAGGAATAAAGGGTCGCCAAGGTTGGAGCGCATGCCGTAGGCGAATTTCATGGCTTCGTCTAGGCGGTGCGTGGTCAAGTTCTTGTTGGAGGGGAGGGGGTAGCCTTCCATTATTTTGAGGATGGCGAGGGCCACTTCGCCGCCTGATGGGGCGCTGCAGGCTGTGAGTTTGTAATTGTTGCGGTAGGTGGTGCTGGAGGGCTTGCGGATGGCGACGGTGTAGTTTTTTAGGTCGGACATTGTCATTGTACCGTTTTTGGCGCGGAGGGCGTTGATGGTGGCTTGGGCGATGGCACCGGTGTAGAAGGCGTCTGGGCCTTGGTCGGCGATTGTCTCCAGGGTGTTGGCGTAGCGTTTTCGGGTTATGGTGTCGTTGAGCTTGAGGAGGGTACCTTGTGGTGCAAAGTCAATGGCAAATTCGAGATCATTGACCAGGAAGTTTGATGTTGAGTTCTGCTTTGCGGTGCTGATGGCGCTCGCCATGTAGTTGACCAGATCTTGGTTCACGCGCCAGCCCTTCCTCGCGACCTTGATAGCGGGTTGCATGACGGTGGCCCATGGCAATTTACCGTAGTTGGTGTGGAGGTGCTGGAGACCTCGTACTTCACCTGGGATACCGGAAGCAAGACCGCCTTCGATACTGGCTTGTTCGTTGTTTTTATACATGTCTTCGAAAGCAGCAGCTGGTGCTGTCTCGCGGAAATCGATGAATTCATAGCTCCCGTTGGATGATCGGACCAGCATGAAGCCTCCACCACCGAGACCTGTGTTCATTAGCCATGCTTCCAACCAAGTGACGTTCGTTGTTGAACTATAATGAACTTACCACTGTGGTACATGCCAACCACTCCAATGCAGAACACCGTGCCAACCATAGCATCTGCAGCGTTACCACCAAGCTTCAGCAAATCAATGCCGATGTGACTGCAAATATCGCTCTCAGATGCCACAGCTCCGTGTTGTCCGGGCTGTAGTACCGGTGGTGGCACACCATATCCAGCGACCACCGTCTGCAAGGTCAAGAGACCCGCGATCCACCTCTTGAGCATGCCAGCACCGTTTGCCATATCGTCAGGCTCGGAGTGATGTTGAAAAAATGTGGCAGGAAAGAGCCTACCCAGCAGCCGGGTTATCATGGCTTTAGTGCTTGACGACCGTAGGGCGCCCCAATGGCGTGCGCGCGGATGATAGTCCCTGTGTTGCCTCGAAGGGGAAGCTGCTTCCACGTTTCGGGAGAACTTGCTGCAGGCGCAACGGCACAGTACCGGGTCCAAGATGGTCAATGTATGACTTCGTCATCGTGTAAGCCTCGTGGAATCTACGCATTGTTCTTGTATGCGTCTTGTGGTCGATAACGAATGCCTGAGAAGATAAGAGCGCCTGCAATGCGGGGTTGAGACGATAGTGGCTGCAATTTCACGGGTGGCACATGCAGGTCGTGCGGCGAAGAGCTTGAGCCCGGCAGTGTTTTTGTATGGTGCATGGGCTCAAGATTGGAATCCTTTAAGGCATCAAGCTTTGTTCAGCCAGGTCAAGCTACAGCTAGGAAGCTTGCCTCCCGGAGCTCTCTATGTGCTAATTTCACCACAGATGATACCGTATCGCTGCCTTTGTAGTGACCAGAAGGCATCAGCGTAGCATTGAAATGTATGAGTCTTGCATGCAATGATATCGAAGTTGTTGGTGTCTGGTGTTGACTCGCTCATCTCATGTGGGCCTAGATCGATAGGAACGTGACTGCGCGATCGCCATCGCGTCCCTTCGCCTCACAACGCGTCACCGGCCCACCAACCACGACTTTTGGGGTCGACCATCGCACCACCTCAATGGCGCCAAAAAGCAGCCAGTCCTCGCAGGGCCTGTCACAAAGAAGCAAGCAGCAGAGCATCTCGAGCTTCTTTGCCCCTAAACCCTCGCAAACACCGAAAGCACCCCCAAATCCCGCAGCGCCTCCCGTCTCGAATGGCGTAGAACACGAGTCCGATGACGAAGACAGCCTTCCAGTACCACCAGCCGCCAAGAGCCGCAAGCGCTCGGTAGAAGCAGTAGAAGAGATTGGCGCCGAGCAGGATACAGACAGCGTGTCACCAAAGCGTATGCGACTGGCGAATGCAGAGTCGCCGCATGCATCGCTCGGACAGACATCCACCACGCATTTGAACGCGCCGAAACCGCCCAAAGTAACAGATCGAACTTCCAAGTTCCTCTTCTCATCGTCGCCCGCGGTCCGCGACCAGAACGCGTCCGAAGATGAGCCAGCCACGCAGAAGCAGAAGCAGAAGCTACACGAGAAGTTTGTCAAGAAATTAGGGCGGCCCGATAGCTTCGCCGAGCTGAGGAGGAGGAACAAGATCATGTCAGACGAGAACGCAAATGACGAGGCCGGCGAGGGTGAAGATGAGGAGGAGGAAGAGGAGCCAGCTCCGAAACCTACTAAAGGCAGAAAGGGTGCAGCCACGAAGAAGTCCTCAAAGCTGACGCCCATGGAGGTCCAGTACCTGGACATCAAGCGGAAGCATCTGGACACGGTGATCGTCATGGAGGTCGGGTATAAGTTCAAGTTCTTTGGCGAGGACGCGCGGATCGCATCGAAAGAGCTGGGCATTGTGTGCATACCTGGCAAATTCAGGTACGATGAGCACGCATCAGAAGCCCACCTCGATCGATTCGCATCCGCGAGCTTTCCGGTGCACCGATTGCAGGTACATGTGAAGCGACTGGTCCAGGCGAATCTCAAGGTCGGCGTGGTGCGGCAGATCGAGACGGCTGCGCTCAAGGCTGCTGGAAACAACAAGAACACTCCTTTCGTACGGAAGCTTACCAATCTGTACACCAAGGGCACATACGTGGACGACATAGAAGGTCTGGACACACCTGGTGCTTCAACCGTGGGTGCGCAAGCGACAGGCTATCTGCTGTGCATCACAGAGACGAATGCAAAGGGCTGGGGCACGGATGAGAAGGTGCAGGTTGGCTTGGTCGCTGTTCAACCTGCCACAGGCGACATCATCTACGACGACTTCGAGGACGGATTTCTGCGCAGCGAGATCGAGACGCGGCTGCTCCACATAGCACCAGCAGAGTTTCTGATCGTTGGCGACTTATCCAAGGCAACCGACAAGCTGATACAGCACTTGTCGGCCAGTAAGACAAACGTCTTCGGCGATCGGTCACGCGTGGAAAGAGTTGAAAAGCCGAAGACCATGGCTGCACAGGCGTACAGCCACATCTCAAACTTCTACGCCGGAAAGATGAAGTCCAGCCACGAAGCAGGATCTGAGCAGCAAGGTGCTATACTTGACAAAGTACACCAGCTATCTGAGCATGTCACGATATGCTTGTCGGCAATGATCAATTACCTGAGCGACTACGGACTGGAGCACGTCTTCGACCTCACAAAATATTTCCAACCGTTCAGTGCCCGATCATACATGCTCCTCAACGGCAACACTCTATCAAGTCTCGAGATCTACCAGAATCAGACGGACTACACTGCAAGGGGCAGTCTGTTCTGGACCATGGACAGGACGAAGACTCGTTTCGGTCAGCGGCTATTGAGGAAGTGGGTTGGCCGGCCACTCATCGACAAGGAGAGGCTGGAAGAGCGCATCGCAGCGGTCGAAGAGCTCAAGGAGGGCGAGAGCACGATTCCTGTGGACAAAGTCAAATTCCTGCTTGGCAAGATCAAGACCGACCTGGAGAAAGTGCTGATACGCATCTACTACAAGAAATGCTCGAGGCCAGAGCTGCTCGCTGCACTGCAGGCGCTTCAAGACATCTCAAGTCAGTACTTGTTGGTCAAGACGCCAGAGCAAAGCGGTTTCAGCTCGACTCTGCTTAGCGAGGCTATCTCGAACGTGCCGACGATCAATGAGGCGGTCAACGGCTTCCTTGAGAAGATCAACGCAAGGGCTGCCAAAGATGATGACAAGTATGGCTTCTTCCGTGCAGAGTACGAGGGCGAAGACATCAACGACTTACAGCTCAGCATAGCCTCTGTCGAAGACGACCTCAAGACGTATCTCAAAGACGCTGCCGCTAAGCTCGGCAAGACGAAAGTCGACTACGTAACAGTCGCAGGCATTGAATACCTCATCGAAGTCAAGCGCAAGTCCATCGAGGAGAAGAAAGTCCCCGCATCATGGCAGCAAATCTCCGCCACAAAGTCTACCCTACGCTTCCATACCCCAGAAGTAAAGCGCATGATCCAAGAGCGCGACCAGTACAAGGAGTCCCTAGCAGCCGCCTGCGACGCAGCTTTCAAACGGCTCCTCGACGAAATCTCCGCACAGTACCAGGACCTTCGCGACTGCGTCCACAGCCTCGCAACCCTCGACGCGCTCCTCTCTCTTGCCACAGTCGCTAACCAGCCAGGCTACGTCAAGCCCACCTTTGTCGACACAACGCAGCTCGACATCGTCGGCGGCAGGCACCCAATGGTCGAACAACTTCTCCTAGACACCTACGTTCCCAACGACCTGCATCTCTCGCAAGAATCTACTCGCGCCCTCCTCGTGACCGGTCCCAATATGGGCGGTAAATCCTCGTACGTGCGCTCCGCCGCGCTCGTTGCCATCATGGGCCAGATCGGCTCGTATGTCCCAGCTACTTCTGCGCGGCTGGGCATGCTAGACGCCGTGTTTACGCGCATGGGCGCATTCGACAACATGCTCAAGGGCGAATCGACATTCATGGTCGAACTCAACGAAACGTCCGATATCTTGAAATCTGCGACACCGCGCAGCCTCATAATTCTCGACGAACTAGGTCGCGGCACGAGTACATTCGACGGCGTCGCCATCGCCGAAGCAGTCCTCGACTACGTGATCCGCGACCTCAAATCCCTGACGCTCTTCATCACGCACTACCAACACCTAGCCCGCCTCCAAGACCGCTTTGACGGCGAATTGAAAAACGTGCACATGTCTTTTGAAGAGCGCGATGGAGGTCGCGAAGTCGTGTTTCTGTATGAGGTTGCGGAGGGCACGAGTCATCGCAGTTATGGGCTGAATGTTGCAAGGTTGGCGAGAGTGCCCGAGAAGGTTATTGGGGTGGCGGAAGGGAAGAGTTTGGATTTGGAGGAGAGTATGGGGGCGTGTAGAGTGGGGAATTTGTGAGTATTGAGCATGATGTGGATATGACTGGTGCTAACATGTGTGCAGGTCGAGGATTCTGAATGGATTGATGCTGGAGGGTGGGGAGGAAGAGGGTGGGCTTGATAGGTTGGTGGAGGCAATTGAGCAGCTGTAAATTATGGGACGGATGGGTGCGACAATGGTGTAGGTGAGCATAGAGTTATGTGCGCGACGCTGCAAAAAAGATATCGAAGCAACTTTACTAAACACATGCACTGCATTCTATACACTTTAACGGCCAAAAATCCCCTCCTCTCACCCTTTACCTATGTTTCCAGTCCAACCTACTGCTATAAGTACACCATAAAGTACGCAAGGAAGTACTCCTTGATAAGATCAACGAGCTAATTATCGGAGATCGCATACCGCCTTCGTTGGCGTTGCTCGGACCATCAGCCCAGACAAGCGCCTCAAACGTGAGCGCATGAGGAGTCTGCGGTGGCGTGCTATTCGGCGTCTCTGTCTTCTCCCTCTCGTACTGGGACAGCTCTCTGCGCGCTCTGTCAATGAGCCGGATCAATACCCGCAAGCACCGCGAGACCTTTGACCGGCACATTCCAAACGACTCCAGCACACCCAGGTGCCATCTAGCATAAGATTGTCCGTGACAGCCTCGCATTTGATATTTCTGCCCTCTCCAGGTCGTGTAGTTATTCATAAAATGGTAACATGCCCAGCAAGCTTTCTTGCTGCACCCAAGGAAGGGATACGGTCGCTCGTCGCTACAAGCCCTCCTGGCGGCCGAATCAGCAACAAAAGAAACCTGCTCGAAGGACCGCACACGATCGAGCAGCGAGAGCACAAAAACTACCGCAGTCTGTATCAACTTGCCAGCATGCCGAAATGCAGCTTAAGGATCTTGTTGATAAGCTTTACTCCAATGGCACCGGCGTGATTCCGTATATCGGCTGCAGCAAATTGTCGTGCCGTCCGTGTTACAAAGTACTCAATAAGCATGAGTACATCACCCAAGGATGTCACGGATGATTCCGCGAACAACTCCATGGCCCCTTCTCCCAAAAGCGCCTGATCGTGATGGTCGAAAGTTCTTATGCTACGAAAACAGTTTCCAACCACATCGATCTGTTGGATGTGGGAGCACAGGGCAGATATGGATGAGGCAGAAGGTTGTTGTATTGGGAGAGCTACAGCGAGCGATTATATGCACAACCAGATGAGTAAGCAGGTGACTAACACAGTCACGTGAGGCGCAGTTCACAGTGTACCGTATGAACTGAGGTGCCAGGCTGACACGATCTAATACTACGTATCAAAACTTGTGCGCGAGCGTGATAATCTGGTTGAATTTTCTGAAGTCGAAATCAGCACCACCGCAGCATACCTGTCGGCCGTGGGGATCTCCCGCACGGGCCAGTACTGTTTGCCCCAAGTTACACCACATGTTTGCTCTCATGCACTTCCCCATTAGGACTAGTGCGTGCTCCCTTCAGTACATAGGCCTCGCTCTCCCATAGCCCAATACAACATGATTCTCCTCATTCTCTCCTTTCCACAATACCTAGTAACATAGATGTTTCAGAACAACAAACGTAGTAGCATGCTTAGATTTGTACATATTCTCCGGTCAGCAATCAGCTTCCTTGATACGATTGCTTTGACGCTTCATATCAACTAAACGTCTCCCTAC
>Ga0265797_10006175_pt1 | contig 17074 bp, 19 predicted proteins | sample P2T30metagenome_FD_192433 | JGI IMG/M metagenome (GOLD analysis project Ga0265797, IMG submission 192433) | Plant litter microbial communities from East Loma Ridge, Irvine, California - P2 T30 | ecosystem: Environmental > Terrestrial > Plant litter > Unclassified | place: USA: California...
GTGGAAACGGAAGTGGCGAGAGTTGGTTGGGTAGCTACGTGCCCAAGATCCTGTTGAGTGTGTTGGTAAAGGTGGTTGGTGATCGGAGTTGACAGTTGTTGATGACGAGAGGCAGAAGGAAAGGAGATGGATGACTTCAAATTTGGGCCAGGCGTGAACGAGCGCACGGACCTTTGAGGCAGGTACCTTGCCGTAGGTAATGACGGCAGGCGCGGGCTGGCTTGCAGTTGAGTTTGAACCAATCACTGAGCCTTGCGCACGCGACCATGCGAACGAGGCAAACGAAATCTCGACCTCACGTGTTGTTTCACACTCGCCACTCGTCGCCCGAGCAATCATACCGTGCAATCACATGGGTGGCGCAAACGACATTGCGATGAGCACCGCAGCGCCAGGTCCGCCTGCTGTGAACGGAAGCGCCACTGAGAGGTAGGCAAGAGTCATCCAGTTCCCTCACTGCAATCGCGACTCACTACGCATGTGCTGGCATCCACATATCATGTGTTGGCATTTGACGGCTACAGATACGTGTGAGCGACTCGTCAAACGAACGCTAAAGCGGTGACTCGATTGTTTGCCTGAAGAGTCACAGATACACCGACACCGACGGGCTATCGAGCGTGTCAATCAATGACACATCTCGCTGACAGCGTCGTCAGGCATCAACCGAAGACGCAGAGACGCACGGCTCTGATTCTCTATGGATCAGAGACGGGCAATGCACAAGATGTGGCCGAAGAAGTCGGCCGTCTGGCTGAGCGCCTGCGGTTTGACACGACTATTCTGGACCTCAACTCGTTTCAACTACGCGATATAAAGAAGTACACGCTGGTAGTATTCACTCTCTCCACCGCTGGCCAGGGCGAGATGCCCCAGAATGCACGATCGTTCTGGAATGCGCTACTAAGTGGAGCCTTGAACCCCAATGTTCTGGGAAAAACTGAGAAGAGAGGACCATTACGCTTCACATCGTTCGGATTGGGCGACAGCTCGTACCCACGATACAATGTTGCAAGTCGTATGCTTTACAATAGGTTGACTGATCTTAAGGCGGTGCCTTTCTGTAAGCCTGGCGAAGGCAACGAGCAGCATCCTGAAGGTCACAGCGCCGGCCTTCGCGAGTGGATCGTTCAGCTCAAGCAGAGTATGCTCGAAACGTTTCCTCTACCTGATGGTGTTACCGCGTTGGGGGATGACGAGTTCCTAGAGCCAAGGTGGAAGCTCTCGATCACTGGTGAAAATCCTGAACAGACTGCAGCGGTATCGCCTGACAATGTTGAGGCACCCAGTTTGACAAATGAGAATAGCGCCAATGAAGCAAAAGAGTCACTCTCGCCGTCGCTGTCAGCGAAGGTAGACAATGATGAGGTTGCACCATCTACTATACCCATACCCATCAGAGACTCATACAGCGCTGATCTCGTCGCCAACGACAGAGTCACAGCGGCCGATCACTTCCAAGATGTCCGCTTGCTGGACCTCCGACTCGACCGCAATTACTCATACGGTCCGGGCGCTGTGGCAGTAGTTTACCCAAAGAATTTCCCGGCCGACGTTGAGGAGTTCATCAAACTTATGCATTGGGAAGACGTGGCAGACAAGCCTGTTGAGATCATAAGGAGCCGGGCAAATGCATCTGGCGAGGCCACCACCCCTTCGCCATTGAGACATTTGGATTTAGGGTCAATCAGTCTTACCCTCCGCTGGCTTCTAGAGAATGTGATCGATATCATGTCCATTCCTCGCCGCTCGTTCTTCGCGAATCTCTGTTATTTTGCCGGCACCAGTACCGAGGACGAAGAATTTCAAAAAGAGCGGCTCCTTGAGCTTGCAAACCCCGAATTGATCGATGAGCTCTGGGATTATACGACCCGGCCCAAGCGGACCATACTGGAGGTCATGATGGACTTCACCACTATTCAGATACCCTGGCAATACGCTCTGTCAGCATTGCCGCTCATGCGTGGCCGTCAATTCAGCATTGCCAGCGGTGGCGATCTAAAGCAAGACGCAGAAGGTCGTACCAGAGTTCAGCTGCTTGTGGCCATAGCAGACCCTCCGAGCCCTATCATCAAGTGGCGAAGGCGCTATGGGGTCTGTACAAGGTACATGGTGACCTTGCAGCCTGGTCAAAAGATCAACATTGGCATGCAACAAGGTTACCTCGACGCGCAACCGAGCGAGCTTGAAGCTCCTGTGGTTATGGTCGGGCCTGGTACTGGTGTAGCACCAATGCGAGCTATGGCCCAGCAACGCTACGCCTGGGGAAAGAAACGGGAACACGCCACTCCTGGCAAGCATCTCGAGAACGACATCCTCCTCTTCGGCTGCCGAGGCAAAAATACAGATTACTTCTTCAAAGATGAGTGGGAGCAGCTGTCGCAGACCGAAGGGCTGCAAGTTTGTACTGCGTTCTCACGCGACAAAACCGAACCCAGATCTTACGTCCAAGATCAAATTCGTCAGCATGCGAGTGCTATATACCGCGCTGTTCACGACGTCAACGGCAGAATCTATGTTTGCGGCTCCTCTGGCAACATGCCCAAAGGCGTTCGCGAAGCTTTCCTTGACGTTCTAGTAGAACAGAGAGCAAGCATGAGCAGAGAAGAGGCGGAAGCACATCTTGATGGCATGGAAAAAGCGGGAAGATACAAGCAAGAGACATGGTAATGAAAATACGAACACGTACGTGGCCATGAGATATGCTGCATGACTAATACATCAATCGTAATACTTGACGACCTTAACACCAGGTAGTACCTCTTCTTCCTTCGAAGCTCTCCGATCCTTCGCCGGGTCCAAATTACCCTTCACTCTCGCCTTAACCCAATCACCTGCTTTGATCCCCTCTTTCGACCCATCATCCTCAGTTTTAAGCCCTAATCTCTTCAGCAAAGGACTATTCACAACCTTCAAATCAAGCTCATGCGCCGGCCTCAAAAAATACAACAACCCCAACCGATCCAAATGCGCCTGATCCGCCGGCGGCGCCACCACGCGATGCACGCTCGACTTCAAATACCCGCTCGTCCAAAACTGCAGCCACGTCCGCAATATTCACAGTAATACTCCCCGGGTACGGCTTCACCCACTTCCAACTCCCGTCCGGCGCCAGAATCTGTAGCGCGGCTATCGGTTGTCTGAAGAGCAGCGTCAGCGACCCGAAATCCGTGTGGCCCTTCGAGTACACGTTCTGGAATTTTGCGTTTTCGGCCGCGGAGCGCGCGTGGTAGATCATGTAGCGCAGGTGGCAGTCGGAGACGTCGTCGTAATTGTGTCCGTTGGTCAGCGCGTCTTCGGGTAATTCGAGCACAAGCGCGATGAGCGTGAGCAGTTTCTGCACGGTGTCTTGCGCGATGTGGCGCTGGAAGGCTTCGATTTCGGCGCGGTGGTGTTCGATGACGGGAGGGTGCGAGCGGGTTAGCTGAGGGGTGAATTTGAAGACGTTGTACATTTCGATGTTGTCGCGGAGGCCTGGGAAGACTTCGATGGAGCCTAGGGGGCGGTAGCCGGAGTAGTTGCCGTGTTCGAGGTCGGCGCGGTAGTGGAGCTTTTCTTCGGTTGGGAGGGCGAAGAGGGACTTGCCGATGGCGAATTGGCGGTCGATTTGGTCTTGGGAGAGGCCGAAGTTGGTGATGTAGCTGGGATTTTTCGTCAGGAATAGGTTGATGAGCTGTGGGTTGGGAGCGTTACAAAAATCCGACTTCGTGGACGGCATCGTCGAGTTGTTTCGCGAGCTTCTCTTTGCCGCCTGGGACGTCGAATTGTGAGAGGTCTAGAGTGACGAGGTCGGCCCAGTCCACTTTAATCTTTGTTAGCCAGTGCTTCTATTTCTAAACGAGACGGTCTACTGACGTTCAGTCTTCGACTCTTCTGGTTGATGGTACACTGGGAGCTTATGCGAGACCTGGCTCGGGGCAGTCTGTACTTCGGTGGCCATTTTGGAGTATAGCTACCGCTTTACTTCAAAGATTGCAGGTAAAGTGGTACAAGATTGAAAAAATGGTAGTGGTATCGAAGTCTGAAGAAAGGACGAAGTCGTTTACAGCTCTCACTAGGACGACTCTCCGTTCCAATCCTCCAAGTATATACATTCCCCCACTTCCAGAGCTTATTTCCGTACGAATGTTGCGATGCTCCCTCAAAGGTACGTACTCGCCCTGATCTAACGCAAGGTGATGTACGGTGGGGTCGTGGGGAGACTTTCAAGCACGCAATGCTCGGGTAGCTGTACCTACATCCAACGACAGCGTACCTTCGAATTGATCAATATCGCGATAGGTATTTGGTATGGTACCATATCGGATAATCGGCATGGTATCTGTCGGAGTGGGTTGTTGGCAGCCACGCGACTGGTCTCGCTACGCACATGGCTAGACCTCAACTATTCATGCATGAACATGATACTTCAGAGTGGATACTGTGCTTTCTTCACATGATGATCTTGATCACGCAAGAGCCATTGTTAGGAACGATGCCGACAACGCTGTTGCATCGGAACCATTGGTGTTTAGAGTGCCGAGCGTTCATCAATTTTATGACGGACTGCAGACCTCCAATCGTATGAAGACGAGACCAGTATCGTCCTTACTAATCCCCACGATGCTATCTAGCATCGGGATCACTGTTCGCTGTTCAGCAACTCCCTCTCTTCCTCGACCATCATGAGTATCATCACTCCACCCCGACCCTCAACCAATAACGACACCCCCAAAGAGCCCACCACAACCCTACCCCAAACCCCTCCTCCCTAACCCCCTCCCACTCCCTAACCAGCTAGGCGGCCTGAGTTGCTGTGCTCTTGTATCTTGCCAATTTCGCAAGACATGCTTGCTAACAAGTTGTTTGCGCAGCCAACGTATGCCTTCGGCTGCACATGCCTCGTGCTCATCGGCTGGCTGATCCACCGTAAACTCATTTCGCCCTGGACCGCCGCCATCGCCAGTAAGTGAAGTCAAACCGCACTCGCCGCCCAACCCACCACACTCATCCACCACAATCCACTAACCTGATCATCAGCGTCGCCGTCGCCTGCTCCACGTGCGCCTACCCGGTGCTATGGCCCGAGAGAATCCGCGCGGCGCATGGGACTACGATGGCGGGTCTGGCGATTTGGGTTTACGAATGCGAGTGCGCAGTTGATGGGGATTGCTGGGCCGTAGGTGTATCAGGAGAGGTTTGGGTCGGGGTATGGGGTTGGTTATGGGGCGAGTATTGGGGAGAAGTGATATGTACGAAGTGGACCTGTAGGCGTTCTTGTAATACTGTAGTGGGTAAAAGCTAGCTCTTTACTCCATTTCGTCGCGGGTCTGTACTCTATTTTGTCGCGGAGCCTCGACCGCAGCATAATGTCGTACAGCCAGGGAAAATGTGACATCGCTAGTTGCATTTCCTGTGACTGCAGAATATTGAAGAATCGGATCGGAAGGTGTCACGGACAGACCCACGATGGTGGTGGCGTCGCTTTGTTGAAGCAGTGTGACAAGTCTATCGAAGGACCGGTCCAGTCCCTCTCGAAAGGCACATAACATCATGTGCTTCGAGTGTGAGTGGTAGCGTTGGAGCCGTCGACTTGAGGCTCACATTTGTGCTACATGATTTCCTACTATCAATCCGATCAGATGACGAGAAGAAGGGCATTTCAGCGATAATGCACGTCCACAGATTGGGCATGAGGTGAGCGAGTCGGATATATGTACGTACCCAAACTTGCAAAGAAAAAGAGTTAGCTGCAGGGTTTGGGCGGTGGCGTGCTGCTTGGGCGGAGATATCAAGCCAAAGGGGGCTGCAAGCGGACCAGGACTTGTTCGGCGGACGAATGAATTGCTTTGGCTCTGGTGGTGTCTTCTTTGACCAGCGCCGGCTGTGCTGCACGCCACCGCTCGTGAGATTCCAGCAGCTTGGAATGGCCAGTCACAAGGTGGTGTGGACAGACGTAATGACATACACGGCAATATATACATAACTTATACATACATGTGCATATTTCTCCGTGCTATATCGTTCTAAGCAGTGCCGCCGGCGTCATTGGCAACATAGGGCTTGGCCTTGCAAACCAAGGGACAGCCTCCAGGACATCCGACAAGGCACAGGCGACCCGCTCCCGCGCAATCGCAATCGATCCACCGTCGTCCGTCGGCATCTGCCAAACTCACTCGCGCCTTCTCTCGCCTGGCTCCCACTCAGAGCCGTGCCCTTGAGAGAGCCGTTCGCACTCTCGACCAAGCACTCCAGTCTCCATCACCCACCCGCCGGCCACACGCTAGGGCCCGACACTACCACCAGCTAGACCGCTGCCACCGCCGCCGCCAGAAGACGATCATTCACCACCGCCCGACCCTGACGTCCAGCCTGTCTGTCTGTCTGTCTGTCGAGACACTCCACACTCTCACTGCAACTCACCACCTCCGCTGCGCCTTCGCTGCTCCCACCACCTGACCGCCTCCACTCAGCCCGACGCGGCCGCCAACGACTACCGGGTACACAAGGGATTAGGGGACACCGGTCAGCATGACCCAGATCTAGCCCTGGGTGCGATTCGACGTGACGTGATCGATTACTCGCGCTGCGACTCGAGAGGAACGTCGACTTCCACACATCCACAACCTGCAGGAGAACATCCTGCTGCATAGCGAAAATCGCTCACACATCTGCATACCCGCGCGATTTAATACTGCCACCGAAAACCTCGAAGATGGACGACGATAGCTGGTCCCAGCGCAGGCCTTCAGGTGCCATGGACTACGCTACCGCGACTGACGACGAGTCGCCCACTCTATCCCGCATGGCTTCACAATCTGCCAGCCGATTCTACACTTCGAGACATGGAAAGGCCTCCGCCGCGCATCCACGGTCACGGCCCATAAACTCGGATGGAAGCGGCCCTTCCATGCCCATACCGATTCCAGCAAACCCAAGCGTCATCCCGGGCAACACACTACCATCTGCGCCTGCCAGCCCACCTACACCCGCTCCTAGCCCGACGCCGATGCAGCGGCAACCAGATTGGAGCACAGCCGACCCTAGAGAAGATATTGGAGATATCGATTTGGATGACCCGCCTTTGCTCGAACATGCGAGTACCACCAGCTCAGCAAAGGGCTATGGATTCGGATACAGACACATGCGCGCGACTTTCGCCGAGATGGAAGGCGATGAGCGCCAGCGTATGTTGGCGGAACTCTTGAACATGTGTGATGGCAAACTCCTGGCATTTGTCGCCAACTTCGTTGGTCCACGACTGAAGAGGGATCCGTTCTCTGTCTTGCCTAACGAGCTCTGCTTGCGCATACTCACTTTCATCGATGATGCTACCACTCTTGCGCGTAGTAGTCAAGTGAGCAAGAGGTGGAGAGAGCTGGTCAGTGACGATATGGCGTGGAAGAGTTTGTGCGAGAAGCATGCGTACAGGCGGATGAGTGACGAGGGACATGGTCCTAATGTCAGGCCTACAATGCAGAGCACCTTACCGTCCAGCTTGCAGAACGAGCATCATCAGGCACAGCACCCGCACCCGTACGGTGTGCATATGGGATTCGGCCAACATCCAAACCCGGCACTGGCTCCGCTCTCATCGAGTGCTCCCGATTTAACGAGACGACCAAGCCCATTGAACAGCACTACGACATCACCGCCGACCATCTCCGCACGTGTGAGTAGTAGGCGAGTACCGCAGCGACCTAAGGCGATCAGCTACAAGTCACACTTCAAACACCGATATCTCATCTCCAAGGCATGGCGAGCAGGCGGCTCGTTATCGGCGCACACTATCACACCGGATCAAGGTGTGGTCACATCGTTGCACCTGACAGCGAACTACATCATAGTTGCTCTCGACAACGCCAAGATCCATGTATTCAGCCCTCATGGTGAGCATCTTCGTTGCTTGCAGGGCCACGTTATGGGCGTGTGGGCTATGGCGCCTTATGGTGATACACTCGTGAGTGGTGGATGCGATCGGGATGTGAGAGTCTGGGATCTCAACACTGGTCAGGCAGTGCACATGCTTCGTGGCCACACCTCCACTGTTCGTTGTCTTAAGATAGCACCTGCTCGTGGCCCAGGACAGTCTGATCTTGCAATCTCTGGCTCGCGCGATACAACTCTGCGCATTTGGGACATCACGAAGGGAGTATGTCGTCATGTGCTCGTGGGACATCAAGCTAGCGTGCGTTGCCTTGATATTCACGGCGATCTTGTTGTCTCGGGCTCCTACGACACTACTGCACGAATTTGGTCGATCAGCGAAGGTCGTTGTCTGCGCACATTGCAAGGTCACTTCAGTCAGATCTACGCCGTGGCCTTTGACGGACGTCGTGTTGCTACAGGTTCACTGGACACCTCTGTTCGGGTTTGGGATCCTCACACCGGCCGCTGTTTGGCACAATTGCAAGGTCACACCTCGCTAGTTGGCCAGCTGCAGCTCCGCGGTGACACACTTGTGACAGGCGGCTCGGACGGCAGCGTGCGCGTCTGGAGTTTGCAGACACACTCTGCGATCCATCGCCTCGCAGCACACGACAACAGCGTCACATCTCTCCAATTCGACGATGTGCGCATCGTATCTGGTGGCTCCGATGGTCGCGTCAAAGTCTGGGACCTCGCCACTGGCCGTCTTGTGCGTGAGCTCGGAGCTCCAGCAGAAGCAGTATGGCGCGTCGTCTTCGAAGAAGAGAAAGCTGTTGTCCTCGCTTCTCGCGCCGGCCGGACAGTCATGGAAGTTTGGTCCTTTGCGCCTCCACCCGAAGAGCTAGACGACGACGTTGTAACCCGCTTTGGTTCGAGGAGTGGCAGAAGTGCAACACTCGTTGCCCTACCGGCACCCTACCAAGACCCCATGTACGGAGAAGTGCCTTCTTACGACGGCCTCTCACGTCTCGAGAGAGCGCACGCCGTCGCTCTCGCCAATCATCACGAAGAGACAGCCAAATTGCAGGACGAAGTGATGGCCGATGTATACTCGCAAGCGGACGCCGTGGAGGACAACGGCGAGGGCTCCTCCGGGCCTTCGGATGCCGAGGTAGTGAACACTTGAGGATGAGGATTGTCAATTGCAACGATACATATCGGCTTTTCCGACTCCCAGGAGCAATCGGGCTGCTTTCATGGGGGAGTAGAACAGCTCACAGCCGACTGGCACTGGAAGCGAATCGCACGAGTCGAAGGTCACGCAGCTGACCGCTAGCCTATGGCCAGGTTGTTATGCATTGGGCCACCCCGAAGCCATTCACACTACACACCGGGAAACGCCGCACACGGTGAGGGCATGCGACCAAAGAAGAGAAATCAGATTGAAGCAAAGCGAAGTCCTGGAATTGCCTAGTCATGTTGGCATTTGATTCCAGCAGCGAACCAGCGCACAGCCGCGCAAGTTAGAAAGAAGTAAGCAGTGCTCACCCCTCGAGTTCAGCAGGCTCGCGAAGCACGCATGAGAGCAAAGGCGTTTCTGGGAAATGGAATTTACGAAGGGTCGCTTTTACGAAAGGCCTCTCGAGATGCATTGGAGATGACAGGGAGGCAGGAAGAACAAGGTTGCTTTTCCATCCACGATGTCAGATGGTAGGAGATCATTGGGATGAGGTATACATTTGGCGTTCTTCTTGGGTGGGTTTATAATTACTTTGCTTTGGACCATGATCGTCCTATTCTTTTTATTCTTCCTGGGCGGTAAAGATTGGTCCCTCGCAATTATGCATATTCTTGAAGAACCCGCTCGGCGTACCTGTTTTACTTCACTTCGTTTATGAGAATGATTCTTTTTGGAAATATAATTATTACTCTCTTATCTGTCATTACAATGTGTCTTTCCGCGTGCAATCAACATGGGCCTAGACAAGTCATGCCATCGCCCGACGTGTGCAATAACACTCCATATCGCCTTTTCGCCTCGATGCTAGCCAACCGTCTTCTTAGTCTGCTCCTGGGCTTGCGACGCTGGTCCCCAATGGTTCCTGCCGAGCGATAGCAATGTGGCTGTGAGGGCATGCTTCTTGACTCTCTTGCTCTGACAATGATGCCAGGACCATTGGCTGAAGATCTGGGCCCAGGGACACCCGAAGCTATTATGCTCGAGGCGATTCGAGGCCTCGTTGTGTCGACTGAATGAAAATTGTGTTCTTTGGTTCGATCAGTGGCCACCGGTGGTAGGAAGCTAAGAAGAACACAGACGTTAGCAAAATGAAACCCAACCAATACATCAAACAGAAGAACTTACACCAAGGTACACCTTGAACGAATCGTAGATCAACCACTGGAACGCCGTCAAAGTGCCAATCATACCAATACGCACAGGCAAACCGTTCCACAACCCGCGGAAGCCAATGTTGCCGTAGATCCTGCTAATCGCTGCGCCAGCGCCCTCGCCCGCTTTGCGATCAGCGTTCAACTTCGACACCATCACGTCCGCATGGTGTGAAATCACAGCGCAGCCGATACCAGCGATGTAGCCGCCGAGGAAAGACACGCCGGTCTGCTGCAGAGTGTTGTACGCCTCCTTGGGCTTGCCGAGCTGCGCGTAGATCTGCGCGACCGCGCTCTCGAAGGTCGCGAACTTGACCATCGTGTACGGGATCTGGCGGGCCCAGAGCGGGTATAGGCCCTTGTACAAGCCGCCGTAGCCCTCTTGGGAGACGATCTTGCTCCAGCCTTCGCGCAGGTTGTTGGCGTAGGGTGGGAGGGTGGTTTGCATGCGGACTTTGATCGCTTCGAAGGGGCACAGGAAGATGTCGGCGATGAATTCGGCGGTGGCGGAGGCGCCGAGGTAAACGATTGTTTGGGGGGTGTTGGGGAAGAGCTTCTCGCCGTAGTAGTATTTGAAGACTTCGTAGGCGCCGTATTTACCTGCGCCTTGGAAGGAGTAGCCGACGAAGGTTGGGGCCTGGCGGTGTTAGTTCAAATAAAGTGGGAAGCGTGGAGTAGGGAGTTTTGGTCCTTACCCAGCCGAAGAATACGCCGCGAACACCCTCCTTTGCGATGATGGTGCGCCATGCCTGGAAGTTGGACTTGTAGAGCTTTGCGTCGACTTGACGGCGGCATTTGACGAGATCAAGAGGAGTGACGGCGGTGTGAGTAGGGCCACAGGCTGTGGTTGTTAGTTGGTGTTCTGGGAAGTTTCTGATGAACAAATCATTGCATACCAATGATGCCGCCGAGGGTGCATGCTGCGAAGTAGTTGCTGCTGAAGAGCTCGATCTTCTTCTGGGGCTTGGGGAGGGCGGAAGTCATGATGTCTGATTTGTGGTGGTTGAGGCTTTGGTGAGGAGATATCGCGTGTTCAATGGCGTGGTAGTTGAGTGGAGAGTCGCGTGATGGTCAGCAGAAGAGGGGAGATGTCAACTGTGAGAGGTTGAGAGGCTCTACGGCAGCGCCGGTAGCAACAATAACACTGCGAGAGAGTTTGGTGGTAAGCGTGTAGCAGAGCAGCAGCAGAGAGGGTGATTTTGTTTCCCAACCTCGCCCAACACCTTTCTTGCTCTAGGAGGCACTTCCGCCAGATCCGCGCGATGGATCCAATGTTGCACGCAAAAACCGGCCGAGGCATTGGAGCGATGATGCTGTTGGAGCCAGCGATCTGCGCCGCCGTCGTCATTTGTGTCTTATCGACTCTTATCGCTGCTGACTGAGCGCGCTAGTGGGAAGCTTGCCTGGCGAGACGCTCGTCTAGTCGCCGTCTACTCCGGTCTGGGAGCTGCCGTAACCAATGCCGTCGCTATTCCCAATGCTTGCTCAGCCCGGTCAGCATGTTGCACGTTTTATGCCTCGCAGTTCGTCTGCAGTTGAAGACCGACCCCGAGCACGACAGTGGGTGGACGAAGTCGTGATTCGAAAGAGCAGCAGCGCTTGGATCTGCGAGCTGTGGATTGGCGCACAATTCATCGAAACATCTGATGTATACTGTGCTGGTATTCTTTCGATGTCACCACACACTAGAGATATGAACACAACTCGCATGGAGAGCTCAAGAATAGCACAGCTTATGCTTTTTGCTTTCGGCCCGAACAGCGATCGCTTTGGCCAGAGCGAATCGCACCCGCCAGATTGGAAGCATCGCGTCTTTGATGAGAAGCATATGTATCACTGGCAGCAAACGACACGATAGGGCTATACAATCTCAGCTGAAAGATTCAGTACCAGGTATATCATCACTACAAGGACTAAGCACGTTCTCTCATGTCTATGGTGCGACTGCGACACCGCCGTCTGTTTCGCCCGTGTGAGACAAACGGGCTGTTTACAGTGCGAGTCGTGAAACCAGCCCGACTCGAGCCCGACTTCATATCAACAAGTCGTGGTGAGAAGCTGCCTGCAATAAGGTATAGCTTCACACGAACTTATCTTGCAATCAAACCAGTGCCTTATGCATGACTGTGTATTCACACTAGAGCTGCCTTAGGAGGACGAGGACTGGCCAGAGCGGGGATTCAAATGGGTAATGCAATTCGAATGGGCCAGAGCATCCGTGGGCGGCGGTTGCTGGCAGGTGTTGAAGAGGATTGGAAGAAGCAAGAAGATCGTCTCTGTCCTCCTCTTACCTGCCTGTCCTCTCACTTTATTACATCGACCACCTCGTATCCTCACTACCACTTGTTATACTTCCATCCTCCTGCACCATCCTGACCCTATAACACCAACAACCCCTCCTCTCCCTCTGCTGCTGCCAGCCTGACACGCACGAGCTGCAAACACCTGCGCCCACTCACTTCTGCGCGCATTTCGTCCCCAACCACCACAACCACCAGACATGCGCCCAGCGCATTCCTGACCTCTCCGCCCTCTGTCGTCGTGCAAGCAAACTTCCCGCTACCGCACTCAAAGGCCCATCCGCCCTCCGCTGCCACCCAATCGTCCGCCGCGCAGCTTCTCTCGCAGCGCTGCAACAGTGGATTGATCCACGCACCCCGTCGCTCTACCCCGCCGTCGTCTCCACTCCTGCGCCGTCATCGTCCAAGCAGCCACCAGCGATCGTCCGCCTGCAGCTCAGTCCTCTCTTGCTCCCAACGGCGTCCGTTGCACTCGCGGCCGCTCCCGGCGTACGTGCCTTGCATTATTCGCCTCGCCAAACCGAGCCAGACACCTCGTGCGCTGCTGCTCCACTGCCGCCGAACCGCCGCTTGTACTCTTCGCGGTAGCTGCTTGTCCAGAGCACGCCGCTCCGCCCCCCCAGCCCACCGCAGCCTCCATGCCCTCGCTAGGCTTCCTCAAGAAGAAGCGCACAAAGGACTCGCAAGGGTCTAACGACCTCAACTCTCCCACCTCACCTGTTCTCGAGCGTGCCACCACCGCTGGCGGCGGGCCGATTACCCCCGTAACCTCCAACAAGAGCACCAAGTCCACCGAGCAGATGAACCAACAAAACCAGCCGTTCGTCGGCCAGAACGCCTCTGCCAACACCCAAAATGTGCCCTCCATTCGGAACCTCATCAGCGGCCCCAATTACGGCGACACTAACACCGGATCGCAGCATGACAGCGCCTACAGCAGCGGCACAAACAGCACAGTCCAGCACAATGCCACCCCGCAGCTAAACATTCCTGGCCAGAAGGGCACTGCCAACCCAACCCGCGAGACCAAGGGCAAATACACCCTCAATGACTTTGCACTGCAGCGTACCCTGGGTACCGGGTCTTTCGGCCGCGTGCACCTGGTCCAGAGCAAGCACAACCAGCGCTTCTACGCGGTCAAGGTTTTGAAGAAGGCCCAGGTAGTCAAGATGAAACAGGTGGAACACACAAATGATGAGCGCCGGATGCTGCAACGATGCAAACACCCCTTCCTGATCACTCTGTGGGGCACATTCCAGGACTCCAAGAACCTGTACATGGTCATGGACTTCATCGAGGGTGGAGAGCTGTTCAGCTTGCTACGAAAGTCACAGGTAAGCCATTGGCGTTCAATGGGCAGCCTTGCATATTCAGTGCTGACCGGATTTAACAGCGCTTCCCCAACCCTGTTGCGAAGTTCTACGCGGCCGAGGTCACTTTGGCCTTGGATTACCTCCACAGCATGAACATCATCTACCGTGACCTGAAGCCTGAGAACTTGCTGCTGGACCGACATGGCCATCTCAAGATTACCGATTTTGGTTTCGCCAAAGAAGTTCCCGACATTACCTGGACACTCTGTGGCACGCCTGATTATCTCGCTCCGGAGGTAGTCAGCTCCAAGGGTTACAACAAAAGTGTCGATTGGTATGTGTTAAATGCTGTAAAGATCTCGCCTGGTACAAATTGCTCACATTATCCCACAGGTGGTCACTCGGTATTCTCATCTTCGAAATGCTTTGCGGTTTCACACCCTTCTGGGATGCTGGGTCGCCACTGAAGATTTACGAGAACATCCTCAAAGGACGCGTCAAGTACCCGCCATACATCCACCCTGACGCTCAGGACCTGCTCACGAAGCTCATCACACATGATCTGACGAAGCGTCTGGGCAACTTGCACGGTGGCAGTCGCGATGTCATGAACCACGCGTGGTTTGCCGAAGTCACTTGGGAGCGTCTGGCCAAGAAGGATATCGATGCGCCGTATGTGCCTCCGGTCAAGGGCGGCATTGGTGATGCTAGCTTGTTCGACAAGTACCCCGAGGAGACTGAGCAATACGGTCAGACAGGCGAGGATCCGTAAGTTCCTTCCGATTCGTTGCACTCACTTGATGTAAATACTGACATTGTCTTTTTCAGCCATGGCAAGCTTTTCCTCGACTTCTAGTCGCTCAATCGCCTCGAAATTACGCTTCAAGCAGCGACATGTCTTTCGAGACAGGCATGAGCAAAGCAAACGAGCTTTGCTCATGCAGTATCACGACAACGAACAATGAACCACGAAATACACAGAGAAAAAAGATTTTTTTTGCAAACGATGAGAGAAAGAAAGTACGAAGCGCTCGACACTATCACCAAACATCGACGATGCCCAGCCTTGCATCCGAAACCCCCAGCACTGGCAAGGACGAGAAGGATATTCCCAAAAAGAGCAAGCGACCGCGAGCAGCCCTAGTACACGCGAACCGGAAAATGCCATGTGTCTCGCCACGCAGCAGCACAGAAAGAAAGGGTGGTCCGATCAGCGACGCGAGTGCGGGAGTAAAGAGTAAATGATCGCCAGAGGCAACCCTGGCAATTCATGCTTCCGAGTGTTCCATTCGACAATGACCGGGTGCGTGTAGCTACAATCTCGCACACACCACCCTCGGACACTGTTTTGCTTACAACGTTCCCCCCGGTCGATTTGTATTTTTGTCTTATCCTATTTGGTTAATTTCCTTGTCGCGCGTGCCGCTTGTACTCCCCTAGTCCCGGGAGCTGTTTGGTTTAGGAAGGAAGGAATGGTATGGGGATGAAACTCGAGGGATATTTGGGAGTGGGTTTCGGAAAGTTGGGTATCGATGAATATTGTTAATTCGAAGAGAACAAAAGACTGTTTCGACGTGCTGATTTAGGAGCCATTTTCCTATCTATTGTCGTAAGTGGTCCTGCTGTTCTATTTTCAGGAGCGATTTGCTTGCTTGCAATTGCCGTGCGGATTGCGTCGATGCGTAATTCGCAAGGTACCACCGGCATGCGTACAAGTAGTCGCGCGTTGTATGCTTCTCGCCCGCATCTGCATGTGACCATGCCCAGCACTTTGGCATCCTGGACTTTTGCCGTATTTGCCTGTAATGAAACCGGCATATCGGGGCTCTGCTCCGGCTCCGCGAGGTCTCCTCATGGGTATCTTACTATTCTGCCGGCATAATTCATGCTTTGATCAAAAGCTATGGATTTTTAAGTGGTTTGCACCACATTACTTCAATTCCAATTTGCATTGAAGTGAAGCGTAGAAGACATCTTTTACTCTTCTTCGAAACGCCTTGCAAATTAGTTCTCTTACCTATCTTTGCCTTTTGCTTGCTCGAGGATATATATCACAGACATGGGAATATCCACGCAGTCAAGTCTCGCAAAGCGGCTCACGATAAATCCTCCCTCCCCGCTGTCGTACGGTGGAGGTACAGTTGTACCTAAAGATCTACATCTGTGGTGGTACGAGGTTGCGAGCCCTACGCAAGCGAAGTGACGATCTGGTCTAGCCCTGGGTCTGTACTGTATGTAGCGAGACGAGACCAAATCTGGAGCTTTGAGCTTTGAGCTGTGGTTACATGTATGGTGTTGATGGAGGACGCGATGCGATGAGATGCAGGTGATCGCGATGGCAGGCAATGTGATGTCATATTTTGAATTGAAGAGTTGTTTGTAGACATGGCAAGTGGTTCGTAACTGGATGCTGTGAATTGTTGTTAGACGGGTGAAATCTGATGAATTTTGTGATGCCATTGGGTATCGAAGGTTGACAAAAGATCGATATGGAAAGCTGGCTTGGAAGTCGGTTGTGTCGGCAACACCTCTTACTGCCGAGGAGCATTGACACCCCACGTCGCTTCATGGATGCTTATCGTATCGTAATCGTTCGATGTCGCAAGCGCCCCAAGAAGGATTGCTGTGTCCAACTCCACTGCCCAAGCTCGGGTATGGACGCAAGCGAGGCGCTACTGTGCGGCTGGATGGAACGAGTCGTGTAACAAAGGCGCATGCGTACGTACTACAACCCACGTGTTGCCTTGCTCGTTCACCTACGATCATTCCTCGATTCGAACACGATTACAGGTCAATCAAGTACGTACGTACGTGTGCTCGGTGTGGTAGCTCCGCGGGTAAAAGGTTCCGTACTGTGTGCACGGCAGCTGCTGATCCATCGAAAGCAACCAGATCCGAACTATCCTTACCCTTGGAGGTACGAGGAATCGCAGACAAGTCCTTTGATTGAAGCGATATCGCTGCGCAGGTTCCAAAGCTCTGGAAGATGTCACACCACGATGCTACCGACGGTACCGAGGGGCTTCCCAAATTGACTGGGACGAAGATCGTCGATTTCGAGAAACAGCTCGACTTGAGCGTGCTGAAGGACAGAGTTGCCCTGGTGACAGGCGGTGTTGCGGGTATTGGGCTCGGAGTGGTGAATGCGCTTGTGGAGGCTGGAGCTTGGGTGGCGATCTGTGACCTTAATGAGCAAGCTGGGAGAGATGTCGAAGCGGAGCT
>Ga0265797_10006176_pt1 | contig 17074 bp, 14 predicted proteins | sample P2T30metagenome_FD_192433 | JGI IMG/M metagenome (GOLD analysis project Ga0265797, IMG submission 192433) | Plant litter microbial communities from East Loma Ridge, Irvine, California - P2 T30 | ecosystem: Environmental > Terrestrial > Plant litter > Unclassified | place: USA: California...
GGCCGGAGGCGCGCCCGGCCCCCTGCCCGGCCCGCGCCCGTCCGTCAAGGGCCCCGGCGCCTCCGGCCCCCGACGCCGGGGGAGGGGTAGGCCGGGAGGACCCGCCCCACCCCGAGGAGTCCCCGTGCCCGACGCCGCCCGCCCCGCCCCCCGCCTGTTCCTCGACGCCCGCGCCGAGCTCGTCGAGAGCCCCGTGTGGGACGCCGACCACGGCGTCCTCTGGTGGACCGACATCACCCGCGGGCAGCTGCACCGCACGACGGTCGACGGGCAGGACGACGTGCGTCAGGTGGACCCGCCGCTGCCGTCGTTCCAGCTGCGCGAGGGCGGCGGCTTCGTCGCGGCGCTCGAGGACCGCGTGGTCGTGCTCGAACCGGACGGCACGGAGGCCACCACGCTCGCCACGGTGGAGCACGCCCACGACGGCATGCGCTTCAACGAGGGCAAGTGCGACCCGTTCGGTGCGTTCGTCGTCGGCTCGATGGACGACGAGGAGGGCGCCGAGGACGGCCTGCTCTACCGCGTCACCGGCGACGGCGGCGTGGTCGTGCTCGCCGACGGCTTCGGGACCACGAACGGGCTCGAGTGGGACGACGAGGGCAGCGTCGTCTACGTCACCGACACGGGCGACGAGACCATCTACCGCGCCCCCTACGGACCCGACGGGATCACGGGCGACCTCGAGCCGTTCACCGGGGGCAGCGCCCACGACGGGCTCGTCCGCGACAGCCTCGGCGACTTCTGGGGCGCGGTGTTCGGCGAGGGCGTCGTCGTGCACCTGGACCCCGAGGGCCGGCTCGTCGAGAAGGTGGCGTTCCCCGTGCCCCAGCTCACCGGCATCGCGTTCGGCGGCGACGACCTGCGGACGCTCTTCGTGGGCTCGTCCCGCGAGGGCATGGACGACGCGGCGCTCGCCGAGCACCCGACGAGCGGCGGCGTGTTCGCCGTCGAGGTGGACCGGGCCGGCCTGCCGCCGCACCGCTTCGCCGCCGGAACGACGCGGCCGTCGGGCGCGGAGGGGGCCCCGCGGCCGACGGCCGACGCCTAGTCGTCCTGGTCGGGCGGTTGGTCGTCCTCGTCGGGCGGCTGGTCGTGCGGGTCAGGCCCCGGCGCGCTCGCCGCGGATCCGGCCGGGCAGGTCCTCGCGGGTGAGCTCCGAGGCGTGGGCGAGCACGTCGCGCGCCGCGTCCCGGGCGCCCTCGACGTTCCAGAGCAGCACGCCGACGACCGTGCCCTCGTCGAGGTAGTAGACGACGGCGCGGTCGTCGCCCTGCTCGTCGACGACGGTCTCGAGCGAGGCGTCGAGCGTGCCCACCGCCTCGTACGACAGGCCGAGGACCTTCGAGTAGTAGTACGGCGTGTGCGCGTAGGGCTCGTCGGACCCCCCCATCGCACGGCCGACCGCCGCGCCCTGCTCCTTGGCGTTGTCCACGTGCTCGACGCGACGCCGGCCGAGGATGCGGTCGGGGTACGAGGCGACGTCGCCCGCCGCGAAGACGTGCTCGTCGTCCGTGCGGAGGCGCTCGTCGACGACGATGCCGTCGTCGACGGCGAGGCCCGCGGCCTCGGCGAGCCCGGTGTCCGGGCTGATCCCGAGGCCCACCACGACGGCGTCCGCGTCGAGGGGCTCGTCGCCCGCGTCGGCGGCGCCGTCCTCGGCCTCGAGCGACAGGTGCACGCCCGCGTCGTCGACGGTCCCGCCGGTCACCCGGTGCCCGCCGACGAGCTGCACGCCCGCCTCCTCGAACAGGGCCGCGAAGCGTCGCGCCAGCTCGGGCGGGAACACGCTGCCGCCGAGCACGTCGTCGGGGAACACCAGGGTGACCCGGGTGTCGTTCTGCACCAGCGCCGCGGCGATCTCGCTGCCGATGTAGCTGCCGCCCACGACGGCCACGTGACGACCGTCGCCGGACGCGGCCCGGAGCCTCCGGTAGTCCTCGGCGGTGCGGAAGGCGATCACGCGGTCGTCCGTGGGCAGGCCGAGGTCGGCCGGCGTGCCGCCCGTCGCCAGCAGCAGCCGGCCGTAGCCGACGACGTCGCCGTCCGAGAGGGTGACCGTGCGGGCGTCCCGGTCGACGGCCGTGACGCTCGTCCGCAGCCGGATCTCGGCACCGCTCGCCCCACGGGTGCCGAGGTCGTTGTCGGCCTCGGTGTAGTCCGGGTCGGTCCAGAGCTTCTTCGACAGTGCCGGGCGGGTGTAGGGCTCGTCGACGTCCCGGCTGACGACCAGCACGGTCGCGTCGGGCGCGACCTCGTGGATGGCCTTCGCGGCGGCGTCGGCGGTCATGCCGCCGCCGACGAGGACGTGGTCGTAGGTCGTGCGGGGATCGGTCACGGGGTGCCTCTCGGTCGGGTGGGTCGTGCGGGGACGACGACGCGGGCCGGGCCCGGAGGCGCGGCCCGCGTCGGCGAGGGGGGTGCTCGGTGGTCAGTCCTGGGGGACCCGATCGATCACCGTGTCGTCCTGCGACGAGTCGGCGTCGGCGGGGTGGCGGTTCTCGGCACCGGTCATCCAGGCCAGCTGCTCGAGTCGCTCGAGGATCGAGTGCAGGACGTCGGCCGTCGTCGGGTCCTCGTCGTCGACGTCGTCGTGCACCGTCCGCATCGTGCCGGTCGCGGCGTACATGCGCTCCACGATGAGGTCGACGACCTTCGTCGTCTCGACCGGGCCGGCGGGGAACTCGGGCAGGCTCGTGCCGGCGGTCACCGTGCTCGTCCGCCCGTCGGGCACGAGGTACACGGCGCGCATGCGCTCGGCGACCTCGTCCGAGAAGCCGCGCGCGGCGTCGACGATCTCGTCGAGCTGCAGGTGCAGGTCACGGAAGTTGGCGCCGAGGAGGTTCCAGTGCGCCTGCTTGCCCTGGACGTGCAGCTCGATGAGGTCGACGAGCACCTTCTGCAGGTTCTCGCGGAGTGCTTCGGATCCCTTGAACACGGATGCTCCTTCGGTCGGGGAGGGTCTCTGGGCACCGGGGTGCCGGTGCGTCCTGGACGGTAGACCCCGCCCCGCCGAACGCGCCCTGTGAAGACGGTGACGCCTGCTACGGTCGGCTCCGACGGCGCTGACGCCGACCAGCGGCCCGGACCCGACCGGTGCCGCGGGGCTCTGAGGGGGGCGGACCATGGCACCGGGGGACGGCGCACGACGCGACGACGCACGACGCGACGGTGCACGAGTCGGTGGCGCACGACGCGACGACGCACGAGTCGGTGGCGCACGACGCGACGACGCACGAGTCGGTGGCGCACGACGCGACGCACGAGACGGCAGCACCCGGCACGGCGCGCCCGCAGCAGGACCGCCGGAGGGGGACGCCCTCGCCCCGCTGCGCCGCGAGCTGACCGCCGCGCGCGACTGGGCGGCCGACGACCCCGGCCCGGGCGCCGCACGCACGCTGGCGCAGGTGACGGGCGACCTCGCCGACTCGGTCGCGGCGGCCACGCGGGCCGGTCGCGGTCCGGAGGCGCGCCTCCTGCTGGCCGGTGCGGCCGACGGCCCGGTGCACCCCGCCCTCCGTGACGCGTGGTCGCGGGCGCTCGTCACCGTCACCGCGGTCGCCGACGCCGTGACCTGGCCCGACGGCGAACCGTGGGGGCGTCTCCCCGCGTCCGCCGCGCCGGTCCCCGTGACGGTGCCCGCGGCGCCGCCCGGTGCGGCGGACCCCCCGCGCCCCGCACGGCGGACGCCTCCCGACGCGCAGGCCCCGTCCGGCGGCCCGGTCTAGGGTCGGCCGCATGCCCCACCGCACCGACCGCCGTCCTCGACGGGGGCCGCTGCGACTCCTCCGCGCACTCGTGCTCGACTACGCCTTCGTGGTCAGGGTGCACCTCGTGCCGCGCAGCGGGCGCGTCGTCCCCGCGCGGTGGAAGGTCGGCGACCGGGCGCCCGTGCTCCTGCTGCCCGGCGTCTACGAGACGTGGCGGTTCCTCCGGCCGATCGCCGAGCGCCTGTCGGACGCCGGGCACCCCGTCGTCGTCGTCCCCGGCCTCGCGCACAACCGTCGGCCGATCCTCGAGACCGCGGAGCGCGCCCAGCGGGTCCTCGACGCCCACGACCTGCGCGGGGTCGTCGTGCTCGCCCACAGCAAGGGCGGCCTCGTCGGCAAGACGATGATGGTGCGCACCGACGACGACGAGCGCATCGACCGCATGGTCTCGGTCAACACCCCCTTCTCGGGCAGCCGCTGGGCCCTGCTGCTGCCCACCCCCGAGCTGCGGGTCTTCTCGCCCCGCGACGCCGACCTCGTGCGGCTCTCCGAGAACCTCGACGCCAACGCGCGCGTCACCAGCCTCTTCTCGGGCTTCGACCTCCACGTCACCGAGGGCAGCGTCCTCCCCGGCGCGACCAACGTCGAGCTGCCCGTCGACGGGCACTTCCGGCCCCTGGGGCACCGGGTGAGCCAGGACGTCGCCGTCGCCGCGGTCGAGGACGGGCCCGAGGCGGCCGCCGCCGTCCCCGGCGCGCGGCTCGTGTCGGCGCCCGAGCACGCGGCCTCGGACGCGACGGTCACCGACGATCACGGTGAGGAGCGCCTCCGGCACCACCTCGGCGACGGCACGCCCGCCTGAGGGGACGCCCGATCGACGGGCCGCCCGGTCGGCGGGACGCCCGATCGGCGGGAGGTCCCGCCTGCTGGGCGGACGGCCGACGGGACGCCCGGTCGGCGAGACCTGCGCCGGGCCGTCAGCGGCCCCGCCGCCGGAGGCGCGCGACCAGCCCGCCACCGTCCCCGCGCTCGGACGGGGCCGGGACCGCCTGCAGGCCCTCGGTGTCCGTCGACGGGCCGTCGGGGTCCTCGTGCGCCGTGCCGGCCACGATCTCCTCGCGGACGCGCCGCAGGTCCTCGAGCAGGCTGCCCACCAGCACCCAGTGCCGCGGGCCCGGGCGGGGCACGACGAGGGGGGCCGTGAGGGCGGGCACGTCGTCGGGCGTCGGACGCCCGGGGGAGGCCGCCCCGCCGTGCTCGGCCCCACGGGCCAGCAGCCGGACGTCGTGCGCCGCCCGCCGCAGCTCGACGGCCAGGCGCGGCACCACCGGGTCGTCCGCGAGGTCGGGGGACCAGTTGTCGTGCACGGACCGCGTCATGGGCACCACCCGGCGCACGAGCATCGTCAGCGTCGCGAGCAGGCGCCGCTCGGCCTCGAGCACGTCCCGGTTCCGCGAGCGGCGAGGGTTGAGGCGCAGGCTCTCCTCGGCCGCGGCGACCGCCGCTACGGCGCGCGGCTGCAGGTCTCGGAGGCCCCGGGCCCGCTCCAGCGTCGCCGCGAGGGCGCGCTCGTCGACGGGTCGCTCGAGCGCGACCGCCGTCTCGTCGAGCACGGCCGCGAGGTCGCGGGCCAGGCGTCCCACCGCGAGGTGCGCGGGGCCGACGAGCACGGGCGGCACGACGAGGGCGTTCACGGCGAGGGCGACGGCCGCCCCCAGCACCGTCTCGATCACGCGGTCCACCGCGTACGCCGGGGTCGTCGCACCGATCGACAGCACGAGCATCGCCGAGATGGGCACCTGGTTCGCCGAGCTCGGCGTGAGCCGCGCCGCCCAGGCCACCACGAGGCTCACGACCACCACCGCGAGCACCAGCCAGGTCGCGTCGCCGAAGACCACTCCGGCCGCGTACGCCAGCAGCACGCCCACGAGCACCCCGACGCTGCGCTCCAGGCCCCGCACGAACGACTGGTTCACGCTCGGCAGCACGACGAGCAGCGCCGCGATCGCGGCGAAGATCGGCAGGGCCTGGTCGAGCAGCGCCAGCGAGAGGAACCACGACGCGACGACCGCGACCGACGTCTTCACCACCTGCAGCAGCGGGGTGCGGGTGGTCTGCCGCAGGGGCGCGACCACGCGGTCACGGAACGGGGCGACGAGGTCCACCCGTCCAGGCTAGGCGGCGGCGGCGGCGACGCGCACGCCGGGCGCGGGCCCGTGCACGGACCGTCGGCCGCGATCTGCTTGACTCGACACGTGTGGCCAGACTCCGCCGCGGTGCTCCCGCGCGCCTTCGAGGGCACGGGCGTGACCGTCGTCTCGTTCCGCCCGCACTCCGTCGAGCCCTCGGGCGGCGGCTTCCTCTACGGGTACGAGGTCGACACGATCGACGCCGAGGGCGTCGCCGCGACGGTCCTCACCTTCGTCGACACCGACGTCGTCCGCCCCGAGACCGCGTCGGTCGTGACCACCGACCCCGCGAGCGGCCGGCCCGTGTCCGTGTGGGCCTACCCGCACGACCCGTTGCTGCCGGCGCTCGCCGGGGTCACCTACCCCGACCGCGTGGAGCGCTCGCTCGCCGAGCTCGGGCTGCCCGTCACCGCCCCGGCGCTCACCGTCGCCGCCTACCGTCCCGGCAAGCGCGCGGTCGTCCGGCTCGACGCCGCCGAGACGACGCTGTTCCTCAAGGTGGTCCGTCCCGACCGTGTCGGCCCGATCGCCGCGGTCCACCGCGCGTTCCTCGACGAGGGCCTGCCCGTGCCCGCCGTGCTCGCCGCCCGCGCGGACGGCCTGCTCGTGCTCGAACGGGTCCCCGGCGTGCCCGCCGGCCGCCGCGTCGTCGACCTCGCCGCCGACGACCGCTTCGTCGAGGCCGTCGCCGAGCTCGGCGAGCGCACCCGCCACGTGCACGCCGTGCAGCCCGCCACCTCGGACGCCCTCGACCAGGCCGCCTGGCACCGCGCCACCCTGCTCTCGTCGCTGCCCGAGCGGGCCGCCGACGTCGCCGCCCTCTACGACGTCATCGACGCACGGCGCGCGACCTGGACCGGGGACCCCCTCACCGTCGTGCACGGCGACCTGCACCTCGAGCAGCTCTTCGTCCACCCCGCCGAGCCCTGGCGGGTCACCGGACTGCTCGACATCGACACCGCCGGCTGGGGGCACCCCTCGCGGGACGCCGCCGGACTCGTCGCGCACCTCGTCGTCACCGCCCAGTGGCACCGCGGCAACGGCGACGAGGCCGAGGCCCGCGCCTGCGAGCTGCTCGCCGACCGGGTCGGACGCGGCTGGCAGGGCCGGCACCCCGACCTGGCCGACCGGCTGCCACCGGCCGTCGCGTCCCAGCTGCTCGCCCACGCGGGCGGCCAGGCGACGCTGCGCACCGACCAGGGGCGCCGCAAGGCCTCCCAGCTCGTCGACGCGGCGGCCGGCGCGCTGCGCGACTGACCGCCCCGTCGGCGCGGCCGTCCTCGGGTGCGCGGGGTCGCGGGCGGGCGGGGGCTCGGGACCGGGGGACCGGGCTCGGGACCGGGGGACCGCCGGAGGCGCGCGGCGCGTCCGACTGGCGACGCGCCTCCGGTACCGCGTAAGATGTGCCGCGACGCCACCGCTCCCTCTCGTGGGGCCGGGCGTCGTCGACCGGTCGTCCCGCCACCTCCGTGACCGCGGGCGGACCACGTCGAGGCCGGGCCGCGCCGCTCCAGGCGCGCCCCGCGCAGCACCGATCGAGCACCACACCGCCCCCGCGCGACACGCACGGGCGCACCGTCCCGTGCCGGGTCGACGACCCGGGGCACGGCACAGACAGGCCGCCGACCCGCGGCCACGAGGAGGAGCCTTGGCTCGACCAGGCCAGACCCGTTCCGCGCAGACCCGCACCGGCGGCGGACGCGGAGGGGGCGCCCGCACGGCGTCGCGGCAGCACCGGCGCCGCGAGATCGACAACGAGGGCATCGTCCCCGTGCTCGCCCGCGCCGTGCGCGAGGTCGAGGCGGCGGCCCAGCGCGGGGCGCTCCGGCCCTCGGCCCGCACCAAGTTCCAGGTCGTCGCGCTGCTCATGCGCGAGGAGCGCGCCCGGGTCAAGGCCGACGCCACGCTCGGCGACGCGGCCCGCGCCGACGAGCTCAAGCGCCTCGACGGCGTCGCGCAGATCCTCGCCAAGACGGCCGCCCGCGACACCTCGCTCATCACCCTGCTCGGCGAGGACGCCACCGTCAGCGAGGCCGCCCGCACCCTCAAGCGCGACCTGCAGCTGTCCGCGGGCGTCGAGCTCGCCCCCGAGGAACAGGTCGTCGTCACCGAGGCCGCGCCCGCCCCCGAGCGCTCCGAGCGACAGGTGCTGCCGCCGAGCGTCGTCTCGCGCCAGCTCGCCAACCCGTTCCTCGCCCCCGACTTCTCGCTCGCCGAGGCGGCGCGCGAGGTGCACCCCCGGCGGCTCGCCAACTGGGAGCTCTTCGGTCCGCTCTTCAAGTCGTTCGAGCAGGGCGCCGGCGGCGGCGCCGCGTGCATGCCGCTGCCCGAACCGACCACCACCGTCGCGCCGTCCGGCACCGAACTGATGCGCCACCAGGCGCAGCTCGTCGAGTCCGCCCGGCAGGGCCACCGCACGTACCTGCTCGCCGACGAGCCCGGCCTCGGCAAGACCGCCCAGTCCCTGCTCGCCGCGCAGGCCGCCGACGCGTACCCGCTGCTCGTCGTCGTGCCCAACGTCGTGAAGACGAACTGGGCACGCGAGGTGTCGCTCTGGACCCCCACGCGCAGCGCGACCGTCATCCACGGCGACGGCGACGACCTCGACGCGTTCGCCGACGTCGTCATCGTCAACTACGAGGTGCTCGACCGGCACGTCGGCTGGATCGGCGAGCTCGGCTTCAAGGGCATGATCGTCGACGAGGCGCACTTCATCAAGAACAAGGAGTCGCAGCGCTCGCGGCACGTGCTGCAGCTGTCGCAGAAGATCCGTGCGCGCACGGCGCACCCGCTGCTGATGGCGCTCACGGGGACGCCGCTCATCAACTCCATCGAGGACTTCCGGGCGATCTGGGAGTTCCTCGGCTGGATCGACGAGAAGAAGGCCGGCGCCGAGCTCATGGAACAGCTCGAAGAGGTCGGCCTCACCCCCGCCGACCCCGGCTTCTTCTCGTCCGCCCGCGAGATCGTCGTCGACCTCGGCATCGTCCGTCGCCGCAAGGTCGACGTCGCCGCCGACATCCCCGCGCGTCGCGTCGCCGACCTCCCCGTCGAGCTCGACGACGAGGTGGGCCGGTCCATCCGCGAGGCGGAGCGCGAGCTCGCCCGCCGGCTCGTGCAGAAGTACCGCACGGCGCTCGCCAACCGCACCTCGGGCAAGCGCGTCGAGGGCATCGACCACGACCTGGTCCGCCAGGTCGCGAAGTGGGAGCTCGAGGACGCCCAGGCGTCGTCGAGCGGCGAGAACGTCTTCAGCATGGTCCGCCGCATCGGACAGGCGAAGGCCGGCCTCGCCGCCGACTACACCGCCCAGCTCGCGCGGAACGTCGGCAAGGTCGTCTTCTTCGCGAAGCACGTCGACGTCATGGACGTCGCCGAGCAGACCTTCGCCAAGCGGGGCCTGCGCTACTCGTCCATCCGCGGCGACCAGACGTCCGCGGCGCGACAGCGGGCCATCGACGACTTCGTCGGCGACCCCGACGTCTCCGTCGTCGTCTGCTCCCTCACCGCGGCCGGTGTCGGCCTCAACCTGCAGGTCGCGTCGAACGTCGTGCTCGCGGAGCTCAGCTGGACCGACGCCGAGCAGACGCAGGCCATCGACCGCGTCCACCGCATCGGGCAGGAGGAGCCGGTCACCGCGTGGCGCGTCATCGCCGCGCAGACCATCGACACGAAGATCGCGGAGCTCATCGACAGCAAGGCCGGCCTCGCCGCCCGCGCGCTCGACGGGGACGACTCCGACATCGAGGCGTCGACGGACGTGCAGCTCGACGCACTCGTCGCGATGCTCACGGAGGCGCTCGGCGGCTGACCCGCCCCGCGCCTCCGTCGGCTGAGGCGACCGCCTCCCGGCGCCACGAATCGTACTGGCCGCCACGTCTGGACGTGGCGGCCAGTACGATTCGTGGCGCCGGGAGCGGGGGCGTTGCTGCGCGCCCGCGGGCTGTGACCCACCCTGACCCGGGGCAGACCGGCGCGCGTGAACGCCCGCAGCAGGTGCCCGGGCAGGTACAGCTCTCGCCACACCGAGCGGACGAAGCCCTGGGTCCCGTCCAGGGCGCGCAGCCTGTTCTCGCGGTCCTTCTCGTCGAGGACGACCTCCTCGGTGCTCAGATCGCCGCGGTACTCGCGGTCGAGGTACTTGCGGCGACCGTCGAACTCGGCGGGCACACCGTGCTCGGGCCAGGCGAAGTCGGTGTACCCGATGAGACCTTGCGCGTCGTAGTGCTCCCGCTGCAGCACCGGTGCCGGGAACCCGAGGCCGTCGAGCACGACCCGCTCGACGGACTCGCCGGCCGACTGCGCGAGCGGGTCGGCGAACCAGCCGACCCACGTCGCGACGGCCCCACCGCGCTCGCGTCCGCTGGCGGCGAGCTCGTCGACGTAGTCGGCGCGGGTGGCGAGGCCGAGGCGGAGGGCAGCGTCGAGGGCCGCGACCGCCTGCGAGCGCGACGACGACAGGGCCACGTCGACGAGGGTGCGGGCGGGACTGGTCAGACGGAGGCCGCCGAGCAGGGGGACGCTCGAGAGGGCCACCGGCGGTGCGTGACGGACGAGGGCGGTCTCGCTGCGCGTGCGGTCACGGTGAGGGTCGATGACGCTCGTCCTCGTCCAGGCCGTCCCGAGGAGGGGGAGTCCCCAGAGCGCGGCCGCGGACAGGTGCGACACGACGACGTCCTCGTGCAGTCGCGGCACCCGAGCGAGCGTGAGGAGCGAACTGCGTTCCTCGGGACGCAACGCGTCCCAGTCGGGCGTGGGGACGTACCGCCCGGGCGCCACGCGGACCAGTTCACCTCGGGCGCAGGCTCGACGCTCCCGCGGATCGTCACCTCGTGACCGGACGATCATCGCGTCCAGGGCGACGAGTCCGTCGTGGTCGATCGTGGGTCTGGGCGCGGGTGTGCTCGTCATGTCCCGACGATGCCGCGCTCAGGGCACGTCCTCGGTGCGGAGCACCCGTGGTGGAGGACGCGCGGTCCGAGCAGTGCATGGGGAGGAGGGGTGAGGCTGCTCCTCGGACGTTCGCGCACGACCTGCGGGGCCCGTCGTGCGCCACGAATCGTACTGGCCGCCATGTCTAGTCCTGGCGGCCAGTACGATTCGTGGCGTCGTGGCTCGACCACGGCGCGGGCGGGTCCTCGGGTCGCGAGGGCTGGAGCCGAGCGGGCCGGGGTCCGGGCGCTCGCGGGGCTCCGCACGGACAGAGGACGCTGCCGACGGCTGCGTCGGGCGGACATCGGCGGGCGGCGCCCAGGTCGGGCGAGCACGGTGGAGGTCCACGACCCAGGAGGACACCATGCCCGCCGTCCACGGCTACGCGCACGTCGCGATCACCGTCACCGACCTCGACCGTGCCGTCGACTTCTACACCACCCTGCTCGGCGCCCCGCCCGTCGGCCGCATCCAGCTGGAGCAGCTCGACCGGCAGCTCTTCGCCGTCGGGGGCGGCCAGATCCTTGGCGTCACCGCCTACCCGGACGGCGACGACCGCCCCTTCGACCCCACGGTCGCCGGGCTCGACCACATCGGCCTGCGCTGTGCCGACCGGGACGAGGTCCTCGCCTGGCAGCGCCACGTCGCCGAGGCCGGACTCGGCGGGGACTTCCAGGACGTCGACTTCGGGTCGGCCCTCATGGTCAAGGACCCGGACGGCAACCAGATCGAGTTCTTCGCCGGCCCGGTCCCCGGCTGACGCCGACCCGCGGGCGCGCACCGCGAGCGGGACACGCCTCGAGCGGGGTCGGTCTCGAAGGGCGCGCACCGCGAGCGACGCACACCCCGAGCGGCGCGCACCGTGAGCGGGCGCGGGCCGGGTCAGTCCCCGAGGGCGCGTAGGACCTCGTCGTCGGTGAGCCCTGCGCCGCGCGGCTGGTCGCCCCGCGCGAGTTCCCACGCGAGCACGTCGGTCAGCGTCTCCGCCAGCGGACGCGTGACGAGGCCGGAGGCGCGCGCGGCCGCCCCGGACCGGCTCGCGAACCCGGCGTGGTCGGCTCCGGGCACCCACAGCGGCAGCGAGCAGGGGCCCGCCCAGGGCTGCACGCCCGCGGCGAGCAGATCCGCCGACGCCACCGGCACGAGTTCGGCCCCGACCCCGACCCCGGTCCCGGGCTCCCGCCGTTCTGCGGTCGCCTCGTCGGCGACGGCAGCGGGCCGGGCTCCGGGCGTCCGCCCCGCGGCCGCGACCTCGCGTGCCACGGCCAGGTGGTCGGCCAGGGGCACGACCGGCCCGACGACGTCCAGGACGCCGCCGGCCCCGCGGGCACCGCTGGCCCCGCGGCCGACGAGGCGCACGACGAGGTCGGCGAGGTCGCGCACGTCGAGCAGCTGCGTGGGGCTCGGCGCGTCGGGGACGGGGAGCCGACCCCCGCGCCCCAGCCGCCACGGCCACCACCCTGACCGTCCGCTCTCGTCGCCGGGGCCGCCGAGCAGGCCCGCCCGGAGCACGGTGACCGCGGGCGTCGCGGACCGCCAGGCGTCCTCGACGGCCACCTTCGCCGCCGCGTACCCGGCGTCGTCCGTGGCGGGGACCGTCGCGGCACGCTCGTCGGCTCCGACGACGCTCGTGTCGGCGTAGACGCTGACGCTCGAGACGACGACCACGTGGGCCGACCGCCCGGCCAGGGCCGCAGCGGCGGATCGCGCGTGGGAGGGGGTGCTGGTCAGGTCGACGACGGCCGTCCACGCGCGGTCGGCGACCCCGTCGAGTGCGCCAGGGTCGTCCCGGTCCGCGTGGACGACCTCGACCCCTGCCGGCGCGGGGCCGCTCCGGCCGCGCGCGAGGACCGTCACGGGGTGTCCGCGGTCGCGCAGCCCCTCGGCGACGAGCCGGCCCAGCCAGGCCGTGCCCCCGAGGACCAGCACGGGACCGGGGCGCGTGCCGGGCGCGCCCGACGGGGCGGAGCCGTGCCGCGCCTCCGGCCGTCCGCCCGGGACGTCGCGCGGCGTCACGCCAGGCGCTGCTGCACCTCGGCGAGGGACGGGTTCGTCGCCGTGGACCCGTCGGGGAAGATCAGCGTCGGCACCGTCTGGTTTCCGCCGTTGACGCTCTCGACGATCTCGGCGGTGCCGGGCACGTCCTCGATGTTCACCTCGCGGTACTCGATGCCCTGCTTGCCGAGCTGCTGCTTGAGCCGCGCGCAGTAGCCGCACCACGAGGTGCTGAACATGGTGACGGTGCCGGGTGCGGGGACGTAGGTCGCGGTGTCGCTCATGGAGGCCAGGGTAGGCCCCGGCGCCGGTCAGGAGCCGGGGAGTTGACTGGACCGGAGGCGACCGGTCGGCGCCCGTCCGGACGCCGAGGCCGGCGCCGTTCCGGCACCGGCACCGGCACCGGCACCAGGCCGCGGCACCGCCGCCCTGACCGACGCCCCCCGCGCCGCTGCAGCACCGAACACCGAGGAGACCCCGTGGCCCGTACCGTCGCCGACCAGTTCGTCGCCCAGCTCGTGGAGGCCGGCGTCCGCCGGATCTATGGCATCGTGGGGGACAGCCTCAACCCGATCGTCGACGCGGTCCGACGCACGGGAGGGTCGAAGGAGGGCGGCGTCGACTGGGTGCACGTCCGCAACGAGGAGGCGGCCGCGTTCATGGCCAGCGCCGACGCGCAGATGAGCGGCGAGCTCGCCGTCTGCGCGGGGTCCTGCGGCCCGGGCAACCTGCACCTGATCAACGGCCTCTACGACGCCCACCGCAGCCGCGCGAAGGTGCTCGCCATCGCGGCGCACGTCCCGAGCTCGATGGTGGGCAGCGGGTACTTCCAGGAGACCCACCCCGACCGGTTGTTCACCGAGTGCTCGGGGTACTGCGAGCTGATCTCGACGGCGGCGCAGGCGCCGTCGGTCGTCGCGTCGGCGATCCGCCACTCGCTCGCCGGCGAGGGCGTCAGCGTCGTCACGATCTCGGGCGACATCGCCGAGCTCGACGCCGAGGGCGCGACCCCGCGGCTCGTCCGCCCGGCCCGACCCGAGCTCGTCCCCGACGACGGCGACGTACGGGCGCTCGCCGAGGCCCTCGACGCCGCCCGCACCGTCGCCCTCTTCGTCGGCGAGGGCGGGCGTGGTGCCCACGACGAGATCGTGCAGCTCGCCGAGGTGCTCGGTGCGCCGGTCGGGCACAGCCTGCGCGGCAAGGACGTCATCCAGTGGGACAACCCGTACGACGTGGGCATGACCGGCCTCCTCGGCTACGGCGCCGCGCACGCCGGGATCCACGACGCGGACGTCCTCGTGCTGCTCGGCACGGACTTCCCGTACCCCCAGTTCCTGCCCGACGGCGACGACGTCACCATCGCGCAGGTGGACTCGAACTCGGCCGTGCTGGGCCGCCGGGCCGACGTCGCGCTGCCCGTCCACGGCGACGTGCTGCCCACGGTCCGGCGCCTGCTCGAGCTCGTGCAGCGGAAGAAGGACCGGAAGTTCCTCGACAGGACGCTCAAGAAGCACCGCAAGCTCATGGAGGGCGCGGTCGGCGCCTACACGAAGCGCGCGGACCGCCTCACCCCGATCCACCCCGAGTACGCGGCGAGCGTGCTCGACGAGCTCGCCGCCGACGACGCGATCTTCACCGCCGACACCGGCATGGCCAACGTGTGGTCGGCCCGCTACGTCACCCCGAACGGTCGGCGGCGGATCTTCGGCTCCTACCTGCACGGGTCGATGGCGAACGCCCTGCCGCACGCGGTGGGCGCGCAGTTCGCCCACCCCGACCGGCAGGTGGTCGCGATGGCCGGCGACGGGGGCCTCGCGATGCTGCTCGGTGAACTCGTCACGGTCGCCGCGTACCAGGTGCCCGTCAAGATCGTCGTCTTCAACAACTCGACGCTGGGCCTCGTCAAGCTCGAGATGCTCGTCGACGGCCTGCCGGACTTCGGCGTCGACGTCCCCATGGTCGACTACGCGGCGGTCGCGTCGGCCCTCGGCATCGAGGCGGTCCGCGTCGAGGACCCGAAGAAGGTCCGCAAGGCACTGGAACGTGCCCTCGCCCACGACGGCCCCGCCCTCGTCGACATCGTCACGGACCCCCGTGCGCTGTCGCTGCCGCCGACCATCTCGGGCGAGCAGGTGAAGGGCTTCGCGCTGTCGATGTCGAAGATCGTCATGAACGGCGGGGCGGGCGAGGCCGTCGCCATGGCCCGGTCGAACCTCCGCAACGTGCCGCGTCCCTGACCGCACGCGCGGGCGGCCCCGCGGTGGGCACCGGGGGGCCGGAGGCGCGGTGCGGCCGGGGCGCGCCCGTCGCGACCCCGAGGGGTCGCGTGCCCGCGCCTCCGGCGGGAGCTCAGCCGGCGGTGGCCGGGGCGCTCCGGGCGACGAGGCGCTCGACCGCGGTGACCGGGATGCCGATCCAGTCCGGGCGGTTGCGGCTCTCGTAGATCGCCTCGTACACGGCCTTGTCGATCTCGAACGCGTCGAGCAGGGCCCGCTCGGCACGGACGTCGACGCCCGAGGCGGCCACGTAGCCGTCGACGAAGGCCCTGCGCGCCGCCGAGGCCCAGGCGTGCGCGTCGACGGACGGGGTGCGGTGCTCGAGGGACCCCGCCACGTAGTCGAAGGAGCGCAGCATGCCCGCCACGTCGCGGAGGGTGACGTCGGCGCGGGAACGCTCCGGCATGGGGCGCAGGGGCTCGCCCTCGAAGTCGAGCAGCACCCAGCCGCGGTCGGGCACGGCCAGCGCCTGACCGAGGTGCAGGTCGCCGTGCACCCGCTGCAGGGCCGGCCACGGGCGGTCGGCGACGACGTCGTAGACGCGGCCCACGGCCTCCTCGAAGGGCGCGATCTCGGGGACCTCGCGGGCGGCGGTCGCGATGCGACGGCGCATGCTCACCAGCGCCGCGGCGACCTCGTCCGGGCCCGCCTCGACGGTGCCGAGCTCGGCGGCGAGGGTCGCGTGCACCTCGGCGGTGGCGGCGCCCAGCTCGCGGGCGCGGTCCGTGAAGTCCTCGCCGGCGGCGGCGGCCTCGAGGGCGACGCGCCAGGCGTCCTCGGCCCCGGTGAGGAACTCCTGCGCGAACGCCAGGTGACCGCGCGCCGTGCCCTCGGCACGACCGGTGTCGCCCCACTCGCCCGTGAGGAAGCCGTAGGAGCCGGGCACCCTGCTCGAACCACCGCGCGAGAGGGCCGCCTGCGAGGTGACGTCGGGGTTGTCGCCGTGGTGCAGCACGCGGAAGACCTTGACGATGACGTGGTCCGCGCCCGCGCCCGCGCCCGTGCCCGTCGCGGCGTCGGCGCCCTCCACGTCGTAGATGATCGAGGTGTTCGACTGCTCGCCCGAGAGGACGCGCGACCGCAGCACCCGGCCGGGGGAGCGCAGCGCGTGCCCCTCCACGGTCACGTCGCTGCCGGCCACCTGGCGGGCGTCGCTCATGAGGGCGAGCAGGCCCTCGGCGTACGCCGGGTCGTGCGGACCGTCGTAAAGGTAGACGCCGTCGTGCGAGCCGATGAAGGCACGGTCGCCGCCGGGCAGGGGAGCGTGCCGGGCGACGACGGGCACCTGGTACAGGACGGGCGCGGGCCCGGACTCGTCGATGACGAAGAGGGTGACGACGACCGCGTCGTCGGCCGCCCACTCGTAGCTGCCGATGACGCGGATGTCGGGGGTGCTGCCCTTCGTGGCGTACCAGCGCTGGCGCGCCATCCATCCGGCAAGGCTCGGGGCGACGTCGCTCATGGGGTGGAGCGTACGCCGTCACCCGTGGTCCGGACCGCCGCGGTGCCCGGCTCCGGTGGGCTAGACAGGAGGCATGACGACGCCCCGTGACGACGCCCCCGTGCCCGCCGAGCAGCTCGAGGTGGAGCGCAAGTACGACCTCCCCGCCGACGCCGTCGTCCCCGACCTCGCGGGCGTGGGGCCGGTGGCGACGGTGCGCCGGCACGACGTCGCGACGCTGCGTGCCGAGTACCACGACACCGCCGACCGGGCGCTGCTCGCCGCCCGCGTGACGCTCCGTCGCCGGACGGGCGGGCACGACGCCGGCTGGCACCTCAAGCTGCCGGGCGACCGCGGTCGCCGCGAGCTGCACGCGCCCTTGGGCGACGAGGGCCAGCCGGTGCCGGAGTCGCTGCTCGCCCCCGTCGCGGACGTCCTGCACGGCGAGGCGGTCGCCCCCGTCGTGCTCCTCGTGACCGCGCGGTCGGCGGTGGACCTGCTCGACGCCTCCGGTCGTGCGCTCGCGGAGCTCGC
>Ga0265797_10006179_pt1 | contig 17065 bp, 20 predicted proteins | sample P2T30metagenome_FD_192433 | JGI IMG/M metagenome (GOLD analysis project Ga0265797, IMG submission 192433) | Plant litter microbial communities from East Loma Ridge, Irvine, California - P2 T30 | ecosystem: Environmental > Terrestrial > Plant litter > Unclassified | place: USA: California...
AGACTGCAGCACATTCCGACGGACCTTCGTGTCCCAGACTTCTAGATAATGCTGACATGTTTGGTGCGACGCTAAGTTTCAAAATAGATACTTTAGGGTTTAGGGTTGCAACCGAAGTCACGCCTATATCTCCAAGCTTCATTTGATAGGTTTCATGTTGAGTAGGTCTTCGGCATCGACTGTTGTGACTTGCAGCAGACAAGACTGCCCTCGGTAGGCTATAAGTCATCGCGCTGAGGGCTTTTCTCTTCGATGCAACCAGAGGAAGATCCTAAGACGGCGCCGTTTCGACAATTCCTGTGCTTCAATTATATTCGTTCAGGGTAAGAATGCTTATATAGACTGCCTCTTCTCTTCGCTTCCAGCTCTTGAAATCCCTAACAACTCTTCGTTCGCTATCTAAGTCTGCTGGCCAGGCTCTTTTTACTTCCAAGAAACTTGTATATTCTATCATTAAGCAATAGCTCAACTTCAACTCAGTCAAGATGAAGACGTCAGTGCTCACTTTTGCTTCTACCCTCGCCTTCTCCCAGGTTGCTTTCGCCGACGACTACTACCGGCAATTCGGTAACGCCTTCTCCACTGGCCCAGTCGCTACCAACTCGTTCATCCGCGAATCCAACACCACTTTGGTCTTGCCGGAAGTGAACAAGCCGCAGAATGGCAACCTTGCTCTTTGGGCGGGCATGGGCACGAGTGGTGGCGACCTTATTCAGGCTCTGGCTATCTCGGTAGCTGACGGCAGGTAAGGAGGAGCAGTGTCATGTTTTGTGGTTGGAAGATGTACTGATCTGTGACTACAGTGGTGGCTGCCCTGCCGCGCAAGGCACATGGTGCATTGTTGCCAGCACTCTTGAAGGTTAGTCCAATCGTTTCCATGGTCCCTGAGAAGCTTCATACTGACACTACATCAGGCGATCAACAGATGGGCGATGCCGTCTCTGCTGGTGCCGGTGCTCAAGTCACGATGCACTGTAAGTCCTGCATATCTGCTCTGTCAAAACCTACCTAACAAAGATGCTCGCAGACAAGTACAATGACTCCACCAAGAAATACGACCAGACCGTGTCTCTCGATGGTAAGGTCGTCTCTAGACTCTCATCTGGTAAGCGTTCCATTGCATCCCACAACTTCCAAAACAAATCTGACACCTGCCGCAGACTCCGGCGTCGCCCAAGGCTGGGGAACTGCAGCTGAATGCCAGGCTGCCGCCTGTGGCACCTACGCCACGCACGAGTACATCAACACCAAGCTCATCATGGATGTCGCTGACCCCAACTACGCCAACACCAAGGGCACAACCGGTGCTTCCGGCGACTTGGTGACGAAGGATGGTGGCAAGACCTGGACTGTTGACAGTATCAAGATTGAAGGCAGTGTCTTTGTGTAGCTGAAATGCTGTAAATGGATGAGATTCTTTGCTCTCTCGCTCCCAGATTGGTGTGCATCCGCATAATGCTCATGAAGCAACCGCTTTGTGCAGTGCCGTCGCGAAGTCTGAGTCGCTCGTAAGGGCATCCGGTCGAAGAGCGTACTGGAAGTTGTCCCACAGTGAAAACTGGAGATCGAACTGCATAGATGGCACGTGGCGCTCAAGATATTGATCGCTTGTGTGCATCAACCTCAGTACAGTACCATCATGCTCGTGTTTGCTCTCTAGGCTTGGATTCAGCTTTTGCTCCACGAGCGCCCAAGTATCCCAGAGCCACGCTAGTATAGCTTCGGTATCGCCTTTTTGGCCGAGTCTTGCCAAGTGTGCTAACTGCATCACTTCTAGTGATTTTCGGCCAGAGTTCATCACGATCTGGAGGAAAAGCAGGGTTTTGTTATCCGTTTCGGGATCGAAAGGACCGGAGACGCCCTCTAAGGTGGACTTCGGCACGTCGTAGTTGAAACTCATCAGTTCCCAGATGTCGGCTTCGAATGTCGGATGGTTCAGCTCGTCATGGATAGCGTGCATCAGGCTGAGTTGCTGGAAACTTTCCCCCCGTTCGCGCAGATCCTGGAACCATTGAGGGGGCTGCAAACTCATATAGTTGAATGAGTTGACGTCCGGTACGCAATAAATCATGAACTTGAACCTGGCAACACTGTCCAATTTGGCGGTCGACTCGAGCCAGTCCAAGCACAACACATGACCAAAAAGCTCGCCGTAGATCACCCAGGTAAGAAGGGCCAGCTCCACGTCCTCGCACACAGTCAAATGGCTTTCGCCCTCCTCTCGAGATGCCGGCCCGCATGTAATGTCGAAGCGTTTGCGGAGTGGCATGACTGTGTCTTTCTTCCATGTCCAGACGTTGCGGATGTCTTGGAGACCGATAGGAGCAACTTCCAGTGCCAAAGCTGCCAGCTCGGTCACGCCGCCTTGCATCGTGATTTTGAGCCGTGTTTGTCGCCCTTCCTCGACCCTGGCCCACTCGGACAAACGGCGCGCTGACGCTACCAGAAGAAAATGGCTGACCGGTCGTAAACCTGGGAAGTAGTTTCCTGACTCGAGGGCCATCTGTGATATCGTCTCTGCTGAGACGTCCTGTGAGATCCGGTTGAACTGTTTGCAGGTGAGCATGACTGCGTACAAGTCATTGAGTCGCTCCAGGCTGTTGAAGATGCGAAGGACCAGCTCTTCTGGGATGTTGGAAATTGTGTGAGCCATGGTGAGTTAGCTGTGGTATCTGATGTTGGTTTACACGGGTGAGATTGCGGTTCAGAGTCGTGAACAGCTTCACCCATGCGCGAAATGCGGCGATTTGGACCTGAAGCAATGGAATGCTGTACGCTTGTTGCTGTGAGCTGACCTGAGTTCAATGGAAACTCAACACGAGTTCTACCGAGCGAAAGATGACGGGCAAGCGATTGTGTTTGTCGTGGTTGAAAGCGGTCGTCTCGATGTCGGTGTCGTACAGAAGCGGCACCAGCTTCATTCTGATTGGCTGGCCGCCAACCTCGCGACATCATGTGCCATCGTAACCTCCATCAAAGTCCATATGTGTACTTTTGATACGAGCAACTTGGAGATCAGGTTATTCCACAGAATTTTGCGGGAACACAATACACTAAATTGCGATAGAAAGAGGTCGCTGGAAACCTTGTTTGTCCTTCGGGCTTTGGCCTCTGACGATCTTCGAAAGACAACCGAGGCCAGTCAGATCAACGCCTCGCGCCCGCGATCTAAGCCCATAAATGGCGAGGGATAGAACAGTTCTAACCTCCAACAAGGATATCTTAGGCTTTATAAGAACTCCATTGCCGCGAACATGCTCTCGTATTCCTCAGTTTACCTCGTCCTCGCCACCGTCGGCTTGTTACTTTTCTCATCAGTATCACGTTCATACTACCGACTATCGGAGATCCCAGGTCCTCTACTTGCTAAGCTCACAGACTTGTGGCGCTTGCTCAAAGTCAAGCGTGGGGACTCTCACGATACATTCGTGGCGCTACATGAACAGTATGGCGATTTGGTCCGGATTGGTCCAAATTGTGTGTCCATCTCCAAACCCGATGCCGTACCCATGATCTACGGTGTCCAAAAAGGCTTTGTGAAGTCAGACTTCTACACCGTGTGGCAGAACATGGTCAACGGCAAGCGTGTTGCCAGTATGGTGTTCGCCACGGACGAGCACCAGCATGCGGCCATGAGGCGTCCCATCGCACAAGCCTACTCATTGAGCTCGCTTGTGGGATACGAGCCACTGGTCGATTCTACCACTGCTGTCTTCCTCTCAAGACTGGATGAGCTGTTCGCAAGCAAGGGAAATAGGGTCTGCGATCTTGGACTCTGGCTCGGATGGTATGCATTCGATGTCATTGGCGAGCTCACGTTCTCCAAGAGGCTGGGTTTCCTCGAGAAGGCGCAAGATGTCGAAGGCATCGCAAAGTCTATCTTGCAGAACTTCGAGTGGTGCGCTGCACTGGGTCAAATGCCTTGGCTGGAGTGGTGGACAAGGAAGAACCCGATCTATCAGCGTCTATTCGCTGGGCCAACAAGCTCACCCATCATCAAGTTTGGGCAAAGGCGTATGCAAGAGAGGCTTGATGAAGGTGAAGGGCCGAGTGACAAGACCGCTAGTGAACCCATGAGGACTGAATCCTCCATCTCGGACCCCAAATTGAGCGAGAAGGTGCTCCATGGCACTTTACCAGACAAGCCTGACTTCCTATCGAGATTCTTAGAGCTTCACGAAGAGCAGCCTGAAGTAGTCGACCAACGAAGACTCCTAGCATACCTCTTCATGAACATCAACGCCGGAAGCGATACAATCTCCGCAACCGCACGTGGCCTCATCTACCACTCTCTGAAGCAGCCGAACACCTTGCAAACACTGAGAGAAGAGCTTGACGCAGCTTTCGCAGCAGGCGATCTGACCAGCCCGCTACCTACTTGGAATGAGTGTCAACAGCTACCATACCTAAACGCTTGTACCAAAGAAGCCTTGCGACTCAGCCCAGCCCTAGCTCTTCCCCTCGAACGCATCGTGCCGCCTTCAGGCCTGCGCATCGGCGAGACTTCCATCCCTCCAGGCACTATCGTTGGCATAAACCCATGGGTCCTTCACCGGGACAAGCGGATCTTCGGCCCCGATGCGGACGAGTGGAATCCCAGCCGATGGTTGGTAGATGACAGTGACAAGGTCAAGTACATGGAGCGACATTTGCTCTCTTTCGGCGCAGGCACGCGGACGTGTTTAGGGCGACATATTGCCATGCTGGAATTGAGCAAGATGATTCCCGCGTTGATCATGAGGTATGATATGCGACTCAGCGATCCGGAGAAAGACTGGAAGATCACTAGCGCGTTTGCGGTCAAGCAGGAAGGTCTGGAGGTTGTACTCACGAGGCGATGAGTTGCACTCTTTCGCGTGATACTACCACTACGGTGATATGGTGATGATGGTTAGCGAAGCAGATACCGAAAGCTTTGAAAGTCATAACTCTATTTCATCATTACCAAGATCTATTACCAAAAGAATATCACACAGTCATTGGCCCTCTCAAAGCCATTCTCCAGCCCCCAAATCAACCTCCCTCCCTTCCTTCAAATCCCCCATAATCTCATCAATGCTCCAAGGCTCAAACTTATACCCCTTTGGATAATTCGGCGGGATCCGCTCGTCGTCTTCCATCCTGACGCCATTCTTGAGGTCCTCGACACAACTCTGGTAGTTGTTGTGCGCATGCCTTTCAGCATCGTGCTCCCAAATCCACTTCGGCAAGCGAGGAGACGACTTGCGAGGGTCGATCTTGACTTGAGCCCAGTCGGTCTTTTGCAGCAGCTCGGCGTTGGCAAAGCCGATCTTCTGTGCGCAGGCCGTGCGGGTGAATCTATGGAGCATTAGACACGGGCCATTGTTGCGGCGTCGAGTGCTGTCGGAGATACCCAACTTACCTGAGCGTCTTGTGCACGTTGACAGCCTCTTCGATGTTCTTCTTGCCGCCGATCTGGAGGCAAGAAGCCAGCGAGACGGCGTCTTCGAATGCCTGTGTCGCGCCGTTGCCGGACGATGGCAGGAAAGAGTGTGCGCTGTCTCCGATCTGGACGACACGAGACGACGGGGATGCCCATTGGAGCTGAGGGTCCCTCCACCACAGCTCGAAGTTGATGATGGTCTTGGGCGGAGTGCACTTGACCAAGCGCTGGAGAATGGGGGACCATTTCGATACGCCTTCGGGTGTGTTGTTCATGGCGTCGAGGACTTCGTCGGCTTCGATGGTGTTGTTCCATGACTCTGCTTCAGAGCCGGTGACCTGAAGATCGCTGTTGTCAGTTATGATTCGATCGGCGCTGGTCGCAACTGTAACTTACGTCGTGGTTGATGATCCACACGACAACATCTTCTCTCGTGAGTGTCAAAGCGTATGAACCAGGTCTGTCGCAAAGGTCAGCCGTAAATTCTGTCCATAGAAGTGATTGTTAGAATCAGCACTTACGCAAAGTACGTCCGAACAATCGGATCAACGCCATCCTTAAGACTGTAAGCCTCTTTCACCTCAGGGTCAGAATCAAGGCAAGAGACCGGCATCACAGCCCTCCACATAGCGCGACCAGAAGATCTCGCCCTAACTTCGCCGCCAACAAGCTTGTTCGCTTTCGACCCGATACCGTCAGCAGCAACCACAAGTTCAGCCTCAAGCCTGGTGCCGTCTTCAAGCTCAACTCCGCCTTTCTCGCCCTCGCGCTCGAAGTAGTTGACGACACGGCAGCCGTACTCGATCTCGATGCCGAGCTTCTCGACTTGGTCGAGCAGCATCTTGTAGACTAGTGGGCGCATCTGGAAGGCTCCGGGAGCGTTGCCTGGGTCGAGACCGGCGGCGTGGAGACGGTCTGAGACTTTTTGCGGAGGGAGCATCAAGGCGCCGTCGTGCTTGTAGGTCTCGATCCAGGCGTTGTGGAGGGAGATTTCGCTGTAGCGCTTCTTCATCTCGGGCCAGTGGCGGAGGAAGCGGGTTGCGCTGAGGCCCATGAAGTACATGTCTCCTGTGGCTAGTTAGTTCCTCATGGCTACAAGATATGGTGTCGCTTGGGATGTATTCAACGATATAGTTGTCGACTTACCGGAGATGTCAGGCTCGTTGTTGCGCTCGAGGACGCGGACGTTGTGTCCTTTGCGGGTGAACTCCAGAGCTGCTGTTAGGCCGCCGAAACCTGTGCCGACGATGAGAACGTCGATGCCAGTGCTTGGGTATGTGCCGACTGGTGCGAACTCCATTGCTTCGTCTTTGGAGATTTCGCTGAGGACTCGACCTTGTACATCGGAATGCGAGTCGACTCTGACCAAACTATCAGGGGTCGATTGCGATTCGACCCCGACCAGGCATTCGAGACACATGGCGATGGCTTTGTGAAGCTGTCGAGGATGGTAGGTACGGTTCAACGAAAGGAATTCAATGGTGTTGTTGGGACTTCTGACAAAAGCGAGAAATACAGACACTGCAAGACAACGGCTTGACTTTATATGCTCGTAATACTACCAACATTGCTTTCGACCCATTGATCGGCTTGCGTTCCCTGTGAGGTCACTAGCTGACGCACGCCCTTGTCTCGAGGATGTGCCAATGACAGCTAAGCAGCGGCACGTTACACCTTGCCTACGCAGCATGGAGGCTGTGTCTGGACGCCAAGTAGCAGTGGGTATGCAACAGAGCTCGAACGAACATTGGCAGCCAGAATCTGGCGCATGTGAAGGTAGACTCCAACGAGTTTGTGCCACATGATCAATCACAAGAGTGAACTGTAAAGCGTTACCAGAATTGTGTCTTCTCCCAGTATTGTGATGACCACGGAGCGAGATACCTCGGCCACTGGTCTCCAGTTGAACACATGCATATAATAAGGCCAATGGTGATTGATGGCGATAAGGCGCGGAGCAGTTTCCAGGGCGGACGCCTTTCCGTTGGAGGGCCTTGCAAGCCACATAGGCTTGATGAAGTCTTGTCTGGGCCTGCGAGAGATAGCCAAGGAAGTATGAGAGATCTTTGTCCAGACGATCTGTGTTTCGAGATGCGGAGTCCAGTCCATGGGCACCATTCACGGCCATGCGGATAAGAGCTGCTCACCGTTATGGCTGCTTCATTCTGTGCAACCAGGCGTCAGTCAAGGTCATTGCTGAAGGCCTCATGCGTGCTTGGAGAAACAGCAACGGCACGGATCTCTTAGCATCTCGTGGCGCTGGCCAGATCAACAGTTTCAGCTACACATGTTGTCAATCATGATCGGGCCAAGGGGCTGGGCGCAAGGCATACTTAAGAGCACGTCCGCGCGTTCATGCACAAGTGCCGTCGTTGATGCAGGCACGGCCGAGATTGTATGTAGTTGTAGTTTTTAGACTCTTTGTAGTCCGGGAGCTGTGGAGAATGAATCCTTTGAAGTCCGCTCGGTGGACGGCGTATGATACACCGATTCGATGAGCCAAAGTGTGGATGCGGAGTGAACTGCGAGACAAGCAAGGGACGGACCAGGGACCAGGGTAGGATGAAGGATATCTCGATAAGTAGATGACGAAGCACGTGGGTGAAGTCGGGAGGATGAAGGTATCTTGAGGCGTTCAAGGGACAGGGCAGCAAAAGGGAGGTGTCGAATGTGCCAAGCGAGGATCAGTAGGAGATACCGTAGTGCTCTCCATCTATTCTTCGAACATCGCCTGTGATCAGTCTCGTTTCGGGTATTGCAAATACTGTACTGTACAATTCATGAGGCTCAAACTCTCGCTCCTCGCAGAACCTTGAAAGGGTATCGCATCAGGTCGACCACTGTCCAAGTTGCAAAGCTGAGCGCCAGTGTTTGGGTCAGGCCGCCGCCACAAGCGTCAACTGCATCATGACTTTCCTGTGCTGGACGTACTGACCGGGAAGCCCAGCTCGAAAGGAAGGAGGGCCTGAATAAGCAACATGATGGCTCTGGCTTGTCGTTGAATCGTGATGGCGTCTTCTGGTCACGTGTAAACATTTAATGGCGAGGTCGACGTGACGGGAGTTTCTGGTTTTGCTTGACCACGGATCTAATATCGAAACATATGAACATATCGCTCGAGTATTAACACTTATGTACATTGCTCACCTCACTTTCCCCAGAGCTCCCATCGCGCTTGCCGTCATATTCCGAGGCAGGCAACTGTAGCAAGCCCGCGCATCATGCAGCATCATAAGATATCCATCTTACCCGATTAACCATCTAACACATCCATATTTCCCACCACGTGAACATACGGCAAGTCTCTCATTCTCTCCTATACACCCAATAAACAAACACACATACACAACCGCCCGCCATGGCCGACAAAGACAACGCCGGCAAAGATGCCACCTCCGACCCCAGCCGCATCTCCACCATAGAGCACATCCGCAAAGAAGACCGCCCCGATTTCTCAAAGCCTCTCCCTCGCCAAAAGCTCAACGAGAAACTGCAAAAGACTTTCGAGAACGACGAGACCTGGTGGGACACCATCTCCTCTGGTACCGCATCCGAGTCGACCGAGTCCAATGTGCGTTACGCCGCCTACGCCAGCCGCTTCAGGACCATCTTGCTCTCAGCGCACCGCTACGTCGCGTACACATCGGATATCGGAGAAAGCTTCAGGCCAATCGCGCATCCGATCGCGGTGAAAGCTGCCTATGGTGTGAGTTGGACTTATTTGATTGGAGATGTAGGATACGAGGGCTACAAGGCATACTTGCGAAACCAGCGATCGCTGCACCCGGAGAAGGAGGATGGCAGCAAAGACACGACTGCGAGCGGTGTGGGCGAGAGCCGCTCCCTCGGCGCCGGAATTACAGGAGACAGCATTGCAAGACAAAACCCCGAAGGCCGCGTAGTGCCGATCGAAGACTACCGCGCCGTGATGGCGCAGCGAGCCGTGTTCCAGGGCATTGCATCTATGGGTCTGCCGGCTTTCACCATCCACAGCATCGTGCGATACTCCGGACAAGCGCTCAAGAACGCTACAAACCAGCGCCTGAAGACTTGGGGGCCCATTGGCCTTGGTCTGGCTGCTGTGCCCGCGCTGCCTTACATGTTCGACGAGCCTGTGGAGATTGCGACGGAGTGGGTCTTCCACAATGCTTTCAAGGCCATTGGCGGTGAGGACGCTGTTAGGCGCAGTCCCGAAACCGGCAAGCAGGATCTGAGAGACGCGGAGAGCAAGCTCAACAGGCAAAAGGAGAAGGTGAAGGAGTTGTGAGCAGTAGGACGTTTTAGGATGCGAAGGTGCATACGGAGTTTTGTAATGATATCCTCACGATGAGAAGGCGGTCTCGACACGGATCTTTTCCCTCTGTAAACAGTGTACATACATACGACAATAAAGTCAAATAACAGATTACAGTCTCCCGACGCCTTGTAGTAAGCAACTTGTTTCTACCATCAGACACAGGTATGTGTGGCAGTCATTCTTATCACTGAGAGACAACTACAGACATTCGAGCATCCCGACAGACTACATGCTTGTGCAGTCGAGCACGATGGCTGCATTAAGTGAGCAAACCATTGAGATGCTCCTCGGATCTCATTGGCATACTAATCACTAGTGTGCTTGTGCATTCGAGCATAGTCGTTGTATTGAGTGACCACGCCATTGAGATGCTCTTCAGATCTCGTAGGTATACTAATCCTCAGCGTACTAGTGTTATCAGGCCCAGCAAACGGATCAAGCCTACTTGCCATCAAAACACTGAGACGAACTCTCCGAGCGCTGCGGTACACGTATGCTGGTACTGACAAGTATGAAGAGCAAAATGAAAGCAGATTCCAACGAGAGTCATTTATATTCGCGCAACAGAGACTCAATCCATCAACTCTGACCATACTCACTCATCACTCGATCGTCCAGCACCAACACCAACACCACCCACCCGCCATCTCTCAGGCATTGCTGCCCAACGTGTAGTCAGGCGAAGCCCGCATCTGCGCACGAGACCTCCTCCAATCTCTCCTCTTCTTCTTGATGTTGTACTGCGCATCCCAGTACTGGTAGAACGAGAACGGCGGTGTGCTCAGCTCCACCCGATGGTCGCAGCACTCGACCGCGCGGAGATCGATCCTCTCACGCCAGGAGTCGTCGTCCTCGTCCTCGCCCATCTCCTCCTCCTCCATCTCACCCTCCACACCTCCCTCCAGCATCTCTCCCTCCTGCTGCTCTGCCGCTGCTGCTGCCGCCTGCTCTGCGCCCGAAGAAAAATTCACTCGCTTACCTTGAGGTTCCTCCAGCTTCTCGCTGTTCTCCATCTCATCGACACCGCGCTTCTGCGCCAGCACCTGGTGCGCGAAGGTCCCAGCGGACCTTGCGTCTTTTTTCGCCTTGCAGCCGGCGAGCGCATTGTGGAAGGTACGGCATCGCGGGCAGAACTTGCAGATACCGGCGTGGTGCTCTCCGCAGATGTGGCAGGGCTGTGTGGATTGTGGTCAGTATGGTGCTGTGGTGGGGATGTGTTTGGTCTCTCGTTGGGTGTTGGGTGAGGATTTGTGGTTGGAGTGTGATGTCGGACCTTGGATGGTTGAGCATCTTTGCCGGTGTCTTTGACGATCTCTTTGGGAGCCATCTTGTTGGTAGGTTTCTGCGAGAGGCGATGATATCAGTATCGAACGGATGTGTAGCGTGGTGGCTCATGGAGGCCATTGGGAGATCCTGTTAGTATCGATAATATGATACCTGTGCTATGTTCGCAATGCTATGTCTCTCAGTGGTCTCAGGTTGTTTCTGTTGTTATGGAGGTGTGGGTAGCAGGTCGATCAAAATGGGAGTGCGCTGGGAGTTGTTTAGAGTGCGACGAAGTGAGGAAATGAGCTTTTTTCCACAGGCAAACAGGCAGCAGTGCAGCAGTGGAGCATGGAGCGTTTGCATAGTATTTCTATCACACCTCACTCACACGCCTGATGGTGCCTGCGCTGACTCACGGACTATCTTCACTTCACTCTCAGAAACTTGTCGTTCGTAGTTCCAGCACTTGCACTTGTGTATCAAGGCATCTCAGTGGGCTGCATCGATCCGTTCGATACTAGAAGATCAGATAACTCCTCATTGTAATCACTCCAGTGCTGAGAGTTGCCATGTCCCTCGGTGGGTTGCATCGGTCCTTTCGATGCTAGAAGATCAAATAACACCTCGTTACGATCGCTTCGGTGTCGAGAGAAGTCGTGTCTCTCAGTGGCATGTGTTACGAACAACAACAGTTGAGCTCGAAGGTATTAGCATACAAGCCACTAGAGTACAAGCGAGTCTATGTTAGTATCTCAATGGGATGTAGGTTTGGTTCAATGCTGGTGCCCGATGTCAACGCCGCCTCAGCCATGGAAACACCAATCTACCTTTCCAATACCTGATAGGTTCATTACATCTGAAAGATACGTCTGGTAAACGCGAGTGCATGACGGCCTTCGATACTCGACTGGACTCGTTCTGACAACATGTAAGGAATACCGTGTCTCCAAGTCCGGGTCTATCATTTCCAAACGGTTGTGGTCAAGTTAGGGTAAGATACCTGCCTTTAACGTACCTCTTCCTCTGATAGAATGAGGGTACAACTGACAAAAATCGAAGGAGACTCAAGTCATGCAACAAAGTGAAGTGTGTCTGACGAGACAAGGAAACGATATCAAATCCCACCCTGATGGTTCCGCGATGCCAGCGACCCACAACGGGCCCAGCCTTTTTTCCATCCGCCCCCCGCCCGTTTACGCGCCCGAGAGCTTCATCCTTGCTCTCCTCATCTACGCCTGCCTGCCTCCATGGCGACGATCACGAGCTTGCGCTTGCGCCGTGGCGCCTTCAAGCGACCGCACTTGCTTGCTCATCAAGAAGTCCCGCTCGCTTTTCTCCCTCCTGTAATTCTTTTGTATACAAAAGCTCAACACTTCACCCTTTGTACATCTGCTCCGTTTACGTGACGTCTTCTCTAGCTTTCACGCGTTCTAAGCAAGCGATCCATTGAGTGCTTTTCCCCAAACATGGTTGAGCTGCGCAAACGCCCTGCTCCCCCTCCTGCTGCTCCGCCAGCAAAGAAAAAGGCTGCGCCTAAGAGCAAAGCGAAGAAAGAAGATGCACCCACCGCAGAGGCCGTAGCTGAAGAGCAACCGGCTAACACTGATAATGCTGCTCCCGCCGAGGACGCTGCGAAAGATGACACTGCCGAAACCAAGGCAAAGACATCCTCGGGCCCTCCCAAGCAAGGCGACGAGATCGACCTCGAAGGTTTCGGTGGCGAAGTCGAGACGAACGACGGACAGAAAACCACGCTCGCACAGCTCGCGAAGAGCAGCAAGAAGGGCGTTGTGCTTTTCACATACCCGAAAGCCAGCACTCCGTACGCATCGCAAAGCTATAGTCAATCTTGACAAGAACCCCAAGCTGACATGATAGTACGACAGTGGCTGCACAACCCAAGTTTGCCTCTTCCGCGACTCCTACGAACCACTAACGGCCACCGGCCTCGCGATCTACGGCCTCAGCACTGACAGCCCCAAAGCGAACTTCAACTTCAAGACCAAGCAGGATTTGCCTTACCCTTTGCTTTGCGACCCGGGCGCCACGCTCATCAAGGCGATTGGTTTCAAGAAGGCGCCCAAAGGAACTCAGCGCGGCGTGTTTGTGGTAGACAAGGAGGGCAAAGTGCTTGCTGTTGAGGCTGGAGGGCCTGCGGCGACTGTGGAGGTTGTGAAGAAGCTTGTGGATAGCATGGGTGGAGATGGTGAGAAGGTTGATGAGAACGAGGTTGAGGATGAGAAGGCGGCCGAGACAGCGGCCGAGGTGGCAGATGTGGCTAAGGGACTAGACGGAACGCCAGCCTAGACTCAAATGACAACGTACAACCACGACTACCTGTGATGAGGATTCGAACCGGCTGAAGTAGTGTGAAGTAATCTAGGCGAACTGTAGAAGACGGTCGATTGAAATGCCTCAAAGAGCACAGTCCTTTGAGCATGTGAGTCAACAATGCGCCGCGAGAAAGTGATCGAAGTCCTTGCATCCCAGATGAATACCTCGTGCCCTTTCCATTAGCCCTTGAATGAAATCAGTGTTCCGCCCAGGCAAAAGAAGGGCAAGTACTTCCTCGTGCTGCCTCACTGCAGCCAAAAAGACTGGTATTGGAAACGGTGTGGCCCCATGCACTGACAGAGGTTAGTAACCCACAAGGTCCATCTGGGGCACCAAGGGAATCTCGACATAAATTTCGAGTTTCTCCAGGGCCTCAATCCCGGTACTGCGTCTGTCTAGGTATCTCAACATGTCTGTCCTTTCAGTTTCGATTAGCGCATGGCGTGGGTGCATGTGTCGCAACCTGAGAAGTCTCAGGTGTCGAACGACGTCCGCCTGGCCAATTTCGGCAGCAGCCCTCAAGAACGTGTCCAGGTTTTTTGAGAGGTCGGTCAGCGAGGTAGCCATCTCTCCAACAATGGCTCTGGCGGCATCCAACGAGCGTGAAGTTCCATAGTAGTGCCCCAGAACGGCAGCTTCAACAGAATGCCATGTTTGACGGAACGCCCCTCCAATCACCGGGCCTATAATGGCGAAACTAGGCTCGAGAAGTACTCGAACTACATCCGCATGACCAGCTGCAGCTGCAACGGTCAAAGCAAGACGCCTGTGTCCGACCTCAATGGTTCGCTCCTGGTCCAAATCGAAAAAGTCAGACTCCAGGAGTATTTTCACCACAGATTTGTGACCTTTCCGGCATGCGTGAACCAAAACCGTACTCCCGGAACTGTCTGGCATATTTAAATACCTGTATGCCTTGCACAACATCTGTACGCGATGTGCTTTTCCTTCCATGACGGCCACAAGAAGGCGCGACTCCAGATCACCCTCACCTGGGTTCAAATCACCGAGATCGTAGCCCATATCACATGCCAATTCGGCAGCAGTCAACCCACTTCTATCGCCAACAGCCTTTTTCGCTTTGTAAATCCGTGTCAAGCGTAAAGCAACATCTTTGTGACCGTTCGTAATCGCAAGGTGCAACGCTGTCCTACACCGCGAGTCTTGGTGGTCAATTATGTCATTGAGCGTGCAGGTGCATCCAGAGCCTCTGAAATATGTCGCAATCTTATCGATGCAGTTCATGTGACCATACTCAGCAGCATAATGGATGGCAGTCTTTGACATGCGACACCTTGTAGAGAGATCACATACTCTGGACAAGCCCTCCAAAAGAAAATCATGGCCTAGTTTACAAGCCACGTGTAGTGCCGGCAGATGTCCGTGATTTGGGAGAAGGCCTGTGAATATATCCTTTGGCAGAGAGTCTTTGTGCTGCAATGCAAGCTCCAGAAGCGGCAAATGGCCATTTGCGATGCTGTAAGCAAACATTTCTGCAAGCTGTTGCGATGCAGATCGTATCAAAGCCTGCCATGGATGTATGTCCCAGCTCTCTGCCCGCTCCATCGCAATGCTCTGAAAAAGCCGCTCTTGGCTTTGCCCTTGTACATCTTTTCCTTCGCGTAGTCCCAGGTTGCAGGCCAACCAATTCTCCCTTGCGTACTGGAAGAACCCGTCGCGCTGCGGTGGCTCATTGCGTTCTCTGTACGGCAAATGCACCATAACTGCAGATTTTCCCAGTGCGTGTGGAAGCATTTTTTGGACCGGTCGTTGCAACCACGATGGTACACTCACTCTCATGGTTGGCAAGCTCCTCTGAATTTGCACAGGCCCTGGGTCCAACGACCTGGAAGTTTCCAGATGGAAATGAAGATGGGCAAGACACGCTCTGCCAAGGGAGACCCTTGCCTCTGTTTCTCGCCGCGTTGTAGGGATCGTCGTAGCTTGAAACGGAGACAATATGTGTGCCCTTGGATCTGCATGTAACAATTGGTTGGTCGCGCTAACAGCGGCGTCCGAGAAGATGAAAGTCCGAACGGTGTCGTGGACGGGAAGTATTAGCTTCTCAGTACTATCCAGTGCGATCAAGCCGACACCGCTTTGTATGAGCGCATCAGTGGACAAAATGTCATCTGACGTATAGGAGCCGGTTGTCATATTCAGGGCAAGCAATTGACGAAGAGCTTCTTCGGTCATTGGTTTCGGGGCGGCGCAGACAGCTATGATCGGCCTCGGATCGCAAAGGGGCTCAGACCCTCGCTTGCTTTCCAGAAAAGACTTGTAGAGCATCTCAAGGTCGGTTGGAAGTTCATGGATAGCTTTCTTCACATCGTTCGGGGTACGACATCGATTGAGAACAACATCAAGGACAAGTGACGCCCACAAGAACCTAGGAGGAGTTAGCGCTGAGATATGTTACCTTGCGAAGGGCTACTATTAGCTTACATTTCACTGGCTTTCTTTTTGAGCAGCTGCTGCACTTCCGAAAGTAACGTGTCATCGCTTAGAAGTTGGCCGATCCCCGAATGACAGGAGATTTGATTGTCAATGAAGGTGCCGATATCTGCTACATTGAAGCCGTCATCCAGCCGTAAGCGCTTGGTGTTCGGGAGGTGATCAGTGACTTTCGTGTGATCTTGCCACCCGATGGCGATTCGGACTCTAGTTCCAGCGTTGTTGTGTTCTGTGATCACAGTGAGCTGTTTCCACAGCTCTTGCTGTTCTCTTTGGTCGCATATCTCCGGGCCATCTACTACGACCATAACTTCTTCGAACATCGCCATGAGCGGTATCACGATGTTTGCGACCAGTTCTCCGACGTCCGGCTGGCGATTTTCCATACCGAACTCAATCTCAATCTCATCTTTCACTGTTGGTGGGCAAGGTACTCTCATATGGACGAGTGCGGCGAGCAGTTGTTTGACAAGAGCAGCAAAGAGCGCCTTTGCAGTGCGCTCCACGGGCTGGTAGAAGTAGAACAGAATGACAGATCGAGCTTCCTTGACATAATGATGGAGGCACTCATCGATGATGGTTGTCCTAGATCCATCAGTTCGAGCGTCAAGATATTTGCCAGGTGTGTCTCACATCAGCACACTCTTTCCAGAGCCAACTATTGATCAGGCGTGTCAGAATAGGACAAGACGGTAGATTCAGGCATGACTACCTTTTCCAGAAATCCACAAATGTGAAGTTGGACCATGGCCTGCAAGCCAAGCTTTGAACTTGCTGTTGGAATGCAGCCAGGTGGTTGTGTTCTTCGCTTTTCGTCGAGCGATGATGCCATGCTCCCGTTTGGCATCATAGTCTGATATGCGATCAAATATCCGGTAGCCAGCACGAGCTACGAATGATGCAGAGTTAGTATATACAAAGATGCTGCGTAAAGAAAGACACGTCCATGCATTTACCTCTAGTGCGCAACTCCCATCCGGATTCTCGGAGCCAGGTGCACAAGATCTCATCCCCCTCGCGAGGAAACCTGACGAGCCCCTGTGCTATGATGTGACAGTCAGTAATTTTGATCTTAGTTTGAGAACATGGGTGACAGGTCAATGTGTCATGAGTAGAATTGAGTGGCAAGTGGCCCGCAAAGCATCTCATTCAAGACTATGTAGACATACTTTGTAGACTACTCGAAGGAGCAGAAATGATGGGATTCCCCAGGGTCTGGGCACATCTCTTGATCAAGCTGTATGTGCTTTGCTCGGTAAGATATGCATCAGTGAGTCCTTTGATACGCTTGGCCTCATCAGCCTCTTCCA
>Ga0265797_10006180_pt1 | contig 17065 bp, 20 predicted proteins | sample P2T30metagenome_FD_192433 | JGI IMG/M metagenome (GOLD analysis project Ga0265797, IMG submission 192433) | Plant litter microbial communities from East Loma Ridge, Irvine, California - P2 T30 | ecosystem: Environmental > Terrestrial > Plant litter > Unclassified | place: USA: California...
CTTCCAGGCCGCGCGTGGCATCCGCATCTGGTGGAAGAAGTACATCACCATCCTCCAGATCACCCAGTTCATCATCGACCTCGGCTTCGTCTACTTCGCCTCCTACACCTACTTCACCGCCAGCTACTTCCCCTGGCTCCCGAGCGCCGGCATCTGCGCCGGCGAGGAGTTCGCTGCGTTCGCTGGCATGGGCATCTTGTCCAGCTACCTCGTCCTCTTCATCGGATTCTACATCTCCACCTACAAGAAGCCTGTCCAGAAGGGTCGCGCTCGCGCTGCCAGCGCTCTCATTGAGATGAAGGATGAGCCCCTCCCCACTGCCAAGCAGGTCCAGAGGAGACTCAGCGGCGGCCAGGCTACTTTGGCCACTGGCAAGGAGAGCGCCTCTCCCGCCACCAACGGCAGGGCCACCCGCTCCCGCAAGGCTTAGATAGTCAGTGGGCAGCAGGAAAATGCTATTGCAGATTCTGGTGGCTTTTGGTCGCTGGTCAAAGACGCATGGCGGTTTTATCACCCACCCAGGCGTGAAGAAGGAGTACAGGAGATGGAAGAGGAGGACGAAGAAGTGGATGAGGTGGAGGTGTGGGAGGAGGAGAGCGCATTCAGCGCGAGCAGTTCAACGTCGACGAACTGCGCATCAGGCAGTGACACATAACGTGTTCCTGCCTTGTTTAGTACTCGCTGCATTAAATCGGCGTAGCATTTGTTTGGAAGACGATGCGGCGCCAATGTGGCGCTGCACGGAAGGAGTTTTTGGGTGGAATTGGTACGGACGAAAAAAATTCACGTTGTGGCATAGGACTTATTTTTGGGGACGAAGCCGCGAGGGGTGTACGATACATGTATCTCAAAGAAGATAAAAGATAATACAAGCAAGAATCTTAATGTGATTGTTTGTGTCTTTTGAATATTTGCGTGAAATTGCTATTCTGCTCAGGCGTACGAGTTGTAGTGCTTGATAGCAAGGCAACAGTTACAAGTTTAGATACAATGTTGAAGGTGGATGCAAATTTGTGCGCAAGGCCTTCGACCTTAACCATCACTTCACCCTCAGGACTTCACCTTTCAGTGCAATCGTCTTCTGTCGAATATCACATTTGGAAGGCGATCTTACGCTTTGACTGCGCTTCCCGATACACTTCTTCTCTACTAGGAGATGCTAATGCATGTACTCACTTGCACTCATGTATAAGACAGAAAGAGCGTCATTGAACACGCAGGCACTCACAGCTCACAGGCTGACGTTACTTGGAATCGATTGTCCGAAATACAGCTACCTACTCAGAAAAAGCACATACGAATGCTGCAAGCTTTGAGCCTACTTAATCAGGCCGAGAACAGGCACCTTGAGCCATCTGGAAGGAATGTCCATCCTCATTCACATCATTCCAGTCTGCAGCTCGGCAATCCGCTGTGTCATCTCCTCAATCACACCTTTCAGCTTCTTCTCCATCCCTTCGCGCTTTAGGATCGATGACTCGTGCACACGAAGGGTGTTCACGGATATGGTGCTAGTCCTGAGAACCTGCAGATACTTCTGTTCTGCGGACCGCAGCTCCTCGTTTTGCGCATGGAAACCGTTCAAGCGTTGTAGAATCTTCCGGCTTGCGATCACGATCTCGTCCTCATTCTCTGCCACGCAGAGCTCTCCTGCCGGGCTTTCGAGAGCATTCTTGAGGCCGCTGTCGCATATCGCCCACTTCATGACTTGACCAATCATGATATCTCGGAGAGTCTTGGCCAATGGGTTGAGAGCCATCGGCTCCGGCTTCACTGGTTCCCGTATGGCGTCCTCCTGGCCTGCTGGCTTGTAATCGCCTGGAATGCGCTGGTCTGCAATGTCAAGGTTCGCAATAGACGCAGAGATCTGGTCGTGTGGCTGAGTTTGAGCTGGTGTATGCTGTTGCAAGTTCTGCGACGCGGGTTCGAGGGCTGTTGGAGTCAGATCCATCGCGTCCATCTCAATCGGCTCTTCTGTCTTCATGGATGGCGGACGCTCTTCATCGTCATCGGACTCGCACGTCTCCAGTCTGCGCTTCTTGTCTCTTACGTTCTCATACTCTGGAAGCTCGGGGCAATCTGAGCCTGACTTCCTCTTTCTCTTGCCTTCCTTTTGCTCCTCACCCTTCCGTGCATTGCTGACGCCATAGCGAGGAAATATTATATCACTCGCCATAGCCTTCAACTCTCCTCCCTCGCTCTCGGAGTGCTTGTATCGCCCCCTCACTACATCCTCGTACCGTTCGGACAAAAAGCTGAGCCTTTCCTTTTGACTTCTGCTCAGGAACTCCTCACTGTTTTCTCCAACCAAGTAGACCAGAAGAGCAGGGTGAAGCTCGGTCAAGTTGCTCAGTAGCTCCGAGCCATCTGACGATGAGTAGATGCGCCATCCTGTCGTTTCACAGGCCTTTCCAGTAGTGTTGGATGGCGGTGGCTTTGCCAGCCAGACTTCAGTCTTCTGGTCTTCAAATACATGTGCAAGCCAGCCGATGAGGAGGCGATTGTTTTTGAAGATGTAGTTGGCTCCTTCGCGATGCAGTGATCTCAGGGTTTCGGTGACCATCGCGTGACGATCGTGGAGGTCGCAAAGTCGGTAGTTTGTCCGGTAGTGGTGGGAATGATCGAGCAGAAGTAGACGTCCTTTGCTGGTATATATAACATGTCTTGGAGACAGTATCGCGACCTTGCTACAGTCAATGCACAAAGCTGACTGCACAGTTCCAGTATGGCAAACATAGAACAACCCTGTCTCACTTCACAAATGATTAGTATACACATGGTGTCTCCACATGAATGTCTCATCTCAATTCACAGTCCACAGAGGCGAAATCGTGTGCAATAGACCATGGCGTGAAGGTGAAAACAATCCTTGGTTCTTGTGTAGTCCATACAGCCATAATAACAGTGTTCCTCTCTCTCCTATATTCCCGAAGGTCCAATCTTTTTTTCCTTTGCTGTCGCATAACGCCAGACTCCTCGCTAAATGCCAATCGCAATTATTTTACATTGCGCTCAATCGTCTAGGCAGAGCCGAGGGGCTTGTCCTTCTCTGTTGCATTGTTAGCCAAATGCGCTACGGGAACAAGGCTTTGATTGTGGTAGATCTTACCAAGCATCTGGGTGAGGAGGAGACCGTAGCGCTTCTTGAGGGTGACACGCTGCCTGTGGAGAATTTTTAGTCTGCCATTCTCTCTTCTTGTCGCATGCGACTTTTAATTGGCCTAGGCATACCTGGAGTACTTGTCGTCGGGCGAGAAGCGAGCAGGGTGGGCGGACTTGGTGACCTCGCCGTGGTTGACCTTCTTGAGGGTGTAGAGGCGCTCGCCAGAGGGAGAAAGAGTGTACATCAAATGCATGGTGGCGGTAGTTTTGGTGGTGTTGAAATATTTGGTGTCGGTATCGTCGGTGATTTATTCGTCGTCGTCGGGATCGTGTGCAATCTTTCTTTCACATGAACCTTGGAGCTTTCGCAGAAAAAGCGGCTTGCGCGGAGAAGAGCAAGTGCCAAGATTGTGGAGTGCCTCAGGTTGAACGTCCTTGGACAGCTGTATCAGATGCCGACGACGACATTGGGAACAACACTTGCGATAGGTGCATACTACGACCTTACTGAATAACAAAACGCAACAATGCTACTCCAATCGCTGATCAGCGCTCTGCTGGTATTCATCCTCCCTGTCTCGGCGCAATTCCAATTCTTCGAACAAATGTTCAACCAAGGCGGACACCAACAACAGCAACAACCTCAGAACGCCGGTTCAGACTCGGCCTGGTACCAGCAACGATACGAGGATGGTGAGAATGAACTCTCATGAGGATTACGTTATTCGTCTCGCAATTTCTAACAATTCGCTCTAGCCCATTGCGACAAATACCTCTGCCCTCACACGCTCAGCTGCGTTCACTTCCCGCACCACTGCCCTTGCGCATTCCCCGAAGTTGAAGACAAGATTGAGTTTGGAGACGGTAGCATGGCATGTGTGAGCAAAGGCGGTTTCAAGGCGGGAGAAGCTGCGAGGAAGGTTGAGTTGGCCAGGAAGGGATTGTTGTAAGCGCGAGTGGGATATGGCGCTGTTGGATGCGATACAATACGATATGAATGCAGAGCTTCTCAGTGGCTGGTGCTTGTGCTTTTTTTTTTTTTTAAAACATTTGGGTTGAAGGCGTGATGATTGAGTGGAATCGATGCGATGGGTAGGAATACAGTTTCATTGCTTCGTGAAGTGCATTGCCACGGCGCATGCTTCGTATGATACCCCAAAACTCCTGTAAAGCACAGCTCAACTCATAGTGAGGAGCACCCAAATTCCCATTCCTTGTTCTCCAAATCTCAAATGTTTCGGTGGGCGTAGCCAACAGCCCCAGGCAAATCAACTTCATCCAACCGTCGCGAAACCCCAGTCTTCAGCCAATGACCTCCATAACAGCGCCATCCTTATGCCAAACTCCTCAGCTCGAAAGGATATGCCATTCATGTCCGCCTTGTCGATATCCCCGAACAGAATCCGCTCAAGCGGCTGCCGCTTTAGCGTACTTGTATCGGAATTTCTGCTTCTCGCCAGTGTCGCCGAACTCCTCCCTTCCCCAGACCCTCATGAGCTCAGTACCCATAGACTTGTACATTCTCTCCATGTGCTCCATCTTCGAACGTAGTTCTGAAAGCTCAGCATCCCTCTCTGCAAGTTTCGCATCTCTGGTCGCAATCTTTTGCTTGTAGCGGGTCTCTCTGGCGTTCACTTTTTCAGTGATTGCAGCATCCTTGGCTGCATCTCTGGTCTTGTATTCGGAGGTAATGCGTTGTATCTCGGCGGAGTGGTTCGCTTGGATCTCTTCGGCGTTGGTAACACCTTGCAATTCTTGCTCGTGCTCGGAGCGCAGTCTTGCCATCTCGTTGTTGTGGTCCGCTTCTGTCATTTTGAAGGCGCTGGTAACGTCCTGCATTTCTTCGATGTGCTGGGATTTCAGGCGCGCGATCTCAGCGGCGCATACTGCCTTGCATTCTGCTGATGCGTCTCTAGCCGCCTTGAGCTCCCTCGCGTGTTGTGCTCTCGCGCGTTCCAACTCCGCGGCATGGGCCGCTTTGGTCTTGCGGATGTCATCGGCCGCAGCTTCAAATGTAGCTTTCAGCTGCTGAGAGTAGTCGACGGACAGACGGCGGATCTCAGTGGCGTGAGCATCTCTGGTCGCGCGAAGCTCACTGGTAGCAGCTTGAAGCTCCCTGGTATGCTGTGCGCCCACGCGCTCCATCTCTGCCAAATGCGCGGCCTTCTCTGCGGCCCGCTCTTCTTTCTCTGCTGATAGTTCTGAGCGAAGTCGCTCAATCTGTCCCATGAGATACTGAGATGCTCCTCCCTGGGTTTGAATTGGTGATAGCATGGCAGAGCGGCCGATCGGAACGCTAGGGCTACGCTCGCTACCTGGAGTGCGCCCTGCGAGAGGTGTTGGGTTGCTGGGTCGGGCAGGAGAGCTGTAGTCCTCGACCGTGGGTTGCAGGTGTGGCTCATTGGCACGGAATATGCTGGGTGTACCAGAAGTAATGGCCACACTATCATCGTTGTTGTCGCGCCCCAGAGCGCGGTCGCCTTTCATCCAGTCCATCATGTTGATCGTGAAGTCGGATGGGCCGTCAATGTCTTCGCTGAGGATCCGAGGAATAGTGCGCTCGGCGACAGGAGAGGAGGCAGCGCTAGAGCCTTCCAAAGCGTCTAGGTCCAGTTCGTATCGTGAGGTTGCTGGCGATGTTGGAATCATTCGGGGTGATGCGCCTCGCGGCGGAGAAGACTGCATTCTGCTTGAATCCATGATTGGCTTGCAATCTTCTTGTGATGTATAGTGTGTGGTGATGTTCTCGCGCGTTGCTATGAACGACAATTCAATTTTTCAGCTGTAAGGTCGATATGCGCGCGCGATCGCAGCGAGCTGAGATGTCTTTGTCGCTGAGTTCAGATGGTTTCGATGCAGCAGTTGATCATGCGGTCATTGGCGCACGCTGTTGTCATGAGTCGAGAATGGTTCGCGTGTGAGTATTTGCTCATGCGTTGGTGTTGTGGACAGGGGTTCCTGGGCAGGGTCGTGTCAATTGGTCTGTGTTGATTTTGGGCGAGTGCTTTGTTGACGTTTTGTCGCAATATTCCATGTTTGTTATGATCCAGCACGAATTTGGCCGAGGCTCCACGCTGCGGATCTAAGCCCGCTGATAATCTGGAACAACTCGATCTTGCCCTGATGAGAACCTCACTCATTAATTCCCCGCCAAGACTCACCAGGAGGTTGCATACCAGACACTCGCATGTCAGACGAAACACTTGCAGCCGCCACGCTGGTCACACGGTCAGTCCGTGATGGGCCGTCGACTGTTGTTTTTTATGTCGCTATTATCTGCCTGATATGGTATGTTGCTGTGACTCTGGTGTCGACATTGGGCTATGTGCAGGTGTAAGTTGACAGCTGTACGAAAGAAAGAAGAAAAGAAGCTGACATAAATACTAGACGACGCTATTTCTCACGTGCGCCTGCAGAGGTAGACTGGTCTCAGGATGCGCCTCACGTGAACATCATTCGTCCTGTCAAGGGCCTTGAACCCTCACTGTACGACTGCCTCGCTTCCACATTCCGCCAGACGTACCCAAAGGAAAAGTTGCATATACGTTTCTGTATATCAGATCGTAACGATCCTGCTCTTCCTGTCTTGGAGCGCCTGATCAATGACTTCCAGTCATTCGATGCACAAATTCTCGTTGAGGATGAAGACATTGCGCTCCAGGATGGACACACCCAGCTCGGACCAAACCCGAAGATCCGCAACATGAGTCGTGCCTACCGCGAGGCTGTTGGTGACTTCATCTGGATCATCGACTGCAACGTCTGGGTAGCAAAGGGCGTCTGTGGACGCATGGTTGCCAAGTTGGAAGGCCGTGGCGAAAAGCGCAAGAACAAATTTGTTCACCAGCTCCCACTCGTTATCGATACTCTGGGTACTACCACACGAGAAGAGACTCGTGGATTAATGGACGACGCAAGTAGCCAAATTCGCACCACCAGCTCAGCTAAGGACTCGCTTCTGTCTAGGGGAGCTGGCCAAAGAACAGCTTCATCTATCGGAGGTGGTAGACTCGAGGAACTCTTCCTTTCTTCCTCGCACGCCAAATTCTACACTGCTATCAACACCGTCCTTATCGCCCCATGCATCGTCGGAAAGAGCACCATGTTTAGGTGTCGTCACCTCGACAGCCTCACAGACGGCGCCGGCATCGATTACTTCAGCGAGAATATTTGCGAGGATCACCTGATTGGCGACACGCTCTGGAGGAAGAACGTCCAGGAAGAGGTAAACGGCGAAAGCTGGGGCAAGCATGCCTGCTGTTTTGGTGACCTGGCTATCCAGCCCATGGCCAACATGAGCGTCGCCGAGTACTGGCGCCGTAGAGTACGCTGGCTGCGCGTTCGCAAATACACAGTCACACTCGCCACTCTCGTGGAACCTGGAACCGAAAGTTTCCTCTGCTCACTGTATGGCGCATTCGCTGTGACAACACTGCCCTTCTTCGAATCTCGCATCGGTATCCCACCAACCTGGACAGCATTTGCGATCTTCTGGCTCTGCAGTGTGTCCACTTGGTGTGCGGTGGACAGAACCTTGTATATTTTGCTACACTCAGGCCGATCGATTCAAACCGACGACGATACACCCGCTTTCGCACTGCCACCCCAGGACGGGCGCAGACGTTCTTTCTCGGATTGGCTTTTTGCATGGATTGGTAGGGAGGCGTTGGCGTTGCCAATTTGGACATGGGCAGTATATGGAGGCGCAAGGGTCGAGTGGAGGGGCAGGGAGTTTTGGGTTGGCATGGATATGAAGGTGCATGAGCTCAAGAAGAAGAGTGGCGAGAGGACCTCGGAACGGTCATACGGCGTCCCTGGGTCACGGTCATCGTCGAGGGACAAGGATAGAGTGGATTAGATGGGCATGGAGTTCCATCAATGGGAGCCGGTATGATATATCTCTTTGCTTTCATTTGAATCTTCGTTGAGTCGTCAAAGTAAGAGCAAGCTGTGACGTTGATTTTGCAGACAGCGGCGGGAGCCAGAATGAAGACGTTGTCTCTCACCACGCCACGTACTGGGTTTGCTGCAATGCAAATGTGCAGATGACGGAGGTAACAAAGCGCACTACACAGAGAGATCAGTACACACAATGGATTACCAAAGAGGATGAGTAGTCACTCGCTATTATCGGATATCATCAAGCCTGGTACAAAATCTTCACACATCTCCTAACGGCGCCCAGACCTGCCTAAGGAGTGCTCAAGGAGTGAGGTCTGAATGCTAGCTTTCAGATCGGCCGGAGGGACCGATTGATGCAATTGCACAGTCACTGTTTACTTCGCCAGTCAAGCAGCGCACGTGCTCTAAATACAAGCTTCAACTTGCCTGTTTGACCAAACACTCAAGCTTCCCAAGCTTGCGACTCCTTTCAACTCACTCCCGCAAGAGCTCCACCAACATCGACCTGTGCCGTGCCAGCATTTAAGGACTATCTTTGCACGGTGATAACACCATGGCGCCAAACCGCTGCCTCTGCAACGCCTCGTTTGGTACACAAACATCCCTGCGCAACCATGCCGTTCAGCACGGTCACTCAATTCGCTGCGACTGCGGCGAGTACTTCGCAAGCGACGCTGAGCTACAAGTCCACATGAACAAGCCTCGAAGCACCTGCAAGGCCAAACCATTCAAAAGAGTCGTGATCGACCTCACGCACAACGGCAAAAACGCCCCGAACCACTTCTGGTGCGCCGTGTGTTCAAACAAGTTCTTCCGCAGCCAAGGCGATCGCTCCAAGCACCTCAGGACCTATCACCATGCTTGTTCAACCTGCTTGCAAGTCTTCGCCGATCCGACCGCCCGGCAGGCTCACCAGAGAAGTACCGGTCACTGTTTCTGCCCTGAATGTAACGGGGGCGGCAAGCCGTTCTTGACCCTTGAGGAACTTGCGCACCACCAGTGCACGGTCATACAACTTGACAGGTATCAACGTATTACATGCGGCGCCAACTTCAGCAATGAAACCGCATTCGCCAATCACTGCACCAGCCAACGCCACAACGTCATTGGCAACAGGAAGATTATGGAGGATCAGCAGAAGGCCTTGGCCGCCGTCCAGCTTGCCCAGGTGGAGGAATTCAATCTCTGGTGTGAAGAGTGCAAGAAACATTTCGTCGATGCCGCCGCCTACAAACAGCACAAAGCTTCGAGCAAGCACAAGGCTCCAAAGTTCGCCATCGAATGCCACTGCAAGAAAAAATTCAACCTCTTGTCTGCCCTCTTCCAGCACCTGGAAAGTGGAGGATGCAGCAGTGGTGTTACACGCAATCAGCTCAACGCGACCATCTATCGCTACGATGATGATCGACGTGTTACCATGACCAAGCATGCTGACCGATTCGCTGGCATGAGCATTGCTGGATCGTCAACAGCTTCTTCCATCGCGCCTAGTGAATCGGCATCGATCCTCGAATTCTCTTTCAGATCTCTGTCCACGGACAGCAGTCGACCTAGCATGGTGCGCGACAGAATCCTCACCCCTAATGACAGCGACGCTACAAGCATGGTCAGCTCCAACGGCGGTGTTGTTCTGACGCCTGATGGCAGCGATTATGCTTCCACAGACAGTGAGTCCATCAACACCCCGCCTGCGAGCGACACCACCAGCAACATGAGCGGTGGAGGTGCTAGGCTCCCACCATTTGCACGCAGTGAGATGAGCACCTCCTCGAGCGATAGCGAATCTGTGTTCACCCCGACCGGCTCTATCGTCAGCGCCAGACTCGCCCCTTCTACATCTGCCCTTGGCCCCCAGTCTGTCAGCAATGATGACGACGACGGAGAAGAAGAAATCATCTTCACGCCTCCTGAATCTTCTGTCAATGATGCCTTCTTTGAGGACTGGTCCTACGTCCGCTCTTCCGCCATCCCGACACCAAGCCCGTCATCCATCGACGGCTCTTCCGTCGCAACCATCCGCTACGACTCTACTTCCAGCACCTGGCCGTGCGCCAAATGCTCACGCACCTTCACAACCAGGAACGACCTTCGCCAACACATGGACTCAGCCGTCCACTCCCAGAAGATCTTCCACTGTCCGACCATCACTTCCGGCAATGGCATCAACAGTGAGGTCAAAGACCGCGAATTCAGCACCATGAGCGGTCTCGTGCAGCACATCGAGGATGAAGCCTGCAAGTTGGGTGAAGATGCGATGCCAACCGTCGTCGGCGTCATTGGGCCGTCTATGCGCAAGTTCAAGGCGAGCATCACTTCGCTGGAGAAGTAGTACCGCATTGAGGTGCACAGGTTGAACGAGGGCCTCTGCGACCAGAGGCCATCAGTTTCCAGCCATGATCTCATCAACAGGGAACGCGAAAAGAATGAAAAGAGAAAACAAGACAAAGACAGTGACAGTGACGGTCTGCGATGTTGGACCCTCTCACACAGAAACATCAAAAACATGGAAAACTCATAAAATACAGAGCGCCTTTAGACTATCCCATGGATGTCGGCAACGACCGCCCAAGATTTGAAGAATACTATTGAATGAACAGCGTAATGGAAAGAATGCCAGAGACAAAGCTCCGTGCTGGCCCGAGGATGTCGGCAAAGACCACCTAGAGCTTGAAACGTAGCATTAGAAGATACAACCGAATGTAAAACGATGCCATGAACGATGCTCTAAATCCATTGAACTCTTCTTTGTCGTGGCGAATAGCTAACACTAGAACTTCCTTCTGTCATACGATGCACCTCATAGAAGTAACTCGCTCACAAACAATGTCACAATCTTTTGCGGAAATATTGCTCATAGAAATGCCAAAAAAAATCTTCGCCCTTCTCGCTTACTCTTCATCTTCTTCGTCCGTATGTTTCTGCTGCTTCTCCTTCTCTGCCAACACACCCTTCTTCCACTCCTCCGCCGTCCTCACAGCCTCACGCGGCTCATTCTTATACCTCATCAAATGGTTCTGGATCTCCGCAGGCGTAAATGTATCGTCAGGAATCAGTGCCGCGAACTCCTTCGCCAGGTCTTCCAGGCCCTCCACCTCAGTCGTCTGTGTCGTATGTTTGGTGTCACCGTTCGCACGAAAAGCAGAGCCGTTGCCTGTGGTTGAAGTCTTGCTGTTGGCCGTCGGAGTCTTATCGTCAGAGTCTTCATCGCTGACGCGGTACATTCTGACGAAGAGCTCTTGCACTTCGTCTTTCATCGCTAGCGTGAAGCCGATTTTGCGGTCGACGCGTCCGGGGCGGACTAGTGCGGCGTCGAGTTTCTCGGGGTGATTGGTGGTCATGATGAGGACTCTGCCTTCGTGCGAGGCCACGCCATCGATGGCGTTGAGGAGGCCTGAGAGGGAGATTCCGGCGCCGGGCTCCTTGTTTGGGTGGCCACATGAGGGCCCTCCTCTGTTGCCAGGGCCAAAGTTTCTGTTGCCACCTCGCTGGGGAGTGGTTGTTGTGACGGTCGGAGTCGAAAGCGCTTTGAGCTCTTTGGCTAAGTCGGCGAGCGTGTATGATTCCGCAGCTGCCGTTTCCTTCTTCTTGTCTTTTATCTCATTCTCTTTCTTCTCCTCTTTCTTACCCTCCTCGCCCTCAATCTTTTTCTTGCTTCCCTCCTCACCCTCTCCCTTGCCCTTCCTCCCCTTCTTCCCACTCCCTCCACTCCCACCCTCTCCTTCCCTCAACACCAACCCCGCCGCATCAACATCCTCCAACAAAACAACACACCTCCTCGGCAGCCCATTAAACAACAACATCAAATCCCCCTCCGTCAGCGCCGGCTCCTGCAGGCTCACCGCATACACATCCAGCCCAAACAGCCCCGCGAGCGCAAAACTCAAGCTCGTCTTGCCCGTTCCAGGTGGTCCATGAAACAAGTATCCCCTACGGTACGGGATACCCCGGCGTGCATACCACCCCGCGCTGGAAGGGTGCAAGAACTCGTTGACGTCGGCGATGATAGCGGCTTTCTGGTCTGCGGCGAGGATCACGGTGCTCATGGGGCGGCTGGGGCGTGAAGCGGTTTTGCTCCAGGCGCCGCCCCAGCGGGCTCGCTCGCGGGGTGTGGGGTGGCGGATTGTGGTGGTGTTGCGTTTGCGGGCGAGGCTCGAAGTCTTGATGTCGCGGAGGAGGTTCTTGATGGGCGATGGCGAGCGGCCGAGGCAGTCGAGCTGCAGGGTGTCTTCAGAGGTCTGCGAGCCGGGGTAGCCGATGGTCATTTGCTGGTTTGCTGGGCGGCGGGAGCGGGTGAAGAGGAAGGGCTGGTTGGCATGCCAGAGGAGGTGGCGGCCGTAGTAGGGTTCGTAGCGGGGAGGAGTGCGAGCGGACCATTTTTTGTAGTCGAAGAGGCCCGAAGGGGACAGGGCTTCGGAGGGCGAGGTAGAGGAGGTGTCGTCTTCGTCTACTTGGCTACCTCGAGGAGTTTTGGCGCGGATGTTCCTGTGGCGGGAGGTTGTTTCGCGGGCGTCGAGCCAAGACATGACCATGTCGAAGAGGTCGTCTGCTTCGTCGATGTAGACGGATGAGATGAAGAGGTAGCGGAAGGCATTTTCGAATTGGTCCAAAAGGTATTTGCCTCCTTTCGTGACGGCGAGGAGCAGTGCACCAACAGTCACGAACAGGGAGATGTCGATCCCTAGGAAACGGTATGTGAAGTGGGATATTATGCTGTATCCTGGGATCAAGGTGTTGAGTAGATTTGGTGATAGGTCAAGACCGCCTGGCTGAGTGCTGTTTGTGTGATCGATGCCTGGCAAGGCTTTCAGCAGGATTTTGTCCATTTTGGAGTACAGTCGTCCTGAGAATTGGTAATGGCTGTTCGGAATATCCAAGTCGTCTCGATGATGTATCTCGTCGTGTCCAACTTATATTCTCATTTCCCAGCTACGCAGACAATCCCAATCTCAATAACAAAGCAATACAACACAAACTCAGAAACAGAGTAGAGAAACAAAAATAGAAGGCTGACAAACAAGCATGCAAAGCCAAACATGTATATACCCTTGTAGACGCAGCAAGCAAACCAACGAAACAAAGTTTCGCCACTTCGCTCCGGTGTGCTTGCGTAGCTGCGTAGTCATCAGCAGCTGCCTAAAAAAATCGCTGCGCTAACACCAGTCGCTAAAGGAACATCACGCTACCTTTTGACTCACCGGTTTGAAATATTCAACATGATCCAATCAACCAGGCCAGCTTCAACACTAGAGCCGCATAGCTGCATGTTCTAGACAGGACACATCCATCAAGGTTGAGGCGAACAGCCAGGCAGAAAGATACAGTATCCCGGTTCGGCATAGGGCCGATGTGTAGATGTAGGGCTTTTTGCGGAGAAGCTTCCGGGTGTGGCGGTATGCTTTTTTCCAGGACCACATGCTGACCACATGGATCTGGATGACGGACTTCAGGGCAGACATAGCAGAGTTTCCTGCAGGTCTCGAGTCTAAAGGTAACGACTACAAGAATGACGGAATAGCAATGTGAAACTGGCAAAGGACAGGTTTGATAAACAGTGAGGTGGTTACAATCTAGTCAGAACGCCAACCTGCATGTATGCATATGCAGGGCTGGCGAACAGTCGAGGCAACCAATGAGAAGAATAATTGGCGAACAACACGAACGAAAACAGAAGTTTGATTTGATATCTTGAAGAGTTTCGCTGCCTCGCAGTCGTGACTAGCACGCCTTGCGCGCATGCAGAAAGAGACAGCCAAACGACCACAGTCGCTGGCGCCTTATCTTTTATGTACAGGTCATAACATCCGGCCGTCTTTTTTTCTGAGAACGATGTGAAAAGAAACAAAATCCAGGCGCATTGGGAATCAAGAGAAAAAAGGTTAACGAAATGATGACAATGAAAAAGAGAAAAAATGATGAAAGTCCTCGACTCGTTTCGGATTTGTTGGTGTTAAGGGAGTTTGTTGCGCCTCGCCAAAAGTTATCCATGTTTTCGTCGCATCTTATGAGCTGTACACGATGCTGGAATATATTTCTGCCTTCCTACGGGAGCCTGCCCGTGACGAAATCTGGTAATTTTTCGAGATGGGAGAACGCACAACCCTATGTGGGAGTTGTGGGATATATCGCGCCCATGAGGTCGTGGAAGATGTTTGAAGAAAGCAACGCGCCGTTTAAATGCTTGGAAGATGGATTGAGTTGTCGTTCATGCTGGAAGCATCTAAAGGCGGGCACCACCGTGACGCTTGTGGTTGTGGAGGTGGCGGCGGTACTTGCCATCTGCACCCTGGGAAGCGGTGGCAGTGACGGTAACGTCGACCTGCTCGATGGCGATCTCGAGGACCTCGCCGTTCTCGGTGACGTACTTGGTGGAGATGATCTTGCCAGCGGCGCCATCGGCAGCGTCGTCAAGGGAAGGCGAGGTGGTGATAGCGGCAGCGGCAATCTTCTCGTCGCTGGTAGAGGAGGGCTTCTCGGACGAAACCTGCTTCTGGCCAAGGTAAGAGCTGTAAGAATCCTTGCTGTCCTTGCTGTCATCACCGAAGATGGCAGAGGAAGCCTTGCTGAGGTAGCCATCGGCGGACTTGGAAGCCTTGGCGGATGAGGAGGAGCTGGAAGCCTTGGTGGCCTTGGCGTGGCCTTCACGGCCTACGCAAGGGTAGGGGGTAGCATCAGCAGGGCCGTACTGCATGGGAACACCCCTGGGGATGCCCTCTGCGTCGTCCATGACGTTCTCGTCAACAAGGACCTCAGGGATCTTGAAAGCGCACTTGCTGGCCTCAGAGTCAGACTGGATGTTGAAAAGGGGGCAGTCCTCGATGCGTCCGGAGTCGTTCTGGCAAGTGTCAAGAGCGCTCTGGAGGAAGTCCTCGGACTCCCAGCCCATGATGAAGTCACCGTGGTAGCCGTTGCCAGTAGGGTCACCGTTAGAAAGAGCGAACTCGCCGTCCTCGCCAGCGAACTTGTTGGTGGCCCAGATGGTCTCGTAGAAGAGGAAGGGGTAGTGGACATCGTAGCCCTCGGGGCACTTGCCCTCCTTGACAAGGTTGGGGTAGGCAACGTGGGCGTTGTGGTCGTCAGAGTCAGGCTTGCCGGTACCGCAGCTAGGGAAACCGATCTCAAGACGCATGCCGTCCTTACAGTGCTCGTCCATGTAGGACTTGGAGGGGAACTCGTGGCGGTAGAGCGAAGGCTCGGCAGCACCGGCGTAGTTGAGGCAGTTGAAACCAAGGGCCCTCTGGGCGAGCCACTTCTGGTCATCAGGCTGCTGGGGCCAGGAGCTGAGGGGCTCGTCGGGGAAGGAGCCGTTGAAAGAACGGAGGTTCTTGTTTCCGGTGATCATCTGGAAGCCCTCGGGGAAGGCCTGGACGTTGTCCATGTAGTAAAGGTAGTAGGCGAGAAGACCGCCGACCTGGGGAACCATGACAGAGGAGCCGTTGCTGTAGACGAAGTAGAGCGCGGGAGTCCAGTAGGCGGACTTGTCCTGGGTGACAGCGCAGGAGGTGCAAGCGCCCTCGGCGGTCAAGTCGGAGTAGGTAGAGTCCATGGCGAAGTCTTGAGGGCGTTGTTAGAACATGTAATTCACGTTTGGCATGATCAAATACTTACTGCCGCTACCAGCGATGGTGTGGACGTGGTCGGAGATCTGGCCGGGGTCCATGATGGGATCCATACGGGCAATACCGGTCTCAGAGCGACACGGCATGCGCCAGAAAGCGTGAGCGCTGCTCACGAGAGTGAGAGCGGCGGCGGTGGTGGTGCTCCTCATGGTGATGGGAGGCAAAGGTCGATTCGGAGGAGGAAGTCTGAATCAAGGCCAATGGGTCGCGGGGTGGCTGATATGGGTGCGGTGAAGGTCCCTTGCTGGCTGCGAGAGGGTGTCGTGGAATGTATCAAGGTGGAGTTGCTTTGTGTTATTAATGAACGGCACGACTCAGGTTATCAATCTCGCACGAGGCGCGGTCGATAAAGTGAAGTCTGGAAGAGATCAAAAGAGCGACTATGAAGGAGTGACGGTCGGAAGAGCAACGATAGAGAGAGACGGCCGCCGACTTCTGGGGGGGTATATTGAGGGTGAAGAATGCCCCCGGCGAAGCGAGCAGCGGTGCATCGACGCCTTGGCCAAGGGGTGGTTGTGTCGCGCGTAGTCGCACGTTTGCACCCCGATCGTCGCCCTCCTGCAATCACCCGCTGGGCCGACGAATCACAACTCGCGGGTACCTTGCTGCGCGCATTCTAGCGCTGCCTTAGCGTCACTGCTTCCGACACTTGGCGGGTTGGTCATTTCATTTCAGCGAGCGCAACGCTCCTCTAATAGCACTCATACCCGGCCATGCATCACTACTGCTGCTGCACCCGGCGAGCACGGCGGCAAATCGAGATGCCATTTGATTGCTCCAATTCGACTTGTATGACGATGTACCTGGCTGTTTACGGCGATCAGCAACATGGCTATCCTGGCTGCTGTCTGTCTGACATTCTGTGCCGTCTGCATCTACTGTTTCCAACACTCACTCGACCATCCTCCTCTCCACTGCTGCACTATTAATGCCGCCGCCGCTGCACCGCCTCCTTCCAAGACCCGCCGCCAAATACAAAAGTAGGCCCTTGACCTGGCACTGACACACGCGAGACGCCCAAGCGCGCTTAAGCCCTCTCCCCGTCTGGCAATTACTCGTCGCCCGTGACGAATGCCCCTCACACCCGTCGCAGGGCACGCAGGGCTGCTCATCGGCTGCCATCGCCGGCACGCACTGCCCGGTGGAAGATCATGTTCCCAGGCACTCCTCAAAGCTTGGTCTGTTGTGCCGTTGCTATTTGCGCCCGCTGCTCCGGATCATCTCCCATATGTGCATCGTCATCTGACTCGCATTCACCGTCTTGCCCTGCATGCATGCAGTAATGGTGAGAGTGTGTTTGTGCCATCGTGAAACCCTTCGACTTCCCCGGGGAATACTGTTGAGGAATTCCACACTTGCGACACGGTGTTTCGTTTGCTCTGCCGTTGAATGCCTGCTGTGTCTCTTCTCTCAGGCTCCAGGCTGGCAGTGCTACAACAATACGA
>Ga0265797_10006181_pt1 | contig 17064 bp, 16 predicted proteins | sample P2T30metagenome_FD_192433 | JGI IMG/M metagenome (GOLD analysis project Ga0265797, IMG submission 192433) | Plant litter microbial communities from East Loma Ridge, Irvine, California - P2 T30 | ecosystem: Environmental > Terrestrial > Plant litter > Unclassified | place: USA: California...
CGTGAACAACTCTGCCACCAGCACCCATAATAGGTAATATCGTCAGACAACACCACACCCAAGCCATGGCAAACAAACCCTCGGCCCGCACCACTGCGGCGAACACAAGTCACGCAACCGCTAGTCGTAGGTCAGACCGTTTCGCAGGGAGGCCGCCAACGACCGGAACTTTGCCATCGAACGCCAGGTTTACCAAGAAGCCTAGGAAACAGCCATCGCGTAGAAATGGATCGAACGGAAATCGGATCGCGAGCGCCGTGGCAGAGAACGAACAAGGACCTCAACCAGCTGGCGAGCGTACACCACCAGAGGAAGAGTTAGCGAGCGAACAAAGACATCAGCCAGCTGGCGAGCGCAATCCACCGGCAGAAGTGTTGGACACCGAACAAAGGCTTCAAACTGCCAACGAGAGCATTCCACCGGCAGAGGTTTTAGCGAGTGAACCAATGCTTCAAATCGGCAGCGAGACTGGCCCACCAGCAGAAGTGTCAGTGAACGAACAAAGACTCCAAACTGCCAACGAGCGCATCCCATCGGCAGAAGTATCCGCGAACGCCGGGATTCGCACGCCGATCTACTATCGTGGGCTCGAGATCATGGGAAGCTTGTGGTATGAATCGGACGAAGAGCTTAGATTCCCAGATCAGCAAATGTCCGATGGCTACGACGATGGCGGCGGTCAACGCGGCGACCATGCCGGACGCGAAATCGAGAATGTTGGTCATGGAAATGTTCAATCTCCACCGTCAATATATGGGGAAGGTCCTGTAAGGCGGAGGTACCCAAGCCCGCCAAATCGTAACCTCAATGGGCACGGATACTCGGGGGGTATTCGACAGAACGATGACGAGGACAGCGAACAAGGCCCAGGTGAGCCTGAGAACGAGCCAGCACCGCCGTACGAGTATCGCCAGGAAGCGGTGTTCCTTCAAGGCCTGCTTGACGGTGTCGCCACTCAGCGAGCACTTCGTCGGAAGATGGAAGAGCTCCGCAAATGTCAGCAAAACGCTCAAGATGCCAAGCTCGTGGCGCAAAGCTATCAGACCGCATTGCGCGAGATCGAACCTACCACTGATGGAGAGTGGAGTATGTTCCGAGCAACAGAAGCAAACATACGCGAGTGGGAGACTAAAGTGAGCAAGAAGCAAGATTTTGAGGCCAGGATCAACCTCCAAGTCGAGTTTCTGGAAGACCGCGCCGACGACGAAGCCCGTTCTTCTCGAGAATCTTCTCAAGATAATTCGCAACTGTCGCGAGAGAGACGGCAATTAGAATTCTTGTCTCGGGACGATGATTTCTGGGAAACTTTCGACAACTACCAGGCCGCCTGCCAGTCGTTGACGAACATCGATCTCGATTTGCGACAATCGAACGCTTATAAGAACTCTGTCAACGAAGCGATCAAGCGCAGTTGCGAGCAAGAATTCAACGGAGCAGCCGACGACTTCACCTTGTTCTCCATCTTGACAGAGAAGATGATATTCGGGGACTTGTCGCGGATTTCCGATGCCCTTGACAAGCACAACAAATTGCAGGACAGCAAGCTGGCGGCCGAGAAGCTGCAGGCAGAATGTTGGATGCAGCTGCTCACACACGCTGAAGCCGCTTTTTTTCGAGCCGGAGTGCTCGAGAAGGCGTTAGAGGCGTAACACGATGCTCCATGAAGCGTGTGGACGTACAGTACATGCACGCTGTAGGCATCGAGTAACTACCGAAAATCTTCGCAGCAACGATGGACAGTGCAGATAATACATTGCGCGCGTGTGAAAGATGGACTGCTGTGAACAATATTGGAGGTCGCAGGAAGGAGAAACGTCCCTTGGCCTCGCTGGCCGAAATCGGAAGCGGCGCGCTGGCCGGCATCTCACGACATACCTTATGTTTGTCCTTGTGCTCATTTCGTTCTCTATATACATGTACTTTTGACATCAAACACTATTTCGCTATGTACAGCTGCAAGTATACTCACATTTCTTCACCCACATATCATCAAGACTAGAGATGACTTCTATGTAATACTTGAACATACAGCCTTACTAGTATCAGCATGAACGACTCCGCATCTCTGCAGGACCTAAGGTCGCGAACCTCATACAATTACATCCAGATCTCCAACATGTTCTGGCCTTGAACTTGTCGGCTCTATTTGCCATGGGCTCCACGTCATCCCAGAACCATGGCCACGGTAAAGCAGCCTTGCAACATTCCAGTCTCCGGGCCGAGCGTGGAATCACGCCGATGTCTGGCATGCACTCCAGCGTGTAAACAACCTACTGCCGCAGGAGTCTAGATGCTCTCGCATTACACTATGGCTCTTGTTGTCAGGCCACTCGCACGCGCAAAGCCATTATCCTGATCGCAGTCGCAAGACGAACAAGCTACACTGAACCTCGCTCACAATACCGCGTTCTGGAAACACCTTCACCATATACACGAGACGGCAAAAACACGTCTTCACAGGCCTTTGCCTTGCAATGGCTCTCCGGGTCGCTTTGTGCCTCCTGTGGGCTGCCTCTGCTGCGGCACACAGAGGCGCACGCCTGCCCAGAGACCTAGGAGAACAATTCTTCGTCAACAGGCTCGCTGCCGAAACACCCGCGAAGAGACTCAGTACACCACAACTCACAGAACATGTGATAATGCTTGAAAAAGGAAATGGTAGCTCTTTGAGTTCGATGTATGTCAACGCGATACGAGCGCAAGCGGCAGGCGAGAATGGGATATACTCACGGCTACAAGTTAGTCATATTGCATTGCTGTCATTTCTCAGACTGACAATAGTGTTGTCCAGACCGGTAATGTAGAAATGATGGCAATCGCTGGTGGTAGCGTCTTCCTTGCTCCGGTGACTGTCGGCGGCCAACAATTCTACGTGGTGATCGACACCGGTAGCTCAGATCCCTGGCTGGCAGACAAGGACTTCACATGCATTGACCCTACCACCGACCTCGAAATCGAAGAACAATACTGCTACTTTGGTCCTCTCTACGACAAAACTGCATCTCCAACATTCCAGACACTGCCGGACCGCAGTTTGAACTTGTCGTATGCGGATGGCGAGACACTCAATGGTCTGATGGGCCGGGACGCTTTCACGATGGCAGGCATCACTTTCGATGCTCAAGAGTTCGGCATGGTGGATTATGCTGCTTGGTACGGAGATGGGGTCTCTTCTGGCCTCATTGGGTTTGCTTACCGCACGCTCACCTCCATGTATCCCGGTGAAGATCCGAAAAAAGCAGTTGCTGGGAAAGCCTTCAAGTACAACCCGTTCTTCGACAATCTGTACCGCAACAACATTACAGCGCCCGTCTTCAGTATGGCCTTGACCCGCGACCCCAATCGTACAGGCCAAGGCGGTGTCATGGCTTTGGGCGGTATTCCGGACATCCCATACGCACCCACGTGGATATCTTCTCCGATCCTGCCTGTGGGAATCAATGGCTCATCCGGAGAAATCAACTACCAATTCTACACAGTAACAGTAGACGGCTTCTCCATCTCCTCTGACCAGGGCGCACAGTTCGCCTCGATCCCCGAAGCCAGACGAAACCCGCGCAAAACCGCACTTCGAGGACCTAGAGATCCCAAGAACGCCAACAGCTCCAGCGTGAACGCTATCGTTGACTCCGGCACCACTCTCGTCTACCTGAACGATGAGCTGGCGGACGCAGTAGCGAAAGCATTTGATCCTCCGGGCGGTCTGGACGAAGAGCTTGGACTCTACACAATTCCTTGCGGCGCGAAGCCACCAACATTCGGAGCAAGCATTGGCGGAAAAGTGTTCAACGTCAACCCGGAGGACATGGTACTCCAAATCAACGCAGACACGTGCATGAGTGGCATCCAGGGAAATCACGGTGGACTGTGGATCCTTGGCGACGTATGGATGAAAGCAGTCTTGTGCGTGTTCGATATCGGAGCGAGCAGGATGGGATTCGCGGGAAGGCAGTATTACGATTTGACTTGGAATGCGCAGAATTACTGAGGTGTACCGGAGTTTTTGGTGCGTGTTTTGATGTGCTCACATTCTCAATCCTTTTTTCTAGTCTTAAGCTACGCATGCGCAAGTAGATTTACAGCTGATCATCATACCTCCTAAAACAAGAACAGAATCAAAATCAAGAGCCACTGCGCGGAGCGCTACTTCGTGTCACTGCGTATATGCATGCCGAAGTGATTCCATGGCCGAGTGCTTTCGTGCGCGAATGCTCAGCTGATCATGATATACCCCAAAAGAAAGACAAAAAGCAAAATCTACCGCACGACGCGCTAGTTCGTATTGCTGAAGCTGTATGGTGCTAAAGTGTTTTCGAGCGCATGTGCCCAGCTGATCACGATGTCTCCCAAGCAATTAAACAAAAAGGCAAACCCAAGAAAAAAACAGAACCAAATGGCGCGCTAATGCGTGTTGCTGCATCTAGGGATGCCGAAGTAGTTGCATGCCAAAGCACTTGTATGCCAAAATAATTTAATGCCGGAGTGCTTGTTTGCTGATGATGTACTTGTACGCTGGAGTATTTGTATGCTGAAGTGCCTCTATGCGCAAGTACATTACTGCCGAAGTGCATCACCTGCTCAAGCACTTGCAAATGTCACGTTTACATTTCCGCACGGCCTATCGAATCGATGTCAGTCTCAGATTCTTACTGCAAAAAGGGCTTTCGCGACCACCATACCAAACCAATGCCAAGAAAAGCTCCCTAGTCGTCCCACGCGCCCTGAGGACATCGATGCGCCAGGCGTTGAACATCAGTCTGCATCTGCTGCATACTTGGGGCACGCCCGGGCGGTGCGGTTTCGGCGGGTCGACTTTGGCAAGTCCTTTCTCATGGGCGAAATACCCTGTGCTATCGACGCACCAGACGGGAGTGGTAAGCACGGGGCACTTCAGCTCGATGGCGTGGAGGTGCCATCTCTGCACAGAGAAGAGACCGGTTCTCTCTAGGCTAAGGCTGCTCGGGGACAAGGACAGTTGGCGCAAGTGCCTCCACTCGGCGACCAGATCTGCTCTCTCGACCCCAACCAGCAGGCGCCGGACTCGTCTTATTGCTTGCGGGCGAGCGACACGGGCCCAAGCCGCTGCGTGGCGGTCGCCGTAGGTCAGGTAGTACACTGGGTCGCAGTCGGCCGCCCATTTTGCACTTTTCTTTGCAGTCCGCCGCGTACAAGGCGGCTGCATGGGAGGTGCTTCGGCGACTTTGTTCGCTCGCAGTATGACTTCGAATTGGTTTTTGCCGTACAGTATTGGAGTGGTCTCATTGCGAACCTGACGAGAGACCTGCGTGAGAGCAAGATGGTCCCCGAGGTGATGTGTGAAAGCAGGGCAAGTCATAGGTGGCCTGACATGTGCGCTCACGTTGCCGAAGGAGAGTTCTTCGTTTTGGGGAAGGATAAGCTCGTAGATGTCGAGGCGCAACTCCAGGGGGAGATCCATGAACTTCGGGAAAGTAGACATTGTAGTTGGATTGTGGCCGAGGCGATGTGCGCGATTTGCTGTCAGAATGGATCTTGATTGTTGAGGTTCAAGAGTGTAAACAGCTGACTGTCAGTGTTTTGGTTGATGTTCGAGAATGTTAACGATGTGCTGTCAGAGACTCGAAGTGGAGTTTGGTACTTGTCACTCAATACTGTAACGCGGTGTACGAGGTAGTCGAGTCGAGATCACATTTAGAGATCAGGAACACCTTATGAACCTTTCATGGATTAATTAATGACCGCGGCATGCACTGCAGCTATAGAGTTCTGATGTCCTCACATAGCTCAATGTGGCAAGCGTGTGGTAAAGTTTTAACTTCGAATCTTACCCATCGCCTATCAAAATCCACATAATTGATGACCAGTGAAACCATTGGCAACCTTTTTATACACAGCGACCACATTACGATCGTGAAGTCAATTCGCCCAATAGCAGTCTGGCCGCTGGCTTTGAGGCCTGGTCTTCGCTCTGGCTTGAGAGGCAGTCGACCAAACAGCGCACGTCAGTCGTGAATGAGCATCCAAATGATTGCATTCATGGTGTCTATCTGCGACATGAACGTCTGAGCAACATACCTTGCAATATACCTATCCGTCCACCACCTGGTCGCATGCACGTGCTCATCTCCATGGCGAGGAACTCATTCCCAGCGGCGGCGGCGGTGGCAAGCTGAAGTCGACCAAGCTCGCCAGTTCATTACCACCATTGTCTGGCTTTTCGCCCTTCGACATATTATTGAACCCCAAGTCTACCTCGCCGGACGAACTCCACGGCGGTAGCGGCAGAGGCGAGCTAGAGATTGTGAGGGCCTGAGTATCCTGAAATTGTGGCTTCTTGATCAGACTTGGCTTGGGCACAGTCGGTGGTGAAGTTGGAGGAGAGTATTCTTCGGCTTCAGCCAGTTCAACTGGCATGGCAAAACGTGGCGAGGACTGAGTGGGCATCACAGTACTGACTTGACTTGGGCGGAGGGGTGGTGGGGATGAAGGCGGAGATGGCGAAGGCTGCTTCTGCGCTATCGCACGTGGTCGCGGCGTTCGTTCTTCCGGTTCCGAATTCGGGGCTACCAAGTCTTCGCTACAGAGTTCCTGCGATGGACCATTGCGACCGGTTGGACTGGGAAGTAAGATGATCTCGTCTTCGCTCTCCGAGTCCGGGACAATCCCGCGGTCAAGATCGTCGTCGTCACTGTCGTCTTCACTGTCCACAACTTGGGTTCTTTTGTGCTGGGTCCGGGGTGCTTGTGTCTGAGTCCAGGCATAGCGAGCAGCGTCTCGTTCCAGTGCTGCGCTTACCGGATCGTAAGTATGTGGGTATTCTTCTTCCTCCTCTAGGCCATCTTCATCTTCGTCTTCGTGTTCGTCGTAAAGTTCGTTATCAACTTGAGTGTCAAGGACTCGCAGATTCTCTCTACTAGACATGCTGCGGTAAAGTTGGCTAGAAAGATCAAGCTCTTCGTGCTGCGAGTCTTGCACGGTTCCAATCCGAGTCAATCGGGCGGGCGGCATCTGCGTCATGATATTCTCGTCCGAGGCCTGAGAATCCTGCACGGTGGTGGTTCGCTGCAACTTACGTGGCGGAGGCTGCTTGGACGACGCTGAAGGATCGTCAACTCGCGAGCTTTCGGCTGCCGCCTGTCGCTGTGGCTTTGACTTCGGTGGTGGCATTGGTGCTTCCTCGTGTAGAGGTGCACCACCCAACCTGGTACGCATGCGGACCTGTTGAAGCATCTTCATCGTTGGGTTCTGACTTTCCTGGGTCTCCGGTTGCCATCTTGGTGGTATGACATTTACACTTTTCTCCGTCAAGGGCGTCCTACGAAGACCTTTCAGTTTGGATGGTGACGTCGATGGTGACTTTGAAGGAGACTTTTCACCCAGGAAGTGACGCTGCGACTTTCGAGATTGTCTCGTAGACATCTTAATGCTGGGCGGTGACTGCGAAGACGGAACCTCGGAAAAGCGGGCGACCTTCTTTGGTGTAGTGAAGTCATGAGCAGCAATGCTGTGCATCGCGAGATCTTCCGTTTCCTGATGCGCCGCCTTGTATGGATCCTTATATCCCGGGCTCTTCGCGGGTGATTGTGGTACACTCTCCATCTCGTCGTCCGATTCATGCGACCAAAGAGGTGTCCGTTTTATGGCTGGCTCACACAGCGCGGCAGGCGATTCTCGTCTCCCGATGTACGGCCCCTTGTAATCCAAATCGTCATCGTCATCTTCGATGTCGTCTACAAGCTTCTGCTGGCCAGAGGATACAAACTCGAGCTGGGTCATAGTCTGCTGGCCTCTCTCCAGTGCATCATTCTTCTTCGATTTGGCCGAGTGTCCCTTCCCGTCTGAACGTGTGCCACGGCTCCTCGGAGTCCAGTCATCAGCCTCGCTTCCCTTCCCAGACACTCGTCGCTTTTTCCTGGGTTGCTCAACCTCAAAGTCGCCATCTTCGTAATCGCTGGAAATAGGGATGACTTCTGTCGCTTGTGAAGTGCTGGTGACGAAGTCTAATTGTGTCAATGAAGACTGGCGTTTCTCCTTCTCGGAGCCTAGATAGGCTCTTGGTTTAGAGATGTGGCGGCGATAGCTGAAGGTCTTCTGCTTCTTGATCCCTGTAGGTGGCATGGTGAGCCAGGAGTGTTGGCATGTGAGAGAGAAATACAGATATCACATGTAGTCGAGGCGATCAGCCCATGTTGCCTTGGACGCTTGGACGGTGTAAGTAATAAGAGGCTCGGTCTGGAGTTCACGCGCGCGTTCGTATAACTGGAGGAGACGCGTTTGGAGAGCATTTGCTTGGCGTTGCGTCATTCTTGCAGGCCGCGACTCCCTGAATTTGGTGAACTTCAATCAATTACAAGCAATTTGATCAATGACCAATGACAGTCCTGGTGACTCTTCCACTCATTTCATGCAAGCGACAATAATACACTCGTTCGCGACACTGATGTTCTAGCCTTGAACATCGGCACATCGCCATATCCACATCATGGCTACCCACCTGGACGCTCACGCGAAACCACCAACCTCCATCAGGCAGATCTACAAACACTTTCAAAAGCTCGATCCTCGTGCCGTCGACCAAGACGATGGCATAATTGACACCAATCTACTACATGAGAGTCACCCACACGTAGCGCCGACGAGCTTGCTGCAGCTTCCCGCAAACATCAGAGAGACATTCACAAACTTCGTCGGCGGTCAGATTACAGCCACTGAAGAACCCAGAGTCTACAGCGTCAATGCAATTCCGGGTAAGTCTGCCAATCTCAACATTGGCAGTGAACTGTGATCTGAAATGACATGGTAGGTCTTTTCATTTACCCCTCTCTGCTCCCGCAAGAAGTCCAACTTCAACTACTAGCAAAATCATTCCATCGCGATCTCTCGAATCCGCAACATCAGACCAATGTACACATGTTCCACCATGTGACTTACCCGCCAGAGGGCGACTCATACTTCGCCACATCTGCCAAGGACCTTGTCTTTGAGCCCAAGGACTCAGCCGTCCATAAGCCGATCACCATACAGCAGTATTTCACGAAGAAGCTACGCTGGATCACACTGGGCGGACAATACGACTGGACCAGGAAAGTCTACCCGGATGGTCCTCCGCCCGCCTTTCCTCCAGACATCAAAGGCTTAGTGGAAAGCCTGTTCCCAATGAAAGCAGAAGCCGCCATAGTCAATCTCTATTCGCCAGGCGATACGCTCTCGCTACACCGCGACGTGAGCGAAGAGTGTGACCAGCCACTGGCATCAATTTCCCTGGGCTGTGATGGCATCTTCATTATCGGACTTGACGGCGCAGAGCCAGGCGAGCCAGCAAGAGTGGCTACCTTGAGACTCCGAAGTGGTGATGCAGTTCTGATGAGTGGCGAGAGCCGGTATGCGTGGCATAGTGTGCCAAAGATACTGGAAGGCACGTGCCCGCCTTGGATGCAGCAGTGGCCCGGGAGTAAGTGGCAACAATGGGATGGGTGGATGGAAAGAAAGAGGATCAACCTCAACGTGAGGCAGATGTTTGATTGAGCGGACAGGCGACAGCTTACTGGCTTTGTACCATCGCCAGCACTGTTAGACTTGTGTCTCAATTTGCACAGTTGCTGGGCTCATGGGGGTACAAACTGCCCCTCTAACAAAGATAACCTTAGCAGATCGATTATCCACGATTCAGAATCTCCATTGTTCAAGTTCTGCAGTGTGACAATCATGGCTTACTCATTACGACAAACATACCGCATGTTTCTCCCTCCCACAATATATGTACCAGGCTTCAGTCTACGAAAAGCAAATCATTACATCAATACAATCATTCTCCGACCATGGCAACTGGACCAATACATCCAAATGCCCTCCACTACCGTTGCATCGACACTGACTATGGTGGCACCTACACACACCACCGCAGGCGAGTCTCCGACAGAAGGTTCGCCGCAGAAATCCTCCCAGCCATCGGCACTTATGGATGTTCTTCTTGCGTGGGCGTCTACATGAAGCTCTCACCAACGACATGCTTCGTCGCCCACATCAACGCCGCGTACCTCCCGGCTAACTACGCGAGCATAACGCGCGACGACATCTTATACGATCTGCGGATTGTGACGGAAACGGAAGGTGGCTATGTCCGCGACGAGGTGGTCCGCAAACTCATCAAAGCAAGCAGATGCATAAACTGGCCGCCCGTCGATCAGATCCGGAACGTCGTGATCGTCTGTCCAGTTCTGGAACATCCTATCTCTGGCGCGACGCTGAGCGGTACTTATGTCGTGCAGGGTATTCGCCAGTTCCTTGGACGGCGAGACGTCCCAGTAAATACGCAGTCCGAGGGGTTCGTTGTGAATCATGAGACTGGTGCAGTGCAGTATTTTCCGTGGCCTGTCAGCGACGACTACCCTCTGTTGCCGGACAATGGCCGAGATTTCGTTGCGCATACGTACCATGGAGATGAGTGGCCGCGGTGGTTCATCGATATTGGAAAGTTGTGGCGGCCGCGTGGAACAAGGGCGGCGAGCGTGGGATGGTAATCTTTTACGTTCAAAGACTACACGTGCGAGGCTGATGATAAGTGACTCGCAACATCGCCGGGATATTATGAAGTGAGCCTCCGGGACTCGCATCGAATGAAAAGACGTAGATACACTAAATACAGTGGTTTCACATCCTAGGTACGCAGCGCATCCAAAGATTTCATGCACCCGAAAAGAAAAAATCGACCCGTAGCTCTCAAGCCACATAAGCATCGAGGCCTCCCACAGTGACAGTAAGCAGAGTTGGGTTCGGGCTGCTCAGAGCGCCCTCTTGACCCACGCCTCCATCGCCAGTCACATCATCGTAAGGGAAAGCGTAGCCATGTCCATCGACGTTTGCAGCGTGCACCAGGCGTGAGTAATGCTGTAAAATACATCGTTAGTATCTAGAGTTGGCTACAGTAAGTCTCAAAGATTAACTCACGTTTGTCACGGCATTCTGGTAGTACTGCGCAGGCGCAACTCCGTTGGGTTGCTCACTAGACAACAGCAGAGTGCTTCGGTTGAAAGCAGCGGCCAGACGTGGGATGATAGCGTTCGTCTTGCCGTTGGAGCCCGTGGCGAAAGGTCCAGTCGAACAACCGAAGATGTCGCGGGCGGTTGGCCTCTGGAAGGTGATGGAGTCGTTTGCGTATGAGAGAGCGTTGTTCTTTACTTGCCCGGCTACATTGCCGTAAGACGCTTGCGTGTTTATCGTAAGTGGTTGAGAAGAGTAGCGGGACCACACTGGAAAGAGCGTCAGTAGGGTGACAAGCATGATAGGTAGCTTTGAAGGGCTCACCTTGGTTGATGTAGTCATCCCAGTATGTCTTGAACCAAGAAGGATTCAGAAGGATGCCAGAGTTCGGACTGAGGGCGCGAAGGTTCTGGCCGTCTTTCGACTTCACGATGAGAGAGCTCCATCGGCGGCCATCTTTGGCGGTCTGATCTTTCAATCCCTGGCAGACTTGCTCAAGACCGTTCGCTTTCATACCTGACACGTGCCTTGATCCGCCAGAGCCGTCCTGTACCGTCAAAGCAATGGGCACCGCGGAGACAAAGTCGACATAGCTGATGTTGATGAACAATTCCCAGCTGTTGTAGGTGAACTCACAGAAGCCAAAGTTCGTGTCACTGTTCGGGTCTGCTGGGTTGAAGATGGAAGGTTCCACGAGGCCAGGTCCAGGATTGACGAAGAACTGCAGAGGCTTGCCGACTGAGAACCAGATGCGACCACCAGCGATACGTGGGACAGTAGCTGTCACAGTGTTTCCTGGAATACCCAGTGGGATGGAGACATCTTGGGCCAGCGGCTGACCAGTCGACGAAGGGGATGACGGATAGTAAGCCGTTTTTGCGTCCGCCGACAAGATAAACAGTTTGTTGCCATTGTCAAGGGCCTGACCAGCTGGGGGAGGTTAGTCACAAAGTTGAAGGTCCTGCGAGGAAGATGTTGAAGCTACTCACTGACGTATGCGTAGATCTGATTGGAGGTGGAGTTGTTCTTTAGTGCGATCTGTAGCGTAGGCATAGTACTTGCAGCACGAACAGGGGTTTGATCTTGATGAATAATAGGTTGTTGCGGAGCCGCCTGCGGCTGTTCAGGTACGGATGCTTTGTCTGGTAGGGCGCGCGGTTGCTCAGGGACGGCCTTTTTCTTGGTGGGACGCCATGCTGTGATGCGTTTCAAGATGTTCTTGAGCCGTGCCAACAATGAATTAGAAGGAGCCATGATGGGCTGGTAGTCGCTTTCCCTCTCAAAGCCGAGTAGCAAGCTCTGTGGAAAGCACAACAGCAGAATCGATTGGAAATGCAACGGTGCGACGATAATATAAATACCTACATGTACGTATGGCGAAAGGTATCTAGCCTAGTGAGTGACTTCCCTTCATGGATATCACACACCCAAAGTCAGTGTCAGCAGTGCTGCTCGAGTCGTAGCGTAGCGTCGCATGGCTCTGGAGTGTAAAGCCTCCGACTGGCTTTCGTCTTTTGGGTGGTGTGAACGGCGTCAAATCCAAAGACGACATTTCATAATAGAATACTTAGCTGAGAGTCGTTACCACGAGGACAGACAGTACTTCGGTGCACTAGCCGAGGTACACGTGCGTTGTACATGTACGTCTCTGGTATGGCGGCAGCAGAGAGTTTAAAGGCCACCGGTGGCGGTGAAGCCGACTATCAATCTGTATACGCCTTCAATGTGAATCGAATACGCAGAGCCGAAGAGAGCTATCCATGTCGAAAAATGTATACACCCGCAATTCCAGCGAAGTGGTAAACATCATTATGCGAAAAGCCGAAGAAGCCATGTTCCTGATCAGACGGCCCGGTGAGTCGGGTACCAAAATGTACTCGATGTATTATGTACATGCCCTCAGCGCCGGTCAGATGAGGACACCACTGGTATTGTGCAGATTTTGGCGTCGTTGTAAGCAGCGAATAGCAAGATATCGTCCTACTTGTTGGAGGATTGAGGGCTGGATTAAGCATGCTCCTACAGCCGAGCTAAAAAGCGCGCTTATTGAGACACTGACCTCGTGATACTTCGCACACACACAACGGCATTGTCATCTGAACACACGCGGTCACAGGATCACGTGCAAAGCGTGACTGGAAAGCGACAGCTCATGCCGAAAAATCTCCAAGTGAAGGATTTGATCACGTAGACTTGATCTCAGCTGGACTTCACGTGGAGTAACGCAAGCATGTCCTAAGCGAGAACAACGAAATGGCTCTGCATCACAGAGCGCACGATGTTGCGACTACAACGACACCTTACTGATCAAAGCCAAATGGGCTTATTCAAGATGGCATACCAGCTTATAGATTGTTGTCCGTCTTGAACTTATCCCACGCCTCGTTCAACGTGCTGAACACCGCTGCGCTGATCATCCGTTGCTCGGTGCTGGCATCTTGTGGAATCTAGGGAAAATGGTTAGCCAGCGGTGTATTGGCAATAGTATCACGATTCGATCTCACCTTGTCGGGATGCACCTTGCCGATAGCCTTCATGTAGATGATCTTCACTTTGTTTGGCATCACGAGGTCGCTCATGCCGACCTTCTTCCAGCCAGCGCCTTCCCAGAGCACTCCGTCCAAGCTCTGCAACAGGGCACGCAGGTTGTCTGCTTTACCACCCTTCCAAGTAGTCAGGCGAGCATCGACTACATCAGTGAGGGCGAACTTTTCGTCGTCTGCTTTCTCTGCGGCAGCATTTGCGAGACGAAGACGCTTGACTGCTTCTGCCGAAGTAGCCGAGCTGAGTGCCGGTCGTTGTATGCTGTTGCCCAATCCCTTCGCTGGAGGAGCTTTGCCCGGTGCTGGAGCGACGCTTCGGACAGGCGCTGGTTTAGGCTTAGGCGCAGTCTGTGGTGATGCCGTCTTCTCGCAACGGTCACGACCGCGAATACTGATGGCACCGCCCACACCCGCTTGTACAGCTTGGCTCCATACGCCAGCAGCATCGGACCATTTCTCCATGTGTTCGAGAGCTTCTGCCTTGCGCATCAAAGCTTTTCCAAAGAACTCTCGCATGTCTTTCACGCCTTCACCAGCAACAAGTTCGATCGACTCGTTCGCGCCTTGGCCGGGACCAATAATTGCGAGAGCTCGGTCGGCATCGGAGACCGCAACCTTGGGGTCTCCTGTCTTGATGGCCGTGAGCGCACGGTTACAGAGTACGATTATGGCAATGGGGTGAGTAGATGGTAATGGCGACAGAGCAGATGTGTAAGAGTCGTGAGCCGCGGCAAAGTCGCCTCGTTTGAAAGCTTCGCCACCCTTCTTGCGGGAAGCGGCGGAAGACGCTAATGCTGAAGGAGAGACAGAAGGCATAGCTCGTGGTGGGGCTTTGGGTCTTGTCGTAGGCGCTGCCGTAGGTCTAGATAGCGGTTTTGATGTAGAGGCTGACGATGCTGGAGGAGCAGGAGTTGGTGCTGGGCCGAACAAATCGACCTCTGGTTCGGGCTGTGGTTCAGGCTTGGGCGTAGGTCGCTTTCTTCTAGCTGGGCTGACATACGCCTGGGCGGACTGATCTTCCACATCTTGACGACTGAGCTTCGTTGTAGGTCGCTTGTCCAAAGCAGGAGCTCTGTCCACAAACGCAGGTTGCGGCGATGCGCGCTGACGGTTCTGGTGTGTGATACTGTGGTCCCTGACTGGCAGTTCTTGAGGCAGTTCACGAGCATTGGATCTCGCTGGTCGTTGAGGCAGCACTTCCCTTGGTGCGTCAAGCATTGCGGCCTCATCTGTTGCTTTTTGAGCCGCAGAACGCGGGTCTGGGCGTCGCTGACTGCTCGCTCGACTTGACTCTCCACTAGGGTTTTCAGTCATCCATTTGGGCTGGTTGACATCACGCTCTTGTTGGAAATCCGCCATAGTCTTTGCCATCTGTTTTTGGCTGGCTTTCCAGATGGAATTGGCCGACTTGAAAAGCTTGTTGCCGAATTCAGAAGCCACCTTTGCTGCTTCCTTGTCGCCTTCTGCAGGAGATCGAGTGTCCTGACGTCTTGCAGCAGATGAAGAACGGCTTTGCTGCATCCAGCTCGGCACTTGTTCCTGGTCACCCTGTCGGCGCTGTGATGGACCCCTGCTGCCACCAGATGGGCTTCTCCGTCTCGAGTGCGATTCCTCCTTTGCTTGCTGCTTTGAAGCCTCGTGCGCCTGTTGTAATAGCCATCCTACAGCATTTTGCACATCTCCGCCAGTCTCGGCCAATGCAAGCTTCGCCGTGTCCTCCGGAAAGCCCATATCAATCAGTTCCGCAAGTGCCCGATCTTGTGGCTCTGCACTACGTGCAACTCTGCTTGAAGCTACATTCTCGTCCCATTCAGGTGCTGCAGCGTTAGGTGAACGTTGTCTTGGTGGTGCTGCCGTGACTGGTTTGCCCAAATCTCCCAAAATGTCATCGTCGTCAATAACGTGCCGTGCCTGTGCTTGTTGGGATGTCCCGTTGTTCTTCTTTGCAACTTCTGCGAGCCCAAATGGATCATCATCGTCGTCGAAAGCAACAGGAGCCACGTTCGTCATTGGTGGTGGTTGCGCCATTGCTGGTGTGCTCCTCCCACTCGCAGGACCAGAAGGGGGAGGATAGTGGCTGGCCTTGTCCACAGGCGCAGCCCGGTTGAAAGCAGCCAATATGTCATCGACATCCTCCTCATTCCTTTGCGCGATGGCAGGCGACAGAACTCTGGCCTCGGGAGTACCTCTTCCACTGCCTAGATTGTCCCACATCTGCGCCTGGTGCATTTGCTGCTTCCTCTTCTCTTCAATCAATTGCCTCTGTCTCTCCTGAATTGATATGTTGTTCGCGGCCTTTTGCGAAGGCAAGGAGGTTAAGCTCCCGAATGCATCGTTCGCGGGAGTTGTTGGCTTAGAGCCTATTTTTGCGGCATTGTTGACCGTACTTGATGGCCGGCTTGGAACCAGAGAAGGCGCACCGCCATTCTGTTGAGGCTTTGGGCTTGCTCGAAGGCTGCTATAGTTTGTGTTGAAAGTGCTTGGGTTCAGAGGTGCGGTTGTTGGTTGCTTTGGCGCACTCTGCCAGTCCTCACCGAGTAAATCGTCCATATTGAGTTATCAGTGATTCGAAGTAGACATCAGAGAAGCGACCACGTGAATGCGAAAGGTTTCTGTTTAGGTGGTGAATCGATATGGCATTGTTTGTGCCGTGAACGTGAGACTTGGTGACCTGAACAGGTGTAGCATGCATGTGGCTGAGTGGTGCCTGAGGCATGAACTACGTAACGTATGTTGAAGCAAGAGCGCGTGCGATGATTACGACCATTCTCAAACACATGACAAACAATAAAGTATGCAATGGTCTCATACACTGGCAACCCGTGTCCCCTCTATGACCATCGAGATTAACACGTTAATCCTATGCGTTTTCTACACATGAGCCTCAATCTCAACGCAAACCGGAAATCGACTGCCATGTCTCGTGTACAAATGGGTATCATGCTGTGTACTCTATCGTCTGATCATTCACGCTCCATCAAACCCGCCAATAACTCCTTCAAATGCGCAAACTTCAGCGGCTTGGGCAAAAAAGCATCCATGCCAGCCTCCTTCGCCTCCCGCTGCGTCTGCCCGTCTCCCCATGCAGTGCAAGCCACGATGTACGCCGGACGAAGGTCGTGCTTGCGCTCATACTCTCTAATTGCTTTGGTACATTGTATGCCGTTCATGACAGGCATCCCAATGTCCATGAGAATGAAATCGAAAGGCTGGCGTGACTCGCCCTCAGATGATTGAGGACCGTTGCTGGCTTGGAACACCTCTAGCGCCTCCTGCCCATTCTCTGACTGCTCGTAGGTGTGCTTTTCTTTCCTCATTAGAGTGACCAGTAGGCGAAGATTGATCTTGTTGTCATCCACGCATAATCCATGAAGGTTCCTCTCTTTGGGCTTGTTTTGATTGCACGGTGCGGCGTCGGCAGGGCTGCGTGACAAAACCAAAGGCTTGGTGAACGGTGGATGAGGCACTGAAGCCTCTGGGCTTTGGGTATCCGCGCCTGCTTCTGTCGGTTCGTCGTTGCTTTGATCTCCATCTCCAGCGTGGTCTTGTCTTTTACCCGCAT
>Ga0265797_10006182_pt1 | contig 17061 bp, 21 predicted proteins | sample P2T30metagenome_FD_192433 | JGI IMG/M metagenome (GOLD analysis project Ga0265797, IMG submission 192433) | Plant litter microbial communities from East Loma Ridge, Irvine, California - P2 T30 | ecosystem: Environmental > Terrestrial > Plant litter > Unclassified | place: USA: California...
CGGGTCTTCGATCGCAAAGACCTTCTCAAGCAGCACGTACAGTATGTGCACCTTACCTCGGCCAACGACTACACGAAAAGAGGATTTGAGCCTCCAGACGCATGGCTAGAGACGGAGGACACTTTCTCACCGAACCCTGATAGTCTCTGGTGTGGCTTCTGTCAGCTCTCATTTGAAACAGTTGCCAAAAGGATGGAACACGTTGCACAGCACTTTCAGGATGGGGTTGATATGGTTGACTGGACTCGAAGATTGGATCCCGCAAACAGCGCCATGGCTTGAAGCTATGTACGAACGACTTTCCTTTACATCATATTTTCCCATCACCGCTTCCATAGGCTCAAGCGCCAGTATTTTCTTTGCAACAATTTGAGCGCGACTTTGTGCAGCCATGGCTGCTCAGCTGGACGCGCCTAACACAGGGCTATTTGATCCAGGCGAACCCAAGGGTGCTACTTTACATTCGCAAGCAATGGAGGCGCCTAACCCGAGGCATTCACCGCGCATGACTACGGAAAAGGCGGCGGATGTTATCTTGGCCGCTGCTGAGGGGGCTCAGATGGTAATGGAATGGGAGGCGATGGCTTGTATGTATAGATGATGTAGGGACTTGGTCAGTGGAATGCACCATTGTTCAAACAGATATTTTATCTCGTTCTACTTATGCTTCTTCCTCTCCTCCAGGGCTACCTGCCGAGTGAGATTTCATGCTACAGTGTGCCTTAGTTTTGACCCTATGTCCAGAATATGCTGATCAAATTGAGGTGAGATTTGGAGTATGGGCCGTATTTGCTGCCCACCTGCAAGGTGTCACTGCCTGCATGAGTTTTGGTCACATGATCAGAATCGCATGCACGATGCGGATTTTGGCGTCTCCGAGCCATCAAATCGCGTCAGGAAACTTCTGAGGCGCCTTGAAACTCATCATGGGGGCTCATAATAAGCATTCAGACCCGCATGAGACTTTGTTACCTCTTTCTCACTTTCAAAATCACTTTCCGGACGTTCGTTGTCGTGTTTCGTTCGATTCTGCATCGATTCCTACCTCAAAAGGCTTGGCGGCGGAGCTGCAACCCCCTCGGCTCCGATGGCCGACCCCACCTGCGTAAGTGAGGCCCGCACATGCGTCGCCGGTCCTTAGGCTGCCGCGTGGACGATTAGGCCAGTCGAGCAATAGGTACCCATAGGTGAACCAAACCAGATACTGACCACACACAGCACCCCCGGACGTCTCACGCTGCAACGCCTTTTGTTGATTGCAACAATGTGAACAGTAACAATGATATATGTGGCTGGGATCAATCTTTTGTTGGACTACCACTCCCCAGGCCTCGTGCACCAGTTGAGCGAACGCTCGACAGCTACCTCTGTGATGCCTTACCGGACGTGGATACCGACTTTGTCTTTCACCAAAACGCCGAGTATCCGTATTTTCAGTCCGACCACGCCTACGATGTCGATGCTCACGTCGCGCACCTTGACAGCTGCACCAGCTACTCTGCCCAGGATCCTCCGCACAGTGGCTTCGTTTCCTTGGGTGATATAGAACTCGATAGTACCCTTGGTGTTCCTGTCCTCGCTACGCAACCGTTCCAGTCTCTTTTTGACGGCGGAAATGTGCAAGATGAAAACGGTTTGACTAAGGTCTGGTCTTCGCACGGCGTCCCTGCTGACCAAGATGCGGTTGTGGGCTATACGCATACAGAGCTTACGGACTTTGGCCCCTGGATTCAAGATGCAGAAATCATCCATGTAGGCCCGTCCCAGCAGCCAGAGGATTATCTGCAGATATCGACATCACAACTCAGCCCGTATCGTAATCCTTCCGCATCGACTGAATGTCAAAGTCTGCGGAAAATCGTTCGGCGTTGGCTCTCCGATCATGCATCTCGGCCTTATCCTTCACGAACAGAGAAGAAGACACTCGCTGAATCTGCCGGATGCTCTGTGGATCAACTCAACATATGTTTTAGAAACATTCGAGCCCGCGAGAAGCACTGTAAGCCTGTGTTGTCATGTCTTGAGTACCCCGCTGACATTACATCTAGTGTTTGACGGTCATGCCAAGGTGCGAAATAGCGAGGTTACGTCCAATACCGGACTGCACGCCAACGTGTCGGCTCAGCCAAGCTGCGCACGACCTGTATTCGTGTCTTTCGCTGACGATAACGTTACCTCCCCGCCTGTAACGAACACGAGCGACAGCAGTTCATGGCCTTCGCCGTCTGACCCAGGCTACCCCACGCCAGACAACAATCAAGACACTGAAACCCATTTCTATCAACATCCTACAGCAGAATCAGCGCGTCAGAATACCTTCAGTGTGTCCGCTCCGCAGGAAGCTGCCGTGCCAAAGCGCAAAGGTCGGAGGTATCACGCTCAGCGACACCAATACGGTACGAGCGAGCACCTGCCTTTTGCGACACAGCAAACCTCATCTTCTCCTAACTTCGAGGAGATAGAGAACAGATTTCCCTGCACTGTATGTGTCAAGGCATTCAAGAACGCTTCGGATTGGAAGAGACACGAGGCTGGTGTGCACGGTTACAACGATCGAGAGTGGATCTGCGCGTTGACGGACGCATTCAAACTGCAGTATGAATGTGTCTTCTGTTCAGAGCCAATGGACTCGATCGATCATCTTGAGAAGCATGCAATCGCTCCCTGTTCTAACAAGTGCACTGCCGAACGTAGTTTTCCTCGCAAGGATCTCCTCAAACAGCACGTCTTACTTGCGCATCTCCCGGATGCACCTCCGTCGATCAAAAAGACATTTGAGGTACCCGCGGAATGGTCAAGAGGGTTGGATGTCTCGCCTGGTGGACCTGGTTCACGCTGGTGTGGGTTCTGCGGATGTATGCTTGAGACTACCGCGAACAGAATGGATCATGTTGCGCAACATTTTCGCAAAGGTCAGGATATGACGAGTTGGATTCGGATGTAGGGTGTCCGTCGCTGGATCTTTTTCGGCGTCTCTTTTACTGTGTCTCTTAGCGCACTTACGATCATCGTCATGAAATGCACGAAAATACTTTTGGCCGTCTTCGCCTAATGTGATTGTTATCAGTAATCTCAAATGATTACCATCGCGCCCGCCTTTCGTTCCTCGTACTTCTGTTAAAGCCAGGGTTCCTTGTTTTTCTTTTGTACAGCTGCGCAGGTGGGCCGTCAGCCGAGCGCGAGTGCGCGCCTTCGCGAGGCGGGGCCACTTCGTAGCGTGGAGGGCACGCGAGCGCGTCACCCAGCGCAGCCGGTACTCTCTAGATTACCCAAGAACTGCATTGCGATGCAGTCATGCTATCAGCGCTTCGATCCAGCATCATACTGCGACATCCAATTAGCGCTAATGCACGTCTTGCCGTGACCCAGACCTCTCGAGCTCTCACCATAACATGTCGGGGTAACTACTGTGTGCTCTCAGCCTCGTCAATAAGCCAACGAAAGCAGGCAAACCGATCGATCGCGAGGACCTATTCAAGTACACGAACGGACGTTTCTTAGCAAACGAGAAGAAAGCGGTTGATCGCAGATATGTAACGTTCGACCTAGATCAGCTTTGCGCCGTAGCTGCGACTACTGGTGAGCGGCACTCGCCCGTCTGCGCAATCGACAAGATGGAAGGAGGGTTCAGCAAAGCACTTCTTTTGCGCAAAGAAGATGGCAGCGAGATTGTTGCGAAGATACCCTTTCCCATCGCAGGGCCACCAAAGTACACCACGGCGTCGGAGGTGGCCGTCCTCAAATACCGTACGTCCTCGTTATTCTGGAAAGCCTGCGTGACGTCGGCTCATCGTATCGTTGTCGGCAGTAAACAAGTATACTCAAGTCCCAGCACCGAAAGTTTTAGCATGGATCGCTGATCGGTCAAACCCGGTCGGTGCTGAGTACATCATCATGGAAAAGGCTCCCGGGGTTCAGCAATTCGAAGTATGGGGTGATCTAAATGACTGGGAGCGATTCAAATTCTTTGGCCAATTGACCCAATCCGAAAAACAGATGGCCGATATCCGATTCCCAGCGAGTGGCAGTCTTTACCTTTTGGAGTCAATGACAGAAAGCGACACACACGTCGCTCTGGACCAAGAGACTGACCCTGTGGGAGAGTTCTGCATAGGTCCCTCGTGCGAGCGAGGATGGCATACTGCGGAAGCATTAGCAAGTGCAAGCCCTCGATTTGATCAGGGGCCGTGTAAGTACGATCCTGGTCGATTCGCGTCATAGCTGACTTTATCAGGGCCGGATTTGTCTTCATATGGAATTGCTCTCGTCGAACGAGAACTCGCAATTCTGCAAAATCGCACTTCCGATGCAACATTTGATTCACCACGAGGAACTCTCGAGGAGCAGATCGATACTCTTAATATGACCAAAGAGGTCATGTCTCGACTGAACGACCGCACGCTCATCGGGAAAGTTTCCGAGCCGGTGCTATGGCACACAGACCTCCATATGGGCAACATATACGTGTCAGGGCGGATGCCACCGCAACTCGCATCGATCATCGACTGGCAGTCTATCGTAGTCTCGCCACTGTTCTTGCAAGCACGATTTCCGAAATTTCTTACTGTCGACGAAGACTACGAGTTGGGCGCTATCAAGCTTCCAGACCCGCCGCCTGATCTAGACAAAATGAATGCTAAAGATAGGGAACTGGCTGAGTACAAGTATGAGCAAGCTAAAGAAGCAAAGGTGTACGAAGTCAGTACCGCAGCCACGAATATGCGGGCTTGGAGGTGTATGCTGATATCATCGTTCCTCCGCGAGCTCTTCACTCGGTGCGGAGAAGTCTCGGAAGAGGGCGAGATACCACTTCGCGCATGTCTCCTCCTGGTTGCTGATTTATGGGACGAAATTGGCTTCGAAGGCGAATGTCCGCTCAACTTCAGCGAAGAGGATGTGCAAAGGCTTGAGCAACAGTTTGAAAAGTACAGTAACTACCACAAAGTACACGAATTTGCGAGAGGAATCCTTAATGCTGATTTCGAAGGCTGGATCAATCCGATGTTGGACTTCGCTGCGAAACAACAGCAGAACAAGGAATTGCTAGAAGAGTTCGTGCGCAGGAGTGGTGAGTTTGGCATGACGCCGGAGGAGATGAGCAGAATTTGGCCGTACTCGGAACGGTAGCGACGGATTCAGGATTGTGGGAGCGTCGCGCCTTGTCGTTGGCGTAGAGTCAATTACACGGTAGCTTACAAAATCCTAGCACACAAAACCGCGCTATGCCTCGATTCGAAGCTTCACAAACAGCTGGAAGCCTTTCACGTTTGTGCGTTCACCGCTGCCGCTTTCTCATCACTAGTGGCATCCGCGCCATCTGCTTCCTGCTTCGACGTGTCGTGGGCGGATTTCCCCTGCGCTATTTTCGGGATGTACTCTGGTGACTCAAGTTCTCTTGCCGGTAGAGCCCCGTACAGCTCGGCAGGTCCATGGCTATCGGCGCATTTCGCATTCACCTCACGGTTTCTTGTATCTCCCATCATTTCACCAGTGCCAATGTGGTGTGTCCATTTCTGCTCGTGGCCCGAAGTGTCCCAAGAGTATGTGGGAGGTGCTAAATGCAGTCAGTAGTGAGACTCAGCTGTTTCCTGTGATAGAAGCGTACGTGAGAATCCATTTGATGGTGCGAGACCAGTGGTTGTTGTAGGCGATGCCAGTTCCGCCTTTGGTATCACCTGGCCGTTCGCTGCCTCTGCTTCGGCATTGGCTTTCTTGTTGCGCCGGCGCCGAAAGAGGAAGAACACAACTGCAGCGATGATAATTATACCAGCAAGTGATCCCCCAACAGCACCTCCAATGACCCCGCCAGAAACTCCATCGGGGCTCGCGGAAGCTGAGGGTGTAGGCGTATTACTTGCGGGCGCAGATGTACTGACAGCGGTTGAGAACGCTGTGGGTGCAGGAACAGTAGACGAAAGCGCAACGTTCAAGTCATGGAAGTAGTAGTACTGGTCTGGTCGGTCCCAGAACGCTGGCTCTAGTTGCCCCTCTGGACAAGTCGAGTTGTTCATGCACGCATCTTCGTTGCAACATCCGTAGAACGTCGGAGCCATCGAACAAGTCCAGAATGGTGTCGTACCACCACATGATGCGCCAGGCGAGATATTGTTCAGTCTTGGATTTCGTCCCGCTGGTTTCAGGGCATCACCGAAGCAGGCATGTTGGCATGGATCCGACATGCAGCATCCGACGAACTTTGTGCCTGTCTCGCAGACATACCTGCTTATTGTCAGTGTCGTACCTGGTAGCGTCATTGAGTCACGCTTTCGTGTTGAAGGTGATGTTCATTCTGATGTCAGATTGTTGACGCACCAAGTACCACCATCTGGACAGAAGAAGTCGCCCGGCTCAGCTGCTGCATAGCTGGGATCTGCCATGTCGAGAACTTCTTTTCGAGTATGAGAGAACGGAAAACTGGCAGTAAATCAAGGCGGCAGAGGAAAAGATAAAAAGAGATCAGACTGAGATATCGACCTACGAAGGTGTGCGCAGCAGCCCCCAGGCACCCGGCATGCTTAAGAGCTGGCTATCGCAGACCCAAGAACGCCAAGTAATTGCAACCCAAGACATATATTGCTGTTATGACGCAGTTTCAACGGCTATCGCAGAATATGCCCTGAATGATCCAGTGAAGGGCCCCCTGGCGGCCTATTCGTCCTTCATGGCTGCAGAATGGGCTGTCATGCAAGCAGCGTTCGCATACGGTAATCGAGACGCCACCGGACAGGGGACAGCTCGCATAGCAAACCTATAGAAGGTGCAGAGACTGAGCAAGACAGAAACCTGGGGCCGGTCAGACTGAACTCTGGTGGTGATCAGGCCTCAAGATGGTAGGTGGGTTGATTCGTGCAAAGCGCGCTGATTGGCAGGAGTATGCATTTTGCCAGATGCGCATACATGTGTTAAGTAAGGGCGTGGTCAATACTTGGAGCGCGACCGGTACATCTACTGTAAGGGTTGCCCTTTCAGATAACGGGTATCTCCCTTCCAGAAGTCCACGTCCTCATGCGAAAATGTTGCTTCGTTGCGCACTGCTGAGTGCTCATGAGCCCCAAGGTAGAATGATGCGCAGCGTCTAGAACAAAGTCTTTATCGTCCTTTATCACACCACAATGCCTTCTTGACGGTTGGAGATTTTCTCTGCAGCAGCTCGTCCGTGGTTGAGTGAAATTGCAGAAGATAACATGTTTGTCGTAGAAATGCATCTGCGTAGGCGATGTACGAGGCACACGACGCTCGTCTCTGAGTGGCATGCGATATCCTTGTCTGAGTATGACTGAGTAAGAGCAGTAGTGTATCTTGTATGAGAACAGTGCATGTTGGCGGCCCTTGCGTGCCCTTCATTCGCTGTTTTCTCGGAAGTCTTCCCAGACATCTCCCCGTGTGTTAGTCACTGAGGCCCACGCTGCCGCGATGTAAAAGCGCTTCGATCCATGTAATTGCGGGCAGTATTTTCCAGTTACTCATATAATTTGTGCGAGTTTTGTGAGTGTTCTCGTAGATGTTTTAGGAGTGAGCGTGCTGAATCTGCCGGGGCGCGGTGATTCCTCGGGCAAACTAGGCAAGAAGACTGCCCCGCACTGGCACCCCGCGCAGTACAGCGTACCTTCTTTTGTCTTTTCTAAACTGCGCATTACGGAGTACCTAAGACACGTCGCACTAACGTCAATATCATCTGATGCTTGTTTCTTCACTGCCAAAGCTTCGTACGGTAAAGTCGACACTATCGACGGTGCTACTTCGATCAGATAGAAGAACAGCTGACCCCCTCTGATTAAAGCCAGCACAAGCCGCTCCAAGATGGCAGTGTTCAAAGACAAGATGCATCATGTAAGTGGAGATTTGTAAATGTGTATTGCATCACTCATGTAAGTTACTAGCCTGTCGCTGCGTTTCAAGCAGCCGCAATGCCCAAGCTATTCAGTTCAATGCCTTCCTGTCCACAGATCCACGTGCAATATCTGGCCCCCGGACATGAACTCATTACTCCCGAACAATTCCACGCATCAAACCCAGAGAATATTAACGGCATGGTTGCGAAGATGTCACCAACGATGGCAGTAAAATGGGGGCACCATGCCTCTCTCATCGAAGCTAAGAATATGCTGTATGTGGCTGAGAATACATCGATTCCCGTTCCGAAACTATATGCAGCATATGCATACGGGCCTATAGATCGAACCCTTGATGACCATGCGAGCGTCTTCGATGTATATATCTTCATGGAGTTTATCGAAGGCGAAGACTTAGGAAAGTCATGGGATAAACACACCTCTACTGAGAAGCAAGCAATCTCGGCGGACCTCAAGAAGTACATCGACGAGCTGCGCTCTCTTCCGCCAGCTAATTACATCGGATCTGTGGACGAAGGACCAGTCACTGATATTATTTTAGAATGGTCGACATCTTGTCGCGGTATATCATCATGCCCATGTCAAGCTATTGATAGCGTATTTCTGACTAGACGTGTAGGTCCGTTCAAAAGTATAGGAGACTTCAACACTACAATCATAGACGCCTTTATCGCCAAGTCCAAAGGCCAGGTTGGTCCGTACATTCGTGGCATGGTCAATGCACATAAGCATGGTATCGTCTTCACTCATGGGGACCTCAGACCTGACAATATCATTGTCAAGGATGGTCGTGTGGCTGCAATCATCGACTGGGAGATGTCAGGGTGGTGCCCGGAATATTGGGAGTTCGCCAAGGCATTCTTCATCGAGTGGTTCGTCAATGACTGGGGATCGCATTTACTAGGCGTTCTTGAACCTTATTACTGTGAGCAATTGATGCATGCCAGATTGATGGAGGTTTTGTGGTAGTTGATCATAAAGCTACTACTATCGGCGTCCATACTACTGCTTGGCCGACTGACATTGTAATTGTTCCCTGCATACCACACTTCTCTCTGTTGTTCCCTGCACCCACGATACAGTCTCGTTGACCAAGCTAAACGGAGTCAGAAATCGAAGGCATTCGCCTTGTCTTGGTCCGTAGTCGTCTAGATGTAACCGGATTGTACGTTGTCTGGTAGTCTTTAGGTCATGGTGCTTCTCCTTCTCCTCTCCTCCCCGCCTTCCGCTTTCCGAAACACGAACGTTGAAGGAATAAGTGGAAGTCTGCATTCTACGTGCATCAAGTACAGTCATGATGTCGTTTTTTCTGACCAAATACGCAGATGGACTCCTGATGGGCAGTCTGCATCTCCAGGAGCCGATACTACGAATATGTTGCACCGAACCGCTTCTGATTGAAGTGACATCAGCATCGTCCGTGATCCTGCTCGTCGCAACTCTAGTTGGGGACTCGTCAGGGGCGGCCACGTGAACAGGCGAGTACTAATTCCGTCTCGGTCTGCAGTTCACCCACAGAGTAAGAACCGCAATGACTAGAGCAGGCACACCGATCCCGATTCCAATCTTCGCCTCAGTATTCAACCCCTCTTCTGGCCTATCTGATGACGTTGCAGTAGTTGGTATGGATGTCTGAGATGGTTGGTCTGCCGTCGGGGTACGATTTGTCGTGGAGGTCCGTGTTTCCAATGATGTTGGAATTGAAGTACTATGTGGCGTATACGGTGATGGTGAGGATGAAGTGGTGGTGTCCTCGATGTCCACTGAGTCTTGCTGCAGGATTTTTGTCCCGTCTTCGTTCAGAAATATCGCAGAAGGACCACCACAACAAGTGGTGTCCTCTTGGCCGCAGCAGAAACTGCCATCGCCACACCACGAGACATGTGTGTATCCTGATGGACGACCTAGCAGTCGCAGTCAGTGCCCCGTCGCAGAAGGTTTGGAAGATGATGCGTACCGCAAGCGTTCCACAATGGACTACAACCACTTCCCATCTTATCCCAATCTTGATAAGTGCATCCGATCACGAAATACTGCCCTGGCCAGTAGTTGCTCTTACAGGCGCCTTGTATGCACACGTCGTCTGCGTAACCGTCGTTCCGGTTCAAGTAGCAGCACATATTTGATCCGGGACAGGGCTGTAAACTGGTACTGGTGTCCAGGTCTCCATCGCCCGTGTAGCAATTGCTGGTGGTAGCGGACGCGCGAGTGGACAGCAGCGCAAAAGCGATGGAGGCTAAAAGCCGCGAGGCGTGCTGCGACGCCATATGTTCACGAAGAGAGATGGAAGAAGGCGGCCGGACGAGAGAGTGCATATGTCGTGGCTATTGTGAAGTAACAACTCATGTAGATGACACGAAGGATCGTGTTACCCATACTTTGCGCGTGTGTACGTACATGACTTCTCGCGCGCTGCGCCTCGGCGGCTTGTGAGAACCTTCTGGACACGTCGGCACATGCATCTCCCTGTTTACCGATGAGGGGGCTAAGTCCGTAGCTGAGCTGCGTCGCGCTGAATTGGTGTGGCTGTTCGACGTGTTGTTGTGCATGTGTGGTGGCTTGCGCTGATCTGAGCGAGGCAGTCGCGTAATTTCGGTGGGCCTGGGCGTCGCGCTCTTCCTCACGCGCGCCAATGTCAACACGTCTCTAGCTCCCACCTTACCAGCAGTTTTTCTTCATCTCGACCCATCTTTCTTATCGCAATGCGAGGTGTCGCACCCGCTGAAGGTAATTCTTTTCGTTCCAAAATAGGAAGGGAAGTAATGAGGCAGCTGCGCCCATCGGCAAAGCCGGAGGCAATCACCTAGAGGACCTCACACAGCCACCACCCCGGGGCCAGCTCGAAAGGAGTACACATCCTCGACGGCAAAACAGTATCCCGACATCCACTCATTTGATTGGCAAACTAATCTAGCTAAGCGCGCAAGCTGCGCAGGGCCTGACAGCATTACCGAACACCGATGTACACGCCTTTGGTCGCGCAGTTGGTGATGCTGAGCAGTCCTCTCTTCAAGCTTCAGCATCCCCTTCCAGACTTGCCAAGTCTTGTTTACACGTACCCGCAGAAGGGCGAGCCGCTGATCACTGGAACATCACCTTCGTATTCTGCGTACCCAATTTCTTTTGGCCATGATACACCACGAACTCGACAGCCGCACCCGACGGCACCATCTCGACCATGTAGTCGAATTTCTTCATGACCTCGCCTTTCGAATTGACGTAGTCGTCATACTCCGAGAAGGGTTTGTCATTTGTGCATTTCAACGCACATAATGGAACGACGCTAGATGTACGCCGAGTTGGCGCGTCACTGTCGTGGCATTGATAGAACTCGATGGTAAAGTCGCGTCCGGGATCTGTTCTGTGCAGTTTGTAGAAGGTTGATTGAACTGGGTCCTTCTTAGATACGTTCTCGCCCTGCATTATATCAGTCAAGTTCTCGGTCAAGAAGAAGGTCGCCGTGAAACACACCCTTTTGAGATACCACTTCATCTGGTTGTCGGCTTTCCATTCAAGCTCATTCGAAGACCACACTTTGTCCTCTTGAAGATGCTCGGTTGCATCAAAAGTGGATCTGAACACATTCCCGAAGCTAGCTCTCGAAACCGTCGACGAGATCATGATGGGGGTTTCCAGTATACCGCCGCTTGGAGTGGTGAGTTCGCCGTTGCAGACCCCGTCGAGGAAGCCCTTGAAGACCGCGCCGCGACAAATAGCGGTTCGACTGGCATGATTGTTAACAAAGTCCAGCATTCAGAATCAAATCGGCTGAAAAACACGTACGGCTTCATCCCACCGGATTGCAATACGCTTATCCCTGCCTTTGCATGCTTGGCCTTCAGATGATCATACAAGTATGGACTTGCGCCCAGACCCCCAACAAGTATGATTCCCTGATACCATTAGCTGACCAATTGCTAAATGCTTTGGGTCGCTTACCGTCATCTTCAGACCCTTCTGTGCTGCTTTACGAATTTGCTCGTCTACAAGACGATCGATACCAGTGAACGAGGAGACAAATGCTCGCTGGATGTGTGAACTACATACGCGTGATCAGTCGTTTTATTATCCATATAGCCTAATGCGCGGTACTAACCTTTTGAAATGAATGCGTCCTTTCTTGATGAATGGCTCTCGGCTATTGTCATCCAGACTAGTCTTCGCAAAGGCTTCAGCTGGGATCCCAACGATGTATTCCTTTCCATCGTTGCCCTGCGTGAATTGAGGCTTGATGGATTGTTCCCATTCGCCTTTCATGACCTCTTTGATGCCTGCTCTGCTCAAACCATCCCATTTTCTACCGAGTCGGTTTTTGCACAAGGCTTCAAACTCTTGATCGATGAAGATGCCTCCGCACAGGCCACCTGAATACCTGTTAGTGACATGCTGGACCACTTCTGGTGTGCGTTCTTGCGTACCTGTACCCTCGACTGCCTCACCCATCTTGACTGGATTGATCTGGTTGACCTCATAACTTATCAGGTCCTTCTCACGTTAGATGGGTTCATGTAGTAGATCTCAGACAGAGAAATGCGTACCACTGTGCCGCCTCCGGCATCACATATCATGTATACATCGCCTTGTTTAGTCTTGCGACCTGGCTCAGATAGTGTCGATAAGGCAGCGGCCTCAGGCTCCGGCGCGAAGCTCAGTGTCGTTTCTCCGGCAGGTCGTCGCCTGAGTATACCAGACTTCTTAGCCGCCTCTTCCATACCCTGTCTAGCATATCCCTTCCAAATCGCCGGTATTGTGATGACTACATGGAGTCTCAAAGCTTCCACGACCGAGTCTCCGCGAGACTTTGTGATTTGCTGGAGGCTGTATGTGCATAGTGCTCGGAGGTAATCGGCGATGAGTTCAGTCGCCGTCTTGTTGTTTTCTTTCAGCATCTTGCGGCCCCGAAGAATGAATTCGGAAGAACGCAGCTCTTCTGTCAGATCTTCGCTTTTTAGCAAGAGGAGCTTGAACCAGCGGATGGGGTCGCCGTCGACAGGGATTTCGTAGCCCCACATCATCTCGTCATCTTCGTAAAACAATTCGGTCGGGACTTTGCCCTCTTCTCTGCCCGTACCAGGCCATTTAGTAATGAGGTTGACCTGATCACTCTCGAAGTCGGCGAAAGTAGCCCAGGCGACACCAGAGTAACTGCATAAATGATTTCGTTAGCCATGAGGCGTAGCAAGGTCAGGTACAGGCTTACGTTGTGCCAAAGTCAATGCCAATGACCAGAATGTCATCCTCATCCTCGTCTACGGTGATCCTCATCATCTTCCGAAAGTCTTCCTGGAACGACATGGTGAGTATATGAGTGACACACGCCTGATAGCTTTGTGGTGGCAAACGAGAAGAACAACAGTGACAGGGAAAGCACTGGAATTTTGCGCTTCGAGTGGATTGAGGAGGAGCCTTGTAAGAGGTTTCCAGGATTAGTGTGGCAGAATCACCTCAGGCTGAAGCAGGATGATCATGGCGGTAATATTGGCGGAGTATGCGTGAGATCGGGAAGCAATCCTAGCAGTTACATATATTGGAACCCCCACCAGATGATAGAGTCTCAGCCTGATCACACATTCATCATGATCAAGTCGCTAGGGACGAACCAATGTCTCATGAGTAAGACCTGTTCCCTAGCAGGCTAGGCAGCCTGGCACTGATTGCATCATAGACAACGAGTATTACCGTACTTTCCCAAGATAATCGGAAGCTATTGCGTTACTCACACGATGACTTTGAATGATTTTGGTGTAAGGCTGTGCTGACTCTTCATGCTACTGAACAGGATGTAATGTAATTTGTCCTCAGCCTCGCGTTCCCAGTGGGGGTGAGAACTTTCAAGATAACATCACAGTATCATCAAGACCAACTGGGAAGAAGCCACTCTGCTTTCAGATTGCATATTGGTCCGGTTGTTAGCCACAGCGCTTAGATAAATGGTGTTGAGACGCAAAGACGTAGCGACAGGCGAACGCCTGACATGCTGGCGCCGGATTTAGCCTAGCGTTATATTGAGTAGCTGCACGAACCCGAATCTGCACGGGGCCACGTGAATGATTCGCTTCCTGATCGCTCGTGCTGACCGCAGCTACATGTTGCTTCCCGTCTGTATCTTCACCGGTGCCGGATTGCGTTAATACCTCTCTTGAGATCGGCGAACTGGAGCCATGCATGTGGGTGCTTCCTCGTTCCAAGCCCAACCTAGCGTAAAATTGTCGCAGGCAGGAGCATTTTTATGCAAGCTGCTTTTCGCGCATTCACGAGGTTGCTCCATTTTCTTTGCATACTACTCTGCACGCATAGTTTGAGCGGCAATGCAAATCTGCTCATCCACATCTTGATCGTCTTAAAGAAAAGTCGATGCCAAGACGTACAGCTATGGTAGCTCACGACTCTCGAAAAGGAGAGAGATTTGCTCAGGTGCATACAGCAGGACAAGATGTTGACATGCCTGATGTACCTCCGAGAGAACCACCCGATCTCCCACGGCGACCGCGAGTACTCGAATACAGACATGGGAGCGGAGAAACAACACCGAGTGTTCACAGGAACGACAGTAAGGCTCGTCCTGTGATGACTTACGACCACATTCACACGTCGTACACTACATATGAAGCCACGGGAGTCTTGCAGCCGGCTTCTACAAGACCGGAACCGCAGGCGTCGAGGGTCTTGGCAAAGGGCACGCCGGAACGCTCCGCGCGAGACCTTGAAGACGACGAAAACGAACAAAGCTTGAGACATGAAGAAAACCTTAGAAGGGATGCGGAAGACAAGTTGGCAGCCTTGCAAGATTCGTACCAATTGCTCAAGCTCGATCTACAGTCTGAGATTGATCGGAGAACAAAAGTGGAACAATGTATCTCTGACAGCAACGCTCGTTCAGCCGTTCATATGCAGAACACGATTCAAACACAAAGTCCATGCGACGATGGGCTGCCAGATAAAGAAGTCGATTTGACGAGCGTCCGTGGACAGTTGGAGCTCAAGGAAAAGCAGTTGAATGACGAGAGAGCACAGTGGATATCCGAAAAGCAGCAACACGAGTCGGAGAGACAGCAGTGGGTGTCTGAAAGACAGAAGTGGGAGTCAAAAGAGAATCAATACGTTGCGGACGTGAAAGACTTCAAGTCGCGATGGAAGAAAGCGGCAAAAGAGCTTGATGGGCTACGAGTCCAAGGCCAAGGCTTTTACCAAGTCACTGACAACTATCTCTGTGATTTGATCATACAGCTGAGGTACAAGATTCGAGACTTCGGTATCCAGTACTTCTCCGAGGAACTTTCTAAGTGCCCTCGGTTCGAGCCGAATCGGGTGTGGAAAGATTACATGGTGTCTACCACGAGAGATCGGAGCTACCTGGATTTGGTCGAATGTTCAGAAACCCGTCCCAGCGTCATACAAGCCTTCCTGTGGAGAGTGATCGTCCAGGAAGTCTTCTGCAAGTTCAGATGGGCTGGATCAGCGTCATCCCCGGTCACAAAACTTTCCAAGGATTTGGAATCATGCCTTCAAGGAGGAGGAACAGCTCCTGCCAATGCCGACACCACGAAAAAGTTGCACACCTGGAGGGCGACTACTGTCAATCTTGTGCTGGATACCATGGGCCAGCAGAAGCGGCGTCAAGCCGATAACGAGCTCCAAAGATGGGAGGGCAAGCTCTATGATGAGGTCTACAGAAACCTGCGCCTTCTCAAGCCAAAAGGTCAGAAAGGATGTCAACAAGACTTCCTCGACATCATCAACGAAGCAGTCAAAATCGACAGGGAGATCAGCAAGCAGGTGTCTCGGGTAACTTGGACTTTCGGGTCTGAGGATGTTATACAGACGCTCGATCTTGCAAGCATGGAGCTCAGGAAGGGAGAAGTGTTCAAGCCAAAATCGAAAGTAACGTTGGTGACCTCTCCGGGGGTGATCAAGCAAGGCAAGTCGACTGGGGAGGGCTTTGAGTCAAGCTTTGATCTGTTGAAGATAGAAGTATCTTGTGAGACAGCTGCATCTTGGCAATGAATGTAGAGCGTGGGTAAACAAATTGCGCACCTAGCGTGTTGTCATGGTAGATTTCGTTGGGAGCGGAAGGTGGCGGAGTCATTGACGTCATATACCTATGCTCTTCACTCCGCGTGTTCAGGATGTGACATTGGATTTTTGATCTGACATCAGGTAGCATTGATTTCTGCGGTACTGTACCTGTAACAAATTTCATGTAAGAGAAAAGGTTGATGCAAAAGCTGATGAAGATGTGTCTCTTCCCCGGGTCCCCTGCGCAGATTCCATCGCAATTAGAGCTATACCCAGTGAGGTTAGGTCGCCTGAGAGTACATTCTGCGCCCGGGCCCTACCCATCATCTAACGCGAAAGTGATGCGATATACTTCATTGGCATACATATTATAGATCTCATGCTATTCAATTCGGATAATTGTTCATGATGATACTGCTTCACAGTATCGAGATCTTCTTCCAAGCTAGGCCGAGAGCTAGAGCTTCACCAGCCATATAGCCGTTCATGTAGGCTTCACCAACAACCGCGAACATGTCCTTTCTCGGTCGAAGTATGATCGGGAAATTGCACCCAGAGATGATGAAGACCACATCACGGGATCGGGCCTCTACTGGGCCAATCCCAATGTATCCCTGCTTCGTCACGAAAAGCCGCCGTTGTCGCATGATGTTTCTCATCGTCGGCGCTCTCCTATCGTATCGTACGTTACCCCCACCAGTAAGTGTCCTCATTACGATCGAACTATGCCGTTCAGTGGCAAAGTTTGCTCTTTCCGCTGACACTATCTGTCGTGCCTCGGTAGACACAAACTTCGATTTGAGGATGAAGTCGAAGGCCTGTTTGATGAATTCACCGTCGCGCATGGCAGCGATATCTACGTCCCATACCTCATCAATACTGTCCAACTGTATGCCTAGTACCGTCATCACATGTAAATCTTGGCTGAAGGAACAATATGGCTTCGAGTTGCCGGCTGCTCGATAGCCATGCCCTTGGAGAACAACCATGTCAGTAGACCCCGAATAGCACAGGGTCATCAAGAGATGGCGATTGACAAGTAGAACCGGCTTCTTTGCGTACGCTTCGCGGCGCCAGTCTGGCACCCATGACGGTAAGCCATCCTTACCATGAACGCCGCTGGCCGCCAGTAGGATGTCAAGTCGACCTTCTTTTGCTACGATGTGATGCGCAGTCTCTCGATACACCTGAT
>Ga0265797_10006183_pt1 | contig 17056 bp, 21 predicted proteins | sample P2T30metagenome_FD_192433 | JGI IMG/M metagenome (GOLD analysis project Ga0265797, IMG submission 192433) | Plant litter microbial communities from East Loma Ridge, Irvine, California - P2 T30 | ecosystem: Environmental > Terrestrial > Plant litter > Unclassified | place: USA: California...
CAATGAGATCGAGGTTGGGGTATTGGGTGCGGATTGCTTCGATGAGCACGACGTCGGTGTTGATGCGCTTGCCCGACGAGTGGTCAAAGTAGGAGAGGCTCGTCATGTCCTCGTGGGACGCGATGGTATCTGCCATGTTAGGCTATAGGGAGCTGTATCGCGAAGCAGCCGATGCGGTGGTGCAGTCGAGATTCAAGAGTGTCTGAAGCTGAACGTGGGCTATCTGATGCAGTTAACGCCAGGCAAATCAAGCCAAGAGGTTTGTTTGCCAAATGTCGCTGCCTAAACACCGAGTTCAGGCGTGCCAACAGCTAGACGGGGAAGGTAGCTCAGCTCCCGCGCAGTTATGACGACTTCCCCGCGCTAGGAGGCGATCGACCCCATCGTTACGTAGCCAGCTGGACTGGGAGCCGTCTTTTCCGTGCGCCTCAACACCAAAACACCCATTGCAATTTGGATCGGATACGATGATGCTATTGACGATGCTCAGTGTCGACGATGCCTAGGCAACCGTGTTCCGGCTTGAGCTTTCCTCCGCGCGCCTATCTGCCACGGCAGCGAACAGTGCCAAGTTGTTACCAAGCCGGGAGAGAGAGAGTCAAGACACGCCACTTTTCTGCCCTGGTAGCCTTTGTTACGACGTCCTCTCTTGTTTTTGGCGATGAAGCGATGCTCCAAACACTTTTTTTCATACCGTGAGAGATTTGAGATGAGGAGAAGCCAATATTCGCTACCCTCCCGTGTTAGCATCACCATGAACGGTGTCACGCCATGTTGTCGCGACAAAAGTACCAACAGCTGAGGTTTCACAAGGTGTGATGCTGTCTTGCACTTCTTGTAGAGACACATGTTGTGGGGAGACGGAGAGAGGCACGTGGCCACCTCAGTACCTTTGTTCCCGGCGTCCTGACGTCTGATAGACTTCTCACGCAGGGACCAAAGTGGAGTCCCCGGATTCTATCTCTCCACAACCTGGGTGATCCCTACTTCCACTATCCCTTGTCTACGGGGGCCTCGGAAGGCCTGCAAAACGCCACTGGATCACGATCCCTATTGTGCAAACGAGATGGCCAGTCATCAACCAGCTTGCAAACTCTTTGCTGGGTTTGTGGCTCTGTTGAAAGGGGCTCTCCATCGAAGCACTCAAATCTGGCCCATGCAGGCACAGCATACAACCTGGACGACGCTTCTAGCATGGCCATGTCGAAGTACCATGACAACAGTGTTCCAAGACAGCGCGAATGTGTCGGCAACCTTCAGCTGATACTTGGGTTGGTAAGCCGAGAGGGCAGGTACGAGGCATTGCTTACCTACAGCGCCATGGGACATGGTGAGAAGATGCCTCGCGCAGCGGTATTAGCCTAAACTGCCACCGCATGGCGCCATCCTTCCATCTCCCGTGTTCCGCGCGACATACGAGATTATATATTGTTTGGGTATGCCATTGATGTAGAAGCCAATAAGTATCAAACAAGTGCTTTGGTCGTTGATCAATCATTGCCTCGAGGCAACGCAAGGTCCGACTGCGAAAACACCAGTCGATAACTGTTTGGGTTTGGATGCATTCTTATTGCGTCGCGCAGGCAACAAACACGGACGGCAGATGCAGGTGGAATTGAATTGATGATATTTCCCGCTGGTCCGAACATATGCAGCAGCCAGCATGCGTCTCAACCGCACGCCTAAGAGGGTGGGCTTCTGGTCCACACACACACGGCCCATGCCTCCGGACGACCAGGGAGCGCCCTCACGCGGCGCTAAGGTTTGCTCATCCCACAACGGGTTGCATGTGTGTTGGTGAGCAAACATGTCAGATGCAATCTTTGGGTCCTCTACGACGTCTATTCTGTAGAGGGTGCCTAACGTCTTCACTAAGGGTGAACCAGAGGCGAGCTAGAGGTGAATTATGTCATGAGAAATGGTGGAAGATGCCGAGGCTCTTGGACAAAGCTTAGCCGCCAAACCCCATGCATCCTCCCGTTGGCGCTCCCACGGCCTCTGGAAATCAATTTTTTTTCTCTCTCTCCAACCAAGTCAACAATTTCGGACCAAATTGCCTATACAAGGGCTAGGCACATTGTGTCGATTTTCCCTACAAATAGCGCCTGGGCCGTCGGCTGCACAGCGGTGTAGCAGGTAGGAAAGGACGCACTCTACAGCCTGTTGAATCCGGCATATCCGGCATCCCAGCTGATCGGGCATGGGCAGAAACAGAAACCACCTTACAGGTTCGCGCTGCGCGTCTAACTCGTCCGAGCGATGCGAGCGTTGAGGCACAGGGCGGCTCCAATGCTCGTTGACGCCTTGCTGGCAGGGGGCGCACTCGTCCAGGGTAGACCTGTACAGTAGTCACGGCAAACATGCAGAAATCGATGGCCGTGGTGGGGTGGTCCGTGGGCTATACGAGGTCGTGAAGACACACTTTCCTTGTTGCCCATTTCATGTTCCAAAAAAAAAACGATGGCAGTAAATGTCGCTTTGTCATTGATCATAAGCCGCGATGATGTAATGGCTTGTCGCTTGAAAGGGCGACCCGCAAGCGGTCTTGGGAGACAGCCATGGCAATTCTCCGCGTCATCGCAACACCAAAAGACGCCCCCCTCCCCCCTCTCTGAGCGCGACACACACACATGCCCAGTAGTCGATCGGCTGGCGTGCCAATTACCATGCTCTTTGTCGGCGTCCGTCCGGCCTCGGCAAGGGAATTGTTGGCGCCGATCACACCGTGCAGCTGTTCGTCGGCTAGCCGTGCCCTCACCTCATTGACCATCAGTGGAGACCCATGCTGTCCTTTTACCCGGCCTGGAGAGGCGTCTTACGGGGAACTGCCATGAGTGGTTCGCTTTAGTACTTGTTTGGCATCTAATTACCTACCCTTAGTCACGGCTGGGCTGACGGCTCGTGGCGCATGGTTGATGGGTCGCGTCTTCCCTGCAGCGTCTGGACATATATGTCTCCGCCCTCCCCCAGACTATGTCTCTCTCCTTCCCCAGACTCTCCTCCAAAACCCTTAGAGTCAATCGGTCCTATCCCACCCCGGGCGACTGTCATACATACAAGACACAATGGCGACAGCCCTTGAGCACAACGACGCCGTGGTAGGTTGCTCCCCTCCCCAGCATTGTAACCACCATGTCTAACTGTCACGACAGCGCGGCACAAGTTTCGAAAAGGGAACCAGCACGACCGACCATGCCCCAGGCACCAATGGCGCTGGCATGCCCAAGCAAAGGTCGCCTTATGACTATGGCGGCAACCCGCTTGCACATGTTGCTACCAACGACCCGGATCTTCGCCTTGCAGCGTTTGGCGGTGAATTCCAACCTGGTCTCTACAGGCCCCCGAACCGCAAGTTCGCCAACCCGGCACCCCTGGGTCTGTCGGCCTTCGCCCTCACCACCTTCGTTCTGTCCTTGATCAACGTCAAGACACGTGGTCTTCACAGCCCCAACATTGTCGTAGCCCTTGCCTACGGTTATGGTGGTCTCGTCCAGCTGTTGGCCGGCATGTGGTACGTGCTGCTTTGCCAACGTTTAAGATTTGATCTAACATGAGACCAGGGAAATGGCCGTCGGCAACACATTTGGTGCTACTGCTCTTTCATCCTACGGTGGTTTCTGGATTGCATTCGCCATTGTCCTTACCCCTGGTGGTTTTGAGATTGAAACTTCGCTCGCTTCTACCGGACAGTTTTACAACTCCTTCGGTCTCTTCTTGATGGGATGGTTCATCTTCACCTTCATCCTCCTGCTCTGCACTCTCCGATCCACCGTGGCCTTTTTCTTCCTCTTCTTCACTCTGGACATGGCCTTCCTCCTGCTCGGCATTGGCTACCTCCAGGCTGATGCTGTAGGCCCACAGAGTGACTGCATTGTTGCTGGTGGTGCTTTTGGTCTCATGGCCGCTTTTGCTGCCTGGTATAACGCCCTGGCTGGTCTTGCGGACAGCTCCAACAGGTCAGTTGCTCTTTCCCCGCCAATTGAAACTTGGATGCTAACTAGACCCAGCTTCTTTGTCATTCCCGTTGCTCACTTTCCCTGGTCTGAAAAGGGCCGCGAGCGACGCAACAAGGTTGACAACTCGGCTGCCCGCGCCGAATCTGGCCACGCTGCCTAGATCAATGCTTTGAAGAGTATACTGATATCCCAATGTGTTATGCGAGAATATGTAACAAAATGCCGGCATGGATCGGCATGGACTAGGGCCGAGATCTACGAGGGATGATACCGATGTTGTCACCCATGGCAATCACTTATGTTTTTTTAATACTGATTTCAAATACCCAATCTTGACCCATTTCCCTCGAAGCCAATTCCAATGCTTCGAGATTGTGGACCGCATATTACCGCTGCTACCAAGTCAGCAAGTGTATGATAAATACTATGCAAAACCAACTATTCTACACTTTTGGAGACGTTTGTGCAACACTATTCTATCCTACACCGTCTCATTAGGCGCGTGCACCCCATCAGTCTCCTAGGGTATCCTAGGGTACTTCAAGCTGCTCGCCCCAAATTTCCACCACAAGCTGCTTCTTGTTAATCTTGCCCATGGCATTCCTCGGGATACTTTCCACAACCTTCATTTCCTGCGGAATCTTGTAGTTGACCAGCATCTCCTTTAGCGCTCTCCTCATGTCGAGCGCAGACCAAGCTTTGCCTCCCTTCCCGCAGGTCTTGCCTTGCTCCGAGAGCACAACTACCGCGGCTACCTTCTGGCCCCAGGCTTCCGAGGGAAGACCGACGACGGCGACTTCCTCGACTTGGGGCAGGGACAGCATTTCGCGCTCAATCTCAAGCGCTGACACTTTTTCGCCGCCCGTCTTGATAATGTCTGCTGACTTGCGGCCGTGGATAAAGTACAGTGGTCCCCTGGTCCATGCTTGGTCGCTCTTTCCCGCTCCGTGCACATTTCTCCGAACAGCAACATCGCCCGTCTTGAACCACTTGCCTTGGCCGTCAGCGTCCTCTGTGAACTCCTTGGTTGTGGCTTCGGGGTTCTTCCAGTACTCTCTGAAGATGGTGGGTCCGCGGAGCTGAATCTCGCCCTGTCGTTCGCGGTTGGATGCCGGATCAATCTCCTTGCCAATCTCTATGACTTGTCCAGATTCCGTGTCCACAAGACGGGCCTGCACCAAAGGTAGTGGCCAGCCCACCGAGCCGTCGACGCGATCCGCAAAATCGAGGCCGCAGGAGAGTGCCATGCCGACTTCTGTCATGCCATATCGCTCTAGGAGCACGTTTCCTCCACTGAGCTCGGTCCAGGCTGATTTCACCGGTGTAGGCAGGGCAGCGGATCCGGAGATGTTGAGGCGCATGTTGGAAGGATGGAGGGCGGTTTTGCTTGCCGCTCGGAGTTCGGGCGAGAGGCTTGCATGGGTCGATAGCAAGCGCGTATATATTGTTGGGACGACAGTGAGGAAGGTAATGGGCTTCTTTGCCGAATCAGGGCTGGGGAGGAAAGGCGCGGCTAGACGCTCCCAGACAGCTGTAGCGTTGAAGGGGAACTGGAATTCGATGGTGCAGCCGGCAAAGAGGGGCGTGAGCAGTGCATTGACGGTGCCGTGTATGTGGTGTAGAGGGAGTACGTGAAGTAGCACGTCCTTGCTCGTGTATTTCCACGCTTCGAGCAATGACTGCGACTGTGCCGTTAGCACATCTTGAGGCAGTAGGACACCTTTTGGCCGGTTCGTGGTGCCAGACGTATACAGCATCATTCCACCCTTGTCGCTTGTGGGCTCTTCCAGTGTGACATGGTCGTCGGTCTTGCCCATCATAATCTTCTCTTGCTTGTAGTTGATGGGCTTGGTCTCCATGCCCTCACTCAATACAAGGTCGGCCTGGGCCTGGAACTTTTCCGAGGAGAGGAGCATGAGAGACTCGCTCTGGTCGATGATGTAGCGGAGCTCGTGGGCGGGGAACGCAGGCGATAGCGGAACGGCGATTGCATGTGCAGCGAGGATAGACAGCAAAGTCACTGGATATGCATCAGCTGCGGCTCTTCACTGCTGCTATAGACAACAAGGCTGAGAGGAATGCGCACCTACATAGTCGTAGCCGTTTTCCACCAGGAACGAGATGCGCTGTCCCTCTGCACTTTGCCCATTGCAGCTCCGTTGCAGCTTGTCTTTTGCAGCAGCGACGTCGTTGACGAGCTCGCCGTATGTGAAGGACCGGCCAGACAACGAGTGGACAATGGCAGTGCTCTGCGCGTCGTGCTTCTTGATGGCCTCAAAGATGGGCAGGCGGGGTAGTGTGGAAGCCATTCTGATGAGCGACAAGGGCGCGCAGGTAAAGCGGTGGGAGCAACGCGTATTGTATGCCGACAAAGAGATTTTATGTCGTGAGAGGGTGCGAGGGAAGAAACTCCGCGCCCACATGGCAGTACGATACCCGAGAGGGGGGGAAATCCGGGATCAGCACAAGTGCTGCAAGTTTCGAGGCTTGGGAGTACAGCGGGCTCGGTGGATTGATATGCTGCGGTCTACGCCCGAGCCATTTGTGCCATTGTCTCCCTAGCCGGGCTTGCTCAGAGGGGGCATGGGTTTGGCCTGAAAAGACTCCTGGGGGTGCGAGTGGCCCCTTGTGAAGCTTGAAAGGAGCTTTTTGTCGCCGCCCAGGTCTTGCGACAGCGTCAATGGCTCGTCTTGCTCACCTTGAAACTTTCGGAATGATGACGCGAACCCGTGGAAAAGGCTTCCGATCCCGCCGCCTTGGCGCCAGCCTCGGCCTACAGTTTTAGCGCCGCCACAACCCTCCCTCCCACTGCAACGGTCTTGACTTTTCCTATTGGCTCTCTTGATCAAAAGGGGCTGTTCATCTGGTAGAGAGATATCCGTGAATGTTCCTTCGAAGAGTCGGCCTCGCTGGAGAGCGATTCATGTCAGCCATGGCCCAATCCATGACTCCCATGGAAGATGCTCTACGCTCAAAGGCAGGGTCTGCACCATGCGCACATGTAGCACAATCATCTAACCACGTGGATAGATTACAGAAGCATTGAAGCCCACATCGCTTGAAATCTTCAACGACTCACACAAGCACGCTCACCACAAAGCCATGCAAGGAGTCACCAGCCGGGAGACACACTTTCGGTAACCTCACCGCCTTACCCCGACTCCATCTCCACTACCTCCACGTGCCCAGCCACAAAAGCTAACCCTCTGTCCCAGTGTCTTCATAACATCCGCAGCCTTCCAAGGCAAAATGCAAGTTGCACGCCACCGCATGGTCAACGCACTTGTAAAGGACGAGTTGGCAAAGGAGGGCGGCATCCATGCATTGCAACTCACTACGCGCACACCCGACGAGGAGGAAGCCAGGAAACAAAAAGAAGCTACACAGTAGTAGTATTCGTGAAGCTTATCCAACTCCCAGATAACCCACACAAACAAACAAGAGCAGTATATTGCAAACCCAACATGTTGGATGTTGGTGAGACCTCGTCGTCACAAACCAATCTTCCACTTTTTTTTCCACCTTCCACGTCAGTGTCCAGGGTTATTGCTGGACATCTAGCCGCTATCCCTACCGTCACATGGCCCCTTGTAATCCGCGCAACTATTCCTCTTGCCAAAGCTGTCACACCCACCCTCTTTATTGCACCAGTACACGTTTTCATCTTTGCCGTTTATGACTGCGTAGTTGTTGATGTTGCTGAGATAGCAGTAGCCGCAGTAAAGACCTATTTCGTCAGCATGAGTGTGTCGTTTTTTCTCATCATGCTGTTGCTGTCTTGTTACGAACCTGCATTCTTCACCTTGTTACATTTGCACGCCCGCTTGTCGAGACCAACGGGCTCGGGCACAGCTTCAGCGTTGGGAGAAGCATCGCGTACCACATTCTCGACAGCACGCACGTTGGCAGCAGCAGCCTCGGGCTCAGGAAGAGCAAAGGTGGTGCTGGTGAGGAGCACAGTAGCGATGATGGCCTTGATGTGAAGCATTTTCAAGACGTGTGATGGTTGTTGTATTCGATTATACTGTGATGTTGCTCGTTGAAATTGATAACTGAAGATGATGGATGCATTACCACTTGTCCGTCTCCTTCCCCAGTTTATATGCTGTTGTCTCCCCCTCCCCCCTCCTCCTCCTTTTCTTCTTCTTCCCTTGTTAAACTGCTATTTTTGCGTCACGCCATACCCCTCCCTCATTTTCTCTCTCTCCCAAAAAAAAACTCCCTCTACAATTTGGTCGCCGATTGAAAGGAAAGGGGAGGCCTGAAGTGTTAGTTGTTCAGCTCCCAAGACTTCTTGTACATGAATACGAGGACTTGGTATACACAATGTCACACCAAGAAGCCACAAAGACGTAAATATTGCAAACCAAAATGAAGCCAAGACTAGGGTTCCCCTTGGTTCCCCGCATGTTTGCGACGGCCCGGACCATACGTTGTGTAGGGGTAGCATCGCGACGTTGCAAATAGTCTGGGTTTGGCCGTTTGGCCCCAGAACTAAGACCAGCCTGTTACACAGAGACGATGAGCTGAAGTTGTTTAGTCACACAGACTTACATAATGGCCGCAACAGTAGACACAACATTCATCACAAAGGCGATATTTGTCGGGTGCTGATGCTGGGCGTTTTCTATCTTGGGATGTTGCATACCGTGTGCTTGTGTAATGACAGTGCATGCAATCTGTTGTTGTTTTCTGCTATGGAGGGTCTAGTAATTCTCCCTGCACCGTCTGGTTCTCAGCCTGTTCCAATGACCAATAAAACATAGCTCCCATCAATATCAACAACAGTTTATTCGCCAACAACCTGCCCATTCTCCTTGCCTCCCTCAATCTTATCGCCACCCTTGAACTTGAATCTCTTTAGCCCTCTAACACCAACATTGATCTTGAAACAGCTGCCCGCAAACTCATCAACAGGGCCTCCATTCTCTCCGCTTGTGCCACCGGCGCTAGTAATGAATAGCTCCTCGCCAACAAAGCACGGGCAAGTAGGTTGACTAGTGGGAACCTTGATTTCGGCAACAATCTCGCCCTGGGGTGAGATGCGGAGTACGTTGTGCCCACCATGAAGAGCGGTCCACATGTAACCCTCCTCATCAATGCAGTGACCATCTGGCACGGCATCCTCCCCGTAGCGGTTGTCCTGTGGCATGGTAAAGTAAGGGCGCTTGTTGCTGATAGCACCAGTCTGGGGATCAAAATCAAACTGCCAAATCGTCTTTGTCGGGCTATCGGTAAAGAACATGGTATCGTCCTTCTTGTTCCACGTTGTGCCATTGGGAATCGTAATGTCGCTCATTGGACGATCCAGGCTCATGTCAGGGTTGAGACGGAAAACAGCGCCGTCAGTTCGCCACTTTTCAACCATGGGGTCGAACATGAAGCCCACCCAGAAGCGCCCCGCCGAGTCGACAGCGCCGTCGTTGCCGCGAAATTTCTCATGCTTGTTTTCCGAGATTTCGGCCTCGGACCAGACTTTCTTGACCCAGCGGTATTCGCCTGTTTCCTTGTTGGCAATGCCGTATCCGTATTTGCCGCCGAAGATGAATTCTTTGGCATTGCCCTCAATGTCTGCTGTGCAGCCCATGGAGATGTCGTGCTCTTTTACAGTCTTGAGGCTCGATGGTCCTTTGGCCACATCCACGCGGAATAGCTTTTGCTTTTCAACGTCGAGAAAGCGGACCGTGTTGGTGTCCTCTTCCCAGAATGGGCCTTCGCCCAATGAGCAGTGTGTCTTGAGCCATGGCTGGGAGATGGTCAGTAGATGGATCTTTCTGCGTGGCAATTGTGAACTTCGCGCCAATGCATTGTGTCTGAGACGCGACAGACCAAGCACGGACAAACTCTATGGTGTTTTGTACTGCTCTGTAGCCCGGATGACCTCAGCGGGGCATCCCAAGTACCCCTCTATGCCAGCCCAAATAAACGAAATGCTATCAGAAGTAACACATACCTCTGTGATTTCGTACTTTTTGATTCCAGACATGTTTGATGAAGAATTGATAGTTGTCCGAGGTGTAGAAGTGCTGCTACCAGTGTCCTTTTGTTGACCGCTGGCTTGTTGACGGTGCTGGGTGTTCTTCCTTCCCGAGATGACGGTGGCCCCAGTCAATGCCGCCCTCATCGAGGACCACAATTTGGATAGCGTCGCTCCCATTTTTCGTGTGACGTCCCGATGAGCCGCCAATGAGGCTATTGTTCCGTCTCGCACGTTCTTGTCTCTCGCTCTGACCTCCCCAATCTCGCGCGCGCGACTTTGGACGCGTATTGCAATGGATAGCAGCTGCACCAATCAAAATCACCTTTGCAACAGGAGGCTAGGACACGTTTCGAGGGATGCGAGTACGGGAGGGAGCAAATCCATTGCATCACGGAGCCTCTAAATTCATATGTTGCTTCCGTCCCAACATCTCTGCACGGCGGAAAGGGTCGCTGCCGTTTGTGCGGACCGCCTGGACTGGACAGGTCATTTCCGCATGCTCAACAAATGCGTTTCCTGGACACGCGCTATCTGTAGCTATGCGTCTCAGCGGGAGCGTGATTGCTCAAAGATACATACAAGCAGTATAGCGAGCAACATTGTTGGTAAAGGATATGCTTGATGAGGCGATGATAACGATGTTCTGTCGGCTAAGCGGTCCGCCAACGCCTACAAGAGAGAGCACGTTGACTATTTGCACGGGATCATTGTATCTTTGTTCCGGTTGAACTAGGCTAATCTTGAGATGCAGACACCTTCTTCCCGTGCGCTGACGGGATGGCATGTGAAGTCCAGTTTGATTGATGTAGCATACATATTGTGACAACGAACCGTTTCTGGGTAATCTGGCCTCTTCATCCAAGTGCACGAAGCGTCTTTGTTGTCGCACGGCGCATATTACCCAATATCGCAGCAACAGGTGACCTGCCTCGATCCTGCCTGAGAGAGGTCCACATTCGGCAGGGTGTAGTCATCTTCATCTCACTACATACTAGTGCATTACTACGCTCTGCCGGCATGGGAGGAGCTCGCTTTGTATATCACTCTGTATTATCTCTATGCACTATAGAATAGAACACATTGTAAGCAAAGCGAACCTTTGCCAATACGCAGATTAGCATCCCACCGGGTTCATACAAGAGTACGTTTTGCGGCTTTCATTCTCTTAATCCTACTGTCCAAGTAAACTGTCGGGAGTGGGAATATACATGCCGAGCAGGTCTGAGAAGATCGTACAGGTTGAGTTGTAAATAACCACGTTGACAATGGTCGTGTAGAATAGTTGGGTTTGAAGTTTTGTTTAGTTTGATCGCTGAGTAGTAATACACAAGAGTAGGGCAAGCCGCTTGGAGACGATAACCTAGTATTGATTTTGAGTGCTATAGTCGGGTCATGCGCTGCACATTTGTATCATGACCAGACAGGAAGATTGTTCACGAAAAAAAAAACGCGAATGTGTAACCATAGAATGCTTTCAACTGGTAGTTTACGCTTTCAAATAAACTCAACTCATTTATGGGATGGTTAAAATGATCTCTAAGAATCTGCGCTTACCTAAACCTGAACAAAGACGATCAGAGAACGCCAGCAATAGATCCCCAAGGCTGGAGTGCCTCAGGAATACCCGAAACGGGCGCGCGGTCAAGCTTTTCGACTGTGATAACCACGAGAATACGTTGTACCCCGTCTCAATCTCTTTGAAACCCACCCAATACTGTTCAGGCTACACATACTTTGTCTGGAGATGACTGGGAAAGGAGGCAGCAAAAAAAGCTTGTGAGGAGTTTGAGGAAGACCATCCAGGTTACAGGTCTCTCATAAGAGCTCCTCCTCTTCTTCTTACACATTGGTTCAAAGATCGTAACTTTCTTGAATTATACCCTAGACTAATGACGCCATCTCGTACTGAACTGAACTTAAGCATAGGCTTCGATCCAAATGCCGAGTCAAGTCTAACCTGACCGCTCCGAGATACAGGTCATGATCTTTTAGCAGATAGAATCTCCGAAAAAGAAATGTCTAAATGGGGAAGAAGAGGAGCCTGTCAAGAAGGTAAATTTGAATCCAAGGAATATACAACGACGAGTGTGTTGCGCAGTGTCAGGAAACGATAGCGAAGATGCGCAACCAGAAGGGCCAAAGGGAAACACAACTCAGAGCAAACCATAGGACCTAACATATTTCCAAGAGACCTACTATCTAGACAAAGATGGAAATTGGTGTAAGCACATTTTTGAAAAAAAAAGGAGACCTAATTTCGTGCTCACTAGAGGTAAGCAAGTAGTCTACTGCTAGAAGTGTGCGCTTGTACCTGAACAAGATTCCGCTGCGGAGAAACACTCAACATATCAGATGCTGCATCGTAACAAGGGGCAAGAAAGATGGCGATATCTACAAAATTTCTAGTTGATCACGAGGATAACATTGTAAGGTGGTGTGTGTAGGTCTGTTGAACTAGTACCGGGCTTTATAGTGTTAGTGATGAAGTAAATGGGGAAAATACGGTCTTTTGAACAAAAGTTGAAATTTTCTCGTGCAAACAGGTTTTAGATATGCACTACTTTCTAGTATGATTCGAGTTCTTTTTGCATATAGTTAAGACACAAATATGGATTTGTTGAACTATCTTCTCCAATGGTTAGTTGGCAATGACTACATACTCCTCTTGATAATCTTTAGCTGAAACTACATCTACCCCACCTCCTCCAAGCGAAACAAAACGACCATAGCAACGACCAGCACGCTGGATAATGGTTCGCCATGCTGTTTGTAAGCATATATGTTGGTGAGATTGTGGTGGAAGCACACAGTTCCGAGAAGACGATACATGATGCAAGTGTTTTATTGTTACAAGTGACTACTAGTCCTTTACCGAGTTCGTAAACTCATAGATCGTGTAAAAGCAAAACAGCTACCAAGGTAGTGACGGTTTGCTTATGGTAGACATTATCCCATGTCTCCAGTTTGAAATACTAGTACAATGCCCAAAATATGTACAGTGAAAGAGTGTGTGTTGGGAAAAGGTGCGCTTCATACACCAATACATACCATTTCAACGAATAGCGACTCGTCGTAATACCGACTTCCTGTAGCTCCAGCTACTTTTGTCAAATCTTAGATTTATCGTGTCGACATGTTCACTTGCCCACAGTCTGATCCTTGAGCTGCTTGGTCTTCTCTTTGACCATCTCCGTAACGCCAACTGCTTCATCTGCCGCACCCCTCGCCTTCTTCGCCATCCTCTCCTTCCACGCCTTATCCTCCTCGTCTCTCATCTCCAGCTCCCTCAGCCACCTGTCTCTCTTATCCATGCGTTCCTTCTCGGCAACCTTCTTCTCATAATCTTTGCGCTTCAGGCGATCTTTCTGCCAGTACATGTTTCCGGCGACTAATACAGCGATGGTGAAAGCTTGTGCGTAGAGACGGCGGCGGAAATACAGATTCGTCATTTTATGGTCACCTTTGCGCATAGAGCGGGTTGCGCCAACAATGGCCCAGACGGTGAGGCCACAGCCAAAGGGTACGAGAGGTTCTTCGCGAAACCGGCGCCATATTTTGTCGATGGTGTTTTCGTTGTAGAAGTCGCTGGGAGTTGGTTAGTGGAATCGAGGATATGTAATCGAATGCGTCATGATGAGACACATGGGAACATACGCATTTTCGTCAAAAGAGGAAGGGAGGGGTGTGCTGTTTGGACCCCCGAAAGACATGGTGGGCGTAGTGTGCGAATGCAGGTGGCGGAGGTGTCGCGTGCGTCGATGGGTGCAATTGGGGCAATTTCAGATCAATTCGAGTCGTGCAATAAAGACTAGCTCTGAGTTTGCAATATGAAGGTGTACAAACCCTCACAGAGACTATTAGAGGGGCGAGTGCTTTCGTGAATGGCTTCAAGATGCGGAGCTGTATCGATTATCTCACCACTTCGGCCATCGGCCCGTCTTGATGTTCCAGCCCCGATGCGCGCATACGGACGTACATGACCAGAGGCTTTGCGGAGAACGACAAGCTGGGGGCAAGCATCACTATCCGCACCCAAACACGCAGTCGCCTTCAATGAGAGACGAGGTGACACGCACACTCCCCTCGCTGCGCCATGAACGACGAGGCCGAGTCGTCTCGAGCTCCACAGCGCCATGACGATGCCCTACCCGAGCTGGCGGACCTTGAAGATGCGATAGCACGCTTGGAAGAGGAGGAGCAACGCGAGAGGGAAAAACATGCAAAGCAGACGAGGTTGGATGCGAAAAGAAAGCGCATACAGATGCTGGGCGAGCTGCTGCGCGACTTGGACATGATCGTCTATCTAGAACTCATCACTCTCTACCACCTAGAGTACTACCCCCCTCCTCTTTCCCTTCCCCACCATAAACTTCTATTCAACTGCTAACCCCCGCCTATAGCTGCTCCTTCTTCTGGCTCGCGTTCAAGGCCTTCATCCATGGAACACTGCTCACCCCTCTCCCGGACACGGCAACCGTCACCCGCCCGCCCGACGAACCGAAGCCTTTCCTCCCGCTACTCCTGTTCTCGTTTGGAGTTAATTTCCTCCTGCATATCACATATCCTGCGCCTTCAGCAGGCGAGGATACCAGAGGCTATTTGCACGGTGGGCTGATGATAGACTTTATCGGTCAGCAGGGCCCTACCAGCAGGTGGAAGCTTGGCGCACTCGACATATGCATCCTGTTCCTGCAGCTCGTCATGGTGTCGGTGCATGTCAAGAGGCGGGAGCTGAAGAAGAAGCTGGCAAAACTATCCTCTGGCGCAACTCCATCCAACGCCACGTCAGACCCACCATCAGCAGAGACGGTGGCAGCGATCAGCGATAACGCGGGCCGCGGCCAGGATGTCGACGACGAGGAACGAGGCGTGCTACACCGAACCGACACCATGTCAGATATTGGCCTTGATCCCGATAACGAACAAAATGGCCTGCTGTCGACGTCAGAGTCCAGCCACGCTGACGCCATTGATATCCTCAGTTCCGGCCAGTGTGTCATCGGCGACTTCACCCTGTTCGATACCCTTCTTCAGGAAAACAGGAACTACTCGGCCTACAGACTGACGCGGTCCGAAAGCGGCATGAACGACATGCCCGAGACGCTGCGACGACTCAACACTCTGCGCACGCGCTTCGGAGTCGGGGGCGGATGAAGCAAAGCAAGGCGCTATCTTATCGTCGCCTTACTCCGGTCCACGTGTCGCAGCAACTCCGCGGTGCCCATAAGTGCTGTAACGTTTCTACATGATGCACTCGTTCCCGATCAAATGCAGCATGCAGCCGGCGAGGCCCCCGTGTAACCCACGCCAATCCGGTACGGCTGCCCCCACGCGATTGCGCTATCATGCTGCACATATGCATCCGCTCTTGCAGGTTTCGCGTCATGGATTACCGCTTCAAGAGGGTCGTGACGAATGGCGCCTGTACAACTGTTCCGCGCGCCTGGGCCTTGCTGCACCCGAAGGTCATTTGAAATCATGGGATCAGCTCATGTGCGCATTTCCCACTGCAGCCGTATGGGAATATAGAACATGGATTTGGGCATGGCGAAACCGCATCGCACACCGATAACGGCTTGGTTCGGGCCTGTCAGTCATGACGGCATGCCGCTCGTCAGCCGGCACAGCCGTCGCGAGATTCTGTGTCTCGCCAATCTCCGCGAGCTCCGCAGCGGCGGGGCGACTGTTGGGTATCGACGTTTGGTCTCACTGCAGAGTTCAAGCGGGTGTGCCGATATGCATTGCATGCGAGATCTGTTGGGGGGCAGTTGCCGCCGTCTGCAAGTCGTATATTGCTTGCAAGAGTGTGGCTTGAGTAGTTGCCTGGGGAGGCAGGCTTTGGGTGCGTCTGGGTCATGTCATATTGAGGGGACCCGATTTGTTTTCGCGGCTTGGGTGGCAGCCTGGAGCTTTCATAGAAAGCGAGAGGGCGGGGATAATGTAGACGGTTAACAACGTGCTAGTGGTTGGCGTATAATCACTCTTCTTCCAGTATTCTTCCATTATTCACACTCTCTGTAGACGTACAAATTGCCCACACACACCCACACCCTAGGCTGCTGTGTCACGTAATTTTAATCCCCACATGGCAAGCATGGGGGGCATGGGAAAAGCAAACATGTTCTGCAGACCGGTTTCTAAGAGGACCCTGCATGACCTGATAATTGCTATTCTAGGCCTTTTGTAGCGATACACGCGAGCCGAATGCTGCGTCTTGGGGTTGGGCTCGGGTTCGTCTTGGGCGAAAATGAGATGAAATGAGGTATCCCGTGATCCGAGGAGTGGGAAGGTAGCATGGGTTGCGCGCTGCCCCGGCTTTCGTACGATGGCACTGCAAAGCGGCCATGTCATACTGGCACCGGGGGGCAGCGAGTCCCCAGGTTCATTAGCAAAACATGGACAATCCTTTCGGTCTCGCTCTCCGCCTTTGTTCGGATTGATTTTTTTTTAAAAAAAAAAGTCGTCATCCATCCACATCCACACGACGACGACGACGACACTCTGCCGTCAGCCCGGGTGGGGCAGGATCAAACGCCCCCCGTCAGCGGGCGTAGCGGTTGTGCGGCAGAGCAACGGTTCGGAACGCTCAAACGACGCACCGAAACCTTACAATCCTTCTGTGCAAGAAGAGAGGGACGAAAAAATAAAAAATAAAAAATAAACTTGCCCCAAAAGCTTACCGTGAGCCACCCACCGCGCCTCCACATGCACCAGTCAAGGGTGCCTGTTAGGGGTGTGCGGCCTCGACGGGCGATTGGAAGGGAAGTGAGCCGTGTGACAGGCACCACATGCCACACGCCACCATGCAGCGGGCGTGCTGGAGAAGAAGAAGAAGAAAAGATGGTGTGGAGAGCGAGGTGATTGGTGGATCAAGTTCCGAATTTCCCCCAAAGGGGAAAGCAGATGGTGGCACGGAATTCTTGCTCACTGGCTGGCGTTGAGATGCGAGTGACATGTCAAGGAGTATGATGCGCAGAGGGAGACGGAAGGATAGACGGAGGTCCGAGTCAGCCATGTGAGGTGTGTGTGTGTGAGTGTGTGTATGTGTGTGAGATGCGCGACCCCTGTACGTCCTTGCACATGGCGGGGGGGGGGGGGGGGATCATTTTGGTTTCGGGCT
>Ga0265797_10006184_pt1 | contig 17055 bp, 15 predicted proteins | sample P2T30metagenome_FD_192433 | JGI IMG/M metagenome (GOLD analysis project Ga0265797, IMG submission 192433) | Plant litter microbial communities from East Loma Ridge, Irvine, California - P2 T30 | ecosystem: Environmental > Terrestrial > Plant litter > Unclassified | place: USA: California...
CTTCGGCCAGCCGGTCGACCAAAACCTAGGTGATAACTTCCCTGCCCTCGCCGAATCAAACTCCCCAATCGAAGAGCCCGGTCTAGTCACCAACGAGAACCGTGCACAGTATGTCAAGGACTACGTCCGCGCCTTGACATACAGTTCCGTCGCCCCAAACCTCATCCCTTTCCTGCACGGCTTCCTCACCTGCATCCAGCCCAAGAGCCTCGGACTCTTCACCCCACACTCGCTCCGCCACCTCATCGAAGGCACTCAGCACATCTCCATCCCTGACTTGAAACGCTGCGCGAAATACGAAGACGGCTACACTCCCACACACTCCAACATCCGCGCTTTCTGGGACGTAGTCGAGCATTACAGCCAAGAAGAGTTGCGTCTCCTCCTTGAGTTTGTGACGGCGTCTGATCGTGTGCCTGTTACGGGCTACGAGAGTATCACGTTTCATATTGTTAGGATCATGGGAAGCCCGGGGAGCTTGCCGAGTAGTAGCACGTGTTTTGGGAAGCTGTATCTGCCGGATTATGGGGATAGGCGGGTTTTGGAGGGGAAGTTGGGGCTGGCGATAAGGAATTCGAAGGGTTTTGGGAATGTGTAGTGTAGGGAAGGTGGAACGTCTTTTGGTAGGCAACGACGAGGTAGCAAAGTTACAGGTAGCTAGTGGCTGGAACGCAAGTCACACTCGCCAGCATGGTGGAGCATTCACGGTATCTACATTGTACCCAAAATGTGCCATCATAGTCTAACTCCGCAGGCTGCATGATGTAAAAGAATACTGGTAACCCACTCAAATTGCACCTTTCCGATCCTATGACCTTCTCCCCTCCTAAGACCTCTGGTACGTGAAGACCAGCGCACGCACCTCAACACTCTCTCTGGGACGATAATCATTGTCAGAAGGCTTTGGTAGCTCAAATGCAGCATGCGCAGCATCTAGAGGGAGTCAGCAACGCTTCGGCGTCGAGTAGTCAATTGGCTCGCCTTACATGGTACAGTATCTGAATCGGAGTCGAAACTTTTGAATAAGAGTACGTCATCCACATCCTGTCTGGACTTATAGTACCATCGTATGCTTTCGCATTGCATGGTGTACATGGTACAGCCAGTATATGTCCGGCGAATGCGATCTGTCTCAACAAGGTAATCAGGCGGTAATGTACTGCCATCACAGATAGCCAGTGGAAACTCCACGATAGGGCCGTTGGTCGGTCGCCAAAGACTGCCGTCGTCAGCACCATCTTGCGATTTCGGAAAAATGTAAATGTTCTTTTGCTTACTTCAACAGTCTCACTCTACCTTTGAGAAGGTGTTCAGCCCTATCGGGAAACAGTCTGTGTACTCGCTCCAGTACAGAACTCGGAGACTGGTCTGTTATGTTTAGCGGGCGGACAGGACATGATGTAGGGGAGGAACACTGACCGACGTGTGCTTGCGTAGAAGGGCCCAAAGGCGTAGTTGGGTCGTTGAAGTCGATGACTTTGCCCTGCAGTCTAGATGGGCTGCTCGTCCGTGTCTGGACGTTTTAGCAAACGCGTACAGCATTTGCCTACTAATAGGGAGACTCACCCTCCAATTGTAAAAGACGACCTCATCAACGTCATCAAGCGTTTCCCTGATGATGCGCTCGCATGCAGGAAGATAGACGCTCTCGACCATAGTGCGGTCGGCGAATTCGGTTGACCGGATCGGCAGGTCGTCTTTAATGAAGGCGAAGCCGTTGCGATCAAGCGTAAAAGATGCTTCTCGCCCAGTCACGTCTGCTACTTTCTCTTTCGGGCCATCGCAGAAGACCAGGTTCGTTCTTTGAGTCTCCTCAGTGCCATCGGGAAGGTCGATGAGTATCTGGTACGGTTTCTCCGCATTGTAACGATCCTGCCACTGAAGATAGGAGAACGTTGCAGCCACGTCATTGATCACTGCAGAAGGCATATTGGACCAAAAGAGCGTGATTCTGGTTGAGCTATCGCCGGCCCAGAAGTGTCACTGATATAATCTGACACAGTCACAGCGGAGCCGTTCGACACGGCCATGCTCCCACACCAAGTTTGGTGTAGGGCTCAGGTCACGCGCGGGAATAGATCTACCCCAACGTGCCTTTGTGGACGGCTAAATGTGCCCGCGTTACTAGAACAGTCTCGGTTTTCCGGTCAGCAATGCATGTAACGAATGCAAGCCTTCGGATCAAACGGACTGACCCGTGGACGGGAGTGGACGCCTCGTTGGATCGCTAAGCGCCGTGGCGCTTACCCAATTGTCCTCAAACGGATGAAGGCTCTGGCGTTCCATCAACGAGCGCATCAACTGATGTCTTTGAAGCGACATAGACTAATACGCAGGCAGTCTAGTGGGATCGGATCTCAAGTGGACCAAAACAACGGTTCATTGACGGTTCTTATATGGCTAGCATACAAACGCACACTATGTAGCACCAGAACATTCCAACCTCGCCTCATACTCAGCAGGATTGTCGGCGTTCTTGTCTGTAAGAGACGTTGATGAGCAGCATCGGTAGTTGTGGACATGGGGGCTGCGGTCCATCCTCGTGATACCTCGGCTCAGGTACAGTCTGGCTACCTGAATCGAGTCCGACTCTCTGCCGTAGCCGCTGCTGCCTCCGCAAGCTTTGTTTGTGTCAGTCTCTGGCTTGAATAGACTGTTTTACTGTACCGTAGTCAACAAAAGAGGGCGTATGCATACCGTGAAGGATCAGCCACCATTGTCCTGTACGCGCATCTGGTCGTAAACAGCGAAGTCTTCGATCTCGTTATGGTTCTGGTTAACCGCGGTTTTGGCGAAGATTTGCTTCCATGGTTGGGAACGCTGGTCCTGCTCCTTCTGTAGAGCAACCTTGTCCGACCAGCTGGACTTGGCTGACTCTAGGCCACCGGTGGAGCTGCAATGGTTTGAAGAAGTACGGGGAGCCATAGGGTATAGAGCAGAGCGGTTTGGGTGGGGTCGCTCTAAGCTAGATGTTGAGCACTCTTAAATATCCGAGAACACCTGCACAGTTGCCTTGTGATCTTCTGCGTTGGCTGCTCCACAGGATGTACCCAAGCCTCCATAGCCGCCGCCGAAATGTGTGTAGGGCTGCGGACATATGGATCAACAGTGGCGATACCGATGTAGGTCTGTTATTTGCAATACCCACAGTATGCGCAGAGCTGCAGATGCAGCTGATCACAGTGCTCAGGTGGTGCCACGCCGTCTCACGTCGAACGCCATATCCTCAGCCTTGTTGCCTACAAGCGACCTTTTGCGGGGCTGAAGATGTGAAAATATGATAGCGATAGAACTTCAATGTGCATACCTGCCGATAAGCAGGGCCTGGAACCAATTACAGTAGTGCCATGGCGTCCTGCATCATGCGCCAAATCCTCAGCCTTGTTGCCTACAAGCGAGCTCATGCAGAACTGTGATCGCGGAGAGCTGAGATTTGGCTACAGCGATACGAGCTTTGACACATACAGTCTCGTCAGCATATGCAGAGTTGCGTACCAAGAGGGCCGATCGCGGGTCGTAGCGATGCACGATAGTCTATACCTAGCCTTGGAGGTTTCATGCGGCCTTGTCCGCTACAGAAGCGAGTTTACCACACCCTCGTTGTGTCGGATCTTAGACTCCACTATCATATTCCACTGATGGCAAAGACTATTTCATTCGCGGAAATAAACATGTGCTGCATGCGATGGTCGAGTCACCCTGTATAGTAGGTATGATACGGCTGGACAGCGCATTCTTGAGGCTGTGCTACTGGTTGGAGTCTTTGACCGAAGCTACCGAGGCAATGCGACTTAGCGCAAAGTTCTATTGAGGACGTGATTCCGAGCCCAGGAGGACTGGGAAGGGTGGGGTGACATCTTACGTGTCGGCTACCTTGGCCCACGTGATGATTGTCGATGACTCTGACACTTGGCAGGCCGTTGGGGGAGGAAGTGGCTTAGACGCTGAAACATCAAAGATCTTTCCGTCGAGAGCTGATCGATGACGACTAACGTGATCAATTTGTAGCTTGACTTGAAGAATTGGCCATGGAACTACCCCACAGTCTCGTCCAAACATGGCAACTCGCAGAGCACTCATGCCACAGAGTAACCGAAGTCTCAAAAGCAGGTGCGAGCCGCGAGAACCAATCAAAGGATATTCATGTCCCTCCACTCATGGTTGAGCTTTCCGGTGAATCTTCCCGACCATACATTGACCATCTGGTCGTAGACCACAAGATCATCTTCTGTAGTATTGTCAATGCCAGGACAGTCTTCCGGGACTAGCCTACTCCGAAGTTCCCGAGCTTGCTGCGCATATGATTGGGCTTTGGAGGAGGACGTCACTTTGGACAGGACGTAAAGTACCCTTGGCAACCTAGTCTCGTAGTAGAAGTCCTTGCCGTCGAGACATGCAAGCAAATGATCTCTGTACAGTTGTAAGCGTTCTGCCAAGACCATCATAGTACCAGTAATACATACTCTGCCTTTTCATGGTCACCAGTTTTGCTGTAGAGGTAGCCGACAGCGTACTGACTATCCAGGGTGTGATCGTGTTTCTTGCCAAGCACATCTTGCCTAATACGCAAGACGTCGAGGTGCTCCAGGAGGGCATCATCTTCTTTGCCAGCGTTGAACAAGTGACAAGCACGGAGATAACGATGTAGGAGTGCGATTCGGGTTCGAGGCCCCCATTTTGGGGAAGCAATCAGGTTATCGATTGCTTTTTTTGAGAGGCTCAAAGCTTTCTCTGTATCTCCGTTGAACATGGCCACAAAAGCCAGGTTCTTGTATCCCTCGGCGAAACCGGTTAGCAAATGAGCTGTATGCTCGTTTCCGTACAACGCCTTTATTCTCAGCGCGTCCTCAAGTAACGGTTGGGCCGCAGAATAGTCGTCGCAATGTAGATATGCTGCACCAAAATTATTGATAGCGGTTGAGAGCTGGAGGGCATCCACTTCCGGTACCTGGTCTTTTGGGAACGAATCATATCGCCGCTGTCGTCTGTCTCGAATCTGCTTCTTATGCATCAAGCCCTCACGCCTCTTGATACTCCCTTGATTCAGTTCTATAGACGCGGTAACGTATAGAACTTGCGTGTAGGTGGGATTGGTATTGTCTTCTGGGAGAAGCTCGCGACATTGCTTTTCAGCGGTATCAAGTAGCTCCAAGGCACCAGAGATAAGATTTCGCTCCCACATGTAGTTGCCAAAGTCTGAAAGGAGCTCAATGAATTCCATGCACGGTTCCAGACTAGAAATGGCTTGTGGTGAATCTGAGGTGGGTACAAGCTCTGAAATGTAGACGGTGTTCAAGCTGAGAAGGTGGTTCAAGTACCTCTCATAGATGGGCCAATCTTGATTACTGGGGGACGAGTACTGGGACTGTTTCGGCGTGACACGTCTCACCATGTCCACGGCATTTCGGAACATACGCTGCTTTCTTTCGAAATCTTGGTCGAGCTTGAAGAGGAGACTACGCTTCACAGATCTGTGGATAGACCAATGAGCTACAGATGAGTCTGTTGTTGGTGTCAGTTCTACGAGATGACGATCTAGCAGAGCTTTTCGAAGTTCCAGCTTCCTATACCGATGTGTCAGCAGCGGGCGCATTCAGCATACCAAACTGGAGACCTGGAAAGGCATAGATGAACTTACCTCCCAAGGTCCGCGGTAGAACCACCCGTAGACGGCGAGTCATATGGGAAGTCAAAAACCATCTTTTCCTGGATGCTGTCGGGATCAAGAAATGCCATGATGTCCAGTAAATCTCTACCAAACGGATCCTTTTCAGTAAGAGCTTCCAACGCGATATCGAAGGCGGTCTCGAGAGACTTTTCGTAACTATACGTTGCCGAACCTGAGCCTCGCCACACGACAGAGCCATCTCGTCTATGGAAGATATCCTTGAACTCCTTGAGGGTGGCACCAGATTCCACAAGAAAACCTGCGATGTGAGCGATAGAAAGTGGTAGACCACCAACAAGCTTGGACAATTCGCGTGCGTCCTCGAACGACACCGTGCTTGAGTCTAGGTACTTCTGTAGTAGATGCGCTCCATCATCTGGACCGAAAGGCTTCACTTCAACTTTGCTCGGAGCCATATTCATTCCGGTTTTGGACTGTGTTGTGATGATGATCGAACCGTTTCCATGGGGGAAATATGGAGTGATATGCTTTGCGTCCACAACGTTATCAAAGATAAGCAGCCAACTTTTTTCTGTAGGAATGTTAGACCAATAGACGTTACGGTATAGCTGTTCCAGCATACCTGTCTCGCTGAGATAATCGAGTACTGTCTGGATATTACTTTGCTGATTAGTAGAGCCAGAGGCATCACTTTTGATCTTGGAGGCCAGATCTCCGAACTCAGGAGCGATCTGGGCCTGTTTCTCAGCACGGACCAGAAAGACGTAGTGGTAGTCGTTTTTGTGCTTGTGAACGAACTGTGCGGCCACCTGCGTCTTGCCTGCCCCACCGAGACCATGTAAGATGCTTATTTTCAATCCTGTGGTGTCGGACGGTCGTACGGCTTCGTGCAGTGTATCAATTATCTGCTCTCGGCCGTAGAAGAAAGCACTCGGATTGATATCGAAAGTGTTGACTATATTGAGATGCCGACTTCTAGATTCAGAGGAAGTACTTTGTTTTGTGAGTGTTGGTAGGGTGTCGAAGTACTCCTTGAACCTTCTCAACGCAGTCTTCGTCTCGAGCATACGTGTCGGGAGGTCGCCGGTCCACTTGAACTTTGCGATAAGGTGGTCTGAACAGCCTGTCAGTCATGCAACCTATCAGTTTGATGAGGATACTGCTCTTACCTAGCCAACCTCTACTCAGGTGTTTGACAATCTCTGACAAGAAAGACACATATAAGTCATATATGTCGCGTATTGTGACTTCCAGTTTTGGTATTCGCGGTTGATCGTCCGTGTAAAGCTCAAACAATGGCATGAGGCTCTTGAGCTCCATCAGCCATGTTGTGATAGGCTCAAGCATGTCGGGTACATCCTGGGTCAACTGCAGTTTGTTTAGTGCCAACTTTCCCGGGTAATAAGAAGTGAAGAACAGCACGCTTACGATGAGGATTATCAGAAGGCTTCCCCACACCAGTCCGGAGATCTCCACACTGAGTGGTACGATATGGTCGATGGTCAACATGAAGCCTTCCAGGTGTTCGAAGACCGGCGTAAGTCCTTGCAGGCACCTGGTGAAATTGGTCTCGGGGTTCTCCGGAAAAATCGTAGTGATTTCAGTGTTGAATGTGGTAAAATCCAGCTTTCTGAATACATGACGCCGTTGCTTTTCTGGCAGAGATTCCTGATGCTTGTGCACGATGCTATCCCATGATGCTTGAGCCATGACTTTGGGTCGTGGAAGCAGTGCGCCGAGTACACCGAGATACCCATGACATGATCTAATACGACAGAAACCCGAACGCAAGGCTAATTGGCCCCAGCTGAGCCTCACAATGTGTGCTGACCGGTACATGGTATGTTTACGTCACAGTCCGTTCTTGGGTATGGGTAGCCTTCCTTGAGGCACATCAGGCGCATTTCAGCCTTATGCAGGTGAGGTATTTATTTCTCCAGCTTGTCGCATTTGAGTGGCTTATTACCGGTGAGAGCGTGCATGTATGTATTGGATATCAGGGTAGGCGAGATGTTGCAGCCTGGATGTTGCAGCCTGGATGTGCGTGTCCACGGGTGTGTGGGGCGCCCCGAGCCTGCTGGCGCTAACTCCAAGCCTCTGGGCCTGCACCCTTGTCACAATCCCTGGTCGGGTAGTCTTGATGGCACGACAGCTGAGTGGCCATCTGTTGCTACATGGCGTTTGCCCCGCCTCAGCACATTGCGTCGCTCAACGCAGCAAGTTCTTGAAGCTGATGCAGCCGGCGTAAAGCTATCCTCTGCTACATCAGCTACAGCCCGCGCAACAGACAAAGCACGCGAAGACGACCCCAATCATTACACCCTCCCTCGATTACTAGGATCCAGCCATGGCACTCTCAGCCCGTTTGGCTTCCTTGAAGGAAGCAGTTGACGCGATCTGCTCCGCAACAGGTGTTCCCGGCCTTTCCCTGGGCGTTGCGCGCGGCGGAGAGCTGATTCACAGCTACGACTACGGCTATGCCGACATTGCCACGAAATCGCAGCCTTCTTCTGACACGAGATATGGTATCGGTAGCATAACCAAAGCCATCACGGCTTCAGCGATCGGCATACTGGTAGATGAAGGCAAGATCGACTTCGAGACGCTTGTCAAAAGCGTTCTCCCAGACTTCAACAGCTCCAGCCAGGAGGTCACCGACAAAGCTACGATCACCGATCTCCTAGGTCATACGACTGGGCTGGCAGTATCAAACCACTGGTGGTATGGAGCTGAGAACCAGCTGATCATCTCGAAGAAAGACACCATGCCCTATTTCAACAACCTGCAGATCGCTGCGCCTTTTCGCGAGAAAGCTATATACAGCAACTGGGGATACACTGTGGCCGCCGAGGTGATCGAGAAGCTGTCAGGCATGTCACTAGGCGATTATGTCAATGACAAGATATTCGAGCCACTGAATATGAGCAACTCAACCCTCAATCACAATTGCACGAGTAACTCGGCGTTGGCGAAGCCGTACGCTGCTTTGGATGATGCCTCTGTAGTCCCCATCGACCCACCGCAAGCACAGGATGGCACTATTATGGCAGGTGCACAAGGTATTCAAAGCACAGTCAAAGACATGCTCACCTACAGCAACGCACTAATCTCCGCGTATGCTTCGGAGCAATCGACATCGAATGCCCCAAAGTCGAAATCGGTGTTGCGACACGTCACGAAACAATTCTCGCCCCACATAGCCAAGGGCACTGGAAGCGACAGTATCGATTCGTTTGGTTTAGGCTTCAGTATTCACCAACTGCCAAGCAGGTTCAAGGGCCTTGGGTGTAACGGCATGTACACGAAGGAGATGCCCTTGATATCGGCGAAATCTGGCAAACCCACCATCATGGTGAATAATGGAAGTCTTGCAGGCTATACTTGCATGATCTCGGTCATACCAGATCTCGACGTTTCTATTGCAGTGTGTACAAACTCAATCGGCCTTGCGAACCCTTCGCAGTGGGTGCACAATCTGCTATTGGAGAGTGTGGTGGAGGAGCCGAATCCACATGACTACGTCGCTCTTGCGAAAGATGCAGCGAAAGGCCATGTAGAGAACTCTCGATCAATGATGCAGGACTTCGAGAAGATGCGAGAAAGCAACAAGAAAAGACCTTCCTCCGCATACACAGGACGTTACGAGGACGAAAAGCGTGGTTTCATCATCGACATTCTTGAGTCTGAAGGCTCGGAGCTCTTGATACGGTTCCAAGGCTTGGAGAAGCAGGTCTGGCCCCTCCGGTACTTCAAGGACGATAGTTTTATGTGGCTAGAGAGCCGCGATGTCCAGGCTGCTCGCGCGCGATTCACATACTCTGGCCTGAACGTCTTCAAGATCATCTTCGACAAGGAGGAGTCTGGGAAGATGATGACGTTATGCTGGCCACACGAGCCATCTCAACCCATCGACCAACAACGTTTTGTTCGTGTTGATGAAAAGGTGACAGGGCATGGGCGACTGTAGGTGCCTACCGTATCATGATTTGGTAGACATGGCATGTCATGGTATAGAGCAACACCATCGTTTTTATGAACATCTGTCACTGCGTCGTAAAACCTTCCCCTGTCAACTTCTCTTCCGAACGATAGCGAAGCATATTCCTAGATAGCGTTTGGCTCACTGACGTAATGTCCAATATGTGTCAACACGACAGTCTCTACAGTCTACCTTCAACATAAATCCATGTATCTGCTTTCAGGCTTTACATAACCCCTCATCTCGCCCACGTGATGCTTTTACTATGCTTGAATTCCACAGACACTTGCCCCGACATTCTTCACTCATGCAGCGTAGTGCTGACGATCTCTGGCTGTGTCCTTCACTATGATTCTACACTATCACCAGTCAATTAGTCACGATGAGTGCGCTAGATCCTGTCCAGGCAATGACAGACAGAACGTCGAAGGCGTTTTCCAAAATTAATGGTTCACGGTCTTAAAGTGCGGCATGAACACAATTCATTGCAAAAAGATTAGGTCGGGTCGACGGCCGGCTACAGAATATAGAGACGTCTAAGACAGCGAAAGAACATGAGCTTCTGAGCCTCTTCATATCCTGAGGATAAGCCGACTCAAGCCGGTAGCGTGAGTCTCTCTCTACTCTTGTTACTCTCTGTATGGACGTATTCCAATGAACCACGAGCTCGCAAGACTTTCATATTGTTGTTGTAGGCCCAGCTGACGTTAGAAATTAATATAATCATAAAGAGTGTAAAGAACGTCACTGCAGCGAGAGACGCCGAAACCAGGGCGAAAGCCGTGAACCCAACAGAGACGTTCTGGAAGCTGTGGCTGTTCTTCAATACATTTGCACCGAGACCAACCTGCATGGCACTCAGCAAGATGCTGATGTAGGCGAATGTTCCGGCAAGCCAGCTGAAGTGGCGGACAAAGAAGTTCCCAACACGGTTCTCGCCAAAACTGTAACCACGGAGACCAGAACGTCGAGTGAGGATGTAAATCCAATTGAGTCGCGCAAGTCGTAGCTCCCCGTATCTGTATCTGGGCTCCAGCAAGTCGAAGCGCTGCAAATTGCCCTGTTGTTGTATGCATATCTCGGTCCATTCTTTCCACTCCATAAACGATGGCAGGAGTCCAGCCTTTTTGGCGATTGCAAAGTCTGATTGATGCCTGACGAGCCACACGTAAGAGATCAGTAAGCTAAGCACAGGTTTGTGCAACTCGATGCGTTCTTGTCTGAACAAATACGCCGGCAAGGGTTTGAGGAAGAGGGTCGATGTACTCCAGACGATGTGAAGATCTGCATGCTCTGTGACTACGATGGTGCGACCCAGTGCAAGCTGATGAGATAACGGTCGCGCACAGGCGGGTCGACCAGCTAGCCACAAGTACATGCAAATATCGTTCAGGCGCCTAACGTCTAGGTCTCGGGCCAGGAATGTTTCCAAGTCTGTACTCCTAGTTGCGCTGCCGTCCTTATCGAACTGAAGCGGTGGGAATATGCACTCGTCGTCTCTGCTTTGCTAATGAACATGATCAGCACAAATCTTGTTGCGTCACGATAAACGAAGACGTACCATGTTGATCGAAATTGCCGTGTTTAGCCGTCTTACGACGCCAATTTGGTGTGCGGGCCTGTGCGCAGTATGGATTCAGTATGTGAGTCAGCCCAGTCTTGAGGATTCAGCTCCTGAATCTACCGGTGGCCGCAGTGCAATTTATAATACGGCTCCCGAGGTCGGTGTGAGGCCTCATCCAAGTTGAAGATACGCATGTAAGCTGGAAGCAGGTCTGTGCCCCGCTCATGTCTCAATTGGCGATAGCGGTATCGTACCGACAGTTGGTCTGCGCCCCGCTCCAAGGAGGCGGAGGCGGGGCTGGGGCACCTCCGGCGAGGGTGGTATCGCAATTGGTCTTTCTTCTGCCTTTCGCGCTTGGGGCTGAAAGATCTCCAGGGCTTTGCGCCCGAGCCTGAAGTCCTGAGGTCTTTTCAAGAGGGAATTTGGTCCTGTACATTGGGACCTTCTTTCTGCTCGCAGCAATACACTGCGTGTCACGACTGCAAAAACACCAAAGGCGTGCTTCCTCGATAAGCAGCGGCTCGCGCTCGCGCTCGCACACGTACCTAGGTAGCACCTCACTCAAGGCTGTGTCGCCGCCAGCGATTTCTAAGACTTTGAACGGTCCAGATCGGCGAACACTGAATCGCAACGACTACGCGCTCCAGGGACATGTCTGTGGGGGACAAGGGCTGGACGTATAGAGTCCAACGTATTGCCAATGGTATCGATAAGCAGGCTCTTAAGCACAAATTTCACGAGGAGGACATTGATTATGTGCAAATCAGGAGCCTTGTTCCCGCGGCGGATGTCGAAAACGGCACAGGTGATCAGGTGGCCACCGTGTTCTTCAAACCCAAAGAACCCCATGAGCTTCGGCTTCAGCTGCATGACCACTCTCGGCTAGTTCTCGACAAGGTCTTTTTGGGCTTCACTCCGCTGAACGCTCCCGTGGGAAATGCGGTGGCCGACGTTATCGCAATAACTGGTCTTGCTGGTCACGCATTCGGATCTTGGTCTCTTCATCATGACCATATGTGGTTGCGAGATTATCTTCCTGACGACCTGTACCAGAAAGTTCGAGTACTCATCTATGGTTACGATTCACAAATCCAAGGGGAAAACCCACCAACCAGCATACTGCAAGATCATGGCAAGCGCTTTCTATCCGATTTGTTAAGGATACGGAGAAAGGTCCAAAGTCAGAGCCGTCCTATACTACTCATCGGTCATAGTTTGGGTGGTCTCATCGTGAAGCAGGCACTCTCAGACATGCTTCCAGATGAACGTTCGAAGCTACCCGTGAAGCAGGTTATCTTCCTTGGCGTGCCTCACGGTGGTCTCAATCTAGATGCACTAGCGGATGTCGTTCGTGGGAAGCCTTCGGAGCAGCTGATTGGGGAGCTCGAGCGTAACTCCAGCACACTTCGCCATCTTGCATCCCGGTTCCGGGTCGATTGGAGAGATTTAGAGATCCATACCTTTTGGGAAGATAGGAAAACTCCAACACTCATCAAGGTACAATGATCCAGTACATAGAACGAACGAAGCGTTGGTTAACCGTCTAAATGCAGGGGTCTGATGGAAAATTATCAAGGACAGGCAAGCCTGTCATGATGGTGGATGCAACGTCCGCGACTATGGGCCATCCATGCGAGAAACTCAACTCTGCCAACGGGAACCATTCCGAGATAGCCAAACTCCAGCCGGGGGAAGGCAGCATATACAACGACATCAAAGATGTTATTGAAGTGCTTCTAGGGATACAAGCGCCCAAATCGGCACCCGATAGGCCGCTGGGTGTGGCGGCGTCTACGACGCTTGTCACTGAGAAGTATGTTACGATTATCAGACTGGTATGTAACGGCTAACGATCAAAAGTTCCGCCCGACACTCGCATCATCAAGCGGCTTCTTACACAAAAGCGAGCGACACAAGACGCACAGAACGACCCCTTGACTTCAGAGGAACCGGGTTTCGTTCACTTGACTACAGAGGAGCGCCAAATGTTCAACGATCAGAGCTGCACGCTTTGCAGCCGCACCCAATTGTCGCAGACCTCAGACCATCGTCCGGTCCTCACAAACTTCGGTATTCCCTGGACTCGGAACAAACTGAGGCAGGCGCGGAACAGCATTCCACTTCTTCTTCTTTAGCCACCTCATCGCATGCACCTGGTTCATGGCTGTCGGCAAGTTCTCGAGATTGGGCGACCGGTAGTCAACAATTGTTATCGAGTTGGGCTGAACTTAACGCAGAGGCGCTGCGACTTACTCCGCAGACAGATCTCATTACTGAACCCTTGGATGGAACTATGGGGACGATTAGCGCAAACGCAAATAAGAAGCCGAAGACAGGGAGCGCTTCCGATTACTTCGCTCATCTGAACAGAGCGACAGCATCTTCTCGAAATGATAGCAAATCAAATCACCAACGAAGAGCGACAAAAGTCGTGGTGATTGACAGTGGAGCTGGGCTACCTTACTTTGATGGAACAACCAGAGACGAAGCTCGCACGATTGCGGAGCGTCGCAGTTGGTGTAATGAGGACGACGGCATATATGGACGTGTCGAGAAAGGTGAATTTGGCCGAAAAGATCCGATCGGTACAGGGACACTTGCAACGTTCCTAGTTTCGAACGCGATTGAAGATTCGGATTGTCGAATATATTCTGCCAAAGTGTTCTCCGCCTACACGGGCCGGATGCTACAGACTGGAGAAAAGCTCGTGGACGCTTACATCGCGATCGCGAGAGTAAGTTTGAGATCCCGTATTTCTTGGAGATGTCACTAACGGGAGGTAGGCTATGCGATACGCTGTAGACGTCTGGGGGGTAGACGTAATTTCTGTCTCCTTTGGGTTCCAAAAGGGCGTGCCAATGCTCCATGATGCCGTCAGTTACTGTGCGAAAAAGAGTATAGTATTTGTTGCAGCCTCTTGCGATCCTAACCCAGAGTCAGAAAACTGGTTCGCTCAGCATCCAGATGTCATCCCAGTATTCGCTACAAATGATAACGGCGACCCATACGCGAGAAATCCAGCGCCAAAGAAAGACCAGAACAACTTTGCCTTCCCGGGCTATTACAGGGCGAAACCATCGATATCCAATTTGAACCCGGAAGTGATCGCAATGTCATCGGGGACCTGTTGCGCTGCTCCGCTTGCTGCAGGTGTAGGGGCCGTGTTTCTTGCCCAGTTGCCGGGTGCTGTAGAGCAAGGCTTGTCGAACTTCGGCGAAACCTTCGATCTCAAACAATTCCGCAAGAATCTACGTACGGTAAGCGGCATGAAAGCCGCATTCACCGCAGTGTCCGAAGAACGCCGAGGCTATGATTGCGTCCAGCCATGGTCAGCGTTCGAAGACAAAAATGTGTTACAGCGCATTGTACAGCAAATACTCCCAACAGGTAGCTCTTAGTTCGATTAGTAGATTAGCAGATGGCATATATAGATGTGTACAAGAAGTGATGCTCAAGTGTTTGGCAAGTCTTAGAAGTTCATCGGCTAACGCAACTTGCTCCACTACGTCATCATCTACGGTTTCAAGCTTTCGAAGCCGATCCCCAAAAGCAAACCCACTCGCACCCCGCGGGATAGTCTCCGCATCGTCCCACACTTCATGCGATCACGCGACAAAACCTGTCAACCCCGAAATCGCAACCCATGCCAAGCTCAATTCTCTCCAGATAAGCTTCTCGCGCGCTAGTGGTGCCCTCTTTGACGTCCCTTCACTCGCTGCACCTATGGAAGCCAAGAGGCTAAGGCTTGAGATCTGCCTGGATGGAAAGCTTGGATGGAAAGGCTCCGGTAGATAGGAAGATTGGGTGTGAGTGGGTGCCGAGGTGGGTGCGTGGTTAGAATGCGACCTATTGGGGACGGGTGAAGCCGGGGTCTAGAGAAGTGTGGGCGGGCTTGGGTGATCTTCGGATGAAGGAATTGTGGGTTACGTAGGGTGATGGGTGGGTGATCTGCGGCGGATGGAATGGGGTTGGGGGGTTATATGGGGCGGCTTGCGTCTTCAGATCTTCTAGAATCATTTCTTGACTCTGATTTTGGACATACCTGATTACCTGGAGACACGCGACCAAAACCTACCTAGGTGTATATAACGGGACCCCGAAAACATCAACATACGATACAGCGACGTACAAACAATCAATCTTCAACTCCATCAGCTCAGGCATATCTCTGGTCAAGACGAAATATCCCACAATGTCACCACACTCAACACAAGACCCCTGTATCCCCTACGGCCGCGGCGGAGCAGGAAACATGCGTACGTCTCCCTTACTTCCCTTCCCCCCTCCCCCTTCCTTCCATACTAACCCACCTCCAGACCGCCGTTCCTCCATAGCACACACCTGGGCTAACATCCTCTCCTCATCCTCCACATCCACCTCATCCACATCCAACAATAAACTCATCCTCACATCCAGCCCCGACGACCACTACGCTGCGTCGAAAACAGAACGTAGAAGACATTCAAGTTCGAGGTCGGAAGGAGGCAGGAAGAGTAGTGTAGAGGGGAGGAGAAGGGCGAGTAGTCTCTGGAGCAGGGAGACGGATAGGAGTGGGGAGCATGGGTTGGGGTTGGGGTTGAAGTGGGGGAGGTTGTTTAGACGGGGGAGGAAGGAGCAATGTACGGAGGGAGAGAAGGATGTAAGGTTGTGAAGGTATAGGTTGTTTTTTAGTTGAGCGTTATGCTATGCAGAACATGTCTGCACATCTCTTTGGATGTCTATATTTATTTCCTTATCTTTACCCAGCGAGAATGATACCAATTTATTCCTTGTTCATTTATACACAAAACATCCCCTTTCTCCCTCCTTCTCGTCCACCCTTTCCCCACCGTCCTCATCCTCCTCTCCCAATTCCTCTTCAGATACCACAGCTCCTTTCCAGCTCCCATCCTTTAACCTCCTAACCACGCGCCCTCGATCGCGACCGCGACCGCGCCCTCGCGCGCGTATCCAAGTGACCCGTAACCTTGCGCAACCCCGGGACAAGACCCAAAAGCCTCTTGTGATTCCGCATGCTAGACCTGATTTCTGATTAACTCGATATGAGTCGTCGGTGTAGGGAGTGACTGTGTACTCTGGTTCTGCTTTTTCACTGGACGTGTCGACGGGTCTGATGTAATCTGTGTACGAGGATCTCAAGCAGGCGACGGGCCGAGGCGATGATGAGCGGTTGGTAGATGCGTGGTTGGCGTTGCTGGGGGGAAGATGGATCTCGCTGAAGCGTTTGTGGCTTTCACTCGTGCGTGTATAGCTTTCACTCGTGCGTATCCGGTCTTCACTTGAGCGTATGCGGCTTTCGCTCAGGCTGGGGCGGGAGTTTATGAAGGATATCGCGTCGCACCGGATAGAGGGACGGCGAGGAGCCATAGTTGGTCGAGGCGTCATACTTGGTATGGTATGGAGTATGTGGTGGGACGAAGGAGGCAGTGAGTAGATAACGTGCGGTAAAGAGAGGAAATCATTCATGTTGTACAACCATCATGCCACATACCCAACCCACATATTAAACCCCAACTACATCTGCGCAAGGACCACATCTGCCCATCGAATCAACCCCCATACCAACATATTAATATCTCCGATCTTCGTTTGACCCGCTGGTTTGGGAATGAACGCGTGCGTGTACGATACACAACATGTCCTTTCACACCGACATACCGGATCATGGCTTCTCTCAACTGCGAACTGACGTGTATTCTTATCTCAAGCGCATTTTAATTCACCTGTCGAAGGGATCTGCTTCGTCTGTTTATTCCGTTTGCGGGTAAGGTAGACCACATGGCGCACAGTTCTGCCACATTCTTGCATGCAACATGTGAAACAGCAAGGGCGGGCCGTCGATCGTTCACCCTAAGCACGCCAGGCTGCGGGATGTCTTTCACA
>Ga0265797_10006186_pt1 | contig 17051 bp, 12 predicted proteins | sample P2T30metagenome_FD_192433 | JGI IMG/M metagenome (GOLD analysis project Ga0265797, IMG submission 192433) | Plant litter microbial communities from East Loma Ridge, Irvine, California - P2 T30 | ecosystem: Environmental > Terrestrial > Plant litter > Unclassified | place: USA: California...
AGTTCAATATGATCTTGCACCGTGGCGCTGAGACTGCCGAGGAGGAGCAGGCCCGCAGCCAAATCAAGGTTTTCTTGGACGGCGCCATGCCGGACATCAATCGCATTGAGCATGATCTGGCAAAGATCCGTCAGAAATATCCCGAGGAGCCGGAGGCGGCTGATGTGAAGGGGGATGGAGTGTAGCTAGCGAGCGTCCCGACCAACTTGGTTCGCGGGCTCATCCGATTTGTGGGTCAAGGCGACTGGAGTCCACTTTGGTCTGAGTGAACTGAGAGGCTCCTTGGTAGGTAGACGATCGACAGACATTAGCCCTTGCCAGACTGGGCTCTCTTTGCATCCAAACTTGGATAGACTGGCACATCGGAGGGCTAGCAGATTTCCGGCAAGGTGAAGGCGTGGCCTTTGTGCTTGTTGAGGTAGCATTTCCTAGGAACGAAGCAATCCATCAAGAAAACCCCTGCGCATGTTTCAACGTGATCAATGAATTCGCAACATGCTATCGTAAAGTAGTGAAAAAGAACAAGATATTACCGCAACCGCAGACATGCAGCCGTTTTTCAACAAACGGCACAACGCCAGACGCCGTTCGCGGCAGACCAATCGTGCACTCGTCCTCGCCCCTGCGCCAATACCACCGTTGCACTGCCCATGAGAGAGCAAGGTCGTTGCGCCCGGCTTGCCTGAAACTCCATTCTTGTGAAATCACCCCGCGTGCTGTGTATACTGCTAATGTATGTTTGTGAATTCAGCAGCATTATTCTTAGCAGCATTGGCCCTTTTTGGACGCATCTCCAGGTGGGTTGCTAGGACCAAGAGGGACTGATGTGCCAGGACCGGGTGCGCTGTTGGTCTCTCCTTGATCAAGTGCCTTTGACGATACTATCCTATAGATCTCTGTGTCATGACTGTCAGTGTCCTGTTCTCACAACCTTCTGTAGCCTATACATTCTCGACTCACCAGTAAGTTCGTTCTGGAACGCCAACTCGACGTTGCTCGCGTCCAAAGCTGAAGTCTCAATGAAGCTGAGACCATTCTGCTCGGCGAACGCCCTACTGTCGTCCACAGGAACAGCCCTGAGGTGCCTCAAATCGCTCTTGTTTCCCACCAGCATGATAACGATGTTTGTGTCGGCATGATCACGGAGCTCTTTCAACCAGCGGGTGACATTCTCGTAAGTCTGGTGCTTGGAGATGTCGTAGACAAGGAGGGCACCGACAGCGCCACGGTAGTATGCGCTGGTGATAGCGCGGTAGCGCTCCTGGCCGGCGGTATCCCAGATCTGGGCCTTGATGGTCTTGTTGTCGACCTGGATGCTGCGGGTGGCGAACTCGACGCCGATGGTGGACTTGCTGTCGAGGTTGAATTCGTTTCTGGTGAAACGCGAGAGAAGGTTGGATTTACCAACACCGGAGTCTCCAATGAGGACCACCTTGAAGAGGAACTGAGGACTGCTGTTAGCGCACAGTTGGGGGAATGCGGCGATCTAGCTGTGGGAGGGAGCGGTGGTATTCGGGTATGCGTACATCGTACTCGTCGTTGGCCATGATAGCGGTATTGCGATGCGAGGTGTTGTTGGTGGGCGGTGGAGGGGTCAGACGCAGCGGCGGTCAGGGCTGGGTGTTGTCTACGCTCTTGGCGCGGGCTGAGAGGATGTGCTGGTGAATACGGTCGAGTGGTGAGCGATTTGGGGATATGTTTGCGCCAAAGGGGTTGTTTCGAGTGGTGTATGGTGGTGTTTGTCTGCTGCCTCACGAGACTCCCTTCCTCCCTTCTTGGGACCACCTCTCAACCCATGAACCCCGGATTGCGTCCCGACCCTGTCGCCAAGCGGCGTGTGCACGTGATGTCGCAAAGTCCCGACCTCATGCCATCGAAAGCGTGTAGGTAAACACTCCTGCGAGCCTCTGAACAATGGCCTGACACATCAACTCAACAGGGCAGCATCCGCTGTACCTTCCACTAAAATCCTGTGATATTGGAACATCTGCTCAGATCTTTCACAAGCCCGCCGCTCTCTAGTCACAGCATTCACGAGTAGCATCTCACACGCCACATCTGGCAACATGGCAGACTCCGAAAACTCAGACGATGAGATCGTCACCGGCAAGGGCAAAGGTCGTGCTGGTGCGTCAAACCCGAAGCGAGCACATGCACGATGGGAGAATCTGGCGACCAATACGCATGGTCTGGTGGAAGGCGCAGATGGGATGGCAGGCGTCTTGGGAGGGATTGAGGAGGCCGACAAACGTAGGAGGTAGGTTTCGTGAGATACTTGAAAGACTCGAGCTGTGTGCTGACAGAATGCAATAGACTGCTCAAGGATACCACACCGCTGCAGAGAGGCATCATTCGACACACACTTCTTGTACTCGACCTTTCAATAGCCATGAACGAGAAGGATCTACGACCGACTCGATATCTCCTCACGATCACAAACGCTGTCAACTTCATCCGGGAGTTCTTCGAACAAAACCCCATCTCCCAGCTAGGCGTACTGGGTATGCGAGACGGCATCGCCACCCGAGTCAGCGACATGAGTGGCAATCCCAACGACCACATCACAGCCGTCCGAAACCTGCGCAGCATCGATCCTAAGGGCAATCCCTCCCTTCAGAACGCACTCGAAATGGCCCGAGCAGCACTCTACCACACACCCTCCCACGGCACCCGCGAAGTGGTCATCATCCTCGGCGCCCTCCTTACAAGCGACCCAGGCGACATCCACGACACGATCAAATCATGCATCAAAGACCGAGTACGAGTCAGCATCATCGGCCTCGCCGCACAAATGCACATCTGCGCTGAAATCTGCCGCAAGACCAATGCCGGCGACGACTCCTGCTACAACGTCGCAGTCGACGAGGTGCACTACCGCGAGCTGCTCATGGCAATCACGACGCCGCCCGTAATGCGCGCAACCGACACGGAAATGCAAAAGCGCAACCAAGCGGCCCTGCTGATGATGGGATTCCCCTCTCGTATCACTGAGGAGAAAGCCACCATCTGCGCATGCCACGGTGAACTGACCCGTGGCGGCTACCTGTGCTCACGCTGCAAAGCCAAAGTCTGCAACTTGCCCGCCACTTGCCCGACGTGCGATTTGACACTGATCCTGTCCACTCACTTGGCCCGCTCATACCACCATCTCTTTCCGCTCCGCAACTGGATCGAAGTCCCCTGGAAACGGGCTCGCGAGCTTGGCTCGACACAGTGCTTCGGCTGCTTGTCGCCCTTCCCGCCGGTCCACGACACAAGTGCAAACGGCGGTGCAGGCGGCCCCAAACGAGCCGAGGGCGCCAGCGAGTCGAGTCGATACGAATGCGAGACGTGCCAGAAGCACTTCTGCATCGACTGTGATGTCTTCTGCCACGAAGTTGTGCATAATTGCCCTGGGTGTCAGAGTAATGCGCACCTGCCGGGGCTGGAACAGCAGCACGCTAATGGGAATGGGGTCGAAAATGGAGAGCCGATGGAAGTAGCCGCGTAAAGCGCCCTCTGTGGCTTGTGTTGGCGATTTCAAGATGCGGCAATATTAGTGTGAGCCCGCACGTTGGATCTACATTGTCAATCACCGTGTTATTAACGTGGTGTGTGTGCCCAGGGGGACTGGCGTGTAGGAGCGATAAACGATCTCTTGGCAAGCGTAGGGCGTAGAGCGACAAATCAGTGTCTCCAACCACCCCCGAGCATTTCACATTGAGCATAGTCATGTTGGGAAGATTTTGGTGGCAGAAGCCTTTGTATACGTTATCTTACAACAAGCAAAAGAAAAGGACAGAGCACCCACGTTATCCAAGAACAAACAAAAGAAAAAGTCAATCACACAACCCAGAGTAATCGAAAGCAACCCAGTCCCATCATGCAATAAGAAGCACTCTCCCCCAATGAGGAGAAGCTCCCACCCTCAGACGGACAATTCGCGTCGAGGGCTGGCGTGTCATCGTTGTCCAATGTGCGTCGATGGGCTAGGTCGCAAGTAGAAAGGTAGAAAAAAAAGGGGGAAACGCCCAAGTTCCCGGAAAGAAGTATCGTGAGCTCGTATTTTTTTTTTGTAGTCGTTTCGTGTCCAAGAAGGGTGGAAAATGGGTTGGAAATCAGCTTTCTCAAAAGGCCTGGCGGGTGGCTGCCGTGTCTGCGTCTTCTTTTGCCTAGATCAAAAGTCTTTGACCGTAGAACCTCGCCCGCAAGGAGCTAAGCGCTTTGTTGTGGTCGGAAAGACAAGTTGTCGTAGGCGGGCCGAAGAATCAGGACCGGTGTTGCCAAGCCAATGCTTTCGTATGAGAAATGCCAGCTCTTGATAATTCATGCTGTGAAGTCGTAGGCGCGCGCAAAGGGCAGGAAAATTTGTTGGGTGTGTTTTGACGCAACGTGAACGCCGAGAAAATGTGGAAGAGAAGTAAAATGTTGTTCGCGATTTTGTGTGGGACTGCTTCCCTGCCGATTCGTACCGTAGAGTAGTTGCGCCGGTGCCGGATGCGTGCTCGTGTGGTGGTGGTACAAGCCTCACCATCTGGCTCGGATAAGCGCAAAAGGATAGAGGATGTGGTACGCCGGGTGCAAATGCAGGTGTTGCGCGCTCTAGTAGTGGCAATGGGGGTCGTTGTTGGCCGTTAAGTTGGGTCGTAGCTCGTGATCTCGGAGGAGAACGTGGTACTGTTACAATTGAGCTTTCTGGCGCAGGGGATGCGCTCAGTAGTAGCGGTAAGGGTTGTCGTGAACTTCAATCTGGCCAGTCTTGAGTTGCTCGGGAGTGAGTTTACCACGGTAGCCAGGCTTTTGCATCTGCTCGTACGTCGGACCATTCTGGGTGTGAGGACGGCTGCCGTTACCGTTGGTGGTCGGCGCACCCTGTCCATTCCCGTTCATGTCGACACGGCTCAAGGCCTGAGCGCTCTGGGCGTCGAGTCTGTCACCAAGATTGCCGCTCATGCGCTGGGGCTTCGGAGAAGCGATGTCAGCGTTGTTGGCGTTCGCAGCTTGGGAGCCTGGACCATAGAACTGTGGTGCGGCTCCAGCAAAGCCTTGGCGGTTGCCGCGAGCGTTGGGGTAGTTGGCAAAAGGAGCAGCGAAGCCCTGGGCTGGGGATTTGATGCCGTTCTCCTCTGGAGTGACAATCCCTGACGTGAAGCCGGATACGCGACCATCGAACTCTTGAATCTTGGTCTGGATGCGGCGGCCGTACGGGGTGTGGCGGATTCCAGGCAAGATGGGGCGAAGGTTGTTGGCCAACGCGTGCTTCTGGTCCTCATCGGCGTAATCGAAGGCGGTTTGGACAACGTAGTTGGCAAATGAATCGCGCAACAGCTTCTCAAGCTCGGTCGAAGGGATGATCTCCTGAATCAACATACGACGAGACTCGTCGCTAGCGACGCGAATGCATTTCTCAATCACGTTCGAGCTGAACTTCTGCTTGGACAGGTAGACCACGTTGTTCTGGAACTTGTGGCAGAGAGGCTCAATGAAAGCAGGCTGCTCGAGGTCGAGGATGTATTGGACGACGTAGTTGCCGAACGGATCCTGAACAAGGTTAAAGGCGTGGTTGCTAATCTGACGAACGAGCTCGCCCTTCTGCAGGCCAGAAGCATGGTCGACGCAGCGCTGGAGGACACAGCAGCCGTGCCTGTGAGTACCGACGGGAACGCAGTGCTGGCCCACGGCGTCGAAGATGAACTGAGCGTCTTGCGAGCTGAGGTGGTTGAGGCACTTTTGAATGACGTGGTTGCCGTTGAGGTCCTGGATCAATTGGACGACGTCGTAGCGCATGGCGTCGATGATCATCTGAGTCTGTTGCGGAGTGGAAACGAACTCGATCATCTTCTGGAGAGCGCGTGTACCGTGCTGGTTGAGCGCGATCTGAGTCATGTGCTCCATGCAGTTGCCGATGAGAACAGTACGCTGCTCATCGTTGCAATTCTCGAGCAACTTCTGGCAGAGATAGTTGCCGAAGGGATCGGTCATCAGCTTGGTGATGCTCGGGTGAACCTCCTCGAAGATCATCTTTACGTGGGCCTCATCGCGCTCGTCAAGCTTGCGCTGCAGGAAGCGGCATCCGTGCTGGTCCGTGCAAAGCGACAAAATCTCGGATCTCAGATCCTCAAAGTTGACGCTGTTGAATCTGGCGAGATTGTCATCGCCACCTTGCCTGCGCTGCTGGACTCCATTGCCAGCGTAAGGAGCGTTCGGAGTGCGAGCGGCACCACCGACAGCAGGGGCTGGAACGAAGGGCTGCTGTGGCTGGTAAGGTCCGTAGGGAGACTGCTGAAAGGGCGGGAACTGGGGGTGCCCGGGGTAGCCGCCGTTCATGTTCATGTTCATGTTTCCGAAGCCGTTCGCAAGACCGTGCATCGGGTTTGGAATCCCGTAAGGACCAGCACCGTAGTAGCCAGGCGGGAAGGGAGGCATGATGGGAGCGAAAGAATGCTGATACTGATCGTGCATGAAACTTGGGTTGAAGGGCTGAGCGCTCGCGTGGAACCCAGTCTGAGATTCGTTGTGGTTAGTCAAGTGCTCTGTTGCTGCCTGTACAGGGCTAGTCACGTCGTGGTGCTGACGATCGGTTTGGTCGTGGGACTTGGAAGTGCCGTTGATCTGGCCGTTGGAGGTCGAAACGTCGTTCTCGTGGATGGTCGAAGTAGACGTGTTTGGATGAGCGGGTTTGATGGCACTCTTGAGAGGCGAAGTGACGCTGGCAGAAGAGATGCTCTTCAGGGTAGGAATGTCGTTGGTAGAATAGGAGCTGACGTTGCTGCCGTTTGCGAAACCGCTGGGCGGTGAGGCTCGCAGCGATGGACGCTTGGTTTCGGTCGCAAGGTTGAACTCAACTGAGCGACGATTGTTTGCGTTCGGCTTTTCTTGGTTGGCCAAGACGCTACCGATGCCAGCAATGTTGATGTCGTTATTCCTTAGCGCTGATGGGGGCAGGGAGATGCGGTGACGGGTAGCCGTTGCTCGGTCGGTTACCTGCTGCTCACCGTTTGACTGGCCTGAGGCAAGATCAAGTGCAGCGGCTGGGTTTGCGAACAAGGTACCGTTCTCTTCGCGACGGATGAGTTTGGGAAAGCCGTCTGCGGTGTGTTGAACCTGGAGGTATGATCTACCGTCGGCGGGAGATACCTGGGTGCTCTTTGAGATAGGCCTCTGGGGTCTGTCTTCGTCGTCGAAGAGGAAGCTTGTGGTGTTGACGGGGCCAAGCACGCTCGAGAGATCTGGAAGGTTTGATCTTTTGCGGTCGTGGCTCAATACTGGCATGGAGTTGCGGTTGGGACTGTTGATTTATGGTCAGCTTAATCGCTCTTCGTGTGTCTTGTGAACCGGTGTGGCATGTGGCAGTTGGGGGAAGAAGTGAGCAGGATGAAGGGGGCGGTCATGCGTTATATCAATGCCATTGACACATGCCAGATCAACTGTTGGATTGTTGCGATTGTCACATGCAAAGTCACAAGCCTGCTGTGAACACGAGAATAGCACACGTGAAAGCCAACAATGAGCCCCACGATGAGGCGTATGGGGTCAACGCCGGCGGGACAAGAGTGAAGTGAAGAGTAGAAGGCTGAACTTACTTCGCAGCAGCACGATGGACACTCGCGTCGAAGTTGTAGAGGTAGTCATCTGTCTCCTCTTCGTCGTCGGACTGCCTACGGGAGCCAGGGACGGAATACGATGGCAAGTTGGCTGACGACGTAACGGGACGGTTGTAGTTGAAATGCGGCGAAGTCAACTGCGTGGAAGCACGTGCAGGTCTGTTGACAAGACCAGGGGGCGACGCCAAGCTCGCAGAGCTGTAGCGGTTCGGCTTGGAAAAGATAGAAGGAAATGCGTCGGCATATTCTGGCGGCGTTGTGGGCTCACTCTGGGCGATCATTTGCGACACAGCATCCTCGTGGCGCCTGTGATCATCGACTTCACGGCGTGTGTCCGGATCGACCTCTGCGATGAAAGCCTGGATCCTTCTCTGCTCGGCCAGGAGTTGCTCGTAGTGGCGGTATTTTTGCTCGGACTGGCTAAGGCGTTAGTACTTGGATTCCGTTTTGTCTGGGAATGGGCCGCAAGGATCTGAGGCGTAGAAAGTGTAGCTCCCACTTATCTGGCTTTGGGGAAGACTTACTGGAGACACTCTCGCGAAAGCACCACTCTGTAAGCCAATGGTCAGTTTCCGGCTATTGGCAACAGGCAGCTTTTTCTGTGGCATTCCGTTTTCTGGGTTTCTTCTCTGGGAAATCCTCGCATTTTTGACCATGTCAACTCTTTTGCGATCGGTGGACCCTGCGCGAATCGATTTCTTCCGCAAAATAGCCTTGTCTCTCAGAAAACCATGTGGCCATGCTTTCAAGAAGATGATTGTCTTTCCCAGTAACGGAATGCCTTTGGTGCGTAGCCCATTTTGTCTGCCCATGCGCTCTTCAAAATCGAATCACTCACCTGCATCGTATCTCCTGCGGCCATGCGACGCTGCTGTCCGATCGGAGAGAGGGTGGGAAGCCCGTTGGTTGTGAATCGTCGCGTGAGCCCGGCTCTGGTCTCGTTGGAAGAGGCAACAGAGGCGGTGCTTAGCAAAGCGCTCATGCCGCCCACGCTGCGTCGGTTGGTGGTTCTAGGCGGCGACAGCGGGTTGTTCGAGTAGCCCGGGAAAGGCACGCTGTCCTGGGGGGATTGCGGGCTGCGGAAGGAAAAGGCCATGGTGGATGCGCTACAAGCTGTCTTCTTTTCACATAGTCAGTCTCTGTGCACCTCGTCGGGCATGTTGCCGGTGATGCGCGTGTAAGCGCTGTGGCGGACGACATAGGAGAGGACATACGCTTGCGGAGACGTGGATTGTCCTCCTTCAGTAAGGGCGGCGTCGATCCAATGGCGGCGAGGCTCTCAGCACGACGGGCGGAAGTATGTTCAATAATGACAGTGGCGTCCTCTGCGGCCTTGGGCGACAGGAGCGAAAAGAGGTGCGAGGGCGTGGACAAGTCGAGAACCGGCGGGGGCTCTGCAAGAGGTACGACGTCGAGCACGAGGCTTGGCTTGAACTGGACAGGACAGGACAGCAAGTCGTTACTCTGACTTGCCGCGGCGGTCTGCCTGGCGAATGACAACGTTACCACGCAGCGCTGCAGGCTACGTCCGATTGCGATATCTAGCGCCGCGACTTACTAGCCACTGCCACGCTGCTGGCTCGACACGGCCAAACTACCAAACCGCCGTCGATAGGTACCCCCAGTGGATAGCCAACCTGGGCTTTGCCTTTCCCTGCATCTGGCCGCAGTCCCGTTTCACTTACTTCAAGGGTCGCAAAGTTCGGCCCTTGCGGCAACTCGTCAGCCGCGTGCCTGTCCTGGGACTGTGCAAGTCCGTCCTCCGCCAGGTCCGACTCGTTCTTGCAATACTACCTTAACTGACCGAATACCTGCGAGCTTGCCAACAGCACTCGCTTCGCCTTCGACTCTTTCGATATCGAGATACCGAACTGCCAGGGCCAGTGCCTGACCTCACATCCCTGCGGCTGCACGAGTCTAGCGCCCCATGACGTGCCCAAGGGTCTCTGCTGGTTCCATCGGAGTCGTCTGGATCCATCGTACAATCGGGATGGCTGGCGCTTGCTCGAAGCAGCCCAACATTTGACTCATTCTTCACAACCTGCGTTGTTCCATGGTCGTGGGGGCGCGCCTTAGCTGCAACCGACGTACCGACGTGGACCATGGATGAAATGGCGGTCGACTGTTGTCAGTTACTTTCCAGTACGCAGGTACAAGATCGGAAACGCGGCCGACTTTCGATAAACCTTCGCAAGCATCCGAGAAGGTCGAGCACGTACAATACAACACACATGTATGTATAGCACATTGGCGACTAATGGTTTAAGCTTGACCGGGTTGCAGGCACCCTCGTGCACCCATAGATAGAATGCAATTCCTGGGGATGAGAGGGATACGCGCATGTATCTGCCCTCAAGCCAAGATTACGGTGAGGGCACCAGAAGCTTCACCGCTCCTTCTGGCTTTCTCATACTACGCTAGTCAGTGCTAATGGCGACAATGGCAGTGGGGTTGGCTAATCGTAGGCTTTACTATTGCTCCACGCGGTAAAAGCTCGCAGCTCGGGCATCCAGTAATAATAATAACGAGGTCGGCAATATACTATCATCGTTGGCTCTTTTAGTTTCGACCTTTGTGGCTGCCATTCGTCTCTTTCTTCGAGTCAGATCCTCGGGCCAATCGTTCATGCACGAACGTGGCACTTGCAGAGTGCCATGATGGCGGCTTGGAACATGGAAAGCGTTTGATAAACTGTTACCGAGAGGCGTTGCTACTCAGACCAACTGATGGCCTTGTTCACCTTGTCTATATCAAAAGCTACCGCAGATCATTATAAGGCTATGGATGATGGGCAAATCGCATGGATCCCCACATTCGACTGTATATGTACAGTACATAGGTACTTTCAATCTACATGCATTCTCCCGTACTCGCTATCCAATTTGTTTAATACGCCCTGATGATCTCAATCGAAGCCGAGGTGAGAGAATAAAACAGTGTTTCGGAATTCTTGAAACTGCGTGGTGTATTTTACATCTTTTGGCTCTGCCGTCTGATTGCATTGAGATGAATGCCAAAAAGTATTTCTTAGTGACGGGCCTTCACAGAGAGTGATAGCTAGCTATGAGAATCAAACATGTGAGTTTGGTCAATCACCATCAAGCCTACAGCTACGATCATCTGATACCAGTCGTCTGATATTATCAATTACCATCAACTGCTTGTCCAACCTTTCAACTCGTCCATTTCACGTGCTTACATAGAGTCATTCATGCCTGAGGCATCTCAGCAGCCGGGAAGGGCGGAATCGGGGTCCGCGTCGTAAATTGCCGATCAAGCTTTCTTCGCGACTCCGAGTAAAGCAGCTGCAGCGCAATACCAATTTACAGCTTTCATGAAATTGTCCTGACGCATCATCGCGCCAGCAGTCCTTACGCCTTGCGACCAGAAGATCGCATCTGATTCGCCATGCCGCCTCGGGCGAAGAAGACTGGGCCTACAGAGGTTCCAGAAAACTCGGCCTCAAAGGTACCGCGCCACACGACAAAACTCTTTTACAGCTGGTCACTGACTCTCTAGCAGGATACCTCGACAGCGGCCACCGCGAAGCAAACAGCGCAGGCAAAGCCAAATGCGACCACACAAGCCGAGTCTGGACAAGCAGCATCGGCGAACAAGCCGAATGTTTCTCAGCAGACCAAGATCCCGACCAAAAAGCGAGTTGGCGACGAGATGGACTCTGTTCTCAAACCATTCTATTACAGCAAATCTCTGACCGACCCGATCAACACTGCTCGTGACAAGTGGAATCTCCTCCCTGCTTTCCTCCGAGTGAAGGGTCTTGTCAAACAGCACATCGACTCTTTTGATTACTTCACCAACGTTGAGCTGAAGAAGATCGTTCAAGCCAATTCTCTGGTAGTCAGCGATGCGAACCCAAGCAAATATATCGAGTTCACCGACATCCGAGTTGGTCTGCCAAACCGTATGGAGGACGATATCCATGGCCACCGCGAAAGCAACGTCACACCCAACGAGTGCCGACTACGAGACATGACCTACGCCGCACCGATCTACGTCGACTACATCTACCCGAAATCTACCGGCAAAACTATGCGACGAGATGTCATGATCGGTCGAATGCCCATGATGTTGCGCAGTGGCAAATGTGTGCTGAACGGAAGGTCCGAGTCCGACATGGGCTTGTTGAACGAATGCGCGGTCGACCCAGGCGGATATTTCGTTGTTCGCGGCACCGAAAAGGTCATTCTTGTGCAGGAACAGCTCAGCAAGAACCGTGTCATCGTCGAAGAATTCAAGGGTGTTATTCAGGCATCTGTCACCAGTCACACAGCAAACGTCAAGACGAAAACATACGTCGTCTGCAGCAAGAAGAACCCACAAAAGATTGATTTGCTCATGTTGAAGCACAACTCCTTCAACGAGGATATCCCAGTCGCTATCGCCTTGAGAGCTATGGGAGTGCAGTCAGATCACGAGATCCTTCTTCTCTGCGCTGGCCAAGATTCACAGTACCAGGACGAATTTGCGCCCAACCTGGAGTATGCCGCGCTTTGCGGAGTTCACACGCAAGAGCAGGCTCTTGACTTTATTTACTCGAAGATGAAGGGCGACAAGTTCCCTCGATTTGGTCGCCCTGAGAAGACACCCAAGCAGCAGGCCTTGGATAAGCTTGCCCAGACGATCATTCCTCACGTTGAGGTGAAGAACTTGAACTTCAGGGCCAAATCCCTCTACATCGCATTCATGGCGCGCCGTGTTTTGCAAGTCATGCACGACCCCAAACTTATCGACGACAGAGACTACCTTGGAAACAAGCGTCTTGAGTTGGCAGGTCAAATGCTATCACTACTCTTCGAAGATTTGTTCAAGGAATTCGCACGACACCTCAAACTCAGCATGGACAAGACGTTGAAAAAACCCAACCCCACGAGAGAATTCGACCCCAACGATCACATTCGCGCGTTCGAGTTCCGAATCACAGGCGGCCTAGAGCGAGCCATCTCGACTGGTAACTGGAATCTTAAGCGTTTCCGCATGGAGCGTGCAGGTGTCACCCACGTTCTCAGTCGTCTGAGTTACGTTGCAGCTTTGGGCATGATGACCCGTATCTCGTCGCAGTTCGAAAAGACCCGCAAAGTCTCCGGTCCTCGTGCATTGCAGCCCTCACAATTTGGCATGTTGTGTACATCTGACACTCCAGAAGGTGAAGCCTGCGGTCTGGTCAAGAACTTGGCATTAATGACACACATCACAACATCCGACGAGGAGGAGCCTATTCGCAAGATGGTATTCACATTAGGCGCCGAAGATGTGACAAGCACATGCGGTCAAGAAATCTACGGCGAAGGAGCCTACATTATCTTCATCAACGGTACACCCCTGGCGCTCACACGGTCACCCAAGCAATTCTTGCTGGCGTTCCGTAGGTTCAGGCGTATGGGAAGAATTTCGGAATTCATCAGCGTTCACATCAACCACCACCACAACGGCGTGCACATTGCGACTGACGAAGGACGTGTTTGCCGACCTCTGATCATCGTCGAGAAGGGCAAGTCAAAGATCACAGCGCGTTTCTTGGAGTCTCTTCGCAAAGGCACCATGGACTTTGATGACGCCCTCTCGCGTGGTATCGTCGAATACCTGGATGTCAACGAAGAGAACGACTGCAACATCGCCGTCTACGAAGACCAGATCAACATGCACACGACTCACTTGGAGATCGAACCGTTCACAGTCTTGGGAGCCGTTGCTGGTCTGATTCCCTACCCCCACCACAACCAATCGCCTCGTAACACTTACCAATGCGCTATGGGTAAGCAAGCCATCGGAGCCATTGCATACAACCAACACACTCGCATCGACACCATCCTCTATCTCATGCTCTATCCACAAAAGCCCCTGTGTAGTACAAGGACTATCGAGCTCATCAAATACGACAAATTACCCGCTGGACAGAACGCCACCGTCGCAGTCATGTCGTACTCCGGTTACGATATCGAGGATGCCCTTGTCATGAACAAGGCCTCATGTGACCGCGGTTTCGGGCGCCGACAAGTCTACAAGAAGGTCAGCATGCCGCTTAAGTCCTACAACAATGGTGCTTCAGACAGACTGGCGGATAAAGACCCAAACAACCCCAAGCACCGCAAGATCGGCAAAGACGGTCTCGTCGAGGTTGGCGAGAAACTCGACGCAGGAGACAGCTACATGCTGAAAGAAAGCCCGCAAAACCAGTTCCAATCAATCCCCGCATCCCAGCAAAAATGGTCGCAGGCACACATGTCCTACAAACTCCCCGACCCAGCCTACGCCGACAAAGTCATGATCTCCACCAACGAAGGCAACCAAACTCTTGTGAAGATTCTCACCCGCCAAACTCGCCGCCCCGAAATCGGCGACAAGTTCTCCTCGCGCCACGGCCAAAAGGGTGTCGTCGGAACCCTCGTCGAACAAGCAGACATGCCCTTCACCGACCTCGGGATCTGCCCAGACATCATCATGAACCCTCACGGTTTCCCCTCGCGCATGACAGTCGGCAAGATGATCGAGCTGCTGTCCGGCAAAGCAGGCGTCCTGTCCGGCGTGCAGCAGTACGGAACCTGCTTCGGCGGCAGCAAGGTCGAAGACATGGGCGAGCTGCTCCTCAAGCACGGCTTCTCGTACACGGGCAAGGACTACGTGACCTCGGGCATCACCGGCGAGCCTCTGCAGGCTTACGTCTTCTTCGGCCCCATCTACTACCAGTCGCTGAAGCACATGGTGCAAGACAAGATGCACTCGCGCGCGACCGGTCCGCGCGCCATCCTCACCCGCCAGCCGACCGAGGGTCGTTCGAGGCAGGGTGGCCTGCGTCTCGGAGAGATGGAGCGTGATTGTTTGATTGCGTACGGAGCTTCGCAGCTGCTGCTCGAGCGTCTCATGTTGTCTTCGGACGCGCACGAGGTCGACGTCTGCGAGAAGTGCGGTCTCATGGGCTATCAGGGCTGGTGCCAGAGTTGTCAGGCCAGTGGTGGTATGGTCAAGATGACTGTGCCGTATGCTGCCAAGCTGCTGGTGCAAGAGCTCATGAGCATGAACGTCAGTGCCAGGTTGAGGTTGGAGGACCAGTTCCCGAGAGAGGTGCCGTCTCAGGCTTGATTAACTGGAGGGGCGCCGGTTGAAGGTCGGATGGTGATATCTTTTTGTCTCTTTGTAGCAGAGACTACAGGCATAGCGAATGGCGTTACTTTGGGTGGATGTCTTACGTGGTATGTACAAATGTAAATCTGGAATGTTTCGATAACCTCATGGAATGCCCGCAAGCCTTCTGCGCTCATGAGGACTGTGAAATTGAACAAATGCCATGAATTTCATCATCAATGTGGACGAGCGTCTACAGCTTGCTCTTCAGCACCGCAGTCTCCAATCCAGCCTCCCCATCAAAGATATCGCGCTCCAGCGCGCGGATATTGACATGTCTGGGACTCAACTGCTCAATTCTCTCGCACCCCAACAACCTCATGGCAGTCTCAGTCTCGGCTTTGAGAATCTCAAACATCCTCTCCACACCCGCCTGGCCACCGGCTCCCAAAGCGAAAAGCGGCGCCCTACCCAACCCAACACCCTTGGCTCCCAAAGCCAGAGCCTTCACTACATCTGTACCACGCTTAATACCCCCATCAACCCAGACCTCAAGTTTGGTCAGGACTTCGGGGCAGAATTTGCGGATCTCGAGGAGAGTGTGCAGAGCTGGTGGGGCGGTATCCAAAGCGCGGCCGCCGTGGTTCGAGAGGATGATTCCTTTGACGTATTGGGAGTAGTGCGAGGCGAGGTACGCGTCTTCGTGTGTTTGCAGTCCCTTCAAGATGATAGGAAGGGACGTGTGTTTTGCTAGCCAGGGGAGAGTGCTGCGCCATGTCAAATCCGGAGCTGTTCCGGCGAAAAGCGCTTTTCCAACGCCGCCCTGGGCGGACTCTGAGCGGGCGGAGGCAGAGTCGGGCGCGGGTGAGGTCTCGCTCGCTGAGCCGGATTGGACAGAGCTTCGTACGGGGAGATTGGCCGAGACATTTTTTGAGCGCTCGTCGTGCTCGCGTTTTCCTGGGACTGGGGCGTCGAGGGTGAGGCAGATGAATTTGATTTGGGGGATGGCGTTGACGCGGGCGAGCATGGCTTCGCTCTTGGCGCGGTCTTGTTGGACGTATAGTTGCCAGCCAAAGACTTGGCCTGGAGGCGCGTTGGCCACAATTTGCTCTGGAGTCTGTGAGGCGTTTGCAGAGATCAATTGCATGGCGCCGAATTTGGCGGCAGCTGCTGCCATGCCTGCTTCACCGGCAGGGTTTCCTAGACGAGCCATGGCGGCTGGTGCGATGTAGATGGGGAGGTTGACCTTGTTGCCGAGAAGCGTGGTGGAAGTGTCGCAGCGGGTGCAGTCCACGAAGATCCGAGGCCGGAGAAGGATCTTGTTGTAGACATTGCCGTTGTATGACTTGCTGTAAAGATCATCGCCCGCACTGTAGTAGTATGCCCAAGCCTTTTTATTGATAGTCTTCGTCGCAAGGTGTTCCAGATCATCAATGTTGAGGCACTCTTCGACGGTGTCGGGATCCCATTCCCGCTGAACGACCTGTTGATGGGCTTGCGGACTTGCACTACCTCCCTCCAATGCTGGTGACTTCTCTTCTTTAGGCAGTGTGCTCTCGTCTATTTTTCCGAGCTTCGCTTCGGCTGGCAGACTTCCTTCGAGGGTTCCGGGAGGGTGGATTGGGTCGTATTCCTCAGTCGCGTCTGTGCCAGCCAATTGAAGGATGATCTTGCTGCCGCCAGGGTGTTCGGGCAGGAACTTGGTCACGTCCCAAACATTGCCGTAGAGTATGACCCAGCATGAGTCGGTTGTATTGTGCTGTTTGACCTCGTCGTACGTGAATGTCTTCGCCATGTTGAGCAGGGTAGTGGAGAGTATCGTGGTGGAGTGGAGGGACGATGAATGGCAATAGATGGCGGGAGGATATGAGAGTAAAGATGTGAAAGAGATGGTGGAGAACGCTCCAGACTGACTTACGGAAATGTCACAATGTAAGTGAAAAGTGGCTGAAAGACTGGCAAAAGGTTGTCGCGGTTCTTACACCAGTCGGAAACAGTTTCCCGCGGTTGAGACTGTCGGCACAATGCAACACCGATCGGGTCGGCATCTGCGGTCAAACGCCGCGAGCATTGCGGGTCATCTGTGAAGGGAGCCCCATCATTCGTCCGTTTCATCGACTGCCAACAATTCACATAGCGAGTAGGAAATGTCGTTACAAGGCGAAACTGCTTTTGATACTTGACGCTATCTCAACGACAGTCTACAAGCTCGTATGGCTTGTTAAAAGTATATTACAGTACCCATCGATCTGAACACAGCGTTCTGACTGGACGCGTAAGCTCTTTTTACAGCTCACTGGTAGGAACAAGTGGCAGTTTTGCTTAAATCCTTCCAAGGAAGGGGCTTTCTTGTGCCTGCGTCTCAGACGACCTCAACTCTCCATT
>Ga0265797_10006188_pt1 | contig 17048 bp, 16 predicted proteins | sample P2T30metagenome_FD_192433 | JGI IMG/M metagenome (GOLD analysis project Ga0265797, IMG submission 192433) | Plant litter microbial communities from East Loma Ridge, Irvine, California - P2 T30 | ecosystem: Environmental > Terrestrial > Plant litter > Unclassified | place: USA: California...
TCTCTGCATGTGCGTGCGCTAACAATAAGGCCAGGCATCATGTGGGCATACATCTTCTTCAACTTTGCTGTCGTCTTCATATGCACATGGCTTTACTTGGGTGGTTTGCGCAAGATCAAATCATTCTTCAGTCCGGCGGCTCGCAAACAGAAGAAGGAGACAAGGAGCAAGCAGAGCGGCGATGCAGCGTAGGGGTTTGCGTTGGGTATCATTTCGCGGTGAGGCTCGATGTTCTGAGCATTTGGGACCGGGAAAACTCGGGCTTGCCCGCGGCCGGGATGCCCAAGGGGAAGGTTCAGGCTTGGAGCGGGCCATGCCAGTGTCAGAACCAAGGGGCTCGTATCCGTCGTGTGCATGTTTCCCCGCGAAATACCGTATCTCGGTATAGACGTGCTTGGATTGTACGTGTACATGTCGTAGAATTGGTGTTTGAGGTCGCTGGCGCATGATGGGGCGGGCTATGGCCAGGCAGGGCATCATCACGCGGTGCATATTCTATTATTGATTATCATTGTGATTATTTTTTTCGGTACAGCTGTCACCGCTGTTTGCACATGGCTTGCACATGCAAAGACGGGAGCTATTGCTCCTGACATTCCAACCGTTGTGATGCTTACTGCGACGACAAGTAGAGCGACAGTACCGTGTCCCGTCAACTGCGCGATTAACGGGGGCCATGTGCGGAAACGCAGTCGGCATTTGACACATGCAAACGCAGCGGCAGTTCCATGAGGAAAAAATGGACGACGAAATGCCTCGTCTTTTTCCGATGATTGTTTTCCGATGAGCAGCGCCATCCGTCCGAGGGCGGTGATTTGTTGCATGGTGAGATGGATGCTAGGCCGAAAGAAAGGTGCATGGTGGGTGCAGGGGGGTTGTGGGCATCTCAAACGGCCCACGAGCTGGAATCGGAACAAGTGTTTGCACCGCCTCAACTGCGGCGGCCAGCATTTGCCGTGCGGGCGCATCGCGACCATGTTGGCTCGAGCGGGTGCTCGTGTGCTCGTGTGCTCGCTGCCAGCGTGACGGCCAGCGCAGCGTCTGGGCCTGTTGATGTTTGCCTTGGACTGCCGTGCCGAAGCGCGCAGGCTCTGGTCACGGGGGCTCGAGCTCGAGCCCGGCGACGACAAACGGCCAGGAGACCACAAGGCCAGAAGAAGGCCAGGGAAATGGAAACAATGGGAAAATGCAGGCCAATGAAGACAATGACGAAAGGCGGTTGAGCGTTGCCGTTCCCGGCCATGGTGGTTGTGGGGTAAGAGTTGATCAGCCCCGCGCGTCAGGCCAATGCTAGGCCTCGAATAGCGGTTTACGCTGGCTTGGACTCCTTGGAGCCGTCACAAGGGCTCCGGGTACAGCGACCAAGTCGTGCTCGATGACACCACGGTGACCTCAATCCTCGCCCTGGGCCAACGCTGGCGAGCATTGCAATCTCCATGTGGATCGGCTCATGGCGCCTCAGCCATAAAGCTGAAGCTCGTCACACTTGCCGGGCCCTCCTCCCGAACGCACCCAGCTCTCGTGCCCAGCTCCGCGTTATTTTCGTCCCTCGTGTGCCGACCGGGACTCCCATTACCCAAACCTTCACCTTGGTCCAATCAGCTCCCCACACGCTAGCTCGCTCCCGGCCCAGCATTCGCAGACTGACTGCAAACCAAATCCTCAGAATGGTTTCTCGTGGTATTAAAGGAGCCGCGAACCCCGTCGTTGGAAGCACAAGCTCAACTTCTCTGGCCCAAGACTTTGTCCGTCAACAGGTGTCCAAGCAACAGCGTTCCAACTTCCACTCCACCTCCATCTCTCCACTCCTCCACAACAAAATGGTCACCCAAACTGTCAACAAGACAAATCTCCACCCGTCCGGCGTTGCGTGAGTGGCCCTCGCCCCTTCTCTGGCCCAATTGCCTTTCACCAAAAGAAAAACTTGACTGACCAACCTCTCTCCCCCAGCCCGAACGTGGAACACACGGAGATTGAAGAGTCCCTTCACGACAAGGCACACATCGACTATGATCGTGTAGCTATCGTACGTTGCACCCGGCAGCCCTTGTAGCCAACACCAACAGAGCTAACGCTTTCCCCAGATTGCCAACCCTTCAGTTGCCGCTCTTTACGAGGATGCTCTCGTATACGAGACCGGCTCGGCTATCACAGCATCGGGTGCTCTCTCCGCCTACTCAGGAGCCAAGACGGGCCGTTCGCCCTCGGATAAGCGCATCGTCGAGGAGGACTCGTCGAAAAAGGACGTCTGGTGGGGCCCAGTGAACAAGCCGATGAAAACCGACGTAAGTATCTCCGCATCTTTCTTGCACATGTTGCACTCTGCAAAACCGCGGTATTTTTGCTTGTGAAATTTCCATCGCAGACGTCATGCGCGCTAGCCAGATCCCAGCGCGCGTTCGCATCCTTGCACGTGGCGCGTCTGGGGCTCGGCTGCCCCGCATCTGCGGCCTGCATGACGGCTGTCGGTTGGAACTCCATGCGGCAAACAATCACGTGCACACACACACACACATGCACTCCCTTCTCTTACTGACATCTCATCCCAGGTCTGGCGCATCAACCGCGAACGTGCCATCGACTACCTCAACACCAGGAACCGCATCTATGTCGTCGATGGCTTCGCCGGCTGGGACATCCGCTACCGGATACGCGTACGAGTGGTTTGCGCTCGCGCCTACCACGCTCTCTTCATGCGCAACATGTTGATCCGTCCCTCAAGGGAAGAACTCGAACACTTTGAGCCCGACTACACCATCTACAACGCTGGCGCTTTCCCCGCAAACAGGTACACCAGCGGCATGACCTCATCAACATCCGTTGCCCTCAACTTCGCCGACAAGGAGATGGTCATTCTCGGCACCGAGTACGCCGGTAAGTACACTACTACATGACACCATTCACAGATTAGATGAGCTGACCCCCTCCTGCAGGCGAGATGAAGAAGGGTATCTTCACCGTCCTTTACTACGAGATGCCTGTCAAGCACAACGTCCTCACCTTGCACTCCTCAGCAAACGAGGGCCAGAATGGCGACGTCACAGTCTTCTTCGGCCTTTCCGGAACCGGCAAGACCACCTTGTCTGCCGACCCCAAGCGTGCCTTGATCGGTGACGACGAGCACTGCTGGAGCGACACTGGCATCTTCAACATCGAGGGCGGCTGCTACGCCAAGTGCATTGGTCTTTCTGCCGAGAAGGAGCCGGATATCTTTGGCGCCATCCGCTTCGGCTCCATTCTTGAGAACGTCGTCTTCGACCCCGTAACACGTGTCGTTGACTACGACGACGACACTCTTACCGAAAACACCCGCTGTGCCTACCCGATCGAGTACATTGAGAACACCAAGATCCCTTGCATTTCAGACAACCACCCCAAGAACATTGTCCTTCTCACTTGCGACGCACGTGGTGTCCTTCCTCCCATCTCCAAGCTCAGCCCCGAGCAGACCATGTACCACTTTATTTCTGGCTACACATCCAAGATGGCTGGAACTGAGCAAGGTGTCACCGAGCCCCAGGCCACTTTCTCGTCTTGCTTCGCTCAACCCTTCCTTGCTCTCCACCCCATGCGCTACGCCAAGATGCTCGCAGAGAAGATCAAGGAGCACAATGCCAACGCCTGGCTTCTCAACACCGGTTGGGTAGGCGCTGGCGCAACTACTGGTAAGTCATCAATTCTTTACATTTTTCCACGTCATGGGCCATAAGCTAACGGTGAACAACAGGTGGTAAGAGATGCCCATTGAAGTACACGCGCGCCATCCTGGACGCCATCCACTCTGGCGAGCTCGCCAAGGTCGAATACGAGACGTACGAAACCTTTGGCCTCTCCGTCCCCAAGACCTGCCCCAACGTCCCCGACGAGCTCCTCAACCCCGCAAAGTCATGGAACGGCACCGCCGACTTCAAGGGCGAGGTCGAGAAGCTTGGCAAGCTGTTCATGGAGAACTTCAAGAAGTACGAGGACCAAGCTACCAAGGACGTCATTGAGAGTGGCCCACACGTATGCTGCTGCCCCAAGCACTAGAAACCTAGTGCTACTAGGCTGGAAGTTGAGACGAACTTTTTCTTACATTTCTTGCAGACTGAGTAGCGTCTTTTACTTCTCCTTCTTCTCTTTCTTGCTTTCTATTATTCCCTTGCTGCGGTTTGATAGATCGAGAGACGACAGCGTTGTTACACCTTCTTTTCGCATATGATATCATGGCTTTTTGGACTAAGTCTCTAATTCGCCGCGAGCTGCAAACGTTTTTTGCAGTTTGAATACGACGGACGATGGATGTTTAGCGCTTGGTTATTTATCAACATGGAATGCGGCGTTGGCGTTTTTCATGGTTTGCTTTTGCATTTTGCATAATTGGAAAGTGGAGGAGATTGAGAAGATTTGCTTGGATACATGGCAGTTGATGGGGAGATATCTAGGAGAATAGATGGAGGATGAAAAGGAAATTCCATTATTTACATTATCATTTCTCTCCATTCTTTCGTGACTCGCTTGCTACTGACTTTTTTTAAAACCTTTATGACGGTGCCTATTACCATCTCGCTTTTCAGTAAAGTAATCCTAGTTAAACAATCAACGTTTCTACAGTCTTTCATCCAGTCACTCCCTTTTCTTTTCTCTTCTCTTTGGAGTTGATACGTATGCCATACTCGAAATCCCCTAATCTAACACAATAAAATGGAGTTATTTGCTGGGAAGGAAAAGAAAAAAACACCTCTAGTTAATATTTCTGACTTGCTCACTGATTTAGTCAGGGGGACTGTGGACTTGAAGACTTGGATATGCTTGACCGTTAGATTGTTATTTGCTTTCTTGCCGTCGCCCTACTTGCACTATACCGACCGACCGATTGACTGACTGACTGACTGACTGACTAGCTCACTAACCAAGCCCTATGTATGCATCACGGCTACATATCCATATAACCGGCAAGAAATCTTGCCAACGCTAACCGTTGCCGTGGAAAGAGAAAACGGAGCGGTAGATTTTTTTTGTTGCCTAATGCCTAAGTCGCAGGTTCGGAAGACGGGGACTTTGGGGGACCGCCTGTGCCATCTGCATTAGGACTACGCTTATGCGGTCCTGTTGGTGGTATGCGAACGTTTTGTACAAGGCTTGCGAGTGCTAGTCTGTCGGGGCTGGGGTGGAAAGAGGGATGGTAGGTGATTGGACTTTTTTTTATTTTATTCTAAATCAATCAAGCATAAAGAACTTGTTGATGTCATGGACCAAGACTGAAGCTTGGGATGGAGGAGAACTTGATTGTTGAGGCGCGGTGTGGTGGTAATGCGGCCCCCCTGTAGCACACACTTTTCTAGAGCAAAAGGACGTGGTATTTTTTTCTACGCAACCACGAGTACACTTAAGATGAGCTCTCTCTCTCTCTCTGTGTGTGTGTGTGTGTGTGTGTTCCTTTGATGGATTTACGCTGATCTAGTGCAGTTTTACTTGCAACGCACCAATGCCAAGTGGAGGGCCATCTTAAACTTTGCATATCTGCAGTGCTGAAGCAGGGGTGTTGTTTGCCTTGTAGCTTTTTCCAAAAGGGAAAGATACTTTTTCGAACCCGCTCCTCGCGTAGGCATCGATGGTCATGACGTATCCTATGCTTACACGAAAAGCCTCTTTCCAAGTTCTTTCCAAGTTCTTTCCAAATTCTTCCCAAATTCTTCCCAAGTTCTTCCCACATCTTCTAACCATTCCAAACTTGTCAGTCAACGATATCTGTGAAACCAATGCTTTCATTCATGGTGTAGACTAGTCAGGGGCAGATGCAGTATCCCTTGAAGATCGCAAACATGGCAGCGGGGTTTATCTGCACCTCTGCCGTGACCAGCCGATCTTCGCGCTCCGGTAATGAAGAGGAAGAAAAAAAGCAAGCATACAAAAGCAAAGATGGTTCAGATAGTGGAGATGAGAGTTGAAACGCGTAAAGTCAGCCATGGCGTAGTCATTGTTAGCAAGTGAGTAGGTAGGAAAAGTTACGGGACTCAAGCCTGGATACTCATCACACACAGGCTGCATTGCAAACTTCAACTAGGCGTTTCCATTGCCACCAAGTCATCTGCCGTCGGCGTCGTGGATTCCTGTACATGGCCGGTCTTTGCGATCGGACAACGCTAGTACTAAAGCTTACAAGCAAAGCCAGCCGCACACCCTCGGGGCACACGAGAAAAATGAAGTGCTATGGCTTAGTTTCTTCAACTAAAACGTCGGTTCCCTAGACTACAGACTTGGCTCTTGCCCCGGCGTTCGTGGCAGGACAGATGTCATTGGTCGTTCAGCAAGATTGCTTGCAGCAAGCCTACGCAACAAACCCACCGTCTAGAACCCGTAGACGCCTCCACCTGCTTCAACCAGCACATTCAACAATGATGAAACACGACATTTCATTTCTGGCCCCCAAGAGGGACGCAGCCTTTCCACAGTAACACAAACGATCGACGACCACCTAGGCAAGATCCTTCAGGCCGGGTCCCGGCTACCAGCAAACAGCAGCTACTCGGACCTGCAGCTAGTACCGTAGGTAGGGACCTCTGCATGCGCATAACGCCTCCGGTGGCCGTAGCACCCACATACGCACAGCCATGTCATCCCCCAACGAACGGAACGAAATGGCCAGACAGCAGCAGATCGGTTGGTGGGAAAAGCGTACACGCGTTCCTGTATCTCCGCGTCTCAACCTACTCCTTCAACGTACATGGTTCTAGCGCCCAGCTCCAGCCCGCTCGTCACCGCCCGAAAGGAATATATATCCATCTCCATTTCCTTTCGTTAAAGCCCCGATATTCCCGTCATCATCATCCACATTCTCTCTTTCGATTCTTGTCAACGGCATCCACATTCATTTTTTTGAGCTTTTTTCTTCACCCAAGACCTGGCCCATCTTTTCAATTCATTCATTCGATACAAAAGTCCTTTGATCCCATTCCATTCCATTCCATTCAAACCTCCCTTTTTTTTTCTTCCACAAAAACCTCGACCGTCTTCAACCTCGATTCTATACCCAACACCCATCAAAATGAAGACTTCTTTCGCCACCACCACCCTGTTCGCCACCACCATCGCCCTCGTAGCAACAGCCACGCCTCTCAACCACGGAGCCGGCACAACCCACTGGCACGCCGGCCACAATGGCAGCCACCACTACCATGACAACAACAACTACAACCACAACCACACCATAAACGGCACATCAACCATCCGCGTCACGATTACCCAAACACGCACTTCGACCGTCATGGCCGAGCCGACGCCGTTCAACAGCACCGTCATCCCCATTGCCTCGGCGGTGCCTACGAGTGAGATCTCGGCGCCTTTTACCCCTGTTTACATGGCTAGTGCGATGCCGCCTAGTGGTGGGGACCAGTATGGCGATGCTGAACAAGCTGCGGCGACGGGGCTTTGGTGATTTTTTTCAAATCTTTCTTGATTGATCGATTGAATAGGGACCAGCATGGCAGTGCCATGCCTTGCTATGCTATGCGATGACTAGACAAAGTCGACAACATGCAATCCTGTCTGTCTGTCTACCTGTTTGTCTTTATCATCACAAACGCCCCCTGCCCCCTTTGTTATTGTTGTTGTCGACGGCGCTGCTCGAAAGAAGGCCGGAAAAAAAAGTTAAAAAGAAGTGTAAAGGACTAGGGTGACGTGAACGATTCAGTATCCCTTTCGGTTTTTCCATTGTTCTAGGGTTTTGGTTGGGTTTGGTGAAGAAAAAAAAAGAAAGAGAGAGAGAGAGTGAGAGATAGGAAAACATTAAATACGCGGTATTGAGTACCTTTGTATGTACATACATATATAACATTCACGCGTTTTACACGTGTTGAACTTCTCTTCTTGAATCGAATATACTATCGTTTACACTCTACATGTTTTCTCTTCTCTTTAGCTAGAAAATCTTGTGCATCTGGTTAACTTGTACAAGGCACGGTTCTGGTGTTTCATTTCGTTGAGGCTGTAGAGAGACAAAGAAAAGGACGTGTGGTTGTTGATGTGGCGAAGAAGTGGATTGCTTGCATTGCTTCCAAAGAGGGAGAAGCGTGGCTGATGAGTTTGGGTAGATATTGGTGCCTGCGTTATCGTGCAAGCGAATGTTCGCTTCGATGACCATTTTTTGCTTTTGGATAAAAAACTTCCTATCCACATGCATATGTTTGGATAGAGCTGGCGGTTGGAAGGTATATATATATATAGCCCTCTTCTTTGCAATAGATAGTAAGCGGGCACCAAGCACGTCAGGCACATGGGACCAAATGGAAATGGAGTTCAAGATCAATCTCCAGACTACTTCTACAAGCCTTTGTAGTAAGGAGGGAAAACCTTTGATCCACACCTTTTTCCATCAATGACAAGTCTCAAAGAGCTCTGTAGCATTCAATCTCATCGAAGTACTCACCTTGCTACTCCTCCTAACATGCTTCGACGCAAGCGGCCTATCACAAAGTCAGTCAGCTCATGTTCCGTCAAACAACTCAAAAAGACACTAAAAAATTACCACACTTACACATCCCCAACTACCTTCCTCAAACTCAAGCTATCCACCCACTCGCCTTTCACAAAATCCTTCTCCTTTGTCAAACTATGCCTCTCAAACCCCAGCCTCTCCGCCAACTTCCAACTCGGCTCATTCCGCGGATCACACTCAATCTGCATTTCGAGCTTGCCCTGGTCCTGCAGCCGGTCCTTTAGCGCATCGATAAAGGCCGTCATGGCCTCTGTAGCGAAGCCCTGGCGCTGCACGCGTGGCAGAAAAGAAAACCAGAGGTTGGCATGGGTAACGGGCTTGATTCTTGATTCGCCAGGCAACTTGTCAGAGTTTGCTTGCGAAGTCTGAGCGCCCACGCGGCCTATGAATTCGCCGTCGGTGTTTTCGACGGCGAGCTCGTAGATTGTGCGCGGCACGTCATTGTGGTTTCGGATGTTTTGCAGGACGAGCTGGCGGGCTTGTTGGCGGGTACGAGGTGGCCACTCTTGGTACCTGGCATTTTCTGAGCAGCCCTCGAGCTGGAAGTAGCCTTCTTCGTCCTTCATGACGAATTCGCGGAGGAGGAGCCGCGGCGTCTTGATGGCGCCGAAGCGCTCGCCTTTTACATTTGCGCGCGCAATGGCGGCGAGTTCTTCTTTGGAAAAGTTGCGGGATGCGATGAGTATCTTTTGGATTACGGCGCCCTTGGCAACAAGATAGTCGACAATGTTTGTGGAATTGGCGGCGAGCTCGAGCTTCGCGCGCGCGTATTCGTCTCGGAGTGAGGCGTTGGCGCGCAGCGTGTCACGCAGACTTAGATGGTTGCGTGTTTGGGCGGCGCCATCGACGCACACGTAGATGTTATGGCGTGTAGAGTTGTTTGGGTCTTTGAAGGCATGACGGTCAACGATGCCCAGTTCCCCAAGATAGTCCAGCCTTCCATTTGCCGTGAGGGCATCAATGACAGTCTGGACATTGTCGCGAGTGGCGATGATGTCGACATCGATGATAGGTTTGGCAGCCAGACCGGCCACTGCTGTGCTACCCACGTGCTCGATTGAGAGGTAGTCGACGCCTTGCAGATAGCCCTCCAACTCTGCCTTGATCTCTTCGAACTGCTGCGGCCATTTCGTATTGTATTGTTCGACGACGACAGACATTACAAAGGGATGATGGGAGTTAAAGCGGAGTTCCAGGCTGGAATCTGGTTGAAGGGGGGGCTCTTGAACGTGGTCGGTGAATGTGTCGGTAAAACCTACCTGGTCTGGGAGACGTGCAGCACTCACCCGGGCGTGCCCGACGAGTTGCAGGAAAAAGAAAGGTGGACTAATGGCAAGCGCAAAACGGAAGCGAGCAACGAATGAGATAACGAATGTGATATTGGTGTTGTACATACAGCCAAGATGTCGCTTGCGCACTTGAGCCCATGCAGTGCGGAGATTCGGGCAACGCTCCGGAAACGCTCCAGTTTGATTGCGCTCCAGCCTTCAGCCTTGGACACTAATCGTACTCTTCAATCTTGATAACCGGTATGTCTCTATACGGCGGAGGCGCATAGCGGCCCAACAGAGCGGTCTCGGCGTCCGAGTTCCCGTCATCCTGCTGCCTAGATTGGTACAGCCGACTGGCCATGACGATGCTGACCGCAAACAAAGCAACCAGCGGCAGCAGCATCATGTTATCTTGAAGATTGTCTGACCAGTACTCACCAAGCCGGCCAATGACGAGGTTCCAGGTCCTCGACCACGTGCCAAACTTGCCGTATTTGTCCCATTCAGTTGGGTCGAAAGCCGTCTTCATCATGGCCAGCTTGCCACACTCCATCCTGGGTGCCTGCGCCATGTTCTCTGCCTCGACAATCTGGACGTCGCCAATAGAGAGCTTGTATTCTTCGTCACGGCGCTCTGCGTGCAAGAGTACTTGGACGACCTTTTGACCCAGTCGAAATGGCCCAGCGTTCTCTCCAAAGGCCAGACCCGTTACGTTGAACTGAAGCCACATGGAGCCAGGTGCATCGGCGCGAAACACGCTATGTTCGTACTGCAGTGGAAACCTCATCCTACCAGGCGTGTCGGGCTTGAAGCCTCGCACCATCTGCAGGTCCAGTGCACCCTTGTCCAGGTCATTGGGTACTTGCATGGCGCCGATGTGGAGGGGCATCGGATCGAGCGGGAATATACGGTGGTCATCGAGCAGTAATGCCGAGTTGGATTCGTCGAGTTTGAACATGAGCATCTGCGGCATCGTCAGTCCAACTACTTCCACACATTGCTTGGTCGCGCTTACCAGGGAGTTGTCCGGAGGCGGATGCTGCCACTCCGCCTCGTGGGGTCGCGGCCAGCTGGCAAACGGGCACCCTGCACATTCCAGCTTGACAGCATATGTCCTGTTCTCCTGCACGACGGTAATGGCGGGTATAACCTCCTTGGCGATCGGGACCTCGATGCCCTCAACGTGATGCGACAGACCCGGAGGCGTGACCGAAGCCGCCGCAACGGCCGCAAGACTGAAAAAAGCGAGTGAATGCATGACGATGCTAACTAAACAAGAAAAGAAAGAACGAGAGACGATGGTCGGTTAGTATAATGTCTGAGGTGTATGTACAAACGCAAAGGGGAAGAGATAGTCGCGAGATAACGGAACATGGACAACGCCTGGGGATAACGCCATGCACGCTAGCGCAGGGACCATGAATGTGGGTACTGCTTATTTCTGGAGCCGCCCCATTCCGACGATCCTCTCCACCAAGCTTCACGACTTTGCACACCAAGTGCCTGGCTGGGGTCGATGGCTGTTGTACTGAAAGACTAATGCTCAGCCTGTACAAGCTGACTACCGAGCGATAGGTTTCGTTGTGGAATGACTCGCAGACACACACTGGTTAATGAGGATGCTGTGCCAATCTTACAGACGAGACAAGTGACGGATATTGCAAATGTCCGAGGGGAGATTCTCCCACGCTCTAGATTTAGAGAAGCTTACGCCCGTGTAGACTAGATACTTGGGCAAGCATATCCCATTCACTATCATCCTCCCCCCCTTTTATGCGAGTAACCAAGATTGCCAGGCCATCTGTCTATCCTTTGCATTGTACAAAAATAGAATCGTAAATTCATTACTAACCACACCTACACTCTTTATTCCTCCTCACTCTCCTCACTACTATCACCACCCTCCAACCCCCTCCTCATCAACTCCTCCAGGTCATCTTCATCGTCATCCGCCGCCGCAACAGGAACATCAACAGCCATGCTAGATTTCCTATCATGGCCTGTCGTCTCATGGCGTACCGGTGGCCCGATATCCATGGGTTCAATATCCCCATCGTTATAATCGTCTTCTTCTTCTTCTTCTTCGTCGTCGTCATCTTCGCCTTCTGCATCGTCGCCGCCCAAGTCTCCAAAGTCAATCTCCTCTTCGGCTTGGCGGTTGCGTGCGCGTAGCATAGGAGAGAGTTCGCTGTCGCTATTGACGGCGCTGGCAAGGGATATTGGGCCGTTGGAGGAGGCCCGGAAACGACCTCCGCCGAGACCGTGGTCTGGTGCTAGTGAGCCCAAAGCGCCGTTGTTTCGTCGTGGCGGTCGGGCATCGGGTATATCAATCTCTAGGCCGCCATCATCGTCTGAGTCGCCCTCTGCGTCGTCGTCGTTGTCATTGTCTGAATCGTGATGTTGTTGTGATTGCCGTTGCGGCGGAGGGGATGGCCGTGCAGGGGAAGATGCAGCTTCGCCGTCGGATTCGTCGGATGAATGAACAATCTCGGCAGACTTGATCTTGGAAGCTGGAGGCTCGGCGGCCTTGGTCTTCGGCTTAGGCTTAGAGTCTGTTGCCGTGCGCTGGAGACGGACGGATGGTGTTGGCTGTGCCTTTTTTGGTTTGACCATGGGGTTTGCCGCTGGGGTTTTGCGCTTCTTGGGTGCTGGCACTGCAACGGGTTTTCGTGCTGGAGCAGCAGAAGCAGCAGTTGCCCTAGCTCCAAATTGTGGTGTGTTGACGCCACTGCCTGTGCCTGCCCTATAGTCAGGTGACGACGCGTACTTGTAGTCTGACTCGTCGCCTCGCTTCTCCTTTTCCTTGCTCAGAAAGTGTCGAAAATCGTAGGGGTTGTCCGGGTCAGGATCTCCTCCCTCATTATCGGTTGCTGCTGCTTCGCCAAATAGATCGTCCTCCTCGTCCTTGTTGTGCGCATCGTCCTTGAGCTTCTTGGGGTATATTTTTGCGTGTTGCGAAGAAACATCCTTGCCATTCTTGGTCGCGAGGTTGAACGTGTAACTGCTCGAGAGAGGCTCCAGCGTTGCTTGTTGATTCGAGGGATCGAAAACCAGCACGTACGACTTCTTCAGTTGCGACTTCTGCCCTGTGAATGTGAAGACGTCCTTATCCCCTGAATCGTTTGTATCGTCAATGCGGAGATTGTACAGGCCGGTAGAGGAGGGAGAGGTGAGCGTCGTGGAGCGGCTATCCAAGGTCTGAGTAGGCTTGTGATTGTCTGCCCTCGGTGTAAGTCCGTTGCCCTGGATAAAGAAGTCGCGTCCAAGACTCACACTTTACACTGCTAAAATCCCCTTGAGCATCGTCGCTGTGCGCTATCCGATCGCTGACTTGTAGGCTGAAGTGCGCCTTCTTGTGAGGCTCGATGCGATTCTCTATCATGGGCGACGCCATCTTCTGTGTCTGGCTATGCTGCAAAAACGCGCCGAAGAAGTAATTAGTTAGCGAGGAAGCGAAAACAAAAGTAGCACGGCGAGATTGTCAAAAGTTGGGTCAGGTCATGAAACAACTTTGGTTTGCTGAGTCCAACGGCTGATGGTCAAGGTTGCGACTCCGGCCGGTCTCGATTGGGGCACTCCGCCTGCCGTCTTCCCGCCGCTAGCCAACACCCCACACCACTAAATTTAGCCCCTGACAGCTTCCACCCTCTACCGTCTGGTAAGCCCTTATCCTATCATACGTATCCAATCATAAATATGTCGTCTCGTAACATGCATGGAACCAAGCTAGTCTACAGGTACCGTCAAGTCCTCAGTGCTCACCACATCCTCCCACTCACAACTCGACACACTCCCGTACCGACAGGGCTCACATGGACTCCCATCCCCCAAGCTGCGGCAACTCTCCAAGCCGAACCCCCTCCTCTTACATGTCTTGCAAGGATATAGCTTCTTCTCCTCCTTCATCTGATTCCTTAGGTCTTCGTCGTCCATGATACGATAGCTGATGCCATTGAAGCGCCACAAATCGTCGCTGTCGTACATGATCTCATCAACGGGGAGTTGCTCGCCATACATGTACGGTGGGATGAAGCTATTGCCATTAGGGAAAGTCTCGCGTGAGACAACAAAGTGCGAGTTCGGGCTGTAAGATTTGAGTACCGAGGCGATTTTGTAGGTTGCCGAGCGATTGAAAAAGAGCTTATTGAGGGACTGGGCCTGGTTCGGTGCCATTGCTAACGGGGCAAGTCTAAAGAAGACATGATCAGAGAACTTGAGATGGAGGTTGAAGTCGGGCGCTAGGGTTTGGGGAAGACAATTTGTTACAAGGGTACTTAGAGAGCGGTAGACGATGACGGATAGAGCATCTATGTTAGGGCCAGCATTGATAGAGATTGCAGAGTCGAGCATCTTCAGTGTCTTGAGGCCTGGCGGGAAACCCCCTTCTCGAAGGTAGTAGTAGAGGTGTGATTCAAAACCCAGCTCAAGGTACTCGAGGTTCACGAGCGAGCGTAACTTTGCGGTGCCTTCAGGATCGGTGCAACGCGGAGTCAGGTACTGGATTTGGCCCCCACCATGAGTCAAACGTTGCAAAGAGCTGGCTTGCCTTCCAAGTGCTGTAAGAAATAGAGCCGAAGACGTTCGATGTTCGGGGTCCATAGAGGGTTTGCACTCTTGGAAAGTGTGTAACCGTTCACCAATCGACAACTCCTTCAGCGCTTTTGGTAGTCTCAAAACAGAATCTAGAAACCGCACATCAACGTTGCATTCAATGAGCGTAAGGGACCTCAGAGACGTTGACTTGACATCCTCCTCGGGGATATCGAATTTTCCATCGCTCCCAGCATCGAAGTTCAGGCAAGACAGGGTAATTTTCTGCAACGATGGATGTCGGAACATCGCAACTGCACGACCCAGGGTGAACTTCTGGTCTCCGGAACCATGTGCATGCAGCGTTACTATTTCATGTCAGTCTGCGTACCTTTGCACCGTAATTTGAACTTACGCGACTGGAGCATCGGCAGTGCCAACTGCATGCCTAATCGTGGATATACCGCACTTGCAATCAAATTCTGATAATCAATCCTCGAATACCCGTCAAAGTAAACCGGTCCAGCTTGCCATTCCGAATTATTTGGGCACGGAGACTCAATGTGCAGGTGCCGCAGTTTACCCATCAAGCCCACGAAGTGGTTCAGTTCTGATATTCCGTCCCGATAGCCGTCCTGGTATCGAATGGCCAGATCTTTTATGTAATCCGTCCGCTCCTCTCGGCTGTCAAGTGCTGTGGCAATCCTACGCGCATGCTCACCCTTGACTACTAGAATTTCCCGCCAAATATATGGTTCAACCAAACCCTGAAACCTTGAACATGTTGCAGCAAGGCTGCATAGCGCATCTAGGGCGTTGATATGGTCGATAATGTTGAGGAGAAGTTCGTCAACGAGACGCAAGAGTCCGCTCTCAGCAGAACCAAACATAGTGATTCTAGGTTCTTGGCGCGCTGGTCTGAAAGTGTGACCTGAATGACGCGTCTTACGCTTTTTGGCTCCGGCAAAAGATATGTTGGGCATCCACCAAGTGATGAGGTTGTGTGTCAGAATAAGTTGAGATTAAATGTCGGCCCATGTGGTGGAGGGGCTGCCGAGTAAGATGATGCAAGATGATACTAAAGCGATTAGGGCCTAGAGCACACGTGGACAAATGTCTGTGCACGATGGCAAAATTGTCGGATTCTTCTCTCGGATGCAGCACTTTTGCCTATCTGTGGAGTCGTATCGCTGGTATCAAATTGTTATTTGAGTGCGAGCCGAAAGCTGATGGATGAAAGTATTGTCGCCGGTTAGCAAGTAAGGCAGTTGGCACTCAAGTCAGAACCTTTTGATTTTATATCCGACTGATACCGGTAGGCAAGGATGAGGAGAAATCGGGTCGAATTTTGGTAGTGATATTGCGGTTGTGTTGAATACCAAGGATGAGATCTATTTGAGGCCAAGACTGACCTTGGACGCGTGATGATAGACAATGTATTTACTGTATAACCTCTTTGTCAATCTTGTCGACGCTTTCCCCATCAGCTTCGCCGAGCTCAGCATCCAACCATCTCAAGCAACTCCAAAAAAAAAAGTCTAGATCGTGTATAGATACCTTGGGTTATCCTCACCCATCTCCGCAATCTCATCTTCACTCTTACCCTCCATTCTCCAATCCTCTTGTCCAGAAAGCTTTCTCTTGTTCTTCATGCGAAAGTACATGTGAAGCGATGAGTATATCACAATCCCCAACGCAAGCATTCCGATGGTAGCACCATATCCAGCCGTATAGGTAGGCGCCATGTCAGCGCTGTAAAGGAAGGGTGCCGCAACACCCGAGATGTTTCCAATGGTAATTTGCATGCCGCTGGCAAAAGCGCGCTTTCCGTAACGAGGGTTGTTGACACCGATCCACGAGAAAGCTATACCGGTCGCTACCCACAGGCCAAGCGCGACGATGAAGCAGCCGGCAAAACTTAGGCCAAGGCCTTGGTTGGCGATGAGGAAGATGTATCCAACCATACTTACGGCGAGGCCGCCGATGCAGAAGATACCTCTATTCTGCGTTTTGTCGCTAAGCCATGCTGCAATGACGTAGGTTCCAAAGCCCGCAACGTATACAGGGATAGTCAAGGCTTGAACCACCTGGCGGCTCCAGCCACTTCCCAGGCCGTTGATAATCGTGGGAAGAAACACTGAAAAACTGTAGAGCATGCAGAGCCCAACGAATTGAGCAATAGCATAGGCGTAGACCTTCCAGTCTTTGACACCTTTCATAACGTCTTCTTTGAGGAGTTCCTGACCTGCCGTTGTCTGTCCTACTTCCTTCATTCGAAGCATGACAAGGTTTCGTCGATCGTCTTCGGAAAGAAACTTGGCCGTTTCCGGACTATTTGGCAGGACGAAAGGTACGGCGAGTGCCGTCAATATAGTGGGTACGCCGTTGATAAGAATGACTGCGCGCAAACGAGGTATTGAATCAGTACATGTCTCATAGAGTTTGTGTATGGAGGCTCACTCCATCTCCAACCGCGCCAGCCGGCAGCACCATCTAATTCACCAATTGCATATGCAACCAATCCCTGTATGTATCGTTAATAACTAATCCCCGGGATAATCGAGCTTAGTACACTTACACCAAGTCCTCCTGCTATTGCGGATGTGCCATAAAACCATGCCTGTCGCAATGACACATTTCTCCTATTGTAGAACATCGACAGGTAAAGTATGACTCCTGGGAAAAGACCTGCCTCAAGTGCACCCAGTAGAAGGCGACACGCGATGAGGCCAGCAAAGTTATTGACAAAGGCCGAGAAGGTAGCTACTAGA
>Ga0265797_10006189_pt1 | contig 17047 bp, 10 predicted proteins | sample P2T30metagenome_FD_192433 | JGI IMG/M metagenome (GOLD analysis project Ga0265797, IMG submission 192433) | Plant litter microbial communities from East Loma Ridge, Irvine, California - P2 T30 | ecosystem: Environmental > Terrestrial > Plant litter > Unclassified | place: USA: California...
GAATATGTTGGACCAGCCCCAGGCAAAGCGTCAAACACTTCTCCGGCGGCCTCGTTCAACAGCTTCCCTCTCTTGTCCCGGTTTCGCTTTGACCATCTTGCAAGGATCAAGTTACCACACGTTTCCAGTTTCTCTTTGACATAATCCATGTCATTTTTGGCAGCTATCAGGAGGGACGTGATCATTTCTTGGGCTTCGTTGTCATCGACGCTCATTTGGTAGGTGCGTTGAGAGCTTCGCTGGTGCTCGATTGGATAGAAGTGCAAGTCGCACAGCTCACAGTCGACGTGTGCTCCATCAGGAGGAGGGTAGATGACAGGCACTGCCATGGATGGCACGAGTGTGATGGTGTCGTGTTCGGCGTGGAGACAAGTTGGACTTCTCGCGAAGTTTGCTGTATTGCACAGAAGTGTTCGTGCTCTGCTGGTGAACGGCAGAGATGGGCTTTAAGGATCGTGGACCATTGCGAAAAGTCAGTAATGCTCCAATGTCTGAGTCGATGTGGTAAGAAGCGTTTGACAAGGTCAAGCATGTGCTTTGATTGTGCCAACGGCAAACAAAGTCATCAAAGACATACATGCACGCTCCCGAAGTCGTCTAAGAACGTGCATGAGACCGTTTGCATGAGGACCGCCTACAGGATGCTCGCACGATTTCAGACAGTGATGTCTTGGAAAGCATTTGAATTGCAGGAAAGATTAGTAGCGGACATGAACAGTGCGGATGGACTAGTGAAAGAAACGTTATAGAACTCACTGCTTGACCCGGCGATACAAAACTACATGTGTTCCAAAAACCGATTAGCATCAAAGTCCAGGCTCACTGCATGCTGCTGATCCAAGTTTCGACCTCAAAGTGCTGCTCGTCGCTGTGCCGCTTCTAAGGAAGTAGTCGTGACACACTGCTCGTCATATTCTTCTCTCTCAGCGGACACATGCCTGCAAATGCTGTCGGCCGTCGTCCGCCAATGCATCGCTCCATGCTCCTACCAGATGAGACTCCGTTTCCACCAGCTAATACCTGCTACTCATCCTTCGTTCTCTCCACAAAAGTCTCACTGTCCCAAGAAAACCATTTTGTCAGGCGCTTGCCAATCTCGTTGCGCAGAAACTCTGCACTGAGCGTAGAATCATGGTTGTAGCCATGCGGAGAATGGAAGACAATGCTGCCTTGATCGTTCTTGAACCTGACCGCGCAGCCCGCGCTTTGTGTAGCTACCATGCCGGCGCCAATAAGCGCGTTGACGAGGTGGGGCCAGCGGAAGTTGGAAGCCTTTGCGGTGCGTGAGAAGATCTTGTCGAAAACTCGCTTGCTATCTTGCTTGACCGCAATTGTCAATTTGACTTGAGGACCTTCCGGTTCGGACTGCTGGTTAAGGTTCAGGCTGGTAAGTTCGAGCTCTTTCGCATTATCATTGTGGATCGGCTTTGCTTTCGAACGTACAGGTTTGCTGATCTCTGGCTCGTCACCCCAGACCGACTGGACGATATTGATTTCTTTTGGTATCAGAGGTTGCGCAGTTCGTGAACGCTGAAGGTCAACCTCGAACATCTTGCGCTCCTCCTGTACTTGTGCCAGATATCTTGGCGACGTGTCAAACGACATGTAGCCAACAACAGCGTCGGTCAGCTCCTTGCGCAATTCGCCCTTGTGCTGTCGCCATTCTTCTCTCGCACTACGCCAGAACGCGACCAGATGTCTCCGAGCATTGTTCCTCCCTTCGAGCCACGTTGGAGAATTGCGATTCTTGGGCGAGGAGCACTCGCAGAAGCCCCGCAGGAGGCTTCCAAGATGCTGATATCGCTTCGGATTCGATATCATGTTAATGAGGCCATGTACGTTCTTCATGTGATCTATGCGCTTATGAGCGGCCTTTTCCCTGTCTGGTCCGCTCTTTACGTCATCGGGCGGAATTACATGACCTGATAGCCATATGAGTCGCATGGCGTCGAGGAGGGCAATGGTTGATAGTGAGTCGTTGACACGACTGTCAGGCCTCACCTTGGACAGCTCTGTCAACATGCGACGAAGAGCACCTCTGCCGCTTCTCTGGTCGTAGAACGACATCCAGACTGACAACTTCCTCAATGCATGCTCGAGATGGTTGCCTTGTTTGTTGTAGTCCAGTGAAATGTTACTTCGTTGGGACAGAATTCCTTTCTCTTGATGTTTGGTATAAGTCTCTTTCATACCGTGCATATCGCAAACAGCTAGATGCAGATGAAGCAGCTCCAACTCAATCGTGTTCTTCAGTGTGGCACCGTAGTCGATCATGGCAAGTTTGAGAGCATCTGGTGCGTCTGCAACCCCCCGATCTGAGATCTGATGAGCCTGGAAGAGAATGTGCAGTGACTGGCTCTTTTCGACGATGTTCTGCCACTGGATCAACCTCTTTGACCACAATGCAGAAATTGTCCCAGCAACATAGTCCCACTTCGTTGATTGAGAGACACTTTCGTCCCATGAGATGTTGGCTTTCATGCTCAATGCATACTCGCGCATGTGTTCCAAGTCGCACTGCAATATCTCAAGTTCGTCCACGACACGGTTAAGCTGGTCACTCGCCATTTCCAGCAACATCTCGGGATCGAATCTGGTGGGCGGTGCAAAAGCTTGATCGTCATACGCACCTCAGCGAGCCCTATGAACAGAGCTATGCAGACCATCAGAAACCAGCTTGACCCACTTCGAATTGCCGCTGGGCGTAGCTTCTGCTACGATGTCTCGTACGATGTGGCGCAGCCCGCCAGCCAGAGCCAGTTGCACATAGGCAGTTGCACACGCGCGTGGAAACCCGACCGCAACCCCAGAGTGGATCAAATCAAGGTCAAAAGGCACCAGACGACCGTATGCCTTTCCAGTCATCATAACGCAATTGGGATTGTAGCCGAGCGGAGTTGCTGGTCTAAAGAAGAAGCGCGACATCTCACGGGCATCGAATAGTGCCCAGTCGCGGGGTGGGTACCTGGTTCTGGAATATAACAACGAGAACAGTTTCATGCGATCGCCGGCGAAGTCTTCGATGTTGACCCATGCGCCAGCCAGTCCACTGCCGAGTAAGGCGTTGTTTATCATCGGCTCACCTTTGCGAAGCTGAGACTTCAAAGCATCATTCCCGACCTTTTCTGCAAACTCGCGGGTCTCAGCAGAGGGCCATGGGCCAAAGCAGACGTTGGCCGCTGAGCTAAGAAGCCTGCCTCGTTTATCTTTGGTCTTTTTCGTCCAACGCGCGAGAATCAAGTCGCCGTACAGTGTAAGATCTTCTTTGATCTGCTCGAGCGCCTTGGTAGTTTGCTCAACGGCGTAGTCCATCATATCCTGGGCCTTTGTGTCGGTATATGGTCCTTCGTAAACAGCACAAAATTTATTGCCTGGGCGATGGAGCGAAATGGCCTTCTGTTGTGCTTGGACCGTGTAGTAGTTCTCCTCGCAAGTGTCACAATTCGAGTGAACACCATCGGGCGGTGGGATGATCTGTGGCACACCCTCAATACCAGCGCCAGTCTGTCTCTCCCCATGTCCTCGGCAGCATGCGTCATCGTCCGCATTGCTATCGTTCATGCTGTGTTCCATGTTGCTGTCCATGCCGTCTCAATGGTGGATGAGCTCTATTCTTTGGCGGAGTCTTTTTGCAGTCGCCGAAATTCGAGTGGTGCAGGTCATGAGAGGGTGCAAGGCACTGTCCATGATACATTTTTGCATGTGACACAAGAGCGGAACTTGCCGCCTTTCACATGACGAAACGCGAGGCCTAGCAACAGGTCAAGCAACTCTGACTCTTAGGTCGATCGGTGGAAAGGGCCTAAGTCTATCAATATTTCATTAAACCATCTATCCTGTCCTGCTCCCAATGACCGATAATACGTTAGACATCAAACTTACATCCCATTTCATACCCTGATGTCATCCCAGAGCCCTACTCTTCCCTTGCTTTGCCTTCCCTTCCAATAATCCTACACATCTATCTCCCCACATCCCGACCATCACACCTCACTCATCCCCCTCACTCTCAATCCCCGCCTCCACGCTCGCCCGTCTCCTCAACTCCTGACTCCTAGCCATATCCTCCAAACCGTTGAACTCCCCACTCCTCGCAACACTGCTGCGCCTCCTCCTCTCGCGGTTCTCAAGAACGCCCGGGAAAATCTTCGGCTCCGAGCTCAGAGTTCCGAAATCGTGGACCGCAGAAGGCAAAAGCGTGACCTCAGCGCCCGAAGGCTGCGGTGGCGGGTCGAGGCCAGCGGGCTTGGAAGTCAAGCTGCCGCCGCGGCTGGGGTGGCCTGGCTTGCGCTGGGTGGTGGGTGAGATGGACTCGTCGTGGTGGGCGGCGTCGGTGGGCGTGGCAGTGCCGGGGAAGCGGGCTGCTTGGGCGTTGGCTTGGTATTGGTGTGGTGTGGAAACGAGGCCGGAGGAGCTGAATGTTGGGTTGGTGGGGCGGTAGTTTGCGGTGTCGACGTTGAGGGGGTTGGTAGCGGAGGGGTTTGTCTTCATGCTCTGCGTGGGGCTGGCGGGGGCGGTGTTGGTTGTGCTGGTGTTCACTGCACCTGGAGGTAGGTTGGTGGTGCTGAGGGTGCGTTCGGCGTTGGCAGGCTGTGAGTAACGGTCGATCATAGCGATTTCTTGCAGCAAAGTCTCGTGTCTGAAAGCCTCGCGGATGTTAGGCACGTTGACCTTGGCCATGTCGTTGCCGGCAACACCGGGCAGGTTGTAGTCTTTGCCCAGCCAGCGCTGCTTGACACTGTGTTCGTAGCCACTTTGAACGACGGAATGCTTCGCCAGCTCGGACATATCCACGGCGCTGAGTTTGTAGATCTGAGCTGCGACTGCGTACTCTTCGATGAGCGGCTCTTTGGTGAAAGCAAACTGCAGAGGATCGTCTGTCGACAAACTGACATTCAGACCACGTCGGAAGTACTGCAAGAATGGGTTACGCTCATAAGCCAGGAACAGCGCGTTGTTACTCAAAGGACTCATGGCCACACCAATCTGCTCCAGGTAGAAGATGTATTGCAGCAACGGCACCTTGCGCAGCAGCAGACCGTGGCTGATACTATGACAGCACAGAAGAGCAGCAGCAAGATGATCAACGTCACCAGCTTCACCACAGTGAGGACGGAGGACGAAAGTGTTGAAGCCACGCTGCTTACGGAAGACGTTCAGCGAAGCCATGTTGGCGAAGAGGTAGTAGATCCAGTAGCTGTAAGGCGGGTTCTGCAGCGTGTTCCACTCCTTGGGCAGTGGGAACTTGCGGTAGATGCGGCGTTCAGTCTTGCTCTCATCGTCCACAGTATCGAAGCCAATCACACGCTGCAGGAAAATGTGCAGTTTTGGGTGCGACTGAGGGTTCTTGGTGACCTCGAATAGAGGCTGGAAGAGGTTGACGACGATCTGCTGGAAGTTATCCATCAGGTTCGATGACTTGTAGACATCGAACAGACGCGGGACTTGGATGAGCCATCGAACATTAGGCGAGAAGAGCTTGTTGTCGACAACCCAAGCAGCAAGCTTGTCCCACTCATCCATGGTACGGCCGTAGATCGAGATACGCCACTCAACCATCTGATACTTGCTGCTCTCCAGGTCGCTGATTACTTCCTTGGTGATCTCTGCGAGGTAGCGGCCGTGAATGTAGTTGTCCGTCTTCAAGAAGATAGTACGCAATCTACTCTCTCCGACAGGGTTGTACTTCAAGTTGAACTTGTCGAAACGGTGGAATGAGTCGACGTGGGCGTGCATATCCAAAGTATCGATGGAAAGATCGTAAGCAGTCAGGTTGATTGACTCAAACACCTCTCTGAGAGTCAAGTGCTTGCCGTCTCTGTGCAAAACAATCTCATCGGGGCTCTTCTTCATCTTGTGCTTGATGAAGCGAAGCAAATGCTTCTGGTTCATGCAAGCCGAGTGGTGAACGTGAGTATCGACCTTTCTGACGTTGTAGAAATCACGATGCGGCACCGCCTTCGTGTCGGCCACCTCCTGGTACTCGTTGAGCAGCACATAAAGGTTGAACTTGCCTTCCAGATATTGCAAGCGGCGGAAAGCAAAACTCTTGCTTGGGCCATCCGAAGACACATTCAAGATCTGGTCGAGATCCATGTAGAACTCGCGAATGGTCGGGATGTGGATGATCGGCTCGTGCAAATCAGAAGACTCCGTGGTCTCATAAACCTGGTATACACCCGTAGGGTCAAGCTTGAAAGTCATCTCCTCCTCACCAGGCACGGGCAGACAGTCTTGGAGCTCAAAGTCCTCGCCAATGTCGTGGCCCATTTTACGGAACTTGCGCGGTTCGCCATTCTTAGATGAGGGCGCCTTGGGTGTAATGCCCTTGCTGTCCGTGCTCGACTTGTCTGTGCTGTTCTGCGCAAGCGCACCACTTCTGCGTCCGTCCTGGCTCCAGACCGGCTCAGGCATAGGAGGGTAGATGTTCCAGCCAGGCTCGTCGCGCGGGTTGTCCTCAGGTCCTTGCAGCGAGAGGCGCATGTACTTGTGTCGGATGTCCATCACATTCTGAATATTCCTGTAAATCGTCTGCAGCTCGGTCGTGACGCCGCTGTCGTTTGCAGATTCAATTCCAATACCAGCGCCCGCACCGTGGATTCCCTCTTTCTCCAGCAGCGGCTTCGCCTCGTGAGGCAAGCCAGGGTGGTGGTCATGCGACTCTGCTGCGCGATCGGCTTTGTAGTACTTCTCCTTGCCCTTCTGGATCATTTCGGCGTTTGGTGGACCAGGCTGGGGAGGCATAGGGTACTGTGGCTGCTCAAAGGGTCCCAAGCCAGGCGTTTGTACATGTGGAGCATTGGGATGCTTGTTCGGATCGCTCATAGCAATCGGCAGCGCACTCTGGTAACCAGTGTTTGCCGCGCTCTGCAAACTCCTCAAGCTACCAGATCGAGAAAAGTTGTTTGCGTCGCCGCCCGCGTAGCTCGAGAAAGTCCTGCTCTTGGTGACTGGGCTCGCAACGAGGCTGCCCGGGTTGCGGCCCTGCTGTCCCTGCTGCAGTTCGTCGAAGTTGGCCGAGCTGCCCATGCCACGCTTGTTCTGGTAGAACTGCTTCGCTTCAACGTGGCTCATCTGCTTCTCGAGCTGGTAGTTGTAGTGCGTGGTGCGCTTCTGCTTGTCACGGTTGAGCAGCACCGGTCCGTCGCCATCCAGCGTCAAGCTCCTCGACAAAGGATCCTCAGGCAATCTGCCCTCTCTTCCCTCCGCGCGTTCGGCGCCTTCACGCGCGAGTCGTTCGTCCTCGAGGTCTGCGGTCGCGCGGCGCGAGAGCCCGCTTGATTCGTGTCTCAGCTCGTTCGCCTCGGCGTCGCTGGCATCGTCGGCAGAAGAGACAGCAAGATCAGACTCGCTATCCTCGTCGCTGTCGGCGCCCGCGGTCATGCGGGCGGAGTGGAAAGACGGGTTGGCAGTAGCGCGCTGCATCGTTGCTGTGTTGCTGCGCTGGTGCTGCTGCTGGTTGGGTCCGCCGAGGATGAGCCTGTAGGCGCTATGCAGGCCTCACGTCGCACAAGGGTTGTTGGGCGCTACGAGGGGATTCGATGCGTATGGTCTTCGTAGGGCAGAGAGTATCTGAAATTTGTAGGATTGTTGAACTGAACCAGGATTGAAAAGAAGCACCGAGACCAAGCTCTTGGAGGGCTGGAAAGTATAAAATCGATGTGTAGGCCAAGATGGTATCGCGAATGGTGCCCCAACCAATCAATTGATTGATCACTCTATATGTAGGCGAGATAGAAGGAGTCTAGGATGGTCAGATTGTCAGATTGTCAGGTAGCACTGCAGCCCTCAACACACGTCAAATCTGCTCTCGATCGTCGTCACAGGCAGGGCAAGCTTGGATGTTCTCTAGCAAGCACTAATGTGAGCCCCGCCTGCTAGCCAGCGGGTCCCCGTTGATCCTCCGAGAGTTCAATGGCTGGGGAATATTGATTATATTGGGGAATTGGTTTTGGTTCGATTGTGTTTAGTTATCCGAATGAGATTAGGAGTATGAGAGCGAGAGGGTGCTTTGTGGTGATGTGAGACGAATTCTCGTCACAATTGCTTTTGAAGAACAACGGGAACTTTACGAGAGCTCTGATCGTAAAGAGTTGTGAGTACATCATGCATATGAAACGGTTATAAGATCACAGTCCCAGGATATGGAGCAGCCTCAAGATTCTTTTGAAACAATTCACAATACGATATTCGCTATCAACATCCCTCTGTCAAGAAAAGCGGCTAAACTGTACACAAGAATTTCCTTCCCTCCACATACATACACGCTCTCAGAATCTAGTACTTTCTCGCGAAAGGAGGCACAGCCTTGCACTCTGCCTCGTCAAGAGTAGTACCAGTAACCGCACGGTAGCCGAGCTCGGTCTTGCCGTGGGGCTTCTTCTGCCATGAGAGCGTGTGCTTCATCCAGTTCTCGTCGTCACGGTCGGGGTAATCCTCACGGGCGTGGGCACCACGAGACTCCTTGCGGTTGGCAGCGCTCTCGGCGGTCTGAACGGCGCAAGTGAGCAAGTTACGGAGCTCGAGGGTCTCGACGAGGTCGGAGTTCCAGATCATGCTGCGGTCCTTGGTACCGACCTGGGAGAACATCTGATCGACTTCGTTGATCCTGTGATGGTTGTTAGTTATTTGGAATTCTTCACGATAGAGGAAAATGACAAAACTCACTTCTTGACACCCTCCTGGAGAGACTCCTCAGTCCTGAAGACGGAGACATCAGTCTGCATGACCTTCTGCATGGCGCTGCGGACCTCGTTGGTGCTCTTGGGGCCGTCGGCAGTGCGGATCTGGTCAACAGTCTGGATAGCCTCAGCGCCAGCGCCAGCGTCGAGCTCCTTGTGGGGCTTGCCGGGCGAGAAGTTGTCGCGGATGGTGTGGGAGACGGCACGGCCGAAGACGATAAGATCAAGAAGAGAGTTGGCACCGAGACGGTTAGCGCCGTGGACGGAGACACAGGCGGCTTCACCGCAGGCGAAGAGACCAGGGACGACCTTGTCCTTGCCGGCCTCGTCAACAGTGAGGACCTCACCGGTGTACTTGGTGGGGATACCACCCATGTTGTAGTGGACGGTGGGGAGCACAGGAATAGGCTGTTTGGTAACGTCGACACCAGCGAAGATAGAGGCGGTCTCAGAGATACCGGGGAGACGCTCGTGGAGAACCTCGGCGGGCAAGTGAGAGAGCTGGAGGTAGATGTGGTCCTTGTCGGGACCGACACCACGGCCCTCGCGGATCTCCATGGTCATGGAGCGAGAGACAACGTCACGAGAAGCAAGATCCTTGGCAGTGGGTGCGTAACGCTCCATGAAGCGCTCACCCTCGCTGTTGAGAAGGTATCCACCCTCACCACGAGAGCCCTCGGTGATCAGGCAGCCAGCGCCGTAGATACCGGTAGGGTGGAACTGAACGAACTCCATGTCCTGGTTGGGAAGACCGGCACGGGCAACCATGGCCATACCGTCACCAGTGCAAGTGTGAGCAGAAGTGCAAGAGAAGTAGGCACGACCGTAGCCACCAGTGGCAAGAACGGTGTGGTGAGAGCGGAAGCGGTGGAGAGTGCCGTCCTCCTGGTTGTAGGCGATGACACCCTTGCACTCGCCATCCTCCATGATCAGGTCGATGGCGAAGAACTCAATGAAGTAGTTGGTGTTGTGCCTGAGCGACTGGCCGTAGAGAGTGTGGAGAAGAGCGTGACCGGTACGGTCGGCGGCGGCGCAGCAGCGGTAGGCCTGGCCACCCTTTCCGTAGTCCTGGCTCTGGCCGCCGAATGCACGCTGGTAAATCTTGCCCTCGTCTGTTCGCGAGAAGGGGCAGCCGTAGTTCTCAAGCTCAATGACGGACGCAGGCGCCTCTCTGGTCATGTAGTGGATGGCGTCCTGGTCTCCGAGCCAATCTGAACCCTTGACGGTGTCGTACATGTGCCACCTCCAGTCGTCCTTGTGCATGTTTCCTAGCGCAGCGTTGATACCACCCTGGGCGGCGACGGTGTGTGATCTGGTGGGGAAGAGCTTCGATATGCAAGCAGTGTTGAAACCCGCCTCGGCCAGACCGAAGGCAGCACGGAGACCGGCACCACCAGCGCCAACGACGAGCGCATCGTACTCGTGGTCAATGATGGGGTACTTGTTGTTGAGGAGAGGCGAGGCCTCCTTTGCGCGCAGAGGGCCGTTGGGCGTAATGATCTTCTTTGCGGGTGCGGTGCGAGAGAAGTTGCGGACCTGGAGCTGGCGCGCGAGCCTCGAGGCGGCGCCGAACTGCCTCATGCCGGAGGAGTACATGGCTGTGGTGGTGGTAGAGAGGAGATTTGTTTCAATTAATAACACACGACAACCACGCCGGAGGGTATCTTGTGAAGAGAGGGGAGATTCGAGGAGGCGTCGATGCCGGCAGCGAGTGTGAAGTTCGATGATGCTTGAATCCGCGGGCGTGCACCAGGACAACTTGGGAAGCATTCTCGCCGGCGATCGTGGCCAATCAGCATTTTGTATTACTTCGTACCGAGGAAACGTTGTCGGTGATACACGGATCTGTGCGGAGCATTTTTTTGAGACGTCTGTTCGTCTATTTGAAATGTATTTGTCTTCTTTGTAGAAGATAATTGGAAGTATGGGCAAAATCGGGCATGATACTGTATTGTTCGGCTCATTTTCGCCTCGTCTCGTTATTCAATGATTCCTCCTTCTCTTCCTCCAAATCGGAGCCATTGACAGATCGTCACAAAATTGCCCATGAGACGTGATGTTCATCCCGGTAACGATGCTAATGTTTTTGTAATCATACTGCATGGTAGTACCGTGTGTATTTTGGGATACTTGTATCAGTTTACTAGTATCTCGAAGGTAGACCGAGGCATTCTACATCTATATGCGATGATACTAGTCTTAATAAGATGGACCTAGATCTCCGGATGAATGTATTCCCGCAAAGATGATTGTGATGGTCAATACCTCCCATACTCACACTGCTCACACACAGACGTGCTTTGTAAACTGAGTTGACAATGTCATTTAATGATAGAAGCGTCTCGTGGATGTCTCCTACGACCCTACTCGATCAATTGTTCTCGACCGATGGAACACCGGAAGCATCCCTTTGGGCAAGCAGCCGTTATCATGGCCAAGTTGGACAGCACCGTCCTGTACCAGCTATGAGTCTACATGATGGACTCTGAGAAATCCTCAAACTGAAGCATAGAACTCTCTGCAGCTTGGCTCTTCTTACTCCTCTGGAAAAATATTGGCACCATGCCTGTGGGTACCGGTGCGATTGGACAAGGTAGCCATTGAGATACTTCGTAGTTCTCCTGCTGGAACAAGAAGTCTATAGGTGAAAAACAAGGAAAGCTCTCAGCATGCAGTACCTTGTGCTAAAACCGGCTAGGTCAACAATACAACAGTGTTGCTCAATATTCTGCTGAGCCACTGCTAATGACTATGTTATGCTATACGTGTGTCTGGTTCCGCTGTAGGCATTTTGTGGTGCATTGTATGTCTCAATGGTAGTTGATGTTGCTTTTAAACTCAAGCTCGACAGGACTAGCACACCAGCCACCAGGATAGCAAGACAGCACCCACAGTATTTCAATGGCTGATACAATCGACTCAAGCCACCGGATCGTCGGTACCAGCAAAAGAGATTAGCATTATTTTGTAAACATGTACAGTTCTGCGCCTAGTAACTTCAATGATACATGTACAGACCTTACACGAAAGGTTCTGCGGCTCGCAGCTTCGCGTGTGCTCTTTCCATGCAGCCATCGCGTCGCTTCCTTCCAGCTCACGACGTTGCTGTCACTTCCTCACACAGGTGGCAGCACGCTCCCAAGAGGCAAGCATGGATTGGAACTGTCAGGATATACTCCTGCATCTTCGTCTCTTCATGTTTGCCCTCTTCTCTTCTTCAACACATCCACAAACTGTCCATCATCAGGACGTCCTTTCGTTCAGCTGTCCGCTCACTCATCACCAACTGATCTTCACGAACACCACTCACAAACCACCACACACTGCTCGCAATGGCATTCAAGCTCTTTCTCACAGGCCTCGCCGTCCTCCATACGGTCACCGCTCAGCAGGGAATCCCGACTTGCCTCGTGAGTTCTCCTCATTTCTTTCACTTGCCAGCATTAACCAACTGACGCCATTTCCAGCAAGCCTGCCTCACTCGAGTCGGCACGAACCTCTGCGCTGACGACGCCCTGAGCAAGCTCACGCCCTGCCTGTCCATCACCTGCAACAACCCTTCGGCCACGCAGAATCTCATCGCAAGTCTGGACGTGGCTTTTTCTCCCAAGGCCGAGTACGCTTGCCAGCAAGCTTACGGACCTGCCAACGCCGACAAGGAGAGCTCTTCCGTCACGTTGGCCCTCGATGGCACTTGTGCCACCAGCCCTTACGGCTTCAAGAGCTTCCTTCCCGTCGGCGTCTCTCGTATCAGAGCCAGCAATGGCTGCAGAATCATGCTCTTTTCCGAAGAGGACTGTCTTGGTGAGGCGGCCGGAACTGACATTGGCACTCTGAGCAACGGCCAGTGTGTCTTCCGTGGTGGACGCAGTGCAAGGCTGACCTGCCGCAACGAGCTTGACGGTACGTTGCTTTCTTCTTGTCTGAATGCTTCATGCAGCTGACCTGCCTGAACAACAGCCGCCCGTGCCTACATCCAAACCTCTTGCGGCAAGGACGATGATGATGATGAGCCTGCCACCGATTCATCCTCGTCTAGCGCAGTCGACCCAACTTCTGCTCCCAACTGGGGCCCAGGACCCGTGTCCCTCGAGACAGGCTCTTCTTCCACGCACACGGTCTACCCTTCATCGGCTCCTTACCACGGCCCTGGCCCAACCTCGTCAGGAACCGGCTCTTCTTCCTCCATTCCCTTCCACTGGCCGTTCTCCTCAGATGCAGCCACTTCTACTGGCACTGCCTTGACTGACACCGCCGACGCCACCGGAACGTCCATTCCCAGCACCACCAGCGACGATGCTGCGCCCACCCTCACTCTCCCGACAGCCTCCATCACTGCTTCCGGCAACGGTTCTTCTTCTGGCAATGGCACCGCACCTTCACAGAACGGCACCCAAACCTCAGTCTCGTCACCCGGTTCGCAGAATGCCACGAGTGTCCTCACTCTGACCTTGACTGGCACGCCGACAGCCGACGTGACTTCACTGCCCACTTATACTGGCCTCGCAGCTCCTTTCCACAGCGGAACTCAAATGAGCATTGTACTTGGTCTTGTCGGAGCCGGCTTTGCCATGTTCTTGTGATTGACTCCGGGTATGGTCGGAACGTGCTCACGAGCGCATGGCTCAACTAATGGATGGACAGAACCGAGCTCGTGAGCCTGCGGAAGGGAGGGAAGCGAACAGCCACATCTTGTTTTTCTTTGCAATGTCGAGTAGAATATTACGCACTCCACTGAAGAAAGGAAGAACAGGTCGCAAATGTAGATTAGAAGCCGCATGTACCATCCATGTATCTATAATATACTCGCTTTTCGTCAGTCGTGTTGCATGTCGGTCAGATCAAATGCTGTGAGTGAAGCCACAGCACTGCTGATCGATGTGGCTCCTCATGGGCAGTCACCAGCAACGTCAGCCACCAGCTTCTCAGCACCCACCTCCACCTTACCATTAGCCTTCTTGCCCTTCAGCACAACCTGCATCAAATCGTCCAGCCTCCTGATCGCCTCATCTCCAATCTGGTAGTGCACCACCAGCCTACCGCCCATAAGCCTCAACCCAGCCCTCTCGCCATCCTCAATAAACTTCTTCGCATCCGTGCCCGCAGCCGCAAGATCAAACCACACCATGTTCGTCTCCGTCGGCGCCGTCAACTTACCGCCGTATCCCTCCCACATATCCGCGATCTGGCGTGCCCGCACGTGGCTGGCTTTCAGCTTGCCTCCAAGGAAAGTGTCCTCGACCGCCACCCTCGCCGGCGCAGTCACAACGCCAGCCTGCCTCATGCCGCCTCCGATCATCTTACGAATGTGCCTTGCGCGCGTCCTGAAAGCGTTGGTGCCGACGATGATGCTGCCGATGGGTGCGCCGAGGCCTTTGCTGAAGCACAGCGAGATGCTGTCGAAGCAGTCGCTGTAGTCTTTCAACGAGCCTGCGCCCGCCGCCACGGCTTCCCATAGTCGCGCGCCGTCCAGGTGCATGATGATCTTGTGCTCGCGGGCCCAGGCGGCGATGCGCTGGCACTCGGCGAGAGGAGTGATGACGCCGCCGAGCGTGTTCTCCAAGCTGATCATGCGGGTCGGGCAAGCGTGGATATCGTCGCTGAGAACAGTATTGGCCTGGACGTCTTCGAGGGTGAGGTAGTTGCCGTTCTTCGGGACGACGCCTTTGACGAGCGCGCCGCAGAGGGCGGCCACGCCGCCGGCTTCCCACTCGAGGATGTGGCTGCGGTGGTCGGTGAGGACGCTGTGGGGCGGGCTGAGCAGGTGGGTGCGGATGGCGACCTGGTTGCCCATGGTGCCGGAGCAGACGAGCAGGGCGGCTTCCTTGTTGGTCATTTCGGCGATCATGGCTTCGAGGGAGTTGGTTGTTGGGTCGGCGCCGCCGTCCATGACGTCGTCGAGGAGGGTGGTGCTGGCGATTGAGGCGAGCATGCGGGCGGTGGGGGTTGTGACGATGTCGCCTGGAGGGTGGGAGGGTTAGTCGGAGGGCCTTTGCTGGTTCAATGGGTAAGGCATACTGCGGAAGTCGAAGGCTGCTGGGCCTGGATGGGACCAGTTGTTGACTTTTGTGTTGCCATTGGATTGGTGGTGAGCTTCTTGCTCGATGTCGTGCTGCACGAGGGCAGGGGCGTCGTTGGTGGCGGTGACCATTGTTCTTGTCCTTGCGGTTGTTTGTATGGAGGGGTGTATGGGTATGGCAGTACGAGGAAAGATGGAGATAGCAGAACGAGACAGAGAAGAGCTGGGAAGAGGGAATGCACGTATACTTGGCCTCGCAAGCTGCTGGACTCGCCGCACGAACATTGGAATGGGAGGGTGAGGGGGTGAAGGGCAACTCTACCTGCGCATAGGGCGTGGTGAAGGGCGGGAGGTTTGCATTGTCGCCGGCCGAAACAAATGATTCGCGGGTGGAGTCGCATATCAGCGGCATGGCGGGGAGAGCTGGCACGATATGGCGTCTCAATTACCCTATAACTTGGCCCCGTTTACCCTATAACAAATACTCGATTAACGTATTCGGCAAGCGGGCGGATCACGCAAGCGAGCGGATCAAAACGCGCGCGCGTCGCGTCCTTTGCATTCACCTTCTTATTACACAACAATGTTTAGTTATAATGCCCTCTCAAACTGAAGGACGTGTTTCTTTAGCCCTTCAAGCCTATAATACCAACCAATTCCCATCCCTTCGAACTACAGCTACTACCTACGACGTCCCATATACAACTCTCTATAGAAGACATACTGGAGTCCTTTCACGAGCAGATACAACTGCAAACTCCCGTAAATTCACAAACAACGAAGAGCAAATCCTTCTCCGAAAGATACTCCAGCTATCAGCGGACGGATTCCCTCCCCAGCGCGTAATTGTTGAAGAGATGGCCAATACAATGCTCGATACCAAGAATCCAGCTAGCCCTCAAAAGGTTGGCAAAAAATGGGTTACCAACTTTGTCAAACGCTATTCAGAGCTGTCAAGTGTATATAATCGGAAGTTTGATGTCCAAAGAGCAGAAGTTGAGGATCCAGGGCTGATTAGCGCATGGTTCAAACTGGTAGGAGATACAATTGCAAAGTATGGCGTTGTTAAGGAAGACATCTTCAATTTTGATGAAACTGGCTTCCAAATGGGTGTGATCTCTACTTCTAAAGTAATCACAACTTCGGATAGGAAGGGCAGACCAAGGACAAAGCAGCCGGGGAACCGGAAGTGGGTTACAGCGATCGAGGCAATCAGCGCAAGAGGGCAAGCAATTCCTCCATTTATCATCTTCGATGGTAAGCTTCATCAGGCAACATGGTACCAAACTGGCATTCCGACCACCTGGAAAATCGCTGTAAGCGATAATGGATGGACCAATAACCAGCTAGGCCTCGAATGGATCCAGCACTTCCACCAACATACGAAAAAATCTAAGGGCAAGTGGAGGCTCTTAATCTTTGATGGCCACGGAAGCCACCAAACAGCCGAATTTCGAGACTTCTGCCTTCAGAACTATATTCTGACTTTATGTATGCCTGCCCATACATCTCATATCCTTCAGCCACTAGACGTAAGCTGTTTTGGCCCGTTGAAGAAGGTGTATAGCTCTCAGATTGAGATGAAGATGAGGCTTGGCGTTAACCATATCACAAAGGAAGAATTTCTTCCTGCCTTCCTTATAGCTCACCAACAAGTAATGATAGCTAGAACTATTACTTCTGGCTTCAGAGCAACTGGTCTTGTGCCATTTGACCCTCAGAGAGTTCTGGATAAGCTTGGTCCTATTATTCAAGCTACTCCTTCACCACAAAGCAGCCAGACATCTTGGAACCCTCAAACACCAAAGACTTTACCTCAAATCAAGCAACAAAGCCAGCTAGTATTGACAGAGAATCGCAAACGAAGGAGGTCATCAGCTTCTTCAGCTGATAAACCGTTCCAACAGCTTCTGAAAGGCTTTGAGAATGTAGTACATGAGAAGGCACTTTTGATGGCTGAGGTCGCTACTCTTCGAGCTGAAAATCAGCACCAAAAGCGGAAGAGGGCATATAAAACTGGGTCTATTCAGAAGGGAGGATCTATGGCTGTTGACGATGCCTATGAAGCTATTCAAGAACGAAGGGTTAGGGAGCAATCGGATAATAATGACGAAGATAAGGATCCAGTTTTGACAAGCTGGCCGCCAAGAAGGGCTACCAAAATGGCACTACCAAGGTGTAGCAGATGTGGTAAAGTCGGACATAGTACCAAGTTCTGTAGTTTGTAATACAAGTTGTTTCTTTCCTATATCTTCAATTTTGCTTCTATAATTTATGGTTGAAGGTAGAGTAGGTGAAATTTTGATCCGCTCGCTTGCGTGATCCGCCCGCTTGCCGAATACGTTAC
>Ga0265797_10006190_pt1 | contig 17042 bp, 14 predicted proteins | sample P2T30metagenome_FD_192433 | JGI IMG/M metagenome (GOLD analysis project Ga0265797, IMG submission 192433) | Plant litter microbial communities from East Loma Ridge, Irvine, California - P2 T30 | ecosystem: Environmental > Terrestrial > Plant litter > Unclassified | place: USA: California...
CAGGGTGTTGGCGGTGTCGTCTTCCCATTTCTTTTCGCTGCGGCCGCGCGGCATGAACAGGCTCTGGCCTTCATCCAGGAAGATGATGCATTTGCCTTTGGCGCAAGCCTTGCGGTACAGCGCGTTCAGGGCCTTGGAACCGCCGCCGACGTAGCCCGATTCCAGCGCCGAACCCGATGCCTGGATCAGCGGCATGTCGAGGCGCTTGGCCAGGTAACCCACCAGCTTGGTCTTGCCGGTACCGGCAGGCCCGGTCAGCATGACGTTGAAGGGCTTGTCGATGTTGTGCGACTGGTATTCCTCGCGGTTGCGGATCATGTCTTCCAGGTGCAGCACTTCCTGCTTGATGTCTTCCATGCCGATCAGGTCGTCCATCGATCCCTTCAGCTTGTCCGGCATGATCATCTGGGCGCCGCCGTTCATGCCCGGGATGCCGAACTTCACGAAATACAGGACCGCCACCAGCACGGTGATGTCGAGCGCATGGCGCTTCAGGAAGTCGAGCACGTCGGTGCCGAAGCCCTCGCCCTCTTCCTGCATCACGGCCTTGTGGGTGCTCAGGAAGTCGTCCTTGGCGATCGAGTACGGGATCGCATTCTTCAGCAGGACTTCACGCTCGAGCGACAGGTGCGAGGTGCTCGGCACCTTGACCACGTGCAGTTGCGGCGCATTCTTGAATTTGAAGACGTAGCGCGGCGAGTCGGACAGCGGCTTGGCCACCAGCAGGTAGTCGAGGCGGTCTTTCTGGGCGGCCAGCTGGGTGATTTCGGCGATGTTCTGCGAATGGACGACCGGCGCGGTGTCCTGCGGAACGTCGGCCTTGTAAATTGCCCAACCCGTCAGCATGCCGAGCAGTACGGCAGTCAGGATGCGAACGTAAACATTCTTGAAGGCAATTTGGATGCGAGCGAAGTTGGGCATATCGGGACTCTATAAAACGAAAGGGTGCGTGATATTGCTTGGTACGGCCTGGATACAGCGTCGGATGGTGCTTGCCTTCGCGGTGCCGGCGGGACGTGGAAGGCGGCGGTGCGGAACCGCGGGGTGATGCGCAAACATGTGCGTTTGCTAATGTTTCGATGCCGTTGGGCAATAGGTTTAGAGAGACTATACTCGCAAAAAAAAGGCAGGTGTATACCGTGCGCGGAAAAAATCTTGAGACGCAACATCTGCTATTGATCTGGCATCGCTTTTCCTTGGCTATTCGATAATCGAACTAAACGAAAGGCAACGAATCAGCGTTTTTTTGCTCTTTTATCACTGCGGTCCGACTGCCATGCTTGCATTTGCTGCATTGAATGCACAGCGCATTTTGCTATGCTCAATGGGAGCGGCACTATCGCCACACCTTGCCAAGGAATGATCGTGAAACGCTATGCTCTTGCAGCAATCGGTCTCTTGTTCGGCGGTGCGGTGCAGGCCGCGGTCATCGATTTGAACGAGTTCGGCGACGCCGGCCATCGCGCAACCGGCCTACGCCCCGCCGATGTGTCGACGCTACAGCGCAACGAGGTGGTGGTACCGCCGCCGCCGTGGCTGTCCGAATTGCCTGAACCGGAAGTGTTTGCCATGATGCTGGTCGGCCTGGTCCTGATCGGTTACCGGGCCAGCCGCGACAGCAGCGAAAAATTCGAGTGAGGTGGCACAGGCGGCACGATCGCCGCCATGCAATACAGATGGCACCGGCTTCATGCAAATCAAGCCCGCCGGAAAAATTCAGGCAGGTGCCGGGCCCGCCAGCGCATGCAGCTTGAGCAGGGTGGACCAGTTGCGCGAAGTGGTCGCGTCGCCCAGCAACTTGCCGAGGGCCGCCGCCGCCGCACTCTCGAGGATGCCGTCCGGGCACCAGACATAGACGGCACGCTCGCCCAGCGCCAGCGCGCCCGGTTGCCAGTCCTGGTGGCACAGCGTGTCGATGGCGCGCAGGGTGTCGGGCATCGACTGTGGGTCGGACAGAATGAAGGTGACCAGGCGCGCATGGTCGGGCGCTCCGTCGAGCAGCGGATTGGCGGCCATGATCGCGGCCAGTTCGGCGCCGTCAAGCACCAGGGTGCGCGCCGCCACGCCGAGCTTGAGCACCAGCGCTTCCTCGATGCCGGCAGCCACCTCGGCCTGCGCACGCGGCGCACCGCTGAACACCACATTGCCGCTGTTCAAGACGCTGCGCACGTCGGTATACCCGAGATCCTCGATGAGTTTGCGCAGGTCGGCCATGGCGATGCGTTTTGCTCGCCCGACATTCACGCCCCTGAGCAGGGCAATGTAGCGTTTGCTGGTCATGGCGCGCATGGTACCTTGCCGGGCTTGCGCACGGCACATGCGCCGCCTTATTTATTTAATCAGACCTTCGGCGCGCAGGGCCTGCTGCACGGCCGGACGGCCGGCGACGCGCTGCTGGTAGGCGCCCAGCAGCGGCCACGGGGACAGGTCGAAGCCGACGAAGGCGGCCCAGCCCAGCGCCGTGAACAGGTAGGCATCGGCCACCGTGAATTGCGAACCCATCAGGTAATCGCGGCCTTCCAGGCGGCCGGCGATCCAGCCCAGGCGGTTGCTCAGGTTGGTGCGCGCGGCTTCCTTCATGTCGTCGGTCGCGGTCGGGCGGAACAGCGGGCCGAAGCTCTTGTGCACCTCGGTGGCGATGAAGTTCAGCCATTCGATCAGCTGGTAGCGCTCCAGGGTGCCGTGGGCCGGGACCAGCTGGCGGTCCGGCGCCAGGTCGGCCACGAACTGGACGATGGCCGGGCCTTCGGTCAGGACAGTGCCATCCTTGAGCTCGAGCGCCGGCACGTAGCCTTTGCTGTTAATGGTGAGGAAGTCGGCGCCGCTCGCGGTCTGGCGCGCGCGGATGTCGACGCGTTCCAGCGTGAAGTCCAGGCCTGCCTCTTGCAGGACGATGTGGGGAGAGAGCGAGCAGGCGCCCGGGCTGAAATACAGTTTCATATGATTCTCGATCAGGTTCGGTAGGACGGACTTTGCAGGCGCAAAGCCTGACGAGAATACAACAACTCCCTGCTGCATGCTGCCGGGCCCGTCTTCCTGCCCGATTCGGGTGATACTATAAATACATTAATAGGAGGAAAGAATGAGTGCAGCTGGCCAATCTCCGGCACCCGATCACGCATTACCGACGGCAGTCCAAGCCCGCCTCGACCAATTGTTTCGCCATCACCTGCGTGACGATCCCGCCGCCGCGGCCACGGAAGCGCTGCGCCGCTACATCGAAACCTACCGCGGCCAGGCTGCGACGCAGGCCGGGGTCCGGCCATGAAGCTCGCCCTCGAACAACTGGCCGAAGGTATTCACGACTTGCCTTCGCTGCCGGTGGTAGTTATGGACCTGCTCGGCACGCTGGAGCAGGACGATGTCGACGTGTCGGTACTGGCGAAAAAAGTGTCGCTCGATCCGGCCCTGACCGCGAAGACGCTGCGCCTGGCCAACGCGTCCGCTTTCGGCCTGCAGGTAAAGGTGACCACGATCCAGCAAGCGCTCACCTTCCTCGGCTTGCAGACCACCCGCAATCTGATCACTGCCGCCGCGCTGAGCGGATGCTTTCCGTCCGGACGTTGCGCCAGCTTCGATGACAAGGCCTTCTGGCGCCATGCCAGCGCCACCGCCATCTGTGCCCGTGGGTTGGCACGGCGCATGCGCTTCAACCAGGATGTCGCGTTTACGGCAGGCCTGTTACATGATCTGGGTCAACTAGTACTCGTGTGCAGCCATCCGGATGCGTATGGCGCGGTGCTCGCGTGGCGTAAAGCGCACGCTTGCACCCTGCTCGATGCGGAACGTGCGATGCTCGGCGTCGACCACGTCGATGCCGGCGTGGCCCTGGCCACCCACTGGCATTTTTCCGACACCATGCGCCAGGCCATTGCGCGCCACCATGCGCCGGAAACGCCGGGCGCCGGCATGCTGGCCGCGATCGTGCATGTGGCCGATGCGATCGTCCATGCGCTCGACATCGCCGGCGATGCGGACGAGCTGGTGCCGCCGGTATCGACCGTGGCCTGGAATGCGATGGGATTGAACGAGGAAGCTTATTGGTACCTGTTCCAGGAGACGGAACGGCAATGCGGGGAAATGTCGGCCATCATGTCGGCATAACGCCGGATGGCCCGATCATGAATTGACGGAGGGAAGCAGGGTCCGGACAAACCCAAGCCTCCCGCCGGGTTGCGCCTCAGGCATGACAGAGCCGCCTGTCATGCCTTCGGCATCAGTGCGCATAGTTGCCCGACTTGTCGTTGCCTTGTGCTTCCTGACCTTGCGGCTGGGCTTGCTGTGCGGCTTGCTGGGCAGCCAGTTGTGCTGCTTTTTCTTCTGGCTTCGGGCGGCCTTGTGCGTCCGACAGGCGATATTTGGTACGGCGGTCGCCCATCAGGTCGCGCAGGTCGCGGATGCTCATGCCGGTGACTTCGTGCATGCGGATCAGTAGCGAAGCGCCGACCGGCAGGCGGTGGTGACGAATCTTGCTGATCACCGGCGGCGCCACTTCCAGCATGCGCGACAGCGCAGCGTCGTTCTTCAGTTGCATCTTGCCGAGCAGAATATCGAGCAAGTGGTTGGGGTTGTAGCTTTCCTGCGATGACAGTGCGTGATGTGCCATGATTACCTCGTGAGTGGTTAAAATAGTTCCTTTACGAAGTTTCGTTAAGGACCAGTTTTCGTCTACTTAAGTTCCCGGATCGCGCTTGAAACGCTACCGGACCGCGTGCGCTCCCTTAATACACTTCAGACCCCTCGAAAAGCCGCTGCGCGTTGCATGTCTGCCGCCCGCGACGGCCTTTCGGGAACCTTAACTAGCTTCCAGCACGCACTTGCCTTTCGAACAAATTATCAAACTCATACGAGGGTTCCACCCTCGACCTGAGCACAAAATGCATTGGTCGAAATCAAGCTATCGTCCGGAAAGCTTGTCACATAGTCATTTCAGCACATGGTGACAGATTGTGGCGCACGCAAGAGTTTTTTTGGACAAATTTTTGCAATTGCCTATGCGCAGGAACTTGTTGATTTACAAGAGGAAACTAGTTCCTGTCGCGTTCGAGTCGTATAGGCAATATTTAAGATAACAGTTAGCAATGAGATTACAAGAATTAACAATGTAACCGACTGTATCTAAATTAATTTAAAGAAATTATCAATTCCGCGGGGTAAGGACTACCGGGCGCACGCTGCATTCGCAGGTGCATTTCCGATTTACGGTAAACTGATCCCACTTGTCAAAGCGTTACAAATAGAACAAGCATTCATGCAGAAAAAAGTATTCATCAAGACCTTCGGCTGCCAGATGAACGAGTACGACTCGGACAAGATGGCGGACGTGCTCGGCGCCTCCGACGGCCTGGTCCGTACCGACACGCCCGACGACGCCGATGTGATCTTGTTCAACACCTGCTCGGTCCGCGAAAAAGCCCAGGAAAAAGTGTTTTCCGACCTAGGCCGCCTGAAAGAACTCAAGCGCGCCAGGCCGGAACTCATCATCGGCGTGGGCGGCTGCGTGGCCTCGCAGGAAGGCGCAGCGATCGTCAAGCGCGCGCCCCACGTCGACATGGTGTTCGGCCCCCAGACCCTGCACCGCCTGCCGCAGATGATCCAGCTGCGCCGCCATACCGGCGCGGCCCAGGTCGACATCAGCTTCCCGGAAATCGAGAAGTTCGACCATCTGCCGCCAGCCAAGGTCGAAGGCCCGGTCGCCTATGTGTCGATCATGGAAGGCTGCAGCAAGTACTGCAGCTACTGCGTGGTGCCCTATACCCGCGGCGAGGAAGTGTCGCGCCGCTTCGAGGACGTGCTGACCGAAGTCGCCGGCCTGGCCGCCCAGGGTGTGAAGGAAATCATGCTGCTGGGGCAGAACGTGAATGCCTTCCGCGGCGCGATGGAGCCGGGCGGCACGGCCGGCGGCGACGGGTCTCCTCAATTTGCCGACTTCGCCCTGCTGCTGGAATACGTGGCCGAGATTCCCGGCATCGAGCGCCTGCGCTTCGTGACCAGCCACCCGAAGGAATTCACCCAGCGCCTGATCGATGCCTACGCGAAGATCCCGCAGCTGGTGAACCATTTGTACCTGCCGGTGCAGCACGGGTCCGACCGCATCCTGCAGGCGATGAAGCGCGGCTACACCGGCCTCGAATACAAATCGATCATCCGCCGCATCAAGGCGGTGCGGCCGGATATCACGATATCGTCCGACTTCATCGTCGGCTTCCCCGGCGAAACCGAGGCCGATTTCGAAGCGATGATGAAGCTGATCCAGGACGTCGGCTTCGACAACAGTTTCAGCTTCATCTTCAGCAAGCGCCCCGGCACCCCGGCCGCCAACCTCGACGACGACACGCCGCACGAGGTAAAACTGGCGCGCCTGCAGCGCCTGCAGGCGCTGATCGACGCCAACACCCGCAAGACCAGTGCCGCGATGGTCGGCACGGTCCAGCGCATCCTGGTCGAAGGACCGTCCAAGAAGGGCGTTACCCCCGACGGCCAGCCCGAACTGCAAGGCCGCACCGAAAACAACCGTGCGGTGATTTTTGTCCCGGGCGCAGCCGGCGACGCGCTGATCGGCCAACTGGCCGACGTGCGCATCACCGAGAGCCTGGATTACAGCCTGCGTGGCGACCTGGTCGCCAGCATTGATACGATAGCCAAAGCCAGTTGAAAACCCAGACGCCTACCCAGCCTTCGTATTTCGTTCCCGAGCCGCTCGATAACACCCGGCTCGCCCACCTCTGCGGCCCGCTCGACGAAAACCTGCGCCAGATCTCGGCCGCCCTCGACGTGACCATCTTCCGCCGCGGCGAACGCTTCATCGTCAGCGGCAGCAATGCCGAACGCGCGGTCGAACTGCTCGAACGCTTCTATGCCGTGGCCGACAAGGTCGTGCCGATCGAGGAAGTCCAGCTGGCGCTGGTGGAACAGCGCGCCGGCCTGAAGCCGACCATTCCGGAACCGGCCGACGCGCCGAAAAAGGAACCCGGCGCCACCGCATCGGCCGCCGCCTCCGCCTCCTCCGCCGCCGAAGACGGCGCTGACGCCGCCGAAAGCAGTGAGCTGGTCAGTCCGACGCTGAAGACCCGCCGCAGCGATCTGCGCGGCCGCACGCCGCACCAGATCCAGTACCTCAAGGCGGTGCTGGAGCACGACATCAGCTTCGGCATCGGCCCGGCCGGTACCGGCAAGACCTATCTGGCCGTGGCCTGCGCGGTCGATGCGCTCGAGCGCGACGCCGTCAAACGCATCATCCTGACCCGTCCGGCGGTGGAAGCCGGCGAGCGCCTCGGCTTCCTGCCGGGCGACTTCGCGCAAAAAGTCGACCCTTACCTGCGCCCGCTGTACGACGCGCTGTACGACCTGCTCGGCTTCGACCGCACGCAGAAGTTATTTGAAAAACAGGTGATCGAGATCGCCCCGCTGGCCTTCATGCGCGGCCGCACGCTGAACCACGCCTTCGTGATCCTGGACGAAGCCCAGAACACGACGGTCGAACAGATGAAGATGTTCCTGACCCGGATCGGTTTCGGCAGCAAGGCCGTGGTCACCGGCGACATCACCCAGGTCGACCTGCACAAGACCCAGCGCAGCGGCCTGGCCGACGCCATGCACGTGCTGAAAGACACGCGCGGCATCGCCTTCTCCCACTTCTCCAGCGCCGACGTGGTGCGCCACCCGCTGGTGGGCCGCATCGTCGACGCCTACGAAAAAGCGGCCTCGATCCAGGAGATCGGCGCCCTCCCCAAATCACCCACCGCGACCGCGACCCGACATGCAAGAAAAAAAACATGATCTCGACCTCGACGTCCAGTACGCCGATACCCGCCTGGAAGCCGACATCACGCCCGAAATGATCGAGCGCTGGGTGCAGGCCTCGCTGCTCGGCCCGGCCGAACTGGCGATCCGCTTCGTCGACGCCGACGAGGGCCAGCTACTCAACCGCGACTACCGCGACAAGGATTACGCCACCAACGTCCTCACCTTTGCCTACAACGAAGGCGAGGACATCGCCGACGACGAGCCGACCCGCGCCGACATCGTGCTGTGCACCGACGTGCTGCAGCGCGAAGCCGAGGAGCAGAAGAAGACGGTCGAGGAACACGTGGCGCACCTGGTGGTGCATGGGGTGCTGCACGCGCAGGGCTTCGACCACGAGAACGATGAAGAGGCCGAAGAGATGGAGCAGCTGGAGCGGGATATCATGGAGGCGTTGCGGTATCCGGATCCTTACGGCGACGAGTAGCCACCGTCGTTCCCGCGAAGGCGGGAACCCATGCTAAGCTTCCGAAGCCAGTATTCCTGAAATACTAACGTCGTTTCTCGTGTACCGAATTCTGTTGTTCAGTATGGGTCCCCGCCTCCGCGGGGACGACGTCGGGCGCAGGTAGCGCCCTTTTATTTACGCCTTCTTGAGCTGCTCCCCAATCGGCAACTTGCGCACCCGTTTCCCGGTCGCCGCAAACACCGCATTCGCCAGCGCCGGCGCAATCCCCGCCGTCCCCGGCTCGCCGATCCCGCCCGGTTCATCCTTGCTGTTGACGATCCACACCTCCACCGCCGGCGCCTCGTTCATGCGCATCACCCGGTAGTCGCCAAAGTTGGTCTGCTGCACCTTGCCCCCGTCCAGCGTGACCTGCCCCCATAGCGCGGCACTGGCGCCGAACACGATGCCGCCTTCCATCTGCGCCACGATAGTGTCCGGATTGATGTTCTGGCCACAATCCACGGCGCACACCACCCGGTGCACACGCACGTCGCCATCCGCACCCACCGACACTTCCGCCACCTGCGCCATGTAGCTGCCGAAAGCGAACTGGGTCGAGACGCCGCGGCCCATCTTGCGCCCCGCGATCGGACGCAGCGGCTTGCCCCAGCCGGCCTTCTCGGTCGCCAGGTTCAGCACCGCCAGCGTGCGCGGCGACTTCTGCAGCAGCGAACGCCGGAACGCGACCGGGTCGGTCTTGCTCGCATACGCCAGTTCGTCGATGAAGCTCTCGACCACGAACACATTGTGGGTCGGGCCCACGCCGCGCCAGAAGGCGGTGGCCAGGCCCGGCGGTTCGTGGCGCACGTATTCCACGCGCATGGCAGGGATGCTGTACTGCAGGTCGGCCGCGCCTTCCACCGCATCCGGGTCGACCCCGTTCTTGACCGCCGGCGGCGCGAAGCGCGCCATGATCGAGGAGCCGGTCACGCGGTGGAACCAGGCAGTCGGCATGCCCTTGTCGTCGACCTTGGCCGACAGCCGGTCATAATAATAGGGGCGGTACATGTCGTGCTGCATGTCTTCTTCGCGCGTCCAGATCACCTTCAGCGGCCCCTTGGCCAGCTTGGCCAGCGCCACCGCCTGGATCACGTTGTCGACTTCGAGCCGGCGCCCGAAGCCGCCGCCGATGTAAAAATTATGCACCTGCACCTTCTCGACCGGCAGCCCGGCCACCTTGGCCGCCGCGCCCTGGGCCAGCGCCGGCACCTGGGTACCGACCCACAGGTGGCAGGCGTCGGCGCGCAGATCGACCGTGCAATTCATCGGCTCCATGGTCGCGTGGGCCAGGAAGGGCAGCTCGTACACGGCGTCGATGCGGCGCCCGCCCTGCTGCTCCAGCACCTTCAAGGCATCGCCATCGTTGCGGGCGACGGCGCCGGTGCCCTGCGATACCTTATCCATCTCGGCCACGATGCTTGCCGTGCTGACTTTGCCGTTGGCGCCATCCTCGAAGCGCGGCGCGGCCGCCAGCAAACCCTGCTTCGCGGCCCAGAAGTTGTCCGCCACCACCGCCACCGCGCCCTCCAGGCGCAGCACCTGGCGCACGCCCTTGACCGCCATCGCCTTTTGCTCGTCGACTGCCGCCACCTTCCCGCCCAGCACGGGAGACGCCGCCACCGCCGCGATGCCCATGCCCGGCAGGCGCGCGTCGATGCCGAACTGCGCCGAGCCGTCGACCTTGGCGGCCGAGTCCAGCCGCTTCTGCGACCTGCCGATCAGGGTGAAATCGGCCGCATCCTTGAGTTTCACGCTGGCCGGGAAGCTCAGCTTGGACGCCGCCTCGGCCACTTCGCCGAAATGCACCGAGCGGTTCGAGGCTTCGTGGCGGATGGTACCGCCCACGACTTTCAGCTCGCCGGCATCGACGTTCCAGTTCTTGGCCGCCGCCTGCACCAGCACTGTGCGCACCTTGGCGCCGGCTTCGCGCAGCGGCTTCCAGGCCGCGCGCACCGAGGTTGAGCCGCCGGTCACCTGGCCGCCCAGCATGGCGTCGGCGTACAGGCTGTTGTTGGCCGGCGCCTGTTCCAGTTTCACCTTGGTGAGGTCGGCGCCCAGTTCCTCGGCCAGCAGCTGCGGCATCGAGGTGAAGGTGCCCTGCCCCATCTCCACCTTGTGGATGATCAGGGTGACGATGCCTTCGCGGTCGATGCGGATGAAGGCATCGTGCGCCAGGCCCGGCGCATCGCCGCTGGCGGCGGTGGCGGCGGCGCCGACGGCTTTCTCGGGCGGCGCTTCCTTGCGGTCGCCTTCGGGTTTCTTTTCGCAGCCGAACAGCGAGAAGCCGAACACCAGGCCGCCGCCGGCCACGGCGCCGGCTTTCAACAGGCCGCGGCGCGAGCTCGATGCCGGCAGGTCTTTCCGAGGTTGTTTGGTCATGTCGGTCCCCTTTATCAGGCTGCTGCTATCTTGATGGCCTTGCGGATCCGGCCATAGGTCCCGCAGCGACAGATATTGCCCGCCATCGCGTTGTCGATATCGCTGTCGTTCGGCTTCGGCGTCGCGTGCAGCAGCGCCGTGGCCGACATGATCTGGCCCGACTGGCAATACCCGCACTGGACGACGTCGATCTGGCGCCACGCATTCTGCACCTTGGCGCCGACCGGGTCGTTGCCGATCGCCTCGATGGTGGTGATCTTCTTGCCGGCCGCCGCCGACACAGGCGTCACGCAGGAACGGATCGCCTGGCCGTCCAGGTGTACGGTACAGGCGCCGCACAGGGCGACGCCGCAGCCGAACTTGGTGCCGGTCAGGCCGAGCACGTCCCGCAATGCCCACAGGATGGGCATGTCGTCGGGGACGTCCAGATTGGTGGTGGTGCCGTTGACGTTCAGGGCAGGCATGAGCGGGACTCCTTGTCTGTGAGATGACGCGCAAATAATGAACAGCATGGCAAGCATAGCGCGCCTGCAACGCGGCTGCGCGCCGGCCCCCCATTTTTATTACACGGACTGCATAAAAAACAGGCAAACCCGCTTTTGGTGTATCCTAACGCCCATCGCAACAACGGCTTTACGCCAACTATGCCCGAGCACCCTTCTGACGTCCGAACGGACGGCAAAACCCACCGGTCGCTGTTCGAACGGCTGACCGCACTGATCTCCCCTGAGCCCGAAAACCGCGCCGAGCTGCTGGAAGTCCTGCACGACGCCCATGAACGCAACCTCATCGACGCCGACGCCCTCTCCATGATCGAGGGCGTGTTCCAGGTCTCCGATTTGTCGGTACGCGACATCATGGTTCCGCGCTCGCAGATGGACGTCATCGACATCACCAAGCCGATCGAGGAATGGCTGCCCATCGTGCTGGAAACCGCGCACTCGCGCTTCCCGGCCATCGAGGGCGAGCGCGACAAGGTGGTCGGCATCCTGCTGGCCAAGGACCTGCTGCGCTACTACGCGGAAGAATCCTTCGACGTGCGCGACATGCTGCGCCCGGCGATCTTCATCCCGGAATCGAAGCGCCTGAACGTGCTGCTGCGCGACTTCCGCGCGAATCACAACCACATGGCCATCGTCGTCGACGAATACAGCGGCGTGGCCGGCCTGATCACCATCGAAGACGTGCTGGAACAGATCGTCGGCGACATCGAGGACGAATACGACTTCGATGAGGAAGAAGACAACGTCCTCTCGATCAAGGAAGGCCAGTTCGGCCCGCGCTGGCGCGTGAAAGCGCTGACCGAGATCGAACAGTTCAACGAAGAGATCGGGGTCGACCTGCCGGAAGACGACGTCGACACCATCGGCGGCCTGGTCGCCAGCCACTTGGGGCGCATGCCGCACAAGGGCGAGGTGTTCGACCTCGAGAACCTGCGCTTCGAGGTGCTGCGTGCGGATGCGCGGCAGATTCATGTGCTGCTGGTCGAGAAGATTCCGGTTTCCGAGGACGAGCACGATTAATAGTAACGACTGAAGTACAAGGTCGCGCACCACCCCGTCGTCCCCGAGCAGGCGGGGACCCATGCTGAATGACAGAATTCTGTATATCGGAACAGATGCAGTATTTCAGATATACGGGCTTTGGACGCTCAGTATGGGTCCCCGCCTTCGCGGGGACGACGTAACTATATTGGACCCACGCTTGATCCTGCGCCGCCGCACCAAGACCGCCGCCACCGCCCCCGACCCGAAGCTGCGCGGCACCCGCCCCACCCACAAAGCCCTGCTGCTCGCCGCAGCCGCCGGCGGCCTGAGCCTGTTCTCCTTCGACCCCTTCGGCTGGTGGCCGCTGCAATTCCCGCTCCTGGCCTGGCTGTTTTACCAGGTCGGCATGGGCAGCTCGGTCAAGCGCGCAACGTATCTGGGCTGGGCCTTCGGCTTCGGCTGGTCGGTGGCCGGCATGCACTGGCTGTACATCGCCATCACCCGCTTCGGCGGCCTGCCGGCCGTGCTGGGCGCGATCGCGATCGCCCTGCTCGGCCTGTACATGGGCCTGTTCGGCGCCTTTGCGGCGGGCGTGTCCACCTGGCTGAGGAAGCGCTGGTCGCTGCCGGTGCCCGCCTTTCTGTTGCTGGTGCTGCCGACCCTGTGGGGCGTGTCGGAATGGATGCGCGGCTGGATCTTTACCGGTTTTCCCTGGGCCGCCTCCGGCTATGCGCACAACGTGGCGCCGCTGGGCGGCTTCGCGCCGCTCATCGGCGTATACGGCATCGGCGTGCTGGTGGCGGTGTGCGCATCCTGCCTGGTGATGCTGACCCAGCGCCACAAGATGCCGGCGCTGGCGCTGTTCGGCGCACTGCTGGTGGCCGGCGGCCTGCTGCGCCAGGTCGAATGGACGCAGCCGAGCGGCCAGCCGATCACGGTGCGCCTGCTGCAGGGGAACATCCGCCAGGATGAAAAATTCTCCGCCGAGCACCTGGGCGACATCCTGGTGCGCTACCGCGACATGCTGACCGCCGCGCCGGCCGACCTGATCGCCGCACCGGAAACCGCGATTCCCGTGTTCCCGCACCAGCTGCCGCCCGGCTACCTGGGCACCTTCAACGCGTTCGCCGCGCGCACGGGCAGCACGTATCTGTTTGGCATCCCGCTGGCGAACGACGCCGCCGATTACGCCAACAGCGTGGCCGGCATCGGGCCCCAGGGCCAGTCCTACCGCTACGACAAGCACCACCTGGTGCCCTTCGGCGAATTCATCCCGACCGGTTTTCGCTGGTTCACCAACCTGATGCAGATCCCGCTGGGCGACTTTACGCGCGGCGCGGCGGTCCAGGCGCCGTTTGCAGTGAAGGACCAGCTGGTGCTGCCCAATGTCTGCTACGAAGACGTGTTCGGCGACGAGATCGCGAAGCAGCTGCGCGACGCACCGCGGCCGGCCACGCTGCTGCTGAACGTGTCGAACCTGGCCTGGTACGGCGAATCGGTGGCGATCCCGCAGCACCTGCAGATCTCGCGCATGCGCTCGCTGGAAACCGGGCGCCCGATGCTGCGCGCCACCAACAACGGCGCCACCGCCATCATCGACGGCCGCGGCAACGTGCAGCAGCAGATTCCCTATTATCGCCAGGACGTGCTGGCAGCGCGGGTGCAGGGCATGGCCGGCATGACGCCGTATATCCGGCTCGGCAACCTGCTGTTCCTGGGCCTGGGCGTGCTGGGCCTGGCCGCGGCATGGCTGATGGGGCGCTCGCGGCGGAGGAATAAAACCTCCTGAGCCCTTCCCGCCGGCCTCATTAATTAGTACAGTCTGCCGAAGAAAAATCGCTGATCCATGTATGAATCGGCGATTCGTTTAAAGAGAATGCATAAAAACCGCTAAAATTGGTGTTTTAGCAAACCTACCGTGTTCGCGGCCCGTGCGCGCGACGCCCCTAGCTCGAAGCCCAAAGATGCTCACATTCCAACAAATCATCCTGACTCTGCAAACCTACTGGGACAAGCAGGGTTGCGCCCTGCTCCAGCCCTACGACATGGAAGTCGGCGCGGGCACTTTCCACACCGGCACCTTCCTGCGCGCGATCGGACCGGAACCGTGGCGTGCCGCCTACGTACAGCCTTCGCGCCGCCCGAAGGATGGCCGCTACGGCGAAAACCCGAACCGCCTGCAGCACTACTATCAATATCAGGTGGTGCTCAAGCCGGCGCCGGAAAACATCCTCGATTTGTACCTCGGTTCGCTGCAGGCGCTGGGCCTGGACCTGAAGAAGAACGACGTGCGCTTTGTGGAAGACGACTGGGAAAGCCCGACGCTGGGCGCCTGGGGCCTGGGCTGGGAAGTCTGGCTGAACGGCATGGAAGTCACCCAGTTCACCTACTTCCAGCAAGTCGGCGGCCTCGATTGCAAGCCGGTGCTGGGCGAGATCACCTACGGCATCGAGCGCCTGGCGATGTACCTGCAGGGCGTGGAAAACGTGTACGACCTGGTGTGGACCGAGTGGGAAGAGAACGGTGTCAAGAAATCGCTGTCGTATGGCGACGTGTTCCACCAGAACGAAGTCGAACAATCGACCTACAACTTCGAGCACTCGAACACCGAGCTGCTGTTCCAGGCCTTCAGCAATCACGAAGCCGAAGCCAAGCGCCTGGTCGAACTGGCGCTGACGCTGCCGGCCTACGAGCAGATCATGAAGGCGTCGCACAGCTTCAACCTGCTGGACGCGCGCGGCGCGATTTCCGTCACCGAGCGCGCCGCCTACATCGGCCGCGTGCGTACCCTGTCGCGCCTGGTCGCCCAGGCCTACTACGACTCGCGCGAGAAGCTGGGCTTCCCGATGCTGCCTAAAACGTCCGCCGATGCGGATGCCGCCGACGTCAAGGTCGCCTGAGCCTTCCAGTAAATAATAGAACAACCATGAACCAGACCTTACTAGTCGAATTGCAGACCGAAGAGCTGCCGCCGAAAGCACTCGTGAAACTGGGCGCCGCCTTTGCCAACGGCATCGCCAATGGCCTCAAAGCGCGCGGCTTCCTCGAAGACGACAGCGTCGTCACCGCTTACTCCACCCCGCGCCGCCTGGCCGTGTCGATCACCCAGGTGCGCGCCACCTCGCCGGATAAAACCATCCGCGAAAAAGTGCTCCCGGTGAGCGTCGCCCTGGACAAGGACGGCAACCCGAGCGCGCCGCTGGCCAAGAAGCTGGCCGCACTCGGCTTCCCGGATTTGCAGATCGCCGACCTCGAACGCGCCCAGGACGGCAAGGCCGAGAGCTTCTTCTATACCCACACCGCCCCCGGCAGCGCCCTGGCTTCCGGCCTGCAGCCGGTGCTGGAAGAATCGGTCGCCAAGCTGCCGATCCCGAAGGTGATGAGCTACCAGCGGCCAAGCGGCGCCACCGTGCAGTTCGTGCGCCCGGTGCACTCGCTGCTGGCGCTGCACGGCGCGGACGTGGTGCCGCTGTCGCTGCTCGGCCTCGAGGCCGGCCGCGCCACCCTCGGCCACCGCTTCCTGTCGCATGGCCTGGCCATCGACATCGCGCACGCCGATGACTACAAGGACGTGCTGGAATCGCGCGGCAAGGTGGTCGCCTCCAGCGAGGCACGCAAGGAATCGATCCGCACCCAGCTGCTGGCCAAGGCCGGCGACGACCAGGTCTTGATGCCGGAAGCGCTGCTGGAAGAAGTGGCGGCGCTGGTCGAATGGCCGGTGGTGTACGAGTGCCGCTTCGAGGACGTGTTCCTGTCGGTGCCGCAGGAATGCCTGATCCTGACCATGCAGACCAACCAGAAATACTTCGCGCTGACCGACAACGCCGGCAAGCTGCGTTCGCGCTTCCTGATCGTCTCCAACATCGAGACCGACGACCCGGGCGCCATCGTCGGCGGCAACGAGCGCGTGGTGCGCCCGCGCCTGTCGGACGCCAAGTTCTTCTTCGAGCAGGACAAGAAAAAGTCCCTGGCCTCGCGCCTGCCGCAACTGGCCAACGTGGTCTACCACAACAAGCTGGGCACCCAGGCCGAGCGTACGCAGCGCGTCACGCGCCTGGCCGGCGCCATCGCCGCGCGCCTCGGTTACGACGTGGTGCTGGCCGAACGCGGCGCCCAGCTGGCCAAGGCCGACCTGCTGACCGACATGGTCGGCGAGTTCCCCGAGCTGCAGGGCATCATGGGCACCTATTACGCCCGCAACGACCAGGAGCCGGAAGAAGTGGCGCTGGCCGCTTCCGAGCACTACCAGCCGCGCTTCTCGGGCGACACCCTGCCCTCGACCAATACCGGCCTGGTGGTGGCGCTGGCCGACAAACTGGAAACCCTGGTCGGCATCTGGTCGATCGGCCTGCAGCCGACCGGCGAAAAAGACCCGTTCGCGCTGCGCCGCCACGCGCTGGGCGTGATGCGCATGCTGGTCGAGAAGCGCCTGCCGCTGGGTATCTCGGATCTGTTGAAAGACGCCGCAGGCGTGTTCGAAGGCCAGGCCGGCTTCAAGGACCCGTCGATTGACGTCACCGCCTTCATGCTGGACCGCCTGCGCGGCCTGCTGCGCGACCGCGGCTTCTCGCCGAACGAGGTGGAAGCGGTACTGGCGCAGAATCCGGACCGCGTCGACGACGTGGTGGGGCGCCTGGAAGCGGTGCAGGCCTTTGCCGCGCTACCGGAGAGCGCCTCGCTGGCTGCCGCCAACAAGCGCATCACCAACATCCTCAAAAAGAACGAGGAAGCGCTGGCGCAGGCAGGCCAGGTCGATCCGGCCCTGCTGCAGGACGACGCCGAAAAGACCCTGTTCGCCGCGGTCACGCGCGTGCAGCCGGAAGTCGATGCCGCCTTTGCCCGCGGCGACTTCGGCAGCACGCTCAAGACCCTGGCCCAGCTGCGCGACGCGGTCGACGCCTTCTTCAACGACGTGATGGTGATGG
>Ga0265797_10006191_pt1 | contig 17042 bp, 17 predicted proteins | sample P2T30metagenome_FD_192433 | JGI IMG/M metagenome (GOLD analysis project Ga0265797, IMG submission 192433) | Plant litter microbial communities from East Loma Ridge, Irvine, California - P2 T30 | ecosystem: Environmental > Terrestrial > Plant litter > Unclassified | place: USA: California...
AGATGGCCACGACAAGACGAGGTTTTTGAATGAAAATGAGTCAATGAAATTCGCGTTGTCTTGTCGCTGAGCTTGATACTGCAACTTGATGCTTGAAGACGATGGTTAAATTGGTCTGACCCTTCGACAGGTAAACTACTGGAGCGATGGGACGTAGGCATGTCGATGACCTTGAGGCGCTTTCCCATATTAGGAATCTCATGTTCAGACAAGCGAGGCATCCTCCACGTAGGTCGTGGTGTTCAAAAACACTCCGTCTTCCTCTACCTGCATCTAGAGTGCAAGCATCATTGCTAAGTGACCTCACCGAGACTCCAAGCAGCGGCGCAAAGAGGTGACTCTTGCAATAAGTAGGGTATACCTTGCCTCTATAAACATAGCTCGTCAATATACAATCAACCAATCAATCAAAAAAAAAAGTCCAGACATGCTCTCCCCTTGTCCTCGCTTTAGCTTGCGCGGCAAGAAAATAGTCTTCGCGGCAACATAATAACTAGACAGCCTGCCCAAATAGTGCCTGCTTATCCACACGACAATAATTTTTCTCATCTAGAACAAGCTGGCGCCGCCGCTCTCAATGGCCTCCATCTCGGCCTCGCTGAAAGCTGTCCGTCTGAACCTCTTCGGTAGCTCGTTGCGGTCCCACGCCTCGCCCTCCTTCGGCTGCACGCTGCCCAGCATCCTGGCTGTGCTGCCTCCAATAGCGCCATATGCCTGAGATGTTGCTTGCGCTGCTGTTCCGCTGCTGCTGCTGTAGCTGCGCATCATGGGGCCATGCTGGCTGGCTTTCTGGCGGTAGGACGCGAAGGACTCGGGGAGAGATTCGGAGGGCGATGCAGGGTGCACTTGGGGTGTGTGGTCGATTTCTGCGCGTGTGAAAAGTTGGTGTTAGCTTTGTGACTTAACACTGATCGCGGGATTGAGCTTGCGACCGAGGGCTGGAAGAGAGCGTACGCTTGGGCACGGTGCGGCGGCCCAAGAACTTGATCATGGGTGTGTGCTTGAGAAGGACTCTGGTGGCGCGCATCTTTGCGGAGGCGTTTGATTGTGTGGTCTTATGGTGGTGTAGCGTGAGGTGAGAAGGAAGCTGGTGAGCGATTCGTCCGGCGAAGTTCGGGTTCGGGTGCGCGTTGTGAGTGGAACTTTTCTTGGAGGCAAAGGCCGAGGTAGAGTATAGAAGCGAGCGAGGAAATTGTGGGAGTTACGATGCAGCGTGCGAGGCTGAGGGAGGAATTTGAAACTACAGTATTCAACCGGCGCGAAATGTCAAGAGGAAAGTCATATGTACAATTGATAGCAGCGGCGCCGCGGTGCTCGCCTGAGCTTTCGGCGACGTCGGAGTCGGTTTGGGTGGAGGCTTGGGCGCGAGCTCGGGTGCGCCTTCTCAAAGCACTCCCGAATTCACTTCGTGCAGATCGCTCCCCAGCTTTGATCCCCGTGTTTACGTCTCCCGGATATCACATGCTTCCTGCAGACAATCACATGCGCCACTTGGATTGACCAGCGACACAGTCCTTAGGTGGCTTGTTGATAATACATCAGCCGAGTAGTCAGTTAGGGAGTGCTGCTATCGGATCGCCATCAGTAGACTGGACGGGATTGGCTTTCAACACTGACACCAAGGCGAACGCGACCAAATGCCAGCGCTAGTACAATCAAACAATCGCCATAATCTCCAGCCCTACAACATTCTTGAAAGAAACAACAAAGATGCACGAAATACTCCTGTTCAGCCAAATAGCGCCCACTCGACACAATCAAGTTCTCAACGTGCTGGCTGGCGTGACAGGTTCACAGCCCTTCGTCTACCAAGACCAGACCGCTCTCTTCGCCCAACTCCGCCTTCCGGAGACCACCGTCTCTTCTAAGAAAAAACCGGCTCCAGGAACCCCGCGACCCGAGAAATGGGTGCACAAGCTCACTCGCTCGGTGCAAGTTCCTGCTGAAACCCCGGAGGCTATTGGCTCGTGGCGACTACGCGTCGAGCAGACACCAGATCCGAGTGTCAAGGACCACATCGCGAGGGAGGTCTCCGAGAGCGAAGTGCAGGATTTCAAGACCTTTGAGGATCCGCAGACATACAGGTTCCTCGGTCAGCAGTATTTCCTCGGCCATCGCTTCGTGATCGGGAATGTCATTGTGCGGATCTTCCGGGTGTTGTCGACGCAGCAGCAGATTCCTGCGGACAAGGTGCTCGAAGGTCCGCCGCTTCTTCTGTCAGACTTGCAACTTTTCGATCCCAGCAACACGTACATGGTCGAGGTCTCTGTGCGCATGGAAGACAGGAAGAATACGAAAATTGCGGATCAGGCATATGCGGAGCTTCTCACTTTCCAAAGAACGGTCGACGGTGTCATTGATCTGAGAGTTCCGCAGCGTCTTGCGTTGGACACGAGGGTCAAGGATGCTTAGTTTGCTCTGGACCTGGAGAGTTCGACTGAGGGTCCCGGTGCTCTTACCACAGACCCATCAGACCTGCTTACAGGCGACATGGAAGATTGACAACAGCCTCAGATTGCACTTGAAGGGAAGATTGAAATTCCAATCCAAGGCCATTACAACAACCATCTTGGTCTCTCGATCCTCATCAATGCGAATATCAAATTTACGTGGGCACAATGAACACAGCTTGTTTGTTAGCCTTCCGGACTGAGGCGGCGGCACGTTTGCATCGATATGTCAAAAGCTGAAAGTGGAAAAGGCCAACACTCGTTATGTATTCTACTGCTTGTCACACGAGACAACGATAGAAGTCCGCTTCATGGCAAGGATTTGGGGGAAGGAAGGAAGAGGAAAGACAATCTGGAGTCGGACGATGCATTGTTTGGTGTAACGAAGTGGCACATCATAAAGTAATTGGGCGTGACTCCAATTTCGTGGCGAGACGAGGAGTCCTTGCGGCAAAGTGTTAGTGAATTAGCCTGCAAGTAATAATGAGACCGTGTGCGTCGCAACGGTACAGCTTGACGATCATAGGATACTTTGGTACATGACAGCCTCAAAAGGCTTGCCCGTGCGCACATCACCTAACATTGCGTTACCATGCATGTGGCAACGAGCTTGGCATGTGGCTGGTTCACCGGATGTGGTAAAGAGCTGCATGCGGATAGTACTTGAGGCTATCACAGCTGTATGCAATGTCGATAGTGACAGTAGTCTTCAAGAACAGGTGCCGTTGAACATATCACGAGTAACGGTCCACGCTTACCTATCAATAACGTACCCCACAGTGTCAAGTGTCACGAAGAGTTTCGACGACGTTCGACACCAAGAAGGCCGCTGCTTCGAAATCCACTCGCCAAATCCAAATCCGGCTTTCTCAGGGTTGCGCATGTGAGCCTTGTGCTTCGTCATCAGCCATCAGCCGGACCAACCTCCTCGACCTACATTACCGACCTACTCCTGCCTCGCGGCGTGTCTCGCAAGTCCATGTATTCACCACTACTGTACTGACCTACTTGCCCACCTATGTACATGTATCCTACAACTCCACCGCACATTCATAACATACCGCACAGCGAAATAGCATAACCTTACTCGCTTGTACCAAAGCAATCCCCCATTTCATTCATCCCACCTCCCACTTCCATCTCACTTCCCACTCACTCCACATCCGCATCCGGAACATCTCACCCAGCCCACCCAGCACCGAGGGGCAACAATCACCGCCACTAACATTGCTGGCCAACATGGGCGCACCCGACGATGGCTCCGCGCCACAGAGGTCTTCCTCTCAGCAACAACACCGCCAACACCACGCATCCGATCACGAGAAGCGTCTCGAGGAGGAATCTCTAGTCATCATGGCAGACAAGGCCAACCAAGTCCACGCGCCGCCCGCGCACCTCGCCGCCCGCTTCTATCGCAACCAAGCGAACCAGCGTCGCAAGTCGTCCGCCACCTCTTCTCGTCGAAACTCGCTCTCCTCCGTTCACTCCCATGGATCTGGTCTGTCCCAACGCCGTAGCTCCACACCTGCAGGCCTCCAGTCTCACACCATCGCCCAGCATTTGCGCCGAGCTTCCATAATCGAAACTCGCAAGGCGCGCCTCGCTGATCGCGCTGCTCATGCTGAGCAGGTACGGTTTCGCGCTGCACTCGCCAAGGCCACACCTCGCGGTAGTACCAGTGCCAGCGAGGAGAAGGCACTTGCAGCGCAAATCGCAAAGGAGAAGTACTTGGCCAAGGTAGCAGCAGCATGTGCGGAAGAGGTGGCGCGCGCAAAGCGCATTGCGGAGGAGGTCAAAGAGCGGAAACTGGCAGACGAGACACGTAGGGTGAAGGAGATGGAAGAACGCCACGCCGAGGCAGAGAAGAGGCGGGCGGAGTATCAAAGAAATCTACAAGAGAGGAGGGCTAGGAGGGCAGACAGTTCGGAAAAGAAGCTGGCCGTTGTTGAGGAAGATGTCTCGATCGAAGAAGAGGCCGTAGCGGATGATTTCCTGCCAGAGCCAATTGGCGAGCAAACTGCAGCAAGGCGCATTCAGCGAGCCTGGAGATTGAGCAAGAAGCGCGCTGTGCTGAACGCCTTTTTGAGACTCAATCTCAACACAGAAAGGATCAAGAATGACGATTTTGATCAGTTGACACTCTTCGTGGCGAGCGACAACGTCATAAACGCAACCACCGATCTCTTGACCCATGTAGGTCTGCAACAGCCAAAGGACGAAAATGCTGTGTTGAACACCCGCACTTTCTTGAGCGCGTACATGCTGGCTGGCCATCCGACTGCGGTTCTCAACAACAGGAACGGAGCTCAAGAGCAGGATCTCCTGTCCAAGGCTAGAGACTTGTCAGCCGGCTTCGAGAACACGCTTAGCCGCCTGGCTGCATGGAACAACTACCTGCCGCATCCCAACCAACAAGAGACTCTGTCTCAGACGTACACTGCTTACACATCGGCATTTGCGGCATGGCGAGTCCAAGATTCGTCTGTCTTGATCGAAGGCATGATCGCGTCCTTTGTTCAGCTCGACGCTATCTGGCAGATGGTCAAGGACGACTCTCGGGGAGAGGTAGCAAACGATTACCGTCAGGGTATTCGCGACAACCAAGTCAAACTACTTAGCAGGATCCAGAAGTTAGCCGGCCGAGAGCGGGCTGACATTATGATCAAAAAGGCCATCAGAGAAAGCCGCAGACGTCAACCTAAGAAGCGTGCAGTCGCTGAGGTTCGTCCCCGCGGTATTGAGGCTGGTCCTGAATCCGAGGCGAATGTCCAGCAAGCAAACGAACAAGTGCCAGTCAGCCCAATTATCGAAGAAGAACCGTCGCAGCGCTCTGGCCAACTTAGCAAATTATTCACCAGCATCCCGACTAACCGGATTGTGACCCATGAGATTGCCGTTGATAAGGACTTCAAGCTGGAAGAGGACAAAGTCAACGCCGAGTTTAGGGATCAGGTCTACCGATCTATATGCGAGAACATGAAGAACGCTTTCGAGATGGGCCAAGGCGCCGTATGGACTGTTTCTGCGGCGGAGAACCTCCGAGAGAAACTCTTACGCATGTTGAAACCAGGGAACAGCATGTACAACCTCATAAGCGAGACGCTGGACTTGAGCCAGATTGGTCGGCAGTGTCAAGCCGGGGTCTTCAGTTACGATGGCTTCTTCAACTTCATGGCAGGCATTCTGCCGAAGCTCTGCGCGCCTTACCGCGACGAAGAGGTCAAGAAACTGGCAGATGAGCTACTTGGTAATGCAGCCATCGAAGGCGTCGAGCAAGACGAGCTCTCGATCATGATCGAAAAGCTCTTCCGTCTCCTGCGCATGACTGACAGTTTGTCTCTCGACTACGCCAACTTCATGCTCATGAACGCCGCTCCCACATTGATCCGCGAATCAGCCGGCTACGAAAAGCGCTTCTTCGCCACAGATCTCGAATCCGGCAAGATCACTCTTGAACGCACTCGCGAGTTCTGGCGTAATGCCGAGAGCCTCCTCACCGCCGAAGCAGACCGCCGCGATCCAGAAAGCATCCGTCGTCCAGAAGATCGTCCTTCCGCCCCCAAGATCTACGCCAAAGCCCTCGTCGATCTAGCCATCTCTCCAAACCCCCTCTCCGACGACGAGATCCCCGAAACTCTCGCCCTCGACACCGCTCGCCTCCGCCGATTCCGCACCGAGTCGCTCCGCATCGCAGTCATCGGCGCCATCTTCCTCACAGCCAAGAACCTGCTCAAGCGCGACGTCCGCAGCCAATGGAAGACCGAGGCCTTGCGCCTCTGGCAGCTGCTCGCAACAGAGCCATACACCGCATCTTCACCCTCCTCGTCAGATCCCGCCGCCGCCGCTCCGACTTCCACCGCCGAAAAAGCCGCCTCCATCCTCTCCTCCGCCCACAACATGCCGCCCGCCACCCGCTCGCACCTGGCCGCAACCATCTCGCGATTCTTCGCCCAAGCGGCTTCCAACCGCCTGTCGGACCCCGTGTTGAAAGTCCTCTTCCAGCGCCTCAAATCCCACGTCCACAACCGCATGTCGGCGTTCGGCAGCGCGGAGCGCGTGCGCGCTGCTAGTGGTGCGCAGGAGGCGTTGGCTGCTTGTGGGTTGGCGGAGTTTGGGAGCCAGGTCGTGGCGATTGTGGAGTGTTTGGAGAGGGTGAGGGCGGTGGATTTGGAGGCGCATGGGGAGTGGTATGAGGTCGTTGCTGGGGAGGTGTGAGGTAGTCGGATCAGTCGGTCGTTTTTGGTGGGGGCTTTGGATGTGTTTGGTGGCTGCAATTATTTATGCGTGTTGGGTTGGACGGACGAGGGCTGTGATGCGGTTTTCTTTTCTTATTTGATATTTCTGATTGATGGCTTTATGAAACATTCTTTTTCATCTTCCTCTTTTTCATCTTCCTCTTTCTCCTTTCTCTATCCATATTTGGTTGTTTGGCTCCGTCGCCACGCCTTTCGAGGCTTTTACCTCTTCAACTTCGTTCTTCTTTACCTTTACCCCTCAAGATTGGCCTACGTATGCTGATGTACGGTGGCGATCCTCAAGAAGGTACGGCGCAATGCAGTAAACACCATTTGGACCCGTACTATGTGAAATCACCACAGTACTCATTGCTTTTCTCGTCCCAAATTCCATCATGGCATTAATAAGTATTCTACGAGGGAAAGCCGTATGTATAGATCTGTGTACTGGAAAGTACATACATTCGTGGGAGGAAAAAGAGAACCTTGTCCGAATGCTCCTCTTTCCCGCCCTTACCATTTCCCCTGGTGGACATTTGAAAAAAAAAAATGTCGCGATGTGTTATGCACTCCCAGAAACTCCTCGCAATGCAAAGCTATAGACACTGAAAATCCAAAATCCCTTTTCGTGTGTAGACTTCTCACTCTCTCACACACACTTTCTCTCGATCGATCGATCGAAAAAATCATCTACCACAAAATCAAACAAGCAAACCCGATAGCAGCCGCCATCGCCAACGCGCTGGCCCGCGCCATGGCTCCGGAGTTTGCGTCGGGCCCGCAGCACGGTCGGTTGTAGGTCACGTTGTTCCAGCGGGCGGCGACCTCGAAGACGGAGCCGGGCTCCGGCGAGCCGCGGTTGTAGTAGTCTACGAGCAGGAAGTTGGGCGGGACGCCGTGGTCACCTATTGCGGATTGAGGTTAGTTGGGGAGTTTCTTTTTGAGAGGTGATGTACTTCGAGTCTCGACTTACTGGTGCAATTCAAAGCCATGCCGCCCAGCTGGCCGGGTTCCTCGGCGGCGCCGTTGGTTTTGTTGATCTGCGCCGTGTTGGGCAGCAGCAGCGGCCCATCGCCCATGCCGCCCGTCAGGCCGCCGAGCTCGACGGCGACGTTCAGGTTGTGGTTGGCCATGTACATGAAGTTGTCGTGGGCCTCCTGCGGGTCGAGCTCGGGCGGGCGCTCGATGGTGCAGGGGAAATCCGGGTTCTGGGGCGAAAAGGGCGTCTCCCACATGTGCGTGAACTCTTCCAGGATGTAGGGCACGCTGTCCTGGTTGGCGTAGTAGTCCATGAACATGACGACGCGGTCGTTGGCCAGGATCATTTCGCCGAGCGTCGGCCATTGGTCTTTGTGCTGGGGGATGTATTTGGGCGTGTATAGGTATTGCGACATGCCAGAGTTTTCGATTGGGACGCGGAATTCTTCGACAAAAGCTAGGTCCGAGTTGCCGATTAGCATGGTGATTACTTCGAAGGGGTTTTCGCGGAGCCAGCCGACGATCGTTTCGAGTTCGGATTGGAAGGTGCCGGCGTTGAGGAGGTCGCAGGATGTGTGGCAGTTGTACAGGGTTTCGTTGATGTAGTGCACTTGGCCTTGGACTGTGATGGTGCTTGGGTTAGTATTTGCCGTGTGGAAGTGTGATGGATATCAACTCACGCATGCGGATGCCATCGTTAAGCTGGTCAATGATGCTGTACTCCTGGTTGCTTCCGGCATTGTTCTTGACAGCAAACGCGGCGTTGTGAGCCGCGACTTCGGTGATGTTGCTGTATTTCCTGTTGCAGAACTCGGGGTAGTTGTTGCAAGCGGCTGTGTTGGTCACGGCGGGTGCGCTGCTGGTTCCTGTCGCGGTCATGGTGCGGTTTGAACTTCCACTGAGCTGCGTCAACTCGTTCGTGTTTGTCGTCCGTGTGATTTGCGAGTTGGAAGTCGCCGAAGCTGTGCCATTTTCCGAGTTGAGTGTGAGGGTTCGGTCGCCCGAGACGAAGATGCGTGGGCCGGTGCTGGTGACTGTCCTCTGGCCGGAGTCGGTGACATATGTGTATCTCGTGCCGGTGAAGTCGGTCACGGGGACGGTGGTACTGATGGTGGATAGGTCGGAATTTGTGAACTCAAAGGCTGTGTAGTCTGCGCTCCTGGAACTGCTGGTGGTGGAAGATGATAATGAGGAGGAGTCGGTCTCGCTGGCTGTGGCTGTGGTCTCGACGCCAGTTCCGGTTCCCGTCTCTTCCTGTGCTCTTGCGCCGAGGGCTGCCAGGCACAGCACCCATATCTGTCGTGACAACATGATTATTCCTCCAATGCTCCAGTGGTCGTCGTGCAGGAAGGATGAGTCGGACAGGGGGTGGGGTGAGGAGCGGGCAAGGCTCAGAAGTTCAAGAGGATGATGGTCGATGAGATAGTGGAGGGTGGAAGGGTCGGATGGGGTCAGATCTACAGAATCAACAGACCATTCCAAACGGGCCGGCGATGATGGATCTAACTACAGTCTTGATCCCCACGGAGAGTCGCGACGGCATGCAAACCCTAGTCGTTTTCCATTCCCAAGGCCCGTGTTAGCTGCATGACGTGGGTGGTACTGTGGATCCTCATGGACTTTGTGAAAAATTGGAGCTCAGCCCGGTCACTATGACCGAGCGCCGCGTAAGGACCACGGCCGAGACTCTGCCCAAACCGCCTGCGGAAGTGAGCGGCCTCTTTAGACTTTTGCTGGTGACAGCCGCGTAGTCATGGGCTGAAGACGCTCCGAGGAAGATGAATACAGCAGACATCAGAGAGGGAGAGAGACAGAGGCTTCAGCAATTCACAGTTCAGCCTCTTCACTACAGGCTTACTGTAAACATGTGCAGGGGGGGAGAGTTCGAGAAGAACACGGCCAGGGTTCAATCAAGTTCAATCAATTTGAGAAGATGTTTGATTGATGATTGACGTGTAGATCTCGCGCTGGCTCGGGCTTCCACCGCTAGGCGTATCTCATACGCCCACGAGGACCCGACAGCTCAAACAAGGTTCTCGACACGCACGCCTCGTGCGCAGATCCCGCAGCTCCCGCAGGATTGGATTGGCCGGTTGACGGAGGCTGCGAGGTGACGTCTACAAACACAAGAACTGTTCAACTCTTTTTCGTGCCGCGCCCGTCTCATTTGGCAGCAATGTCATAATGCCGCGTGTGCTGCCAGAGCACCGTCAACTACTGCCACTCCGCCCTGTGTCTTGTCTTGGTAGGAGTTGTGTTTGTGGTATTTTCTTTCACTTACAAATCCCCTGCTCGATATCTATCTCTCCTCTCTCTATCCCTGACGACTGCGGTCGATTTAGGAGCTAGGCTTGGACCTACAGTATCCACCCCCAATCTCATCCTGACAACCTGAATCCCCTGCCCAAAAGTCTGGAACCTGGCCATCTGCTCGACTGAGATTCCACTCGCTACTCCAACACCAAACATCTCTTCACACAATTCTCTAGCCGACAGCGCTTCTCTTCAGCCTGCCATTGAATAAGGGCTCTAATTTGGCTGCACAAAACTCCTTCTGAGCCGTGCAAATATATCAATACCCTCCCGGACAACAAACCACACAGCATCCGCCGTCATGTTCGGCCGCAAGAAGTCAGAGCCGTCCAGCGACATCGACAGAGCCCACGACCATCCCGGCTCCGACCGCACTCTCACCAATGACAACTCCCACGCCACTCCAGCCCAAATCAAACGTGCAACACGCACTCGCTGGATTTGGGCTCTGATATCTGCCTTTCTCCTCCTGATATCCGTCATCTTCCTCATTCTTGTTGAAGTTGGCAACATCGGCGACCGCGCAGTCTCGCGTGACACCTATTTCATCAGCATCGACCTCTCACACATCGTCCCGGTCTCGGTGCCCAATTCCCTACTTATCAACTCCATCGCCCAAACATTGGGTCTCAATGATTACTACCGTGTGGGACTCTGGAATTACTGCGCAGGCAACGTTGGAGATGGCCTCCAATACTGCTCAAAGCCCCAGACAATGTGGTGGTTCAACCCTGTCGAGATCATTCAGAGCCAGCTGCTCGCTGGCGCCAGTAGTAAGTTCATTGCATTTCTCATCTCCAACCACGAACAATCATTAACGCTCCACCTCCTCAGTTGCCCTCCCCGCCGACGTAACCGACATTCTCGACCTCATCAAAACAGTCTCCAACTGGATGTTCGGCCTCTTCCTCGCCGGCGCCTGCCTCTCCTTCGTCATGATCCCCCTCGTCCTCCTCACAGTCTACACCCGCTGGGCGACTCTCCTCATCACCATCTTCACCTTCCTGGCCGCCCTCTTCACCACCGTCGCGACAGTCATCGCAACAGTCCTCTTCATCATCATGCAAAACGCCATCACGTCCGTCGAGCAGCTCAACATCGAGGGCCACATCGGAACCCAAATGTTCGCTTTCATGTGGATCGCCGCCGCGACTGCTATCTTGGCTTGGTTGATCACTCTGGGCCAGTGCTGTTGCTGCGCGAGTCGGAGAGACATCAAGAAGGGGAAGAAGACTGGTTCGAAGAAGGCTTGGGGGACTGGAGGTGCACCGGTTAGCGAGAAGAGTGAGAGGAAGAGGGGTTGGTTTGGGAAGAGGAAGAATTGAGGCTGGACACACTTTACTGAGAGGGTGCGGACGTCTTGCCCTTCTTCTTCAACAGTCTCTATTGTGGGAAACTCTGGTTGGAATCTTTTGGACACGGGCTTCTTGCTCTTTTTCCACTACTTCTGGGATTTGGGATTTTGGATTTGGTCTTATCGGCAGCATTCAGCGACGGCGTTTTTTCTTCTGGTTTTGTCTTCCTCAATATAGTTTCATCATCTCGTTGTTCTTATCTCGTCACGACTATTATGTAAACACAGCCATAAGTACATAGAAGGATCGCATTGTATCGGAAAGACAAAGGCGATGGGGGACTGGTCAGCCAGGTATACCAGTCCAGGTAGAAATAAAGGAGTAATCAAACATGGAGTCACAGCCCATTTAGGAACATCACCAACGCCTTCCATCTACCGCTGTCAACATGGACTCGAACTTCCCTCTTTTGGTGTATGTAAACCCAACACCACAACATTTACTCCATCATCATCATTGAATCACCATCGTATCGTCACCATCGATAACTACCGCACACGCCGCGGAGCCACCTCAAGCTCGCCGTCTATCTGCTTGATCCTCGGACCTCATCCGTCCGTCCCAAATGACTCCTACGAACTACCGATCACAACCTCATGCTCAATATCCTTCACCCGCGGAACCCGCGTGAGCTGCAAGCCGCAAAACGCCGCCACTTTCTCGATCTGGTTCCAACAAATGGATGTCAGCCACGTCCAAGTCTCGCAAAACCGGCAACGAATCAAAGTGGTAGAGGAGGAGAAGAAGAAGAAGAAGAAACATCCACTCACACACTGCTGCACCCTCTCCACATCCTCAAAACTGACCCCGATCCGCCTCGTGCCTCGCAAATGCCACCCCGTCTCCCGCGGCAGGTTCTGCATCATGATCCCGCTGAGCACGACAAGCTCGGTGTCGACGCCGTCCAGCAGGCTGTGGTCGGACAAGTAGAGGCCGTAGGTGATTTCGATGGAGAGCCAGGCTGTTTGGGTTTGGTTTGGTTTGTTAGGACAGGGGGGAAACTTGTCTGTTGCACTGTACTGTACATGTACTTACCAAAGTCTTTGTGGCTTGCTAGGGTGTTTTCGGTCGCGGCGTGGTTGGCTTGGTAGATCTGGTCGAGCCAGGCGCGGCCTCGCGCGCGGTTGTCTTCGCCTGAGGACCAGTTTTCGCTTTTTTGAGATTTGTTAAGTTAGCTTTGGATTACGTCTTTTCGACTTGATGGCATGGCTGTTTCGATACGTTGTGCAGGTGAGGTAGGTAGTTGACTGGATTCTTGCGCACGTCAATCGAACGATGGAAAAGGCCTTTGCTCTTGCATTTCAACCGACCATGAAAACATGCCCACTCTCCCCATTCAAATGATCAGACACACATCGAATCGCCTAATAACCCGGGATATAGCGTCTAATGGAAACAAAGAAAACATCAAAAACTCACCGACTAAAACTCCAATCCCGATCCTCCTCCCTCTCCACGCCCGCAATCGCAAACACCGCATCGATGCACTTGGGCACCCCGATCACCGCCACCAGCTTCACCAGCACCTCCCGCAGCTTCCTCACCAGCGCCTGCCGACTCTCAGGGCTGCTGTACTCGGGTCGTGAGATCAGGTGCAGGTACAGGTCTGCGGAGAGGGCCGGGTGGCCGCCGGCGACGATGCTGGCGAGGGCGAGGATGTACCATTTCGAAGCGCCGAGGGTGTCGCTGGGGAAGTGCGATTCGAGGGTTGTGAGGAGGGTGTGGGTTTCTTGTTTGGTGGGGTTGGTTAGGGACATTTTGGGGAGTGGTGATGTGGGAGGATGGAAAAAATGGGAACTTGGAAGATGGGAAAGAAGATGGTCGGCACTATAGTCGGCTTGTCGGATTGTGGGAATGTCTGGTGTCGCGTCGTGTGTAAACACGTAGTAAGGCACTGAGGCTGTTTTCTGAGAGTGACGCCGATGAGACCCGCAGTTTCTGATCATTGACCTTGCGGCTACCGAGGTTCTTGCACATTCGCAGCAAGTGAATGGTGATTCGACGATAATTGCGTAGTAAAATCGACTGAAGAGTTATTCATCGATGGTGTAGTTTACGACCCAAACAAGCGTGGACTCTTCGAAATGGTTCTGTGGCTGATTCTAGTGTCCACAGATGATTGAAAGGTTGTTTGATTCTATCCCTTACCTTAACCTGCGAGTCAACCCCTATTAAACTGCGTCAAGAGTGTGGCCTCTCAAGTCCATAATAATGTGTAATCAAATCATGAGTACGGTATTTATTCGTAACCTAAAGTATGCGTCGCCTTGCAGGGTAAGGGTTGGGGTTGATGAAGAAACGGAATAGGCATCCATTTTGATCACCAATTTAAGCTCAAGATCGTCACATCCTTCTGCCTTCACCAGAATAGCGCACGCTGAAGGATTCCGTAGCATGCCACCGATCCTTGGATCATGCTATTCTGCTGCCTGATACCATCTGACCTCGCAGAGTCCACACTCTTATACCAGACACTCCGCATGCCTTAGACAAAGATGTTGTCGCGGCAGATTCTCGACATCAGTGTCGAATACCGAGGCCGCCTTTCTAGGCTCGTCTCCTTGGGCGTCGTTATGGATCCCGAGAATCAGGTCTCTGCAGACCATAAATCCCGGACAGGTCGATTCGTGAGGGCTGGAAAACTACCACTGCCGCTCAGAAGAAGCCATGTCGTCTCTGACATGCTCAAGATAGTACTCATCCTCACGTTTGCAGCGTAAGGGCAGAATCATCTCCCCTACCGTGCTCCGCTGACCCATCCTTCGACAGGTGCATCGGGGAGCTCCATTGGATACTCAAAACCCGCGAAGGACTGCAACGCGTCGCAAATGACAGGGTCGATAACTCGTTTGCCAGCCACTCAAGAGGTGGTCCGGCCGAATGGGAAGACCCACGCCACACCTTCATCCACAATGCAGATCTGGTGCCAGTACACTCTCACAACGACTACACCCGTCGTATACCCCTGTTCGAGGCACTGGCTTCCGGATGTATTAGCGTAGAAGCCGACATCCACTTGAAGCGAGGCGATCTGCTCATTGGCCATTCTTCAAAGGATCTGAAGAGGTCCAACAATCTTCATGACATGTACTTGGGGCCTCTCCAGCGCATGCTCGAGAGTCGTAATGCTAACCTTTCCGCGGAAGACGGTGCGTGGCGAGGTATATTTGACGCCGACACCCAGCAGACATTAGTGTTGCTCGTCGACCAGAAGTCTGCCAGATCACAAACCTTTGCCGAGCTCAATTCCCAACTGCAGCCGCTTCGCGACCTGGACTTCCTCACGTACTGGAACGGTACCGATAAAGTCATGCGGCCAATCACCATCGTCGCCTCAGGGAAAGCGCCCTTCGACTCAATCCTGGCCTTACCCAACAACCACCGAGACATATTCTATGACGCGCCTCTCCAATTCCTCCTCTCTCGTGGCGATGACTTCAGCACCGATCCACCCACATTCAACTACAACACTTCCAACTCACACTACGCGTCCACCCAGTTCCAAAATGCAATGCCTTACAGATTAAGTTGGCCCGGCGAGCCGAACCCATGTCCATCAACTGCGGCCGGGAAGGATATCTGTGGCTCGCAGCTCGAACAAGCCGCTTCTCGTGGCTTGGTGACGCGGTACTGGGGTGCTCCGACGAGTCCGCCAAATATGAAGGACTCGGTGTGGCGTTTCTTGGAAGCTGTCAAGGTCGGATTGATCAACATGGATGATTTGGGAGAGGTGAGAGATCGGGCTCGTGGGTGGGGAAAGATCAGAGATCCGTCGGTGTGACTTGAGGAAAAGTTAGCACTTGTATGTACATATCAGTGGGTTCAAACAGCGTCAAGACGCAGAGATGCATTACAAAGAACCAATGGATCGATGATTTGGAGGTCTCCGTGGCAAAGTGGGCCGAGATTCGGAATCGTTCGCGTCGACTCCAGCGATCTCGTATTGACCGCTCAAGCTCCAGACTGAACTCTAGACTATATCAAGACCCCAAGGCAATCGAAAGGAGGACTACCGGGTGTTTACGAAGGATGATCTGCAACCCCGGTGTGGAGATACTTCCGGCTCCACATGCAAGGCGCGGCAGAAGGCATCCAAGCATTTAGGCAAGCAATTTAGGCGCCAAAAAGCCAAGCGATGATGTCGCACTCGTACAAACTGCCACCATCTCCTTCCAATTCCACTTAGAGTCGGGCATCTCGTTCGTTAGTCCACTCCACTACATGTCCACATCTCTTATTCTTGAAAGCTTCCTAGCGTTCGTTTGCGGTCGAGCGATGAAAAACCACTACTGAGACCCGAGGTCCACGGAAATCACCACCGTTCATGGCTGCGGCGGTCTCAACGGACAGAACTGCAACATCATGCATGAACCTCATGACCTAGTGCCATCGCTACCCTAATTGATACAGACGCTTTCTGTACTGACTTCTCCCCGACCACATGGTGGCGCCTCTTCGGCACCTAACGACCGCTTATGCATTGGCGGAAGAATCTTCGCGATGCATCATCTGACACTGTACGACACGCGCGTGAGATGTCCTAACGAACCTCTTATGCTTAGCACGGATGTTAGGTCTCCGCTTCCTCCACAGTCTTCTCCACGTCCAGTGGGGCTGTTGCATCTGTATGCAAATCAGCCCTCAAGGTTAGCCGTATACACCAGCTCGAATTACAGTACCAGCAGGCAAGCATCTGGCGAAGCTTAATCTGTCAGCAATGAGATCAGCGACTGGAACAAGGACTGCGTCGATATAAAGGTACCGGCTGTCCCATGCTAATTGACTTGAGGGAAGCCAACGATCAGTCCATTTCAATTCTTCACTACCTCACGAACGGTCCGAAAATGTTCCCTAAGTCCTCTCTCAAACTGGCTCTTGGCATCGCTGCCACCAGTTCAGTTGTCACCGCTGGGCCTTGCGACATCTATGGCAACTGCATTGCTGCCCACGCCACTACTCGAGCCTTGTACAACGCCTACAATGGACCGCTGTACCAAGTCAAGCGTGGCTCTGACGGTGCCACGACTGACATCAAGCCCTTGTCTGCAGGTGGAGTCGCCAATGCCGCTGCCCAGGATTCATTCTGTTCCGGCACTACCTGTCTCATTACTATCATCTATGATCAGTCTGGCCGTAGCAATCACCTTACCCAGGCTCCACCAGGTGGCGCCGCCAGTGGTCCTGAGGCTGGCGGATACGACAACCTTGCCAGCGCGAATGGTGCTCCCGTCACTCTCAACGGACAGAAGGCTTACGGTGTCTTCATCTCACCCGGCACCGGCTACCGCAACAACAAGGTCAGCGGTAGCGCTACAGGTGATGCGGCTGAGGGCATGTATGCTGTTCTTGACGGCACCCACTTCAACGACGGATGTTGTTTCGACTACGGCAACGCCGAGACGAACAATCTCGACACTGGCAATGGACACATGGAAGCCATCTACTACGGCACCAACACTATTTGGGGATCTGGTGCTGGTAACGGCCCTTGGTTGATGGCTGATCTGGAGAATGGCCTCTTCTCTGGCTCCAACGTCAAGAACAACGCTGGTGACCCATCCATCTCATACCGTTTCTTCACAACGACTCTAAAAGGAAAGCCCAACGAGTGGGCTATCCGTGGTGCCAATGCTGCTTCGGGCTCGTTGTCCACTTACTACAAGGGCGCCCGACCCAATGCCTCTGGCTACAACCCGATGTCCAAGGAGGGT
>Ga0265797_10006192_pt1 | contig 17038 bp, 16 predicted proteins | sample P2T30metagenome_FD_192433 | JGI IMG/M metagenome (GOLD analysis project Ga0265797, IMG submission 192433) | Plant litter microbial communities from East Loma Ridge, Irvine, California - P2 T30 | ecosystem: Environmental > Terrestrial > Plant litter > Unclassified | place: USA: California...
CGGGGCGGACATTTTGCTGATGCGATTGCAGATCGGATGGGAGGTCTGGTGGTCGAGGTTTAGAAAGTGTTGGTGGTCGCGAGATGGATACGGGAGTCGTACCTTGGTTGGGGCGCGCAAGGGTTTCGAGAGGTTCAGCTGAGTCCTGAGTGAGATCAAGAGGGATCCGGAGTATGTCGGCTTGTTTGGTTTAGTGATTGGCGAATGGTGATATGTCTTGCGAATGTAAAGATCCAAAGGCGTCTCCTGCCATTTGCGGCGCGGAAGGGCTTCAAGCAAGTTTGCCGGGCGACTCCCGCACGGGCAGGGACGTTTAGTGGAGAGATCGTCTGGGGAGAGCGCAAGCACATGCATGCGACACAGTCTCACAACATGCTGCCTTCATAACACTCAAACTCGACACACGACACTCGACTCGGTGTACCCGGGTAGTCTAGGCGCCGGTCGCCTCTCCAACACCTCCCATCATGAACGATGCAACGTTAGAAGACACGACCTCCAAACTCGCCGAGCTCCTCAAACACCCAGATGACCTCGACAAGCTACCAGCTCTGCGGTCAGAGTTCACGCGTAAAAAGACGGCAATCGACTCGCAGCTGAAAGTCGGTCTGAGGGATCAACTGGAAATCACACAGAATGGCATGTCAAGCATCACAGAAGGGCAGAAGATTGTCAACTCGATCAAGGATGAGATGATGAAGATCGACAAGCTATGCGCCGAGGCGCAGGGCATGATTCGCGATTTCCCCGAGATCAATCGCATGAGTGTCATGCAACGCAACTTCGCCGCGGTCGAGAGTATGAAGGACTCGATTGGAGGATTCGGAGCTCGATTGATGGAATTGCAAGAACTGCTGAGAGAAGACGACGCGGAGCTCGATGAGCAGCCTAATTTGTTGGCGATACATGGAGGATTGAGCGAATTGAGGGACGTGCGAGACCAGGCGACGGAGCAGGTGAAAAGTGCGGATGGAGAGAATGGGATGGAATTGATTGAGAACCTCAAGCTCGAAGACGACATGACGCTGAGAGACTACTTTACGCGTTTGGACGATGTTGTGGATTGGTTCGACGAACACGTCGGGACAGCGTGTGTCAGTTTGATACCACTTGTCCAACAAGGCAAGGAGTCCCTAATTGTGAAATTGGCTTTGGTGGTCGAGGAAGAGGAAAAGAAAGACAAACAAGTCAAAGCATTGCAAGATGCGCAAAGGGAGTTCCAAGATGTGGCTGGCAGATTTCAAGCACTCAACGTTGGCCAAAGAGAGCTGCGAGGATACAAAACAAAGTTCCTCGAAGCCATCGAATTCAGCGCCAAAGCTCCCTTCGAACAGCTTTTGCAAGAATTCCAGGAAGATCCCGGAATGTTGGAGAAGAGCTGCAAGTTTTACTTCACTGATCTCAACACGGTGAAGCTTGGAATGCAGAACCTGATGCCAAAGAAGTGGAAAATCTTCAAGACATATGTGAAGATATATCACAAGCTCATGCACGACTTCTTGGTTGAGCGCCTCGACGACCCTGACATCACACCTGTTCATATGCTCGCCATCCTGAACTGGGTCCCCAAATATTACAACAAAATGAACCGGCTGGGCGTAGAAGAAAAGGATATGAAACCACATGTCATTGATTCGCGAGAACATGACTTGGTTCGCGAATACCGTTCACTCATCACCAAGGCAGTCGAGAGCTGGATGGGACGTATGGGCACGAATGATAAGGAACTGTTCCTCGGTAGGGCCGAGAACAGTCTCGATCAGAATGGTGACGGCCACCTACACACGAAATCACTGGGAGACATGTGGACCATGCTCCGCGAACAGTTAATGGTCGCTGACTCTTCCGGCCGTCCCGATGTGGTTGAAGGTGTCGTCGACGCCATGTACGTCGCTCTCAAACAGCGTCAACAGATGTGGCGACGCCTTGTAGACGACGAAGCGCACAAGTTCGAGATTGGCCAGCTCACCGAAGAGTCTGTAAGCGGCTTCCACGACTGGCTCGTAGCCATTGCGAACGACCAGATTACAAACATCGACGATGACCTAGACTCAGGTCGTTCCTCTTTCCTCACACGCTTCAAGAACGATTACGAACCCATGGTCAGTCCCGCGTTTGTCATATCTGCCCAGGGCGAGCACTCGGCACTTTCTGATGCGTATGTCGACTTGTCGACACACTGCATATCTCTCTTCGCCAAGACTATCTTTAATGTGGATTTCAAGTCTATCATGCAAGAGTTTTTCACCCCAGTCTGGTACCAGAAAGCTTGCATGCCGCAGATCATCAGCACATTCGAGGACTACCTCAACGACTACACCGAAGTCTTCCACCCATCACTGCGAGAGATTCTTGTGGAAGAGTTGGCCGACGAATTGCTCGTGCGTTATCTCTGTGCCGTTCGAAACAAGGGCGCCAAGTTCCGTCGTACGGATCCTTTCACGGACAAGATTCGTGAAGATATCGTCGCTGCTTTCGACTTCTTCAAACTGTATCCCGAGGCTTTCGAGGTTGCCAAGGAGAAGTGGCGCGCCGTGAAGCACTTCTCGGACCTCTTGAGCGCTAGCAAGGGCCAGGAGGTTGTCAAAACATACACCGATATGAAGATGGCGTATTGGGACGTTCAATTCGGCTGGGTGGAGGCTGTCTTGAGGAGCAGAGATGACTTTGAGAGGAGCATGATGAACGCTGTAAAATCGGCCGCGGCGGATATCAGTGCTGAGAGAGGAGTGGACACGGTTATGAGCAAGGTTAGATAGATGACGGTAATGGTTTGAATGAACCGTGCAATACCATAATACCATGTATTTGCAGTCACGAGTATCGATTAGAAGTGCATCACAACATTCTGATACAATGATAATAATAATACTTCTCCAACACCCTTCGCCGATCATATGCGTCGCACGGACCTCAGGTGGTTTGGTTGCGGCTTTGCCCGAAACCTCAGACTCGATGTCGAGCTTCACCCGCTGTATACCATCACCACCACCCTCGCTCCAAACACACCACCCCTCTCCCAATACCACCGCCAACATGCTCGCCAGCCGTGTCGCCGCCCGCAGCGCCCGCGCCGTCGCGCCGCGCTTCCAAGCTGTCTCCACGAGGGGTTTCGCCGAAGCCGCAAAGGTCGATGCGAAGCCTCCTGTCGCGGTCTACGGCGTCGACGGTACCTACGCCACTGCGCTGGTACGTAACAGATGGACACACTGGAATCGCGGGAAAATGTAGACCACGGGACACTGACACATCCGGCGCAACCACAGTACACCGCCGCCGCAAAGACCTCGAGCCTCGATGCCGTCTCCCGCGCCATGGAGAACTTCCACGCCACTTTCAAGAAGGACAAGGAGCTCCAGAAGATCCTGAGCGCCCCTACGCTCTCCGTCGAGGACAAGCAGCAGATCATCGCCGAGCTCCAGAAGTCCACCGGTGTCACCGACAAGACCGTCAAGCAGTTCCTTGAGACCCTTGCCGCCAACAACCGTCTTTCCATCCTCGAGGGTGTCAGCGAGAAGTTCGGTACCCTCATGAGCGCCGCCCGTGGTGAGGTTGAGATGACCATCACCTCCGCCAGCCCGCTCGACGCCAAGGTCGTGAGGCAGTTGGAGAACGCTGTCAGCAAGAGCCAGTTCATTGGCCAGGGCAAGAAGCTGAAGGGTGTGACCAAGGTATGTTTACACGGGGATACCAATTCTGGAATGCTAAACAGGAGGAAATATGTGCTAACACCCGCGCGCAGGTCAACCCCGAGATCCGTGGTGGTCTCATTGTTGAGATCGGCGACCGCACCATCGACCTTTCTGTCTCTTCCAAGATCGCCAAGATGAACAAGCTCCTCCAGGACTCTTTGTAAATATGGAGTGATGTAGCTATAGAATCCGGAGTAGTAGCGAGTTGAATGTTCACTTTGTATTGTTACAGTACTTCTAACTTCCCAGCAAATAGCTGAAGTGCATGCAGATTTCCGTTTTCCACCAACAGACTCACAGGATATTACCAGCTACTGATTTATACGCCGCACGAGCCTTGCGGTCTGCTGACATCTAGTCGATTTTATCCGGGGTTGTTGTGACATGCTCAACAGATTCGGATGAAATCCAAACAAGCCCGGCACAAGACGGACTAACGCACTCGAGACGACATCCTCACCACGATGTCATGATCAGGCCGTCCCGTTCATACGAGGAGACAAGGAACCAGAATCGCAAAGCACATCTCTCCTACTCCGGACACACAAATCAAGTAGCATCTCGCCACGCCAGAAATAAGAATCGGTGTTAGCCACGCACGAATATCCATCGAGGTCGGCGAGACAACCTTGCAAATATACTGAATCTTGAAGCGGGTGGAACGCAGACTGCAAGCAACACGTTCCAAGCATCGAAACGAACTCACCCGTGATGAAGACATGCAATATGTATGTACTGTTATCACCGACTTACATAGCATCGTTTGAGCGACGCACACATAAGCGTGACGATGCGGCGTGTGTAATGAAGCCGTTTGATTGTGGTTTGCTCCTGTCCTATCTGAAGCGAGGATTGTGGTGGTCGCACTGCAGCGGCGCAATCGAAGCCAAATTTATTAGACGAGTTCATCGCAACGTCACTCCCTTCCCTCCTTCATATCACCATCTTTGTCAAAGATGTGTGCGCACACCCACTCGACCATGTATACATCACTACATAATTCTCGGGCGACTAAACATCTATCTCCGGAATCAGACCAATCGCAATCAGATCGCCATCACGATGGAGCAAGGGTGCCGGCCGACCGCAATCCGCGGCCACCGACTCGACCGACCACTAAACCCAACGCGGCATTCACGTCGTCAAAGCGCTGCGTTTTGCACGATCGGAGCACCACCAGGCTCTGCGGAATATTTCACACCATGGCTTATCACTGGTCTGACTCTTCTTGCTATACGAGTGGAGGCTGATGATTGGAGGGGTCGGGAATCCTTTCGATTGAGAGAATAAAAAATAAAACAAATCTGCGTCCGCCGTTTTCTTGGAAGGCTTCTTGTGCTTGTAAAAAGTAACTAATACTCGAACCATCTTTCTTTGGCTTCAACATACGTTTGGAACTTACGGAGCAGACTGGCCGGCTAGCAATTAGAGTGGCGACAGTGAAAAGAATCACTTATCATCTGGGACGATACACTACCGACATCTAAATCAACAGCCACCATCATACTTCCGACTCCGAATCGCCACCTCTCCATCCAAACAAAAGAATGTTCACCTGGTACACCGGCTCCGCAGACCGCCCACCCACGCTCCTCCCCGCCCGCACCTCCACAGCCTTCATAACCTCGACCGTCGCCTTCGCAATCTTCACCGACGTCTTCGTCTACGGAATCATCGTCCCCGTCATCCCCTTCGCCCTGACCGAACGCGCCGGAATCCAGGAATCGGACATTCAATATTGGACTTCCATCCTGCTGGCAGTGTACGGAGCCGCCTTGCTGGTCACAGCGCCCATATGCGGCTGGCTGGCCGACCGCTCCGACTCGCGGCGGACACCGCTGTTGGCGGGGTTGTTGGCTCTGGCGGGGAGTACGGTTATGCTGTGTCTGGGCAGGACGATTGGGGTTATTGCGGCGGGGCGGGTGTTGCAGGGCATGTCTGCGGCGGTGGTGTGGGTTGTGGGGCTTGCTTTGTTGGTCGATACGGTTGGCGGGGATGATATTGGGAGGGCGATGGGGTTTGTTGGGTTGGCGATGACGGTGGGGGTGCTGCTGGCGCCTTTGTTGGGTGGGGTGGTTTTCGAGAGGGCGGGGTATTATTCTGTGTGGGCGATGGCTTTTGGGTTGATTGGGTTGGATATTGTGTTGCGGTTGGTGATGGTTGAGAGGAAGATTGCTGTGAGGTGGGATGGGAAGTGGGAGCCGAAGAGGGCGACTGTCGAGACGGAGGCGAAGAGGGAGGAGAAGAAGAAAGTCGTGGAGGAGGATGTGTTGGAGAGCGATGGCGATGAGAAGACGACGAAGACGACGAAAGACAAAGACAAAGACATCCCTCCTCTCACCGAAGACGACAAAACCAAAACCCCCAACCGCCTCCCCCCAGTCCTCAAGCTCCTCGCCTCCCGCCGCCTCCTCTCCGCCCTCTGGGCAGTCCTAATCCAATCCTCCCTCGTAACCTCCTTCGACAGCATCCTCCCCCTCTTCACAAAAACCACTTTCGGCTGGAACGCCACAGGCGCAGGCCTCATCTTCCTGCCCGCCGTAATCCCCACCCTCCTCGGGCCCCTCATAGGCCACCTCTCCGACAAGCAAGGCCCGCGCTGGTACGCCACCGCCGGCTTCCTCGGCTGCGCGCCCTTCCTGATCCTCCTGCGCTTGGTCGACCACAACACCCTCGCCCAAAAAGTCCTGCTGTGCGCTCTGCTGGCTCTGGTCGGGTTGTGCCTGACGCTGGCGCTGACGCCCATCATGGCCGAGGTCACGTACGCGGTCATGGACAAGGAGAATGCGCGGCCGAGGGGCTATTATGGGAAGAACGGCGCTTACGCGCAGGCTTATAGTCTTTTCAATATGGCTTGGGCGGGGGGTTGTATGGTTGGGCCGTTGCTGGCGGGCTTGGTGGTTAATGCTGAGGGGTGGCCGACTGCGACGTTGATCCTGGGGTGTGTGAGTGCTTTTACTGTGGTGCCGGTTGTTGTTTGGACGGGTGGTAGGTTGGGGAAGGAGAGGAAGAACGGGAGGAGGTGGGGGGAGAGGGAGAAGCGGGAGGTGGTGGTAGAGGAAGGGGGTAGCTGATGATGTTTTTTATTTATATTTTTTGCGTTGCGGCGGTCAAAGTGTATATACCCATGTTTGTTGTCGTTGAACTCGTTGACCATTTAATCATATTACCCAGCTACCTGTTTCATCAAATTCGCCAGTCCATCAGTCTTCCAGGCCGTTTGATCATTCATGCAAGAATCGTAAGATCTCCGAACAGCTTCATCATGCCCTTTGACAGACTCCAGTCAACATAACAAAAATGCCACGACCTTACCAGATCTCCCGGTAACGATCTGTCGCACATCATACTCAGCTCGTCGGCGTAGCAGTCATCTCCACGGCCCCAGAAGGCAAATCTGCCTCGACAACCGTTGAAGCCACCGTAACAATCGAAAACAAGCCCGACGCGAGATAAGGCTGAGTCCAAGGCGCGGGTGGCACAAAACTACTACCAGTCCCGTTCACGGCTGGGAGATTATCATTGTTACTGGTGATGCCCGTGGGACGTGGCGCCGGTACAGTCGTGACTCGAGTCAAAGTCCGAGTGATGCGTGTGGAGTGTGTTACGGTATACGACGTGGATTCGGGCTTAGCAGTGGTAGTTGCTGGAAGCTCGGATTGGACAGTGACTGTGACAGTGCCTAAGATTTCTGACGGCGATACGACTGGAAAGGAAGTTTCTTCGGGCGCAGTTGGTGATGCTGGTGCGGGCGAGAGAACTGGACCTACAGGTCCCACAGGAGGACCTGTGGGCGGTGCTGGTCCGTTGTCGAGATATCCGGCTAAGAATTTCTCTATTTCTGCCAGGCGGCGTTCGAGGTCTGAAATTATGGCGAGGAGATCTTCGGGTAGGTCGGTGAGGCCGGTTTGGATTTTGTGAAGGTCGTCAAGAACGGCGTCCGCGGCTGTGGTAGAGGGTGATGGGACGGCGAGGGTGGTGCTGGTCAGAATCTGTCCGTCTATCACCACAATTGCAGATGAGGTGGTTCCTGATCGAGGAGAGTGTTTGTGAAGCTGTCTTCGATGGGCATGGCGGGCAATTGCAGACGAGGCGAATAACGAGTAGATGCAAAAGGCGATGGTGTTGGCTCGTTGGAACATGGTAAATTGCTGATTTTTGATGGAAGTTGCTTGATTGATGGTTTGTTTCTGTGCTTACCTTGGACGTGTCTGGCCTACATATATGGAGTGCCATCTTGGAGGCTGCACGAAGAATGGAGGCTGATGAAAGTGAGATGGCGAGTGCATGAAAGTGGTGAAAGATGGAGGGTGCAAATCCACATTCCTCACGGCCACGTCCTGCCACGCGGTGGTATGGCTGGCACTGGACATGGAGACCACTTCTTCGAGCTTGAGCGAAGAAACGCTTGTGCAATACTACCTAGCCGATTTCCACAGCCGTCGATGTCGAACGGAAGTGAAGTCGACAGATCCACGATAAACTTTACCCTCTCATGTACGCACTCTAGGTTCCCACTGTTCCGTGGTTATCACTCGCATGATCGACAGCGGAGGAATAATTGATACTCTCACCACCTGTCGATCCGGTCAGCCAAGCGATGCATGACAACATGTATGGCGCATGGAGATTGAAGCCATGAGGTGTGTCGCTATCATGATGAACACGTGCAAAATGTACAGATGTACTTTGACGACAAGCGACTGACGACAGACGATTACGCACGATGCAAGCGCGACATTCAAAAAAGCCACGATTCGTACAGGCTGAATGTTAACAAGATTGATATGGTACAGCAATCGCAGCCTTGCAGCCATCACACTTGACACGGCTCGGTCTAGCTTGGATGCTTGGCGGGGTGATTTGGTGAAAGTATCATGAGCCGCGGAAGTTGGAACGCGTCTCAGAGTAAATCACACCGCGTCATATGTAGCACTCTGTCGGATGATTGAATCGTGGTAGACAGCGTGAATCACCGTCGATGGATGACACCCCTCATAGCTGATCTCTCACGCTGGGTGTTGCAGAGGCTGGGACGTGAGAGTCGCATGTCTCGGAGCATGAGGAATGGGAGTGAGAATCGAATTGACGGCGGGGTAGCCGGCGAGCGCGGAACAGCAGGAGGAACGAGAGGTTCAGGCGGAAGAGATGGATGGCGGTCGTATTATTTGGATTGGACAGATGGTAGTGGGAACTAAACAGACAGATGTAGGGCTGCATTGGCAAAGTGGAGAGAAGGTACAAAACTCTTCCGAGGCCGAGAGGGCGCCACCTACCACGCCGGCATGCCCGGTTGGCATCTGGGCCCCCCATCTTGCAGCATGCATGCGAAAGCGCGTGCGAGAGTTTCCGCAGGTATCACACACCGACGCCACGTCTGTTGTTGTGAGGACAAACAGTACAGGACAGAGTACAACTTGTCGGTGTAGCAAAACATAGTAGTCGGTGGATCGTAATATAAAGTAGTCCATGTGCCCATGTCGTAAGTGGATCGTAACCCCAAGCTTCCAGTGACTAGGCATGACCGAGCGCCATGGCAAAAGATGGCAAAGATGATCGGATAGCGGATAGCGATAGCCGTTTTGATGAGAGAAATTCACTTCCCTTTCCCTCCACTAAACCACTGCTTCACCCGCAGATCGGCACTTGCCCTGCTTGTCTGCGCTCGCCAACACCCAAAAGTCTATTGCACAAGGCGCCGTCATCACCGCGGCTGGTTGTGACTTGTGCGAGTTGGACTTGGACTTGGTAGGCTTGCGGCGTGTTGGAGTGGGCTGTCAGCAAATCAAGTAGCAAACATCGTCACATTCCTCTCATCCTCGCCTGCCCTTGACAACCGACGTCTCCAATAATCTAGCATTCTCGCATCCTCGCATCCGACAAGGGTGTTCTGCCGCTAAGTTAGTACGACGCTGTCAAGCGGTCGCGGTAGACTGGCAACCCGCTGCTTTTTGTGCTCCCATCAATCGTGTCCGTTGCTCAACAACACTTCCAACCGACCTGACCTGCGCTACTATTCTTACCTCCAACAAAACTTTCACTCGCATTCCTCCGGCCGGCCGCAGCACTTCCACCTGCTCAACTCAGCCTCACCAACACGCCGACACTACCACATCCTTCAGCTTCGCTGGCGCGGCGGCCAAGGCTAGCACAACTCACTCACGATTGCGCTCCTCTCAAGTGATGCATCAGGCGCCGGCGCCGAGTCCTTGTCAATCTCTGTACAACTGCGACTCTAGACCCGTTGCACACATTCTCCATATACCACAATGTCCTCGTATGGATCAGTGACAGTCGCAACAAAACAATCTCGCGGCAAACTACATAAGCGCGGCAACTCCGGATCTTCAGCGCCAGCTTCAGGACCTCCTTCGGCCCTCCGAGGCAGCACTGACGCCTTCACAACACCCTTCGCAACCTACGAAGAACCCATATCAGATATCACAACTACCTCGTCAGTAACATCAACGCCCAAACTCAAGCCATACCTCCGCAAAACATCCTCTTCCAAGGATGACCAAGGGAAACTCGACCTGTCACGGTCGACGGTAGAGAACGAAGGGTTGGCTGGGCTGGGCATACAAGACTTTAGCAATAAAGCGGCGGGAGATGTAAACTTTGCACATTCAAGAAGAAGGACGACGTCGCATACTAGGACCGTCAGCGGCTGCTCCTCCGTCTCCAATGGTTCTGGAACGTTCAAGCCCACACATCCTTTCATTCATCCGATGCGACAGACCCCTAGATCTCACACTCCACCCGTCGCACAGTCAAGCGCATCCTCCTTGAACGAGGACGAAGCCGACGAGAGCAGCGATGTAGTAGACGATGAGTTCAAGCTCGGCAACAGCTACCGATCGCGGCGCAGCATGTCAATCAGCTCGACACCTCAGATCGCTCCTACACCTCTGTCTCAATCACATACAGCCTTGGACCTGGGCATCGTACCCAAATTGACCACGAACGTCTCTCAAAGCAACATCTCCGTCCAGTCGACTAGAACAGGCTCATCTCCTGACAAGCAAACCAGTAGAAGCCGTGGAGAGTCGAGCATATCGCAAGAGCAAGCTATTTCACCCTCGGCCCGCACGAGCATCGACAAGGCTTTCTCTTTCGTGTCTCGCAAGTCGGAACTCGAGCATTCAAGTCGAGACGACCGCATCCGTGAAGCAAGACGCAAGTTCGAGGAGAAAGAAGCAGACAAGGCCCGTAAAGCCGAAAAGGAAGCATACAAGCGCCGAGAAAACGACCGCTCAAAAACAGACCGCCAGGAGGAACGCCAGGCAAGACGCTCTGAAGCTTCTGACCGCATCGGTATCAGCAGTGGCAATGCCAGTCGACGGACTAGCATTGTGGGTGCCGCGCTGCAGAAGAAGCAACATAAAAGACTCGAGAAGCGGGACAGCATAACTGAAAAATTCGACGCCAGGGCTTATGAAAACTACGCCGAGTCCAACGAGGCGTCTCTCCCCGTGAGAGGGAGGAAGGCTGGAGCTTCTGAGAAGACGCCTGCCACTGTACAGGAATACCGTCCCAAGCCGGCCAAAGGGAGCTGGGTCAAGTTCGAGACTTGGGTGAGGACACGAGTCTCGAGCTGTGGTGGTGAGAGGCGACGATAGGGCCTCGATTTTAAGAGGCAGCCAGCCCTCTCAATGCTCGGTCCTGAGAAAAACGGTGGATGTCTGAAATTCAAGGAGCATAGGATACCCTCTAGCGAGCCGCGACTTGTCTTTTGTCGCTGCCAAGGGTGGAGGCTGACAAGCTCACTTACACGTCCCAATTGAGGTCCACACCTCATGTGATGAAGGCATACGTAACGAATTATGACTCTTTTCGTAACTGCTCTGCCTCTTACCCTTTCCTGTCGTCTACCACGTACTGTAATTCCCTCAATTTCCACCCATGCTGGTCACATGACTTTCTACAGGCTTCCATCATCCGTAACGAGCCTCGGCGTAAACATAAACACGCTGCTTGTGGCTTAGTTGATACTGTAACGAGGGTCTTCGTCATTGCAGGCCCACAGTATTAATCATGTCCAGCTGTTGATGGAGACGAAATTGGCTTGGTGCCTGAGCAAACATACCCAAAACACGTATGACGTCGGAAACGTGGCTATAGCTCGCCTTGCTTTCTGTGCCCGCATCATCCCACTTGACACGCGACCTGGCCAAAGCTGATCTATGTTCTGACTGAAAGCTACACACTTCTTCCCCTCCTTCTCTCTTCTACATACATCCAACAAGTACAACTCCATTGCAATCCTCACGCCGATCCAACACTACAAACCACCAACCCTAACCAACCACCCACCCACACAGCCAACATGCGCGGAAACTCCACCCAGACCAAGTGCCACTACAAGGGCGAGAGCGAGGACTTCATTGTCTTCGTCGAGAGCACCAAGGCCGTTGAGGAGTGGAAGAAGGACAAGAGCGTTCCTCTCGCACAGGTTGTCGACAGCTTCAAGATCTTCGTTACCCACAAGTAGGCCCAGCCCAACCACCAACAAGGTGTACTGAGCACCGATGCAATACAATGGTACACATACATACAATGGAACAGCAACGCTGACAATGGTAACAGGCACGGCAACCAGGGCACTCTCGACTCTGCCGCCAAGGGCACTCTCGAGGCTGAGTTCGGCACTGCCAAGGAGGAGGACGCTGTCATCCAGATCCTTGAGAAGGGCAACCTCATCGAGACTGAGGTATGACTCCACTTACACCATTCAATGTCATATCATTGAACTACGAACTGACCTTTCATTCCTAGAATTCTGGCCGTGACGGCGTCAAGAACGTCAGCGCCGGCGGCTCCGTCGCCCACTAAGCGCACCCACCTTCCATAATCACGAGCAAGGAAGACGAAGATTAACGATAGACGAATATGTTATTTTGTATCGAGCCCGCGCAAGACTGGGCTAGGAGATTATGATGGCAAGAGCTGCGGCGTGAAAAATCGCCTGCGCTCTAGGCTTTGATCGGAAAAGACCTCTGTTGTCGCCGCTCCCTGCTTTCGAAAGATCGAATGATGGCGATCTGGCGGCATCGACTATGCCATGGAATCCAATATGAAAAGAAAAATCTACAAAAACACATCAGCTTCCATATTGGCGTCTGTGTTGTCTTGATGTGAGTGTCATTTTGTCCTGTCAATATCATGTAATTTACTTCTCCGCTCTCAGTAGACAAAACACCGGTCAATAGCTAGATCAACGAACGAGCGGTTGCCACTGGAGAGGTTCTCTCTCGCCGAGTACGCTTGGGTGGTGGATACCGAATGCACATTCACGACGCCGAACTCCCAGAATTCGGACAACCACAACATGGTCCTCTTTCCCGTCATCAGCCGGGGAAATACTGGTCGGTGACCATACGATTGAACGAGCAATCGCTATCATCAGGCCGTCCTCCCATCCCTACTAACTTTATGTATGTAAGTCAAGTTGCAGCAAGGCTCTACAGACGCTTGCAAGCTTATGAAGTCCCGATGTGACCTATAACTCATCCTACAGCACACCTCACTCCAATCAAGATGATGGCAGAGGTCTTCACATGCATGCGGCCGCTCCCTCCCTCCCGGCATACGTACTACCCAACTGGCTCGTGAAAATAGTCTCTACCCCTACATTAACCTTTCCATTCCCCGGCCTATAAGTTAGCTCTTCTACCTCCGACTTACAACTTTACTTTCGACATTGATTACAGCTAGGTAGCTACCCGCGTCCTCAACTTTGGCAATCACCACTCGTTTGCACGCATCACCGTTTGGATGACACAAGATACCTTGTCGATACACGATACCCCTCAATTATCCTGCATCTGCATTCTTTCACTTCACTTCACCGCACTAGCACGTGCGTCTTACACTCAGACCCGCCACTGATCAAGGCTCTCTGGCCTGTGCGCTGTCCACCACGAGACGACAGACAGTCTACCGGCACATACTACCGAACCGATTGCTCATTAACCAATCAATTCCAACGACACATCTGTCGTCACTGCCTAATCGGGCACGTTCAGCTCAACAACAGCTTCCTCTCGCATCACATCGCATTACATCGTCACGCATCGCAGAAGATGGCAGGCAACCTGGCTTGGTTTCCAGGACATCACCGCAACACCGTAACTATCTCGCAACCAACAAACACTGGAACCAGGATGCTTCGCGCAGCCAGCCCCGAAGAGGATGCTTTGTTCACCTTTCGGCCTAGACTTACCTGCTACGCACAGAAGGTCCGCCGTCTGCTTATGCAGAGGGTCAGAGTCACAGAACTAGTGGATGTCATTCTCGAACAACTGGGTGAAGTCGAGTGGGTCGAGGTTCCAGGCACTCGCAGACCACGTCAACTGCCAGTGCAATACAACGCTGTCGCTTCAGTCCCCCCAGCAGACGGAACTTGTCACTTCGACAAGTTGCCTGCCGAGCTTCTCAAAGCCGTTTTCTCGGCTTCTATTCCGCCTCGCTCAAAGGTCATCGAGCCCAGATGCGGAGGCCCGAGGCCCGAGTTGCTCGGGAAGCGTGAACACAGACCCAACCGCGTTGCTGACCTCATGGTCCTCAGCAAGAAACTCTGCGGTCATGTCGCCGAAATGGTATACGAAGAGCGCACCTTCAGCATCCACGTCCACCAAGGCCAAAGGGGCGCCGGCATCGAATTCCTGCACGTCGGCCGCCAACCTCTGCAATACCAGGCCGACGTCAAGGACGGCCGCTTCGCAAAGTTCAGCCCAGGTGAAATCTTCGGGTTCTCTCGCGTCAAGAAGCTGGACGTCCGCATCTACCCCGGCGACGGACAGTGTCGCCACACAGCCATCAACACCTACTACATGCTCCACGCGCTCGTAAACCTCCTCAGCGCCCGCGAGGACAATCCAGGGAACCGCATCACCGCCTTGGACATCGGCTTCGTAGCGAATTACCCCCGCCCACACGCAATGCAAGGCAGAAGCACAGTCATGGTCGCAGACAGCCCGTGGTGGGACGAGGACAACAACAAACCCCGCGAGACCAGCTTCCACGGCATCTCCGATATCCAGCTCATGCTGCAGCCTTTCGCGAGGCTTTTCGGCGTGCACAACTTGGATATCACGGCGCCTTCGAAGGTCGCGCTGCACGAGCCTACCGTTTTGTTTGTGAGGGCGCTCAAGCGGTGTATGCAGGGGAAGTCGCAGAGCGACACTTTCCACCATACGAGTCTGAACGCGCAGTTGGAGGGTATGAGGACTGTGCATGAGGATTACATGCTGAAGGTTTTGTACGGCGGGGCTATGGTTGAGGATGACAAGTTGGAGGACCTTCGTGACGAGGAGGATGATCACGACAACAACGACCAGGACGATGATGGCACTGGCTCGCACGATGGCAGGCGGGATGCCCCAGATCATGCTGGTGATGACAACGACGACGACGACGGCGGCAGCAGCAGTAGCGACGATGATGCCAATGGGAACGATGGCCCAGATGCCGGCGTGCTCAAACGCGAACTCTCACTCTCGCCTCCCAGCAAGAAAGAGGCTGGAGGCGGGCGAAAGCGCGTGCACTTCTCCGACGAGATATCATCGAATGGCGATCGGAGTGGGCAAGGCCAAAATTCCCATGATTCTCCAAACCCTCGTCACAGCGTTTACGGAAGCCTCTTCCTGGCCACAGAGGTAGAGATCGACTTCATCAAACGATTCACCAAGGTCTGCAGGGCTTCTGAAGGAGACGCAAGGTTCTGGTTGAGTAGAGCGGACTGGAACTTTGACGTCGCGATTCTGAACTTCGTGGCTTCTCTTGAGGCTGAAAATCCCGGAGAGGAAGATGAAATCAGACGCGCGATTGCGCTGAGTCTTGAGGATATGATGATGAACGAGGGGTATCATCCTGCACCAGCGAGGAATCGAGATATGCGTGCTGGTCGTGAACTCGACAACGAAACTTCACCGACCCGCTCTAGCAGGGCCGACGGGTCTTCTATGCGCGCCAGAACCCAGAATCAGCCGGCCTATCGCCGTAGAGACAACAGGCCTTCTACGCACAGGGTCCAGCAGAGGCGTTTGCTCGAATCTCATGCCACGCAGGACGAGGAGGCTGAGAATGCGAAGGTGAACGGCAAAGGCAAGGGAAAAGCTAAGAAGACCGACGACGACGATGACGAGGAACAGGGACCGTCAAAGGACCCCAGCAAGCACGACAAGTCAATTGCAAAGTGGAACAACCTGGGCAACTTTTTGCAACAAGAAGACAATTACGAGCCCTACAACGGTTACGACACGGAAATGGCTGGTGCCAACTACGTGCCTTTCCCGACTGCTCAACCCGATGCACCCGACACTCGTGGAGATCTGGAAACCGCTCGTGCTCAAGGTCTCCCACCCGCAGACCGCAACGCCCAAGCTGGCCGGGCGGACCGCTTCACCGCACTGCTTGGTGGATGGGAGTTTGATGACTTTAACGCCGATGCGCGTGTACGTGACTCCTTGAACTCTTCCAGATACCTGAGCGTGGACAGGCCGCGATCCCGAAGTCTCTCCGGTGCACCCGGGCTCGTTTATGGAACAGATGTTGCCGCCTCTTCTACACCTCGGTCAGTGTATGGGCAAGATCTTGCCGCTTTGTCTACACCCGACCCGATGTATGGACCAGACTCGGTCGCTTCTCCTGGACGGGGATTAAGAAGGCCTACTGCCCGACCCCGAGTTGATCATTCCCTCAACCTGCGGCCGCGAGTTGAGCGAACCAGAGAATTTTTGCTCCAAAGGTTCAATGCCATCAAGGAGAAGATGGAGATGAACCTCGGAACTGTTAGTGCCTCAGACCCCGACGCTCGACTTGACGTACTTCAGAATGTCGACGACCTTCTCGATTCCAGCAGGACAGCTCGGTTGGGCCTCATATACGACCAGGAGCAGCCAGCAACCCCTCCCCCTCCTGCTCGTACCATTGCAGCAAATACGGTCGACGACTACCCTGAATGGGCAGGGACAAGCTACTGGAGCGCTCCGGCTACACCAGCACCAGGGCCCGCTCCTGTACCTGCGCCTGTACCTGAACTTGCAGCCTCGTCGTCTTCTGTTACCAATCAAGCTCTCACCTCGGACTTTGTCCCTTTCAGTGCAGGGACCACCGCCCGCCGAGCTTCAGACTCCCCGCGTCGCTCCAGGAGCTCTCGCTTTTCGAGGCCCATCTACCCGACACAGGACGAGGCTTATGCTGCTACTAGTCCTGCTACTGCCGCTACTGCTATGTCTTCTTCTGATACTCTTGCTCGTACTCCTGCTCTTCCCTCTGCCGCCACTACTAGCCTTACTGATCCTTCTTCGCAATACCAGGCCAATCAAGACTACTTGGCCAACTTC
>Ga0265797_10006193_pt1 | contig 17036 bp, 12 predicted proteins | sample P2T30metagenome_FD_192433 | JGI IMG/M metagenome (GOLD analysis project Ga0265797, IMG submission 192433) | Plant litter microbial communities from East Loma Ridge, Irvine, California - P2 T30 | ecosystem: Environmental > Terrestrial > Plant litter > Unclassified | place: USA: California...
GTCATGCGGGTAAGAATAGGGCTACGATGGAGGATGGGAAGAAGACTGGGCGGGCTTCGCCGAAGCGAAAGCAAGAGGAAACGAGTGAGGAGCAAGAACAGAAACGATCCAAGATGGAGTAGCCGTTACATGCAGCTGCGCATCGCGGAATGAATTGAATTTAATGTATTTGGCTCTGGTAAATTCGCCTTCCGTGTTCAGGCGTAGGATGAACTTCTTGTGAGGGATGATGGTTTGAGCTGAATGCGAGATAGATATCTCTAGGAGAATATATCTGATACTGCAAAGGAAATTTCCAACAACGGGATATATAGTGAACGGAAAGATTAATGTCGCAAACCAAAAAACCTATCTAGTAAGCTTGAAGCCCCGTGTTAAGATGTTTATCTAAGTGTGATCTTAAGAGAGCGGACGAGTGAGAACTGACCACTATCGGCATCTATGAATGATACGGCGTTAAAATTTCGCAACTAGCATATTGCTGTCAGAGCTATTGGTGTTTGGATAACTTCCACAGATTGGTCATTGACCCGTGTCACAATATTACATGGAAGCATGTGACTTGCCGAGTACTACATAGCTTCTTCCTGATGCGACCCACAAGCAGGAATATGACTTTATAAGCAAGCTCCCTTCTCTTCTACTCTAATTATATGATAAAGCGTACGAAAAGGGGAAACGAAAATCAAGAACTAACCTTTTTATTAATTTGCACCACTTTCCTACTCTTTTCCTTGGCTTGTTGCTATAAGTTAGTGTATATTGAAAAGCATGATAGCCGTAGGGTTACGCATCAACCTTGTATAATTTCGGAAAGAAAACCTGGTTCCCCTAACTGATAGAATGATACCTATAAACATTTTACACTTCTCAATCCTTACTGTTACTTGTAAATCCTGCTACTTTACGCTGCTTGTGTACGGCTCCGCTCTTTATTGGCATGTTCTCATTGGAATCACTATTTCGACATTGTCGATTCACCGCTGGGGGAATCTCCAAAGTTCACTTCTTTTCCACGTGAAAGCGAACAATTGCCGCGTGTAGTACAATTCATCAATGCATTATGCTACCCCCATACCTTAAATTCCCACCCAATTCTTCCCTTTATGCAGTTCATACCACAACCACTCTTGCGTACAACCCGATCCCAATCAACCATCGTCTTTAAGCTTTCAATTCGAACCTCGACAAACACCATATTCAACAACGCATCATGGATACCCTACCACAAGAACTAGTGAACCGCATCGCGGGCTTTGTCGAAGAAGTCTCACATTACTGGCGATTGGCACCTATGGCTACTATCTCGCATGCTTGGCAAGAGGCTATCGAGTCCATCACGTTTCGCAAGCTCATAATCAAGAGTGACGAGCTGTACACATTCCGTCTGTTGCTTACTGGTCGCCGTAGCCATCATCTTGCCAACCTGGAGTTTGAGGTGGTACTTCCGACCTACACAAAGCGACAATACCGAAAGACAGAGACACACATCGACAAGCTCGCGAATGACGCCTGTTTTACACAGGCAGTGCGAGAGTTGTTCGCCATCTTGAAGACCTGGGAGAACAAGATGGCCCTGCGTCCAATGTGTCTAGAACTCGGAACAGTCTTCTCTGCCCTTGACCGGCGCGAAGGCATACCCACCTCTACAATTTCACGTAGTGGAGGCGTCTCGTACATCGGCCTCAACGACCCCGAGTCCCTACCAACTCTTTCTCGAGTTCGAGAACTGATTGTTCAGCACCCTATCGACAGATCTCGGTGGATACTACCCCAGGTGGCCCCATGGCTTTCAAAGTCCCTGCCTAATCTGAAAGACACATTCTGGTACTTTCATGAGTTTTCCGGCGAAGAAGAGAGGGATGCTTTTGCAGAAGCTGTTCAAGGCACACGCCTTCTACCCCGATCGAAGCTGGCCATCGAGATCGACTCCTTACGTTTATTGAATGATGACTCTACAGTCGAGTCAATCATATCACCCTATGACTTGCTTAGTGCGGCCATTCGGACGATGTCATATAACGTAACCATCATGACTTTGAAGCTCGATTTCGACGAAACCTTGTTATGGCCTTCAAGCGACGAGGCTGCCGGGACACCCTATTGGCCACATCTCAAGGAGCTGGAAGTGCGCTTCAATATGTATACGCCAGACACTGATATGGCTCACGTACTACTTGAACCGCCGGCTTCGGCAAACGATAGAACGATTCGTGGTGCCGGTGCAGTAATGGACCTTATTCTGGCCGCGCTTGCAAAGGCCGTACAGAGTATGCCCATGATTGAGTTCATTGAGTTTATAGGTGGTAGTGACAAGCTCGTGGCCGACACCGAGATTGACGACCCAGACCTGGGCACTTTTATCATCACTTATCACTCTCCTGGCGTTTGGAAGCATGGCAATTACCTCCACGAAACCAAGGAAGATCAAACATTCCGCCGCGTGTACTATTCATGTGAGCATGGCAAGGAATGGCGGCCAGATTGGGATACGGCCCTCGCATTGAAGAAGGCAGGAGAAGAGAAGTTTGGGGGCAAGGTCATTGAAGGGTCCCGGAAGCTTATAGTGTGGTGGTAGAGAAGGATGTTGACAGAGCCGCAAATGATCTTCCAACGCGATCAGGCGAGCGATGGCTCTCGGTTTGACACCCCGGTGAAGTTCGTGTAGGAACACTAAGGCATCGGGCGGAAGATGAAGGTTGAGGTAGATCTAGCTTGCTCGGCTATTCCCGTGTGCGCGTCATCAGGCAGTCCGTGATTGGTAATCCGTCACGATAAGCACGACATTAACTACATGCTGCAATGCCACATTGCAACCCTTTTTTTCTCAAACACAATGTCCTCCCAACGTGATTTAGAACGTGCCACTACACCAGATGAACGCGCGCCTTTGCTTGCGCACGACGCGACGCGTCAACAAAGAGCCACGCCCTCGGAAAGTGGCGATGACCTAGATGCACCAGACAAAGCAACATCGAATACCTGGTACTATGTCTGGAGAGCACTACTAGCATTATTTGCGATTTTGATCATCGCCGTGTTCATCAAAGCATGGATAGATGCTGATGATGTCGAAGTAAGCACCCCCCAAATGTCCAATTACCGACCCCGCCAGCTCATTGTATGTGATAGTTTGATCTCAAAGGTGCACTGAAACGCGCCTTAGGTGGCGGCCTAAGTGGCGCCGCAGCCATGATTCTCCAGGTTCTGTTGTTGATGCCGATACGTACAATCATGAACTACCAATACCGCCACGGAACATCAACATCTGTCGCGACCAAGACGCTTTATCGCGATGGTGGTATCGGACGATACTACCAAGGCATGGGCGCTGCGCTGATTCAAGGCCCCGTCGCACGCTTCGGAGATACGGCGGCAAACGCCGGCATTCTGGCCCTCCTCCAGTCCAATGGCTTCTTGAAACAGCTCCCATCGCCCATCCAAACCATCTTCGCGTCTGCTTGCGCCGCATCCTTCAGGATGATACTCACGCCCATTGACACGTTGAAAACCACACTTCAAGCACAAGGCCCTAGCGGATGGGGCATACTCCGACAACGCATCAAGAGCGACGGAATCGGGAGTCTCTGGTGGGGTGCTCTTGCGACGGCAGCAGCAACATTTGTTGGACATTACCCATGGTTTGCCGTATACAACCTCTTGTCCGACACGATCACAGAGCCTTCCAAACAAAAGATCGGGTGGTGGTTGCTCCGGGCTGCTTTTATCGGGTTCTGCGCTTCAGTCACATCGGACACGATTTCCAACTCGCTCAGAGTGGTAAAGACATACCGACAAGTCAATGACACTCAGGTTTCCTACACAGAGGCTGCAAGACAGGTCATTCGTCAAGATGGACGGCTGGGGCTATTTGGCCGCGGACTCAAGACTCGAATCATTGCGAATGGGCTGCAAGGCATCCTGTTCTCCATTCTTTGGAAGCTGTTTTTGAAGATTTGGGAAGACAAAACTGGATAAGCCGGTATGCACATGATGAGAAGGCATTAGGTAGATCACCCCACAGCCGGGGTTTGCATGTGGTAGAGGCATGAGTGAGATTTTGTAAGACCAAAATCCAATGATAGGACCGACATTATACATCTGTTTGTGAGCCAAAGCGTAGTTTGAATATCCCAACATGATCACTACAACATGCAAGCTATCCTCAACTCAACTGCCAGCCCCTAATCAAACGCACAGGCACTCAAACCATGGACACTGAAATTCAAAATGGTGGACTCTCAACATATACATTGTGGAACTTGAAGTTCAAGCACCTCGAAGCTGTGGGTACCTACATATCTACCCTTGGGATTCACAATTCGATGACCGGCTTCCAGGGCAGCTGCCGAATCCAGTGGCTGAAACTTTCCCCAGCGACAGCATGTTCTCGACTAGCCATCCTGTTACGGTTAAGATTCGGGAACAGCGACTGCACCTCTTGGAGAGCACAAGGCACATCGTGTATGTGTCCCCGCATGCACATTTTCCCGGCGAAATTGCCAAGATTGAGTGGGGATCCAAGAAGTTGTGCCAATACTTCATGTGAACAATGGGGCACTCCCAGTACTTTGTATATGGACACAAGGGGAAGAAGGTGCATGATACCTGGACCGCGCCTCTCAGGACTCGAACAACACGAGTTCATCTAGGAGAACTTTACCTCCTCGAAGCTCTTGACGGGTGGGTCTGAGACTGAGGTTCACATGGACCCGGGCACGGTCAGTCTCTCATGGGAAACCGAGGGTTTCGTCAACAACATGACCTATGCCGGTGGATTCGCGTTCCAGAAGTCCCTGGTCTACACAACCGCATGAATCTGGGCTGATATGTCGTGGGAGAGACTGGAGCTTGCTGTGGAAATTGCTGATATGTGGCAACCTACTGATGGCATGATGGTGTGTGAGTTCCAAGAGGTGTTCATGTCTCGCCAGGCTACTCAGTGGTACCTGAGGGCTGAGATAGAGATGTGGTCGCTTGATTCGGGTTTTTTGCGAGAACGCAGCGCTGTTCTTGACGAGGCACAGGCGTTTGACGGCTGGGACTGACAAGGAGTCCGAGTCTAGTGATACCGACGAGGACAACGAGTCTGAAGACTCAGACTCAGACTCTAGTGATGAGCAGGATAATCCCACAGATGAGTCCAATGGAAGGGACGAGGGCCTAGAAGAGCGTTCAGAGGTCGTTGCTGCGCTGGAGCACTTGCGCAAATATCTATAATTACTTCTTTATCTAGAACCAGAGTTTATGGAGCACGGCTTCCACTCTGGGGGTCTAGCTTCTGGCGTTACCAACTCTGACGATTCCGCTTCCATAACCTCTCCCCACCCCCCACCCCCCACCCCACCAGCAAGGGCATGCGTTTTCTCCAAAGGCGCATTTGACTTTCCTTGCAAGCCAAACGCTGCGCATTTGCATATGCGCTATTGTCGTTTGCGGAATTCAGTTTGTCAAATCCAGCACTACGAGGGGTCTTTGCTTTCCGTAGTTGATGAATACCTTCACGTGCAACCAGTAGCCTTGGCGTATAGGCTTGCGAATTTCAAGCTGCGCGAGAGAAAAATGTGCTGGAGCAGGGGTTCGCGTTCACTTTTCGCCACTGGTGAGGAACCCTAAATTTGCTGCAGTACCCGATAGGGAGGCAAGAAGATGGAAAGGGTGTGGAATGATGTGTCATGTAAAATAGATAGATGCATGTTATGGATAACCACCGATATTTGCTAAGCCATGAGAAAGTCAAGGTATGCTATTAGCTATTGTACCCGAGCTCTCACTAAAACCCAAACGCATCGAGCAAACTATTTGCATCCGGCTCATTAAATTGTGTTGGCGGTGGCTTCTTCTTCTTCTCTTCCTTCTTCTCCACCTCCTTCTCACTCCCTTCCTTCTCCTCCTCGGCCTCTTTGTGTTCCTCGAGCGCATTATCACCATCAGCACGTGTACGATCTCTAGTGGGGAGATCCGCGACAACCAGGGAACTCCGCCTCCTGAGTAACTTCCTTGGATCAAAGTCGAAATCTGTTGCAGCTTGATTTCGCCCTTGACCGTTGACTGATTCGCGCGGCATCGTGGGACTAAGTGGTGCAACATGGCCAGGCGCAGCCTTGATGGACGGCGGTGGTGGGAGGAGGAACTCCCAAGTCTTGACCAGATCCAGGGCAAGAACATCACAACCCATTCGATCATACAACCCCGCGGTATGGAGCACAAAGTCCCACTCTTCGCGCATACCAATCATAGTAGCGCCGCGGAGTGTCTGTAAGCTCTTTTCGCGAAGCTGCTTGTACAATACCACAAGGGCAGGGTCGTCGGAAAGATAGGACTTTGCCGCAGAGCTTGGTGTTTCGGGCGAATCGAGGAGATCAGTCAAGGGTGTGACTAGCGAGCGGACGGCCTTGTCTTTGCGATTGAGTAGCCAGTACGCCCACGTAGCGAGCCATCGATTGCCCTCTCTGGCGGCTTGCGGTAGTATCTTATCCTTCAGGAAATTCAAGAGAACGGGCGAGTCGTCTCCACCATAGACGCGTGCAACCGCTATTGCTAGCTGTGTATCGCCAAGCTGATTATGCAGGACGCTCACAGCATCTTGAAGATGATCTGCGAGGAGAAAGAACGAAGCGGCGTATTCAAACCTTCGCCTTCCCATTAATGCATATGCGTTCTTCAGTGCAGCAGTCTTCCAGCGAGATTCGTTGAAGTTGTTGGACAATAGCCGATACGTCGCGCCCTGCTCTCTCGACCATGTAGCCATGCGCCAGAGCCCGACGAGAACAGGTTTCTTGCGAAGAGCCATGTAATACAGAGCGCAATCAACTGGGTTCTTCTCTTCAGTCTTGGTATATTCGTTCCGGGCAACAACTTCGAATTGGGCACGCTGTGCATATAATTAGCAACTTCGCAGATTGCAAACACAAAGACGAACGTACCAACGCGGTAATATCAGACATCCACATGAACACACCACATTCCTTTGCGTGCTGCCACATCATCTTTCCACTAAAGTGCCTGCTGACAAGGTCAACGAGAATATCCTGGCTTCCAGAGTGGAAAGCCCAGATGATTTCGCGCCATGAAATGGGCCCTTGATGCTTTTCACTAAGCACGTGTTGTCGGAAGAAGAGAAGGAAGCGACCAGCATTATCATCAATGGAGCGACGGTGCTTCTCGACCATACCAATGCATTCGGTGATGTCGGCTAATCGAAATTGCTCACGACTTGACAGGAGAGGGATCTGCTTTTTCATAAGTAACTCCTTGAGATTGGAAGCGACTTCTTCTGTAACGGCTTCTGGCTCTGTGTCATCCGCATAGTCGTCATAGGAAGAATGAAGCTCTTTTCTAGTTGCAGTCATATGGGTCTACCAGGGTCAGTCTATAAACTCTCACGGCGACAATCATACCATACCTCGTCCGCGAAGAAATCTTCTGGTGCGAAACCCAATGTGCTATCGAGCTCCTCGCCTTCAATCCAAAACTTGAGCTTGGTGTACAGGCGGATCAAGATGCGCTGAACAAGTAGCAGCTTTCCAGCCAAGACGCATTGAGATAGCAACTGTGGATGATATGCTGGAAGTGGGCCATTGAGACGGCTGACAGCATCGAAGAGATTAACAGTCGCAGTTTTGCGCGATATCGTACGTAAGCTGGGAAACAGACTCTCGGATACCTCGACATGCTCGTCCTGAATAAAGAGTTGGTTGCCTGCGCCAATGACGAGATTGCCACTGCCCAGCCATACCGAATCGCCAATCGGATGAGGCGTGATGTCGCGTATGCGCACATCATGGACTTGCACCCATGAAGGGCCTGCATTGAGATAGTCATATCGTAATTGTGCATAGACAACTACACGATGTGGGAAGCCGACTGCTAGGATTGATTGATTGTCGGGGGTAGAAGACCAGTCAAGATCTTGGATACCGCCGTTTCCCTCAAAAATCTCTTCGTGCTCAAGCTGTGCACTTCGGGTATTCCAGATAGTCAGAGTCGTTCGCTCGGTATCCACTAAGGCAGCTTTCCGTATCGATGTGCCACTAGCAAGCGATGGATTCTTTACACCAGTCTCTACTTCGGAGGTTAACAGCCATTCCAGCTTCTGCTCTTCGGGGTGAACGCGAGCAGTCCACGACTTGATGACACCAGCATTTGTGTACGAGATGGCAATATCACGCGCAAATGTGTCGAGAAAGCCCGAGATGACGGGTGCTGAGCCAGCAGGGTCGACAGGAAGAACGAAAGCAAGATCGTCACCCAATCCGAGGTCGAATGTAGAGAATTGCTTGATCGAAATCTCGCCACTACCATTGGTATGCCCGTTGGTATGGCCGTTTGCATAGCCATTGGTATGCGCAACAGCAGATAGCTTGCGGCCGGATACTGGGTCTCGTTCCAGTACTGGCAACGTGACTTCCCAGCAGATTCCTTTGAACTCTGAGCTGATAGTGGCGATATGAAGGCGCTTGCCTGCAGTCTCTGTCTCAGGGATGACTAGCAGGCACAGCGGTTTCCCCTGGAGATTATACTCGCAACGTGCCACTTCAACTGCCTCATGTCCTCGTGTATCCCAGAGTGATACTTCCTTGTGATGTAGAAAGACTAGAAAGTTGCCTTCTTGCAACAGTGCAGTGCGATGAATGTGCTCGATAACGTTCACACTGCTGTGTCGATGCAACGTCATGCCATGGTCGCCTTCTCGCTGCAGCCAAACTATGCATTCATCTGTAGTGGTCCGTGAAACGAGCGCCCGACCACTGGCTGTACGGTTGACTTTCTTAATAGCGTGAGAGTGGCCGGTCCACATTGCTTTTCGATTCATGCGCTGTGTTTGTGATGTAGGGTCAAAGAGGTAGTCGATGCGTGACTCTAGCCACTCTATCCGTCCGTCAAAGTGATGTGATAGTATCGTAAGCGCAGACTCGGGCGTATCGCCAATAAAGGCGTAGAACTGTACATTATCCTCCATCGCTTTAGCTTCCTTGGCAAAGTGTAAATGCAGTCCGTCAACGTGCGCAATATTGAACACGTCGGTAATCTTTTTGATTTGTGCGCCCACATTCTCAAAGCCCCATGCTGCCATGTTACCACGGTCATCCAGCACCACACATATCTCCGGGTTACGATTGGCGACCTCGATCAGGTGATGCAGCGCAATGCCATGGTCCTTTTCGTCTGCCGAAGCCTGCTCCATTGCTCTTTCCGTCGCATGGGTGAAGTGCTTGCCATCAATGAAGAATGCATATCTCTTTTTTGATTGATGCTCATCCCGTGTCATGATGGATTCGACCAGATCGACCTCAGCCCACATGTGCATTCCATCGATACCATGATGTTCTCCCGGCACCCATACGCGCACCTTTTGGTCTGCGCATATCGTGTATAGCACGTTGTCTGCCGACTGCTCTTTGTGATACGGGTGTCGCCAATGCAGGCCTGTAATGGCGCTGGGATGTGGAAGGTAGAAGTAGTCAAAACTCTGATCTGCGGATCCAAACGAGGTACGCCGCCAGATTTTCAGCAGTCGGTCATACCTGCCAGTTGAAGCTATCAACTCGGCATCCGGCGAGAAGTGCGCAAACTTGACCGGGTTCGCCAGCTGCTTTGTCCATATCCGTTCGATATCGCTATGGGTGTTGAAGAGGGTGAGGGAGGCGCTACCGGCAAGCAACTCATCCGGCATGCCCCAAGAGAGTGTTGTGATGGAATCGTCCGGGTCAGAGAGGGACATGCTGCCCTGTAGCGACCACTGCAAACATCAGCGGCAATCCTAGCCCTTCTTCACTTGATAGCCCACCTTGACAGCACCCTCATCCTGCCCATATGGTCGGTATATGTATATGTGTTGCGTTGAGCATACTGCGAGCTTGCCGGTGGCCTGGTCGATTGCGACGGCCTCGAGTTCAGTCTCCTCGTCAATGTAGAGCGTCTGCAGGACATGGCTGGGTCGGTCGAGGACGATGAGCGCATTGCCTGATATGTAAGCCTGCGAATCCACACATTAGTCTTCTGTACGTGTGCCAACATGGGCAACCGTACAATGATTTGAAGGTCCTCCCACAAGCCATGGGCGACAGCCTGCAGCTTAGCCTGCGGGCGCCCGGGGAGAATGCCGCGCATGAAGGTGTATTAGAGCTTCGCTACCGCTGCGGCGACATTCTTAGGCTGCTCATGAGTATCAGGTGGCTGGCGACTAGTTACACGCCTTTGTCCAGCTTCTATCGAGCTTTCCGTGTCTCTAACGGCGCGACGTGTAACACTTGGGTTTCCGGGGCTCACGCGCGCGCACGATCCACGTGGAAATGTCGTCACCACAGACCTCCACAATCGCCAAGTTGAGGAGAAATCCGGGGATTTGGCGAAAAAAGTGCCGGAAATTCAATAAAGGTGAGTCCAGGGTGATTGATGTGTGTCAAGAGCAGTGAGGCTTCAGGCACCTCCGGTCGACAGCGGCAATGTCAACGCTCGAGGGTCGCTGCAGGGCTTCCGCAGCATATTTCGGAATCGGAACGCTAGCGCCGTTTGGGCGTAACAGGCTGTACACCACAACAAAGCCACAGCGTAAGCGTCCGCAAGGTTATATTCTCGACTATGCTCTCACCCATTTTTTAGACTCCCCAAAGTCTGCTGCTACCTAAGCCATCGTTCGCTGAACCTTGCCCTCGACTTCTCCTTGCTCGCCCTTGCCCTTCCACTCTACCGTCACCGTGATCCCCCTATCATCGCCCTTTTCCTTTGCATACGTCAAACTGCCCTCCAATACTGTGCCCTTGCTGAATTTCTGCTTCTTTGCAATCTCTTCATCCAGAAGAAGCACTGCCTGATGCCAATGTGTCGGTGTATTGCTTGGTCCAGTCGAGAAGCCAAGCCCAGGAATACCGTTCTTGCCCCAGTCGACGTTGTCCAGTGTCTTAGTATCTTGGCTGCTACCGGAGTGGATGAAGATGGTATCAAACCATATCGCTATGGCCTGCAGTGAGGTGATATCGCGGTCTATTTTCATGCGAAGAGGCACTTTGAAGCTCAAGTCTTGAACAGACACCGCCTTCATCTCGAGCAAATGGCTCGTTGCACTTCCACATAGTGCCTTTTCTGGAACATCAAAGACGCCAATCTCGTGCGTGTTAAGTAAACCTCCGGGTATCATGGGGGAAAAGTCGAAGCCATAAATGTCCTTCCAGAACTTCTCGCCAGTACTGTCTGCTATCCATTCCCCGTCTGAGATTGGTGCGGTGCGGATGTTGCAGTGGGAAGGCACCATGATACCGTCGGGCTTCAAATACTTATCGCGCGCACGCAAGACCGAGTCTAACATGCCCTCGAACAGCAGACCGTAACCCATCCATTCAGAGATGATGATGTCGACCTTTTCTTTTCCAATCAACCGCTCAGTGTTGAAGTCTTCGACTCGGCCTTGGATCACCTCAATACGGTCCTGGTATCCGTTCTTTGCGATGATTTCCTTGGCCCGTGTTACGATGCCGGAGTTGTCGACCGCAAAGACCTTCTTGGCACCAGCTCGTGCGCAAAAGAGGGACAAGATACCAGTCCCGCATCCTACATCTAGTACCGTCTTTCCTGCAAAGACGTGGGCATTCTTCTCAATGAAATCTCGATACCCTTCTGTTCGTACACGGTCTTCAATCATCTCGCGGTGAATGCTGTTACCCTTGTATGACTCAAAGTAGTCCTGGTCCCGGTCGTTGACAAGCTTGATCTTAGAAAAATCCTCAGGCATGTCTTTCTGCATTTTCGCTTCGTACTCTTCATAGTCGATGGCCTTGGTGTCGCTGTCGGGCATGAGATCGCCCAATTCGAAGAGCAGTGCGTCATCTTCCAATACAGGATGCAGGTACTTGTCGCTGATAAGGTCATCCAGTGTCACACTGATGGTCTTGGGGTCTGTTCCTTTCTGGGCTTCTAATCGTAGGAAGTTGATCAGCTTGATGATGGTAATCTCGTCCGCGTCTAAATGCAGCGTCAGTAGTTATCCAGAATAGGAAAAGCGCCATTGTGCCGATGCTCATCCATCGACGTACCTGGTCCAAGTCCCTTGATGGTTGCGGCGAGGTCAAAGCCATATTCAGCTTTGTCATATTCTATCATATCCGGTACGCGAGTCCATTGTCGATCGGAGAACAGGTCCTTGAAGCTAGTCGTATCCGGCTCGCTTATATCTTCGACAATACTGCCAACTGAGCTTGCCGTGTCTGAGTCGCTGTCCGACATTTTGAAAACTTCCAGCAACGTGTGTGTGGATTGAATCGCGATTCGGAAATTTGGGGTCACCGGAAATTTTTATGGACGTTGGGCTCTCACGTCAAGTTCTCAGTGGTGGGGGAAGGCTCTGCGGTTAGTGTTTGCATTTGTGGGCGACGCTGCGGGGTAGGCTTGTCGTGCCTGCCGTACCTACCTTTTCGGCACACCTCGCCTGGCTTCTTCACACCACCTCTCTCTCTATCCATCAACCTGGAACCATTATCTTTGCAACCATGTCACAGAGTCTTTATTTCCACTCTATTTCATCAAGTCAGTTAACCCTCTCCTTGTGCTGATTGGTGCTGGTCTCGTTCCTGCCGTTGGTAGCGTGTGGCCCGCACACGTGCACGAATCTTACGACGCGCTCCTTCCTAGCACCCAATATACCTGTGCTAATAACCACATCTCTCTCAATTTCTCAAGAATCTCGTCATGTCGACATGCGTACGTGTTTTTCGATATCATCGTACTTTTCAGTCGTTCCTGCCGTTCTGTGTCTGCATTCTCGCCGAACTGTCAATACTCTGACCCTTGGACTGTGTTTTCTTTCTTTCGACACAATTCACTATGTCACAAGGCTAAAATAGCAATTCAAATGATGTCACGCTGGCACGATATATGACTGCAGAAGATGAAAATGTGGCAACGGTTCCGCTCGCACCGTTGCTGCCTCTCTGTGGCAGCAGATCACATCACTCACATGACAAGGTTGTCGATATTGCGCAGCGTGTATTTCCTTTTTCGCATCGGATCAGCCTCTGAAATCTATCTACCATTCCGTCACATGTTGGGTATAACTCAATGTCGCGATTATCAGCTCAACCGCTCGCTCGCAAAATAACACAGCTCATAGCGAGCCCAGTATACAAACATCAAGGCTATAGCTATAGTGAGACTGATTTACTCATATCCAAGATCCCGAATTGTCACCTTTGTTTTTCCCATTTTTCATCTTTTAAACGCTTAGAAGAGACCTCAAAGCGCCCGTATATGCATTGAAGATGGTCAGATTGTCACCCTATCCACTCGCTCAAAATGATTTGCTAGTCGATGTCGCTTAGAGTTCACGAAATCTCATCTGCAGGCTCAATGTTCTCAAATGAGCGAAGCGAGCACTCTGAATCATCGTCTTTCATGCGCTTCTCTATACGCTGTTTCTTCGTTTGTGGTTGCACACGGTGCCCTTGTTCTTCCTCAGACCCCCCGGCTATATCCCGTTCCCTATACGTTGCTTCTTTGTTTGCGGTTTCGAATGGTACTCTTGGTCGTCTTCAGACTCCTCGGCCCTACGCTGTTTTCTACCTGAATTGCTGGCCTGGCCGCCCTTACCAGATATCCCCCTTTCATACTCGCTCTGGTCTTCAAGCATGTTTGGAGTTTCCTCCCCATCGCTGGCAGAGGTTGATGCACCACGCTTGCGCTTGTTGGACACCAGAGATGATGGCGAATTAGTGATCGCAACTCCACCTGTGTCTACTTTCATAACGTCGGAGTCGTCTCCATTTTGAGTGCCTATGCTCTTGTACTTAGGGTCACCGCCCTTGGGCTTCAAACGGGTCCCATCCACTGTGGTGCGACATGCGTTCTTTCGAGGCCCCTTTGGAAACTCCTCTTCTGGAATGAACTGCTCTGGAAATCGCTCATGCTGCGACAGAATACCGCCATCATCGATGTAATCCTTTAGGAGAGGAAGATGGTCGCGAAGATAAGCCAGGCTTGGGTTCTTGCCTCCGTGGGCAGAGTTCATCTGCCCTCGCAAAGCATCAAGCCCACGGTTGTGACCGCCGACTGCATTCACGGCATCGAGCATGGTCTGAAGGTCGTCACTTGATATGCGAGTATATGCATCGATGCCGTTAGCGTGGAAGAAGGCATTGAATCCGGTGTACATTGCGCATATTTCCTCTGGTTTCCAGTGCTCTCGGAGCGTCGTCTGCACATAATTCGCGTCGGAGCGACGCACAATCTGGTCGATCCACTTGTTGTACGCATAGACCCATTGCTTGTCATTGGGATCAATATCGTTGAGCTTTGATTTGCCGAAGTAAATCTGCTCATACTTGTGGGTTCGGGCATTGAATCGACGATGGACGATCTTGACAACAAAGACTTCGGTCTTGCCTTCAAAGGAACGTTCCCAGCGGTGCCCATCAGCTTTCACCCATCGTGGCTCGCTGGAGTCGTGCTTTTCCTTGTATTTGCGTGGGACCTTGCAAGCCTCAAGACTCGCTGAGAAGATGCCATCATTCTCTCCATATTTTTCCTCTTCGGCCGACCGGCGAACTTCTGGGATGATATCCTTTTGAATATACCATCCACTGCCATCGGGCATCCTCATGCGAAAGATGGCGTTAATCTTGGTGGGGTCCGTATCATGAGGAGTGAACTTTTCGTATTCACTGAGCTCCTTGTTGACAGGTTTACGATCGGCGTAGGGTGCCGGGTCGTCTGACAGCTCGCTGTCACTGTCCTCTCCGCGCAGGAAGGCAACTCGACTAGTGATCATGTCGTGTGGAGGCTCGGCATCTACATCGTGCTCACCACCGTTCAAAGCATCACTATTTTCGTGGTTGTCAATATCCGCTGTCGCCTACAAAAGCGCATCACTAGAAATAGCCGGGATGTGTTCGGTAGCATCCCCCTGGACCTTCGCCTTAGTCTCGATAAAATCCTTGTCGTCTCCAGTGGAACGATTCTTCCCCTTGTTGCTGGGTGTGCGCTTCGGTGTGGATGCCACGCGCTCGCTTGTGTCTACTACCCTAGTGCGGTGTGTTGTGGGACTCTTGGGTGGAGTGGTAAACATCTTGTCCATGTCTAGTGCTGCTCCAGAGAAAGAGTTAGCCGGGGCACCACAATGGGTAAGAGGTGAAAAGAAGTGTTCATACGTCTCTACGTCGTTTTAGCTTGGAAAAAAACGTACACTAGGCGTTTATGAGTGCAGTTGAGTCGAAGTTCTACCGCGTGGGTTTTCTCGATGGAGCAGTGGTCGCTGGTTGAGTGCTAGAGATCAGGTTTTAGGCGCAAAGCGGTGTTGAACAATGGTTTGTGGGTGATTATGAAGAGTGTTGAGTTGGACTCTTATATGTAGTGTGCGTGAACGATGTGGGGGAGTGAGCGAGAGGTATAGGCGCGTGCGGCGCTGTGAAAGCCCATGATCTGCATTGGGACATTACGAGAAACTACGCTAGACGTGATTGTCCTGCCGGTGATGGTCTTTTCGTATCTCTGCTTGTTTCAGTTTGAACTATTCACTTGATGGTGGAATTCTCCGGGAGTCACTTGGAGGTTTTTCATGTTAGTAGGCACACTACGCATTTTCATACAAGATCATTATGGCTGGAATAGGTTGAGTACATGCCTTCTTTTATACTTTCAGTGTTTCTAATCATGTTTAATCTAAACCTCAATCTTCGCCTCCGCTGCAGAAAACTATTCAATCCTTCTCCCTCTCCACTCCGTAAGCCCCATTCTTAGCCTTCAACCCTCTTCTTCCCCATAAACCTCATCTTCAACTTCCTTTTCTTCTTCCGAATAATCGCCCCCGAGCCCGTGGAAGAAGTCGTTGTACTTCTTCCTCCACTCCGCATCATTCGGGTTGACGTCCCTCAGCCACGCGGGGTCCGGATGACAGAACTCTAGGTACTCATGCGTCTTGTTATCGAACATGCGCGTGCCAATCCGAGCCAACCACCCCTTTCCATCCGCCCTTTCCCAGAGCTTGGGGTTATGTTCTGAGAGCACCCAGTCGGCCTTGCCAGCCCAGCGCTTGTTCATGAGTGGCTTGGGAATGATGAAGACGTCCGGGCAGGGGAGGTAGTAGACTTCTGGATGCCTGCTCTTTTGGCGACTAACCTTCATTGGCTTCGGGATATCGTTGAACACGTCCATCTGGTAGAAGCGCTTGTCTGTGCCGGGGATCTTGACGTCTACGACAGCGAGGATCTTGTCTGGATATGATGTCGTGTACTGAAGTTCTTCATTTTTACCCTCTCCTAAGAACCGCGGGACTTGATTGAACTGTGGCTTGGGGGGGAAATGGTGCCAAATATTGTAGTCGTACTGTCCGTCGACAACCTTGCGAAGATGCTGCGATACCGGTTTGCTCTTCTCCGGGTAATCCTTGTCGCCGTTGTACTTTGGGTTCTTGATAATAGCGCACCAGTCCTTGAAATGTTTGGCCGAGATGATTACACGTGTGAAAGCCGCGTGTTCGGGGTTCTTGTCGTCAATTACTCTGTTCTTAGGCTCTTCTCGGTAGTTTGCTTCGGCACGCTCACTAATGCGCTCGGCCAGCCTGGCTGCAACTTTCGCGCGCATCTCATAGTACCTTTTCACACCTTCCTCGTCGCGGTAGGGTGCATGACGCATCTCCAATCCATCCTCGTTGAGGTAGCCGCTATGGAAAGTGTCGAGTTCTCGGATGAGGTCCGGATGATCCAAATAGACGAAGGGCTTGGCCTTATGAAGGGTGAGGATGAGGAGCGCTTGGTATTTGCAGATGAGATAAAGTTCCTCGTTTGTGAGAGCGTCTTCGCGGGCGGCGTATTCTTCGGCGAAGTCATTGGCTTCTTTGTCATTCTCATCTGCACTATGGCGGGGACTGGAGGGGTGAGACCCAATGGAAGGTATCTTCAACTTGAGAATGTTGTTAGCAGATGGTTCGGCAATGTTATTAGCTTCATTAGTGTCGATCGCTGGCAAAGCGGTTCGGGTGGCGTCGGCAGAGGTTGTGTCGGTAGCAGCGGCGCGGCTAGTTGTGGGTTTCTTCTTTCGGCGCGCCATGG
>Ga0265797_10006194_pt1 | contig 17036 bp, 21 predicted proteins | sample P2T30metagenome_FD_192433 | JGI IMG/M metagenome (GOLD analysis project Ga0265797, IMG submission 192433) | Plant litter microbial communities from East Loma Ridge, Irvine, California - P2 T30 | ecosystem: Environmental > Terrestrial > Plant litter > Unclassified | place: USA: California...
AGCAGCAGCAGCAGCAGCAGCAGAGGCAGGCAAGCATGCATGCACGCGCCGTATCGGGTGGTGGGGGAGAGGGATGTGGGCAGAGCATTCACGACTCAAGACCGCACGCACATGAAAGCTATTCTCGAGCTAGCTAACCAAGGGAGATCAGATGTGTGTGAGACAATATGTCGCGGTGACAGCCCGCGCACTCGCCACCCATGCATTGTTCCAACGTCCACACCAATCTTGTCCGCGCTCGAGCAACCCAAGCCACCTTGAATCAAGCTCGCATGCCCACCCGGCACCAATCAGGACAATGCAGACCGTGTCCGCGAGCAGTCCATCTGCTGCTAGGAGGGATAGCACGGTATTGTTGCCGTATCTGCTGAACCACGACTGTTGCTAGTACTGCTACTATCGCTTTCCACTATGTATCGCGCAGCTCGTGGCAGCTTAGCGCGGCAAACAGCTGCCCTGCCTTGCCTTGCCTTGCCTTGCCTTGTCTGCCCACGACTAGGTAGTAGTGTAAGTAAGTGTGCCTGTTATGATGATCACATTTGTGCGGTCGCTTCTCCGAAGATACGGGCCAAGTCGTGCTACCTCGAGACGTGCTTGTTTGCTCGTTCGCGCCCCGATCACACGCCCGTGGCGGGCGAGACGGCGGCTGTCACTATTGGCGCACTTGTTCCCAGGCAGTCCCTTTGATGGTTTGGCCGCGACGATGCAGGTGTCGGTAGCGCAGACCAGATCGTGTAACGACGATCAGCATCCTTCCATCGTCCGTCCTGCAAGCAATTTGATGCGCGGTGCGGGACATGCAGCGGTAGGCTGGCGGGCGCCATGCTCGCCACGCCGCTCGAGCTCAGCTTCAGCGCTTCAGCTTCACTCTGTCAAAGCGAGCCCGGCTTACGGCAGCGCTCCTGTTTGGAGACGACTGACCACCACCACCATCGTCGCCCGCTAACGACATACATCCATACTACCACCATCACCTACTCCCGAACCTGATCATCCGGCTGCTACCTGGACAAGCGTGCTTGTCGCTGCGCCGGCCGCATTCTGCTTCCGCCACTCGTGTGCCTGCCTGCCTCTCTGCCTGCCGTCCAAGGTAGTCTGCCTGACCACACACCACCACTCCCAATCGGCTCTCGCGGCAGCCCTCCCAAGCCAACCATTGCCGCCCGCCGCACAAGGCAACACAATTGCTTGTTACGATAGGTCCGCCTTTCTAAGAAGTGACCGGCGCCCCGTCTGCCTCCGTTCTCCCTCGCCACACCTCCTCCACCACCACGACACATCCTGAACAATGGCCGCAACGTCATTCAGAGACCGCATGAACGATCTGGGCTGGTCACGCCGGGAGCAGCCCGTCAACACCCAACGCCCGAGCGGTGTGCTCGGCACTCTCTCTCAATACAATCCCTTTGGCGGCGAGAGCTACGTGCAACTTCCCACACATGAAGGCGAAGGGCCAGGCGCACCTCTGCCTGCGCGCACCAGGAGAGAAGAAGAGGAGGGTTGGTTTGCTCGTAAGTCTGAAACATCTGCTGCCTACATGATGCCTCCATGATGCCTCCATGGTGCCTGCCGCTGCGCGTGCCTCTGCGCAAAGAGCCAACTATGAACCTTCTCTTTGCTATGCGGCGTGGGGTGGCCCTCGAAGCCGTCGAATGCAGGGCTTGAGCAAGATCAACATGGCTTCGAAGCCTGTTGTTTGCATAACGCTGCCGGCGTCTCGGGCTCAATCTGCAATGCAGGACATTGTTGCGTCTCTAGTGCTGCCTGCGCAAGCGAGCAACTGTGACCCGAAAGAGTTCCTGCAGCTTCCCACGCTGTGCAACTGTCTGCGCATCAAGACATGCACTCTGCGCAGACTCCATCCATACATGACAGCCAGTCAATGCCGCCTGCGCTCGACCTCATGCTAAGAAACGCGCTGACCCCGGCCTATAGTAAGTCGCTGGGACCGTCTCCTGCTGTTCGGCGGCCTCAACCTGGCCGCCCTCGCTCTCTTTGTCGTCTGTTTCACCCTCTTCCCCATCCTCAGTCTGAAGCCGCGGAAGTTTGCAATCCTGTACGTTGACGCCTCTCTATTTCTTACACTCCCTCAATTCGCTCAGTCACTCGATTTCTTGATTTGGCACGCACACCTCCGCTTGCTTGCCTTGCCTTGCCCCGCTTCCCGAGCCTAGTCTCGTCTCGCTTGTCATCTATGAGAAGCTCCCATGTCGCCGCAGCAGGAAGATGGTGTGCCTACTCTCGTATCCACAGCATCATCGACGTGCTCGCTATGCTTGGCCGAGCTCGCCACGCGATGATCCGGCGCCGGACGCTAAGGGCTCTGGGATGGCCCGCCTGACCACAAGCTCAAGGCTTGTGCCAGGCCGCCCGGCCGCTGCGGTGCATCGCGAGCCTCGCGCCATCAACCAGAACTCATCGCCTCTAGCGGTTCTCCAGGTTTTGCACATGCGGAGCTACCGTCCTTGTTCCATTGTCCCTTCTTGCCGATCTACGGCCATGACTTAGCACAACATCTTGCCTTGTATCGGCGAAGCTATATGCATGACTTACTGCCCAGTGCATGTGGCGCTAACTTTCTGGTCAGATGGTCCATGGCCTCCGCGCTCTTCCTTGGCTCGTGGGCCGCCCTCATGGGCCCGATGATCTACGGCAAGTCAGCTTCAAACCACCTTCGCGTCGTTCACTTCGCTGCATCCGTTATCATTATTGCTCCGACTCTTCCCTTTGACCCTTGCCGGCGATCGTGTGGCTGTCATCGCTCCTGCACCCCACGCGCCAAAACTCTACTTCCATTGTGCTGACTGCGGATCCTACAGCCAAACACCTACTGTCTCAAGAGAGACTGCCGTTTACGGCCACTTATTTCGGAAGTATTGGGCTGACTCTCTACTTTGCCGTCGGGGTACGTTTCCACCATATTCCTACCACTCCTCGCTTCCTCGCGCCACCGCCGACGGCAGTCTCATCACTGCCGTCGCGTCGCGCCGCGTTCCCCATCGTCAATCCTGCAACACTTCCAGCCACACGCTTGGTCATCGCAGGCTCGGTACCCCAAAAACCTAGTCGAGAACTCTACATTTCCCATCTGAGTCTATCTGCGAACCCCCACGCCTGCGGTATCTTAATTTACCTCACCGCCCACGCTGACCCTTCCTTTCTTCACGTTTAGCTTCAAAGCGCCCTGCTCACTTTGATCTCGTCGATCGTGCAGCTCGTCGCTCTCGTCTGGTACCTAGTCTCGTACTTCCCTATGGGCTCCCAAGGCTTGCGCTTCGCCGCGCGATTCGGCGGCAGTCGGCTCACCGCCATGCTGAACGACTGATCCGGTCGAAGCAACCCTCGTATGTACCGTGTGTAGAGGCTTACCTAAGAGTATCACAAGCCCTGTTCGGAAGTGATATGTACTCTGTTCTCCTCGCAAATGGAAACGTTGTATTACAGATCATGTCATGGTCATGGTCACGGTCGTCTCTCGCTCTCATCCTTTATTCAAAACGCCTGGTCTGTTGTGACGGTGATGGTGGTGATAGTGGTGACAGTGATAGTGATTCCGACCGGTCATGCTGCTCCTCTCGACCCCCTCGCAATTTCTATCCCCGTCATGTCATACCATCCATCCATTATACTACCACAACCATTCTGCGTCTGCGTGATCAGTGACGTCTTGCATTTTCACGGACGTGTGATCAACGAAACATGGAAATCTCACACATTCCGCATCTCTCTCTCACATCTCTCTCGCTTAACATTCGTGATGCATTCCGTTGTCTCGGTTTTCCATCAAGTGGGGTGGGTGGTGTTTCTTTGTTCCCTCTTTCTAAATTCATGCACACACACTAACCTAGCCGCCTGTTCGCCGCTGAGCCTCGTTTCTTCTCGTTCCCGACTCCCGAAGATGAAAAGATATCCGAGGTTTCCGTCTTTTGCCCGGTTCCGCGCATTCGAGGTCACCCGGTCTGTCTGTCTGCCTGTCTGTCACCAGTCAAGCGGTTCGTCGACGGTGGGAGTGGTTCGGTCGAGAGCGAGGCCGAGGGGCTTTTGTGTGGCTTTGTTGGTGATGACTGTGGATGCACATAGTCAACCGTTAGAGTTCTGGCGATTTGTTTGTTTTGTTTGTTTGTTGCCGCTCTGCTGCGAAAGTCGCATAACGATGAACGGTTTGTTGGTTGCGCTGCTCGCTTTGGGGCTTGGTCAGAAGGCTAATCGAAAAATCGGACTTGTAGTAGTTCGTCGGCTGGTGGCACACATGGCACACATGCATGCCGGGCCTCGTCATTATTACTCCCCCATCTATCTGTCTGTCTGTCCTGTCTGCATAGTAGCTTTGCTTTACGACTGCCTGACCTTGCCTATTTGCCGGTACGCTTGCGCAGCCTTTTTCGCAGCCTGGCAGCCTTGCATTTCCACATCTTGTCGGGTTGTGCTTTCTCCGCCGCTTCACCGCTTGCTTCGAGCCGGAGTTGCATCCTGCGCATTACTGGGTTTACTGGTGATGATTGGATGGGAGGGCTTGCATGGATGGCTGGGTGACTTGCTTTACTGCCGGGATATGGGTGGCTGAATGACCTACTTTCCTGGCTCAAAGGGCGTGGGTGTGGCTGGTGGCTACTATAGGCTGCTTGCCGGCGTGATCACTGTTGAGTGGGAGACGGGGGAGAGGTAAAGAAAGTTAGATTGATGTTAGGCTCACCGCTGGATATTTTTGGGGGTACATGATCTTGGAGTTACATGTAGGTAGGGAAGAGAGGTGGCGAAAGGGTTTCGCTGGGTGGCGAGAGAGTTGGTCGGTAAGAAGGTGGGTGGGTTTTGTTCAGGCGAGATGGGCGATGATTTTTGGAGGATTGAGAGTTGGTCGTGAACCTGCTGGACCTGGATTCTTTCTTTGTGTTGGTGATTTCATTCCATTCCATTACATTTCATTTGGTGGTGTTGTTGACGTTGAGTCATGTTTTTGCTGATGTTGCGTGTACATGCATTCATGATCCAGGCCTGTTTGAAGCTTGTGGTCGTGATCCAGCACTTTGATCACTCCCTTGCTTCTTGCAAGACTGTTGCTGAACGCTCTCGGCAGAGAGACATCATCGCAGTTTCGCGGCGCATCAGAGAGGCTGTGAGTGTGATCTGTTGTCAAGACTTGTAATCGAGTCTATTGTTTCCTGGTCTTTCGAACGGATGCGAGCCGTCGCCTGTAGGCAGCAAAAGTTGACGCTCAATTTGGGACTGATCGTCTAAGCTAAGTTGCTCTCTGGCATGTACGGATCAGTCATGATGACTTTACCATTTGTTCCCGCGGAAGCGGTGGTGCGACTTCACCCAAGGCCACACGATATGACCAGTAGATTGCATCCGGCTTTTCTCAGTCGCTCTGAAGAGCGATTTGCCAGTTCGCCATGAGTATCTCTCCTAGGAAGAAGCAGGAGTCTAAGTTGATGATATCTGCAAGTCATGTCTGCGCGAGATCGTGCTTTGATGATGTTGAAATCACTCTCGCGTTCATTTGCAACATGGCCGTACCTTTTTGCTTCTTGTCTTGTCATCTTGAGTATGAAAATCGAAGATCTGAGATTATAGCTACTTGTCCTGACTCCTGGGTGACTAGCGTTCCCACTCTATCGCCACAAGTCTAATTTGATGCCTCATGATCGCGAGCATTGCATCGAGTTGTGACCAAGGCTGACATCGTGACTCTCGCCGGACAGCTCGTAAGAAAATGTGATGGTTCACGTAGGTACTAGTTGCACCCTGGTGTTGTCATTTGTTCGCTACCAGCTGTATTGAGGCGCCTTGCGAGTTGACTCTGGACTCCAGATGCGAATACTCAGTTGATCGAGGATTCGAGGTCCGAGACTCGAGAAAGCTGTTATTTGATGTTCTTAAGTCTTCATTCTTCCAAATGGCCAGATGTTATCCTATCATGTATTTCTTTCCGACTCCATTTGAAGTTTTGTGTTAGGTGGTGGCAAGTAAGTGTGAGAGAGCTGTGCCTTAGAACGCTAGCTGGTTTTCTGCTTGCAGATGTGCGAAATGAAGGTCGTTCCATCAGTGTCCACAAGAAGGATGAAAAATCTCAAGTATTTTCAAAACGACAAGATGAATCCCAGAAATTGAGAAATTGAAAAGACAACGCAAGTTCATCAACAAATACGAGGCTGGAGCGACCCACATCTCTTCTCCTGTTGGGTGCGGGGTACCGTACCTTCTTTTGTTCCACTACCAAGATCTACACTTCCATCGCAAGATCGTCCACGTGGTATCAACCTTGCTGGACCTCGAGACTACAGTATCTTCTCTACAAGTCCTAGAAAGACGGCGTTGTATGAGCATCTCATCCAGTGTGGTTGCCCATCCCACTCAAATCGAGTACACATACAATGGCACCTTCACGCCATAAACGCGGCCGCAGCAGCACGTCGTCGCGCGCCTCGACCAATGTGCACAAAACGGAGGTCACGATCAACGTTTATGACCTTCTCCCAGTAAGTGAGATTCTCGCTGGATCTCATGCAAATGAATCCACACTGGCTGCCACGGACAAGATCACCAATCACAAGATACACAACACACACTCAATCAAGGACTGCACGTTCCATCAGACATGATCACAGGACATTCGAAAAGTGAATAGCAGAAGGAAGTACTAACCTCGAGACAGCCCTCTTCACTATCAACAGTCCTCTGGACCATTGGCTCCTCCCTGCACCACTCCGGCGTCGCCCTCTCAGTCCCCAACAAGGACCCAATTGAATATGCTTACGGCGGTCACCCTCAACCTCACAAAACAGGCGTCTACCACACGCCTCCGCTCGCTACACCCCCCGGAGCATCTTTCCGCTGCAGCATACTGCACGGCATCTCGTTTCTCTCCCCAGCAGAAATCGACACGATCGTGCAGAACACGGCGGCGAAATTCATGGGGCGCGAGTACGATTTGCTGAGTAAGAACTGCAATCATTTCACCAGCGAGCTGTGCTTTGAGTTGACTGGCAGGAGAGCTCCGGGGTGGCTGAATAGAGCCGCGGGCGTGGGAGTCCGACTTCCTTGTGTTGTGCCGAAGGAGTGGGTGAGAGTTCCTGAAGCAGATGACGAGGAGCTTGTTGACGACGACGACGACGACGACGGGGAGGGGGGAGGTGAGAGGGAGGGGATGTTGGAGGAGAGTCGGAGGAGTGAGAGACGGGGTGTGAATGGTTGATGTCATGTCATCTTGGAGATGGGCCGAATACTTTCAAGATTTTCTGTTGATGCGGTTTCAGCGGCGGCGTTTGGTGTTGTTGTTACTGGGATCTGCTGGTTTGGGCTACGAACAGGGTGTAAACACTTGAGAGTGGTGGCTTAGTATAGTATGGCATATTCCATTTTTGTACAATGGCAGTACCATATGGCTTTGCACGACAAGTAACGTCGGCAACATGCCTTGATGCATAGCGGTATGCTTCTGTTTCGAACTGACGTGTTGCAGGTTAATTGCAGGCCAGTCGGAGAAACGCTTTGGCGCCACCGAACGCGCCCAGAGCCAAGGCCAAAAAGCCGCGCCATCATCTTACTCTTATCAATCTTCTTCCAATACGGCAGTGAGGCACGCGAGGGATCGCCGGAGGATGCGTATGGCGTACGCGGGATTTGCGAAAGAAGACGATAACGAAATGGGGCTGTGAAGATGGCTATACCTATGTAATTATATACGTACGAGAAAAGATGGTCAAATACACAGTCGACCAGGCCTAGATCAGCCAAGATCCACAGCGTCCGATCGCCGCCATCACACCACTAGGTAATAATACTTCTCCCCCAGAGGAAACGCGCGTCATAAGTGAATGTTTCCCCATAGCCTTTCTATTTAAACTTTGTTATGCAAATGGGAACGAAACGGCCAGAAGGAGTAGAAGGAGGCGGCACGCGCGGATCCGAGAGAGGCTGAGCCCGCAGGGTGACATACCATCCATCACACACATGCACTCAACCTCGCCGCCTCACTCGCGACCTCACTTCCGTCTGTTTTAGACATTTGTGTTCCTTTTTCTCTCCATCTCCATCTGTAGCAAAGGAAACGCATTTTATCCCCAGCGCTTTCCTCCTGCTACCCCCGATTGAACTCCACCGTCAGACGCGCGCTTCGCTGTTCTCGCGTTGGCCAAGATTGGCATTCTACAGTGTCGCAAGACCTGAAGCGCATGCGCTTACACCTTGACAATCATCATTTTTCTATCTCTCGCTCCCACCTGCGAAACCCTTCACTCCCCTGAGGCTCTCACAAAATGGCAAACATGCCCAAAATGTCCAAGCGGCTGATAGCAGCGTATATCCTTGACTGGGTGGTGATGATGTAAGTGCTCTCCCTGCTTCAGCTCTACCACCATAACAAACCACTCACACTCCTTCAGCATCATCGCCGGCATTGGTGCCGGAATCAACTACGTCGAGCCATTCAAGCGGCCCTTCTCCCTAATGGACTTGAGCATCTCCTATCCCAAGGTTGACGAGCAGATCCCTATCAGCCTGCTCGCCATTATCGCTCTGGTCATCCCTGCGGCCATCATCTTTGTTATTGTCATTGCCCTGGTCCCTGGTCCTCGCACCACTCGTGGTCTCTCACGCAAGACTATGATCACGCGAAAGCTCTGGGAGTGGGAGAAGGGTTGGGCTGGTCTTGCTCTCGCCCTCGTCGTCTCATTCTTCATTACCCAAGGCATGAAGAACCTTTTCGGCAAACCTCGACCCAGCTGCATCGCTCGCTGCGAACCCGACCTTGACAACATCCAAAACTACATCGTTGGTGGCTACGGCCAGAATCTCGATCCCAGATGGACTCTAGTCTCCGCCGACATTTGCAAAAACCCGGATGCGCACCTCGTCAACGACGCCTTCAAATCCTTCCCCAGCGGCCACGCCTCATTCTCCTGGGCCGGCCTTCTCTATCTCTCTTTCTTCCTCTGCTCCAAATTCGCCATCCAAATCCCCTACCTCCCCACCCAATCGCCCACAACGCAAGACCACGGCCAGCAGGACCGCCAAAGCATGGCCCAGGAACTGCTCCCATTGCACCACAACGGCGAGCCCATCACCCACAACTCAAAAACCCGCGACTCCGACTCGACCGCCGCAGACTTCAACAGACCACGCACAGTCCCGCCCCGCAACCAAGCCGCCTCGCCACCGTTGCACCTGATCATCTTCGCCGGCATCCCCGTCGCTGCCGCCGTCTACATCTGCTCCACGCGCTTTGTCGAATTCTACCACTTCGGCTTCGACTTGATCTCCGGCTCGCTGATTGGTATTGGCTCCGCCTGGTTTGCTTTCAGATGGTACCACCTCCCCATCGGCCGCGGCTCAGGCTGGGCTTGGGGTCCCAGGAGCAAGGACCGCGCTTTCGGCATTGGTGTCGGTATTGGCAACTATGCTGATGCCGAGGGCTGGGGTACGTCGCGTCCCAGCGGCGTACGGCCGTCGGAGAGACTCGGTGTCAATAACACTGCTTACCAGGGCAGTGGCCTGGAGCCCCATCGTGGGAATGAGAGTTTCCAGAGCTACCGCGGGAACGAGGGCGGGCCTGCCTATGGGACTGAGAGGGTTTAATGATTTCGGGGGGATTCGGGGTAAAAGTGTGGATATTGAATATGTCTCTTGGGTTGGAAGGGTTTCCTCTTCCTCGCAGCGTATTGTTTTTTTTTCGCCGCATCGGTAATGCTGGTGGTCATGGAAGCCGCGTTGGCATTTTTAGACCTAGCGTTCTCGGTATTCGAAAGCTTCTGATTTTTCCACCACTTCGTCAACAGTGTCGTTTGCTGAAGGGTTAGAAGAATGATTCGAAAAAAATGCTCGTTCGCGTGTATCATGTCTATACTCTCCATCTAGGTATGCATTCAACTCCGATCGCTTGCTTCACGCATGCAAGAGCAACCCAACAAGAGAAAACCACAACCACAAAAGAAACCCACCCCCTCAAACCAGCGCATCCGCAATCCTAACCCCAACAACCCTCCCCTTAGCATCCCACCTCTCAACCGTAACACTCCTCATATCCCTCACAATCCAATCCGCCCCGGCAGCCCTCAACTCCTCAACCCCATGCGTAGTCGCCAGCGCCACAACCCTGAACCCAGCATTCTTGCCCGCCCTCACGCCCGCCGGAGCGTCTTCCAAAACCAAGAACCCCTCCCCGGGCACCGCTTCATCCTTGACTTCACCATCTCCGCCAACCTTGAAGCCGAGCCTCTCCGCTCCCAAGCGATAGCATGCCGGATCCGGTTTCCCGACCGCGACTTCCTCGGCTGTCACCATGAAGCGCGGGTGCGCCAGTTCCATCACGTCTAGCCAGCCGGTCACGAGGCCGCGGGTTCCTGAGGTCACAATCGCCCAGGGGGCGCCGAGGGTTTCGAGGTGGGCGAGCAGGGCGCGGGAGCCGGGGATTTCGGTGGCGTCGGAGCCGTATTGTTGCGGGACGCGGGCTTCGGCGGCGCAGACGTCTGTTGGGGTCTGTTAGTTGGTGCTTGTATTGATTTTGGGGAGTCTTTCTTTTCTGAGTGGATGTTGTTGGGTGGGGGCTTGGAGTGGATGGAATGGGGTGCTGTGGCGAAAGAGAGGGGGGATGCGAGGTTGATTGAGGAAAGGATGACGAGACTTACAATCCCAGTTCGCACGCTCGGGGCAGAGGAGTTTGAGGACGTCGATGCTGCGGCGGCCGTGGGAGGTTTGGAGGATTACTGGAGGTGTGTCAGCGTCAGAAACACAATTGTTGAAAAACACCCAAAGTCCTTTGAGACAAAAAGCGAAAATTGAGATCCGCAAAGCGAATCCCTGAGACTCGGAGTGAGTTTGACTACTCACCATCGCCGTCTACACCGATTTGCCTGCCGGTTTCCTGCCAGTATTTGACAATCGCAGGGGTCGAGTCGATGATCGTGCCGTCCATGTCGAAGAGCAGCGCGGAGAAATCGACGACTTGCGCCGGGGCGGAGAAGTTGTTCTCTTCGTGGTGAGGCATGTTGGAGAAGGTCTGGCAGTTTTTTTTGTTCTTTTTTCCCTGAGAGTTCAATGATTCTTTTCGAGTCTCGTCGTTTTGTGCGTGATGGGATAGCGGCGTCGGTGTTCCAAAAGATCGTGGACTGGGGTGTCAATTTTTCGTTTTGCGAGTCAAGGGAAGCAGTCAGACGGTCCTCGATGTAATCGTTTCCCTTGTGTTTGTGTTTCTAGGCAGCGAAAATTGGGAGGTTAACCCGGAGTGATGTTGTTGTTGCGTAGGCCTTTTACCCGTTCAGGCTTTCCGACCAGCAGCGGTAGGCTCGTTTTGGAAGTGCCGCTAGGTCTTCCAAGTGATAAACATCATCTATTACAACACCACGATGTGATCAATCAAGACTTCATATGTTCAATTTTATATCTGGATCAAATTGCAAGTCAGAGCCCACTTTCACGTATTCCACCACGTTACTTCTTCAACAAATAGTCGCTCTCGACCAAAGTCTTCAACACGCCATAAACACCGCTCACCGGCCATGTATCCCACACAACACCTCTCGCCCACTCTGCCCATCCCTTCGGCCTCTCCAACACACTAAGATCCACATTCACCTTCTCATAGACAGTTGGCAGATACGTCGCATGGTACTTCTCCCGGATAGCCTCGTACCACTTTCGATCATAAATCCCCCAAAATTCGTCCTGGGTGTAATATCCCTGCGCATAAAGCCATTTGATCCCACCAAGCGAACGAACCTTGTGCTCCAGCTCCCTGTTGACCCGCACGAAATCTGCGTAATTGGTCGGGCCAGGACCCCAGACGCCAATGTTGACGAAAGAGGGCGGGTCAGACGAGTCCGTCCTCTCGCCTGAGATGAGTCTGGGCCGCATGGCGACTTCTTGCCCTCGCTTCAGCGGGCACAGCCAGAGAGGGTAGAAGCCGAATCGCTCTTGGCAGAACTCGATGAAGGGTTCGACGCCCTCGTTTGGCAGCAGGAGGTCTTGCACAATGTACTTGCTCGCGTGGCCAGAGGCGTGCAGGGCGTGGTACATGACGCGCGTGTGCATGAAGTAGTCGAGCGCCCAGCGGGTGATGCGGTTGAAGGGCGTGAGGAAGTATTGGTAGGCATACTTGCCGGTCCAGAAGGCGCCGCGGTCGTAGCGGAAGAGGTAGTCGCGCGTTGGGGTGAGGAAGGTTACGGGGTCGAGGGAGGATTTGGTGCTGCGGTCGACGTGGATGTAGAACCAGGGGTCGACGGCGCGGGAGAAGGGTTGCAGTGGTTTGGAGGGGGAGGGTTGCGAAGAGGTCAGTTTGCCAGTGATGATTACTGAGCGAGCGCGTGAGAAAGTGATGCCGTCGATGTAGTCGTTTGTGTGGTCTTTGGTGGCGGCTGCCATGGTGCTGGTGGCCTCTTCGATTGTGGCGGTTGGGTGGTAAGTCATCTCGACATAGGGCTGGGCGTCTATGAGGGAGATTTCTAGGAGAGTAGTCACACCTAAAGTGCCCATGGTACCGGCGGCGGCATGAAACAGGTCGGAGTATTCTGTTCGAGACGCTTTTACGACCTCACCATTGGCAAGTACGATTTCAATCCAGTTGACGGTGCTGTCGAAGAAGCCGTATTTGAAGCCAGAACTCTCCCCAGCAGTGCCCGCGAAGCCACCGCCAACAGTGATACCAGGAAACTCCATGACTACGGGTGGAAGTAGGCCATGTGGCATCACGGCGTCTACCAACTGGTCCATGGGGACATTGGGTTCAACGAGGCATGTCTTCGCCTGCTTGTCGACTTTGAGAACATGGTTGAGGTTACTCGTGTCGACCATGCGAGTCTTGTCGACCTTGTATTGTCGGGTGGAGTTGGTTGAGCCATGATACAGACGGAAAGGCGTTTTTGTCTTATGGAAGGATGCAATGCGCTGAGAAATGGCGTCTACAGCGGTCTGATGCTCGTCCATGGTGGGTGGATAGAGGAACAATGGCACTGCAAAGTGAAGGTATCTCTAATGCTTTCGATGGATCTCTGAAGATTGGAAAAGTACGTGTATATATGTAATGATATGTGGTGAATTGTTCAATGGATGTCTTGTCGGATTGGAGCGGAAGGTGGCGGCGTTTCTCTTGGGAGTGGGCTCGCTCCGCGGGCTGACAGGCGATGGTCATACTGGACCTGTTTGCAAGTAGGTAAAGGTCATGGAGATTCGTTACGATTGTATCCAATCAACATCTGTCGTGGCATCTCAAGATATCAAACATGTACAGTGTAGATACGACAACAGAAACAACGAAAATACAGTACATATAGACACAGGCCGAGGCAGCAGCTCAGAGCTCCCAGCCAAGCATGTTCCGTCCGTGTCATCATCGTCGAGCTCCGGCCATGTCATTCGTTCTCACTTTCTAACACGCGACATCACCAACACCACCCTCCCTCCCTCCCTCCCTCTGACAACCACCTCCGCCATGCCTCCGTCCAATCTCGCCGCCATCTCGCCCTCCATGGCCTCCCTCTCCGCCCGTCCAGCCCTCTCCCGCCGTTCCATCGCCGCCCTCCAAAACTCCCGCTACGCCATCCTCCAGCAGCAACAACGCTCTACCTTCACATCTCAGTCAAACAATGGCGGCGGTGACAGCATCTTTCGCTCTTCCTCCACCGTCGGCGGTCCCCCAAGCAGCTACTTCCAACGCTCCAGCCTGCCCGCCAACACCATCGTCAAGTTCGTTCCCCAGCAAACAGCATGGATTGTCGAGCGCATGGGACGCTTCAGCCGTGTGCTCGAGCCCGGTCTCGCAGTCCTGGTGCCCATCATCGACCGCATAGCCTACGTGAAGTCGCTGAAAGAAAACGCCATGGAAATCCCCTCGCAGAGCGCCATCACCGCCGACAACGTTACACTCGAGCTGGACGGCGTACTGTACACCCGCGTCTTCGACCCTTACAAGGCCTCCTACGGCGTTGAAGACGCGGACTACGCCATCTCCCAACTCGCGCAAACTACCATGCGCTCGGAGATCGGCCAGCTGACTCTCGATCACGTACTGAAGGAGCGCGCGGCGCTCAACACAAACATCACACAGGCGATCAACGAGGCTGCTGCCGACTGGGGCGTGCGATGCCTGCGTTACGAGATTCGGGACATCCACGCGCCCGCGCCTGTCGTAGAGGCCATGCACCGCCAAGTCACGGCCGAGCGCAGCAAGCGCGCCGAAATTCTCGAGTCTGAGGGTCAGCGCCAGAGCGCCATCAACATCGCCGAGGGTCGCAAGCAGAGCGTGATCCTGGCTTCTGAGGCGCTCAAGTCCGAGCAGATCAACACAGCCGCCGGTGAAGCCGAGGCGATCACTCTGAAAGCCACCGCAACCGCGCAAGGAATCGACTCCGTCGCCAGCTCGATCGCAAAGGGTGGTGACAGCGCGCAAGGCGCCCTGAGCTTGCGCGTGGCAGAGCAGTACGTCGACGCCTTTGGCAAGCTGGCCAAGGAGGGAACGTCTGTCGTTGTTCCGGGCAACGTCGGCGACATGGGTCAGATGATCGCGACTGCGATGGGCGTGTTCAAGACGGTCGGACAAAACCAGGCCAAGACCATGACGGGTAACCTCGTGACTAGCGGAAGTGAGCAAGAGAAGTCACACGCAAGGTCGGAGAAGCAGGGCGAAGGCCAGAGCGGCGACGACAAGAACGAGGTCGTGAAGAGTGTGCTCGAGAGCTTCGAAAAGACCCAACAAAAGAAGAACTGAAGAGGTCTTTCCGCCCAGAAGCCAAGCCGTTCAGCTCGAGGTGCGCGGAGAGTTGTAATTGTACAAAAGAGAGGAAGAGCACAAGACAAACAAAAAAACGACCGGAACACTTGAGAGAGGCGTCAGACTGAGGACTCTTCTATAAGGGAGAAGGCCGAGGTTGGTCGGTCGTCCGTCCCTCCGGCCACGATGTCTCATCTTCTTCAAAACCACTGTATTGTTAATTCGCACGCTTTGCTTGCGCAGTAATCCCGTCGTAGCGTACGGGAAGAAACCCACCACTCATCCGGTTGTGTCAGCGAAGAGAAGACGCCTGAAAAGTAAGAGATGGAGAAAAGTTTTTGATCGTGTTGACGAATCTCTCAACTCACTCAATATCTGCGGAAGGGAGACGATTTAGAAGGACGAAGTCGAGCGTGCAGGACGGGATCGAACAAGAAGCTGCTCCATTCTGTTGTGCGAAAGTAGTAGGAGTTGCCTGAACGAGTGTAAAAATTACATCAGCATTCTCAAACACATCATCTGTCTACCCTACTGTTTCCCATTACCGACGTTCAAGAATAAAGTCATGCTACTTGAACCCTTATGCTACATCTTCATCGTTGCTGGGTAGAGTCAGAAGGATCGTGTCAAGCCTCTCGGAGAAGGATGGATGAAATCACAAAGTTCTCGAATCAAGACATAATCAAGTCTATTGCCTCATCAATGCAAACAGTAAACACCCTAGCTACCTAGCTAACTCCTTCGCTCTCAGGGACCGGTCGCTCGCCAGCCAGCTTGCAGCCAGCAAACCACCATGTCTCTTAGGGATTGAGCCAGAGCACTCTATTCTCCATAGGGGAGATGTCAATCAAAGAAGCAGAATGGAAAGGAAAACCCAAACCCCCCGTGTTATCTCGCCCATGGTCCAACCCAGTCTGTCTGTACGTCTGTCCAAGCCCGCAGGACGTCCGCGGACGTTCGTTTCGTCGTAGAAAAAAAATCTTGCTCGCTGTGCTTCGTGTCGTGATGATGATTGGGTTGATGTTGTTTTTGGTCGTTAGAGTCGTTCGTCGTGTGTGGTATGTGGTATGTTCGGGCAGAATGGGGGAATTAGAGAAAAGGCATCGCTGCGCTCTCGTCTTGCTCGGCCGTCGTACGCTCGCTCGCTGAATGCAAAAGGGGTAATAAAACAGGTGGAAGGGTTGGTCAAAGAAAGGCCAGATCCAAGTACCACAGGCAAAGGTGTTGATAATCAGAAAACAATGGGATGGGGCGTGCGGATGTCGTGTGCCGTGCACTTCCAGGTTTTGTTGTAGGACTTGAAAAGCACCGAGTGACGTCTGGTCAAGGTTCAACCAAGTTGAAGCTCAGAGCCGAACACCTCTCAGATATTCGTACCCGGATTGGCGTCGGCGCTGCTAATAACGCGCATCGTTCCGGTACCCCTGAGGAGCATACGGGTTGCCGCTGTTGTCGGCAGGTGGCGGTGGAGGCGGAACGTACTTGGGCATACCTCCGGCACCGCCAGACATCATGGGAAGATTACCCCCATTCTGCAGCATCGCCATTTGAGGGTTCTGAGCCATGATTTGCAGAAGACGCTCCTCGCGTTCTTCTTCCTGCTTGCGCTTCCTGGCCTCGAGACGCTTGCGGCGCTCGCGCTTGCGTTGTTCGATCTGCTTGATTTCGCGCCTACAGAACGTTAGTTGATCAACTCGTTCAAAATCGGATTCGGAAAAACGCACCTCTGTTCGTTCATTCCCTTCCACTCTGAGAATGCTCCCTTGATACCAAGCGCGGCAATACCGACCGCCGCGGCATCTTGGACCCACGCCTTTGTTTGCTTCTTGCGCGCCTCTTCGTGTGTCATTTCACCTTCGGCGACCAGACGATGGCGCTTTTCGTGCGCCTCCATCGACGAGTAAATACCGTGAGCCGCGTGAATAGTGGCGATCGATGCCAGGCCCGCAGTCAGGAACTCCTTTCCGCGCATTCGTTTTCTTTTGTTTTCCATATCGGTAGTGCTACTACTGTCGCTCAGCTCCTCCTCCTTGCCAGTCTGATTCTTCCCACCATTCCCACCAGTCGTAAGAGCGCCTGCACCAGCTCCTACAGCCGCGCCACGGGTGAGCGCACCGCCACTTGCAGTGTACGCATTGTTAGTATCGAGAGTATCGCGAATCTCGCGACGGCGATCGTCGGCGCCGTGGTTCCGGCGAGTACTCCCGGTATCTGAAGGTGGTGAGCGACGTCGGTCTCGGCGACGGGTGCGGGAGGGCACGTACGAGTCTGCAGATGAATTGGACGGCGAGCGCCTCTTACGCGATTTGGAGCGCACCCGGTCGTAGATGGTCTT
>Ga0265797_10006195_pt1 | contig 17030 bp, 15 predicted proteins | sample P2T30metagenome_FD_192433 | JGI IMG/M metagenome (GOLD analysis project Ga0265797, IMG submission 192433) | Plant litter microbial communities from East Loma Ridge, Irvine, California - P2 T30 | ecosystem: Environmental > Terrestrial > Plant litter > Unclassified | place: USA: California...
AACGTCCCGGCCCCTTTCGGGTTGTTCGGCAGTTTTAAGGGAGCGCCGACAAAGGAGTATCCGGCTGGTGTGTGCGGTGGTTGCGGCGCCAAAGACCGTCTCGATGGCGAGCCGCTGCTCGGCTGCAGCAAGTGCAAGGTGAAGAAGTACTGTGGCAAGGTCTGTCAGCGCGCGCACTTCGAGCAGCACAAGGGCGTTTGCAAGTCGCAGTGATTGCTTAAATATCGTCGTCCACGGCCTGGGCTTATCAATGGTCTTGCTTTCACGAATTGGATTCGAGGCCGTTTCCAATCGAGATGGATTATGCGGAGACCACTTTCCCAAAGACCGTCCAGGGTGTTTATCCTTGGTCTGCGTTTTAAACCTTGCCCGAGTGTCTAGGATTTTCAGCAGCTCAAAGCTCTGTGAGATCGAATGAGAGGTGAAGCGTGATGTGATGGGCACTGTACGTCTCAGGCGGCTCAGAGATAGCATAGGTTTCATCAGCTTCGAATAGCCTCTACAAAACGTCAAAATCATATCATACAAAAACTCATCAGTCCCCTTTCCTCCTCCCCCGACTCGCACTCCGTATCCTCTCATTCCCCTTCCCCTTCGCCGACAAGTAATCATCCGGGATATCGTTCCAATTACTCGTCGACGCCGTGGCGGCGCCCGACAAAGGTCTCGACCCTCCTCGCTTAGGGCGATCCTCATCACTACTCGTGTCATATTCGTGCGCATCTCCACTGGCTTTTCTCCTGCCTATGGGCTGCATTTCACTTCCCATGCCATCCGTACTATGTCCACTGACTCTCGGTGGCGCGGGTCTCGGCCGATCAACAAACCCGCCAGGCGTCCACTTCCAGTCCCTGTTCGTCGGCGGCTCAAAGCTAGGCGTGTGTTGAGAAGACTGCTTCTGCTGTTGCTGTTGCCGCGCTTGCCATTGTAGACGCTCGTTCGCGATCTCATTCCTGGCATTCGTCCATTTCGGCGAGACTTCCCACAACCAGCCGTCGCCCGTCGAGTTGCAAATCGGCAAAAACCACAGCAGCGGGCTCTCGCCGAAGACGTGCAGCAAGTTGCGCCGCCAGCCGAGGTCGAAGGCGTTGGGCAGTTTCTCGCTGTCTTGCTCGTCGAGGTAGGCGGCGTAGCGGTCGTGTTCGCGCTGGGCTTCCATTGAGGCGTAGGATTGGCGGAGGTGGGATTGGGCGGGGGAGGAGCGGTGGAAGGGTGGTTGAGGGGAAGGAGAGGCGGAGTCTTCTTCGCCTTCTTCCGGGCGGAGGACGCCGGGGAGGGCGTTGGCGTGGATTTCTTTGAGATGTTCGGTGAGGGTTTGCTCTTCGCGGCCTGAAAAGTCGGTGTTGTTGGGCTCGTCGCTGACGTAGTTTCGGTTTGAGTGTGCTTGGAGTTGGTGTTCCATGTTCTTGCGCAGCGGGCTGAGGTAGCGGGTTTTCTCGAGGCTTTCGATGGTTGTTTGGCCGGTTGCTGTGAGGTAGATGTGCCAGGCTGTGAAGCCGGACAGGACGATGCCGACTACGCCACCTAGTACGGCGAGAAGGACGGTGTTGACCACACGCATGCCTTCTTCCATTTGGGCTTGTTCGGCGATCTCCATGTAGACCCACCAGGCACTCACGCCGAAGCACATCCAGCAGAAGATGGAGGTATAAATAAGGAACAGCAGGAAAGGCTTGTAGTTTCGTAAGCCAGCACAAGTCGCAAGCCAGGGACAATGGTGATCCATCTTCAACACGCACTTCCCACACGTGGAACAATGATGCGAACGATCCGGCTTGACGCTGCGGCACTTCTTGCAATATCTCGGCTTGCCTGACTGTTTCGCCGTCACGGTGGACATGCCCTCTGGTATCTGTGGTTCGTCTTCATCTTCATATGTGGGCAATCCTTCGTATCCGCCATCTTTCCTTCGACCCGCAGCATCGGTCCTTGGGTCCAGCGGGGATCCCGGATCGGTGAACACAGCGATTGTGTAGCTGATGTCTGCGAGCGCATACAGCAGGATCGATGCGCCTGCTTTCAGGTACGCCAGGGCGTTGTTTCCCGAGAAGAAGCTGACGTTGACGGCCACCCAGACACTCCATGTCGTCAGGCCGTAGACAAATAGGAGCGGGAAGAAGGAGAGGGCTGAGCAGCAGACGCGCTCGACTTTGCGTGCCCAGCTCCTGCGCCGGCGATGGAATGGTGGGCTCATAGGTGGAGTATCGGAGGCGAGGGTTGCCATGTTGTCGAATGTGAGGAGAGGCATGTGTTGTCAATTAATAATAGTACATGATCGTCAAGGCAGCCGGGTGATGGGCTAGGAGTTGTTTGCGTTGGGTAATGTCGTAATTTGGAAATATTGATAATGCCACTCCTCGTGAATAAAAGCTCCAGATGGTGATGAGTTGTTCGGTGGTCGTTCGCCAAACGGCTACTTGTAACCAACAAGGATGAGATTCCCAGTTGCTGGCCCTACGTATAGAGTCGCGTTCGCTGTGGCGCAGGCTGAGCGATTCGTGGCTGACATCCGACGACGCTTGAGCCACACAGCGCAACCGCAAAGCTCGCTCATACATCGACAAGGTCGCCGACTACCAATTGCTTCACTACACCGCCCATATCACCACCTACACTCTCACACATTCGACGAAGAGACTATTTTACTCTTCCTACCCACACTTACGCGCCCACAACACCGCGACCATGACCTCCACAATCGGCATCCCCATCAAGCTCCTCAACGAGTCCACCGTAAGTCCCCTTGCAAACCGCCTCGCAGGCCTGCCTTGTGCTTACAAGACTTGTCGCAGCTGACTCGCCATGCTATAGGGTCACCAAGTCACCGTTGAAATCACTTCTGGCCAGACATACCGCGGAAAGCTCATTGAAGGTGCGCTTCTTCCTTCGGCAGGACGTTTTGCGATCATGCGCGCGAAAGAGACTGGCACTAACATTATGCGCAGCCGAGGACAACATGAACGTACAAATGGAAAACATCAACGTCACCCAGCGCGACGGCAGAGTCACCCACCTGGACCGCGTATACATCCGTGGCTCGCACGTGCGCCTATTTATTGTTCCCGATATGCTGAGGTAAGAAGAGAAATGCTGCTAGAATCACGGACGTCTGCTGACAATTTTTCTACAGGAACGCGCCCATGTTCAGATCTCGCGGCACTCGTGGTCGCGGTGTCGGTCTCGCCAGAGGTCGTGCCACTGTCAACCGCGCCCGTGGCCAGCGCGGCGCTCCCAGATAAGCTGGAGAGAAAGGCTCGTGAGCACGGCATCACGAAAATATCCCAGAGCGATTTGCGACTGGAACGCGAAACGCAAGCCCAGAGCATGCGAGGGAGGAGATGCGAACGCGCACAACAAAAGTCCTGGATCGAGCGCTGGCTTTCGACCACGACCTGGTTCTATGGCGAAAAAACGAGAGACGCGAGGCGCCTGGCGTTTTCTTGGAGACAGGACGAACCCAAAAGATCGATGCTGTCACAAATGCAGCATACATGGAGAGGCACCAAATGTGGACTTCATAAGCTTCGCGGTACTCTGCAGTTTATCTCGCTAGTCTGCGAACCATAGACGACCAATATGCGAAAACAATGATTAATGGCAGTCCTCTTGACCTTCTGTAATCTATGTGGTGCTTCCTAGACCGCTGTTTCTTAGGCAATTGCCTCAATGAAGTGAAGCGGACATTGCAGAAACTACGCGATTTTGCTCAGCCATTGGGAGATATTCATATGCTTCTGCGCCGGTACTGCGTTTCGCCTGTCTATAGTCCTACGTTCGTACAGTAATCAAAGATTCCATAAAATATCATCCTACGTAGTACGATCAAACCGCTTCGTAAACCCCTCCACAAATCTCTCCAACACCCCGCAGTGCTCCACAAGCCCTCAATTCACTTCAACAACCCTCCCACCTCTCTCCCACCCACTCCCAAACAATGTAGCCAACCAACCAATCTCACAACAATGGACATCAAACACTCCCGCCGCCTCCTCCTCCTCGGCGCCCCCGCCTGCGGCTCCCTAGACCTCACCCACGCCCTCACCGGCTCAGCCCCCAGCCCAGACGCTTCAGGCTCCTGCGCCGGCCTGACCCACGAATGGGATGTCCGAACCGCATACTACAAAGCCACCGTGCCGATGTGGATAGACGAGATTCCGAATGTGGACGAGTGGAAAGGGGAGTTTATGAAAGAGGAAGCGGGCGAGGTTGTTAGGGCTGTTGGGGGTTGGGTATTTGTTTTCCGGTTGCCGGGCACGTCTAGTTCTGGTGAGGACGCGGAGGTTGAGAAGACGATGGGTGCGCTGCAGGAGGTTCTGGAGGCGCATGCGGGTTATGGGGCGGAGAGCGTGTTGCTTGCTGTGGGGATGCCGAGTACTAGTGGGTCTGGGACTGGAAGTGCGCTGGCGAAAGAGAAGAGAGAGGAGTGGGACGATGTTGCGATGCAGTATGGGTTTGAGTTTGTGGAGTTTGGAGCGCAGGGCGTGAATGAGTTTGGGGAGAAGCAGGGTGTTGAGAGGGTGAGGGAGGCGCTGGAGGCGAATGAGTGGGCGGATGAAGAAGGCGGTGGTGGTGAGGATGATTTGGGGCTGGATCTTGATGGTGATGAGGGCGAGTTTGGCGATTTTGGGTTTGGGAGGGAAGAGGCGGAGATGACGGCGGAGCTGTTTGGGTTGAAGGCTTCGCTGTTGGGCGACGGGGAGGAGGACGAGGATGGGTATGGAGATGCTCTCGGGGATACGGAGCAGAAGAACCAGGTCGACGATCTGGATAAGACGATGAGCAAGCTTATGGCCGTCCGAGAGCAGAGCGCTGATCTGCCAGAGGCACAGCGGAAGAGGATGGCTGCGAAGGCTGTGAGAGAGCTGATGGGCGATGGCTCTGGCATATGAGAGCCATGATATGAGCTATTCACGACTTCCCAGTGCTCAGTCGCCAGCGAGTCACCATATCAGTGACCATGTACATGAGGGGCATGATCTGGGTTGAGAATTGTGGTACGACGTCGAACTTTGCGCCTAATATTGGGCAGGCACTACATCTCAGCCGTTTGCATTCAATGAACACCGGCGGTCGACCAGCACCCGCATATGCTGTCTGTTGGGTTTTGCGATGGTACAAGATGGTCCAAATTACTGCCCACATATCCAACTTCGCTGCGTACAAAGCTCACAAGAAGTGAAAGACTGTCCTTTGCCCAGGGCAGCTACGAATTGAAGACCCGGAACTCGACATATCTACGACAACAAGCGGTATGTTCTTAGAGTCCTTGTTGTTATACATACTTGGCTCCTAGCACGCAACACGACTGACAACCCTGCAGAAGGCACCGCCTCCCGAACCGAGCTCTCATTGTCGGAGTCGCTGTATAGCTTGATAGCTTGAGAACTTGAGACTTGACTTCACTTGAGCCAACAATGTGGAACTGTCTTGTTTCAACATTGTTCCAATCATCCCACCACCCTTTGTTCAATACCTCGCTGTGAAGTGAATATCGTGCACTTCGCGTGTAGATTCTGAGCGTCGCTTCAGACCCGTGACGCATTCACGCACTCTTCACTTTTCACTTCACGACACGATGCGGTGGCTGGGGCGGGACAAGGTAGGTTCACCATTGCGACACATTGCTATTGTCCTCAGTAGGTACTTGTACCACTCTCAATTCGAGCATTTGTCCTGTTGTCCTCCAGACTCGACACCCACAACGTCGTAAGCGTGAGGACACTGAGGACATAACGAGAACTCTACATTTTCCACTGACCGTCGCTTTTCATCTTCAACCCTGCCTCTGCGTTTCACTCCTTTAACACGCTTCACTACCCTCTCACCGGAAAACACCAGATCAAGTCACCAACGCCGAAGATACTTGCCGAAGATACCCTCGCAATCATGTCCGGCTTCAGACTCGCTCTCCCTCCGCAGCTCCCTACGGCTCGCGCAGCTACAAACAGCACCGTTGCAACAAGCAGTAATGGCCAAGCGCACCCCGACAGATTCCCCTGCATCGAATGCTCCTCGCATTTCGTCAACGCCGCCGGCCGCGCCACACACATGCGCACCGCCCACACCATCGAAGACGGCTTCCTCTGCCACGAATGCGTGAGCTCCTGCTGCGACCAAGCGCAATACACTCGCCACGTGGACGACCACTTCCGCTCTCGCTTCAGCCCGGCCCAGAGGACCTGTCCCAGCCTTAGGTGCGACTACCAGAGCAGCTCGACGGATGTGCTGGACCGCCACCGCAGAGACGACCACCTCTGCGACGGCTCACATCAGGCGCAGTGCCCTCAGTGTGCGTATCGCAACGAGTCGAGCGTGGGCGTTTCGGTGCATGTGCTGCATGTGCACTCAAAAGAAGGAGCGGCGAAACACAAGAAAGCACTTCAGCTGAAGCGCGGGAGGGAGCTTGAGGCCAAGAGAGCTGCTCGCGCAGCGAAAAAGTCTCGTGTCGAGGAGAGGAGAGCTGCTGCCAACGCTTCCAGCAGTGACGCGGTCTCCTCGCCCGCTGAGACAGCCCAGGAAAGCGAGGCCAGTTCTCCCGCCGCCGCCGCTGCTTCCAGAAAGCGGTCTCGCGCAGACTCGCCGCGGATGACTGCAGAGGAACAAAGGCAGCGAGATCTTGAGGCGCCGAACTCGAATGCTTTCTTGGAGAGTCAGATGGCGGTGTATGACGCGATGACAGAAGATGAGCGCAAGGAATCCATGTTGACGCATGGTGACCGCAAGAGGCTCAAGAAGGCCAGGGCGAGGGGGGCGGGCTCGTCGTAGTGGTTCGCTGGAAGCTTGTTTCTTTGGTGTGATGTGACGGGGTTTGGGTTGGGATGAGGGTAGCTGTGTTGCGGTCGGTGAGACTGCTTGGGTCTTTCGATGGCGTAGTCGGATTAGGACTGGACTGGGGTTGACGATGTGTGCGCAGCGCTGATGTGAGGCAGAGTGACTGTTCTCCACAAGTCTCTCGGTGGACTTGGTACGACGGACTGGGGACATGGCTGTTTGAAACAAAGAATGACATGAGAGCCCCGTTATGAAAGACACACAAAGGGCTTTAAGCATATACATAACGATACCATAGCATCAACTCACCAAACATGTGCATACTTTAGGTTTCATTACAACTCAATTACTTCGTATAAACATCGATCGTGAATACTACTTCCGTTTTCCCGAGCAATAGCTTCTCATCTCATTCTCACGCACCATTACTGCAGTCCTACTACTCCTCTCTGAGGTATGTGCCATTTCGTTCTAGTTGATTCAACACCCTTACATGTTCGCAAGAATGGCTGCGCCACCGAACAAAGCAGCGGCACCAATGGCACCAGTCTGGATGGGAGCGGCGAAAGCAGAAGAGCTGCTGCTGGAGGCCTCAGGGTTGCCGGCAGAGTTGTCACCAACAGAACCGGAGTTCTCAGGGAAGCCGGAAGCGACAGCGTTGTTAGTGGAGGTCAGAGCCTCGTTGGTGGAAGTGGGCGAGGGGACGTTGGAAGTGTAGGGGACGTCGCTGCCGGATGAAGCGCCGGGGAAAGCGACGAAGGGCTCGTCGTCGGACTCGGTGCCGTTGGCGGTGGCGTTGTTGTCGGGCGAGAGGACGCTGTCGAGGACGTGCAGGACGCCGTTGGCGATCAGGACGTCTGCTACGATGACACGGGCGCGGTTCACGAAGACTTCGCCGTCGATGATGGTGATGGTCACATTGCCGCCGCCGAGAGTGGGGACGGTGCCGTTGGCCAGCGTGCTGCTGTATGCCACGGTGCCGTTGATGACGTGGTATTGCAGGATGGAAGCGGCCTGCTCTGCAGTGAGGTTGCCCAGGGCAGAGCTGATGTCCTCGAACGCTCCATTGTTGGGGGCGAAAATGGTCAAATCGGGTGTCGTGTTGACAGCTTCAGTGAGGTTTGTGGCGTTGACTGCACCAAGGAAAGCACTCAGGCCGGCTTCCTGGGCAATGACGCTGACGTTCGGTGGGATAGTGAGGAGGCCGTCAATGACATGAATTACTCCACCGTCGAATGCAATGTCCTTCGGATCGTCAGCTTCATGTCACATTCAGAATGAGTGATATCGACTTACAGCTTCAGTGACAGTCACATTGTTCTTGAATCCCGAGATAGCAGTGACCTCATCGTCCTCAACACGGACTTCAAGGACTTGGCCGCCGGTGACATTGGCGTAGGCAGTGTCGTTGAGGAGAGTTGCAGGGAAAGCCGGAGTCTCGGTGATGCTGGACGAGTTGAAAACGCCAACCAAGACGTGGTAGTTGAGCAAAGCCTGGATCAGGCCCTCTTGTCCGCCGGAGCTCAAGATGCCAGAGCTGTTCAATGCTCCAATGGCATCGTTGGAAGGAGCCAGAAGTGTGATGTTCTGTGCACCACCGAGCGCGTTGGCAATGTCCGGACTGGCTTGCAACAAGGTGACCAGTGCTGACAGATTCTCGTTGCCGGCTAGGACGGTCGTAAGGTTACCGGCAGTGCTGTTGGCTTCCTGAGCTCGGGCGGTAACTACTGCCAACGCGGCTCCCAAGAACTGTTTGTACTGCATGATGTCTAATAATCAAGACTGCTTAACGATTGTTTCGAGTAGCTGTCTGTAGGAAATTGAGAGGTGAATGACGAGAAACAACTTTCTTCCAAGCAGCAGGACGAGGAGGGGTATATGAGGATTCCGCCATCGAGGCTGTATCTCTTGACATACGCACTAGACTTTGACAACAAGCAAAACAGCCCTGAGCGGCAACGTGCAGTCGACCAATGGCTTCCACCGCCAATGTTACTACCAATGGCATAGCGTCAAGCCGCATGTGTACCACGGCATCGCGAGCCGGGGCACTCTAGCTCCAGGCATCAATTAACGTTTCGTTTCGGCCAAAATTTGCCGCATGGGCGATGTTACGAAGCGAGCTCGACGAGAGGAGGTAGGTGGCTCCGCGGGCTTGGACGAGTAGTGCATTTTCTCGATGCCCAACTCACACCGGGAGGGACGGCTCGATGAGAGATAGATTAATGCACATAGCCACCGCCATGTATATGTCGCGTCCAGCAGTATGCGTGTCGTGGACATCCCATGGTAATCGACCGCTGACGTCCAAAGGAAGCGGCTGCGCAGCGATCTCTGTCTGGAGTCGACCCCAGGATCGACAACGATCGCATGTGGGGAAATGCTAGCATCTTGGCACGAATGAGAGTTTGTCGACGGAACACACTTGCCTCGTTGTTCGATACTTGGCTGCACCTTTGTTGACGCGTCCGGGCTGAGGATGCGGCCAGTCCTGTGAAGGCGTTGTACATGTGATCACACGCCGCCGTATAGCCCTTCGTGCCAAGCGAGCCATATGGAGGGGACGATGTGTACCGTTGTACAGAAGTTGGTTCAAGCTGTCTCAGCTTGCTGTATAGCTGTGTTCCCTAGTCGAGCTTCCTGCTTTTCGAAGTCGACCGCGTGGCAGCTTACATGTCCTGGTTACTATACATGAATGTTTCTCGAAGCAGCCTCAAAACAATTGCATTGCTTCGCCCAGCTCGAAATTACGATGCATTCATTGATCGATGCCAAGAAAATATGTAAGAACAGCCAGTATCTACTAGTCCATATCTCGTTGTCTCGGCTAACCTTAGGGCTGCATTGGCGGAATCGAGCGAGGCATCACGCAAGGCATAAGGCTGGTGAGATCATTTCAATCATTCTGAGCTGTTTGACCGCAGCTCTCAGCCATCCTCTAAATTGAGGTTGAATATTGGTAGGAAGCTTTGCACCGTGCCATAGCTACCAATGTCGACCATTAGGGTGCGTTGCTCCGGATGCCCCGTAAGCGCGCCACTCTGTCAGTTGCAGACAAGGAACCCTATGCTGTAGAGCTCTTGAAACCGGATCTTACCAGACTTCTGTGCACGTGGGAACAATGAGGGGCACCCAGCATGGAGCAGTTTGCATCCCTAGCGCTCGAAAAGGCGTGATGATTGTCGGAATGGCGATTGAGCACAACGGATCAAGAGGCCTCCCTCGATACTGCAATGTGGGAATTGGTAATCTCGAGCATGCAGCTCACAAAAATGGATGACGTAGGAGGCACTGTTTGCATCTCTTCCCTCAAAATGCTTACACACAAGTTTAGGTGCAGACTCATGAGTCTGTCAAGTCTGGGTGGTATGCACCTCAATTGACTTAGACAGTCAGCCGAGCAGCCATTGATTGTCGGGGATCTGCCTACGAAAGTATCAGTATCAAGCCGATGGTCTTGGACTGTGATTTGCATCCAGTGTACTGACACTTATGTGAGGCGACCAGAGACAAGCAAAATTCTTGGTGATATCTGCCAGGTGAAGCTCAGAAGAAGTTTAGTAGTACATCTTCCCTTCCCAATCACACCAGCAGTCAAAGTCTGCTTTTCGAACCGACCATGTACTTTTCAGAGCACTTGTGATTGATGTTTCATACCAGTCTTATGTAAGCAACACCTCGTGTTAACTTATGATGCTTAGGGTTTAGGGTTAGAAATAGTACACGCTTGTCGATGCTGTAGTGATCCATAGATGTAACTTACATGTAGTTGGAAGATCGTAACTCTTGATTCCAAGTACCCATCCACGCCCTTCTCAGCTTTTCAGCACGGATGTGAGCAAAATATCGAGAGAAATACCGCATCGCTTGCGCGGTATTCGGAATTGTTGGTGGGGCGGTAAAAGATAGACGTTCGACCGCACTTGATACTTGCTATGACTTCTTTCATGTTCGTGTATGAGTGTGCGGATAAGTGTCGTCTGTAGATCTCAGACAACATGCAATAAGACACCGGGAAGATGACCTGATATGACCAAGGTAGTGATTAGATGCTGGAGAGTCTGCCACAAAACCATTGTAGTTGTCGTCGTTGTCATCGGACTACCCCATGCGGGCCGCTATCTACGCGCGCCCGCGTGCCTGACGACGTTCCGTGCCCTCTCGCATCACATGGCCTGGACCAGGTCAAGTTGCATCGCGAAGCAAGACCTGCCTACACTCGACTTTCAATACACGAATCTCACCTTCCTAATCACACTTCTGCACAACCCACTTCTCGACACGACCAGCGTCAAAGTCGCCCACCGCTCTCCACCCATAGCGGCGCACAGCTAGATCACCCACCTCGGCTACGACAGCCACCTCTACAATCAACAACACCAAAATGGCTTCTCGCAAAAAGATCTTGTTGAAGGTTCGCAGTCTGAAGCGCAAGAATGGGACCGGAAATACTGACGAGACTATCAGGTCATCATCCTCGGCGACAGCGGTGTCGGCAAGACCAGTTTGATGAACCAATACGTACGTCTTTCATCCCGAGCGGCGCATGCGATCGCATCCCCAGTACCGAAGCATACACTGACCATACGGCAAACAGGTCAACAAGAAGTTCAGCGCAAGCTACAAGGCCACCATCGGTGCCGACTTCCTCACCAAGGAAGTGCTCGTGGACGACCGCCTCGTGACCATGCAGCTCTGGGACACCGCCGGCCAGGAGCGCTTCCAGTCGCTCGGCGTGGCTTTCTACCGCGGCGCTGACTGCTGCGTGCTCGTCTACGATGTCAACAACTCCAAATCCTTCGACACTCTCGACTCATGGCGGGACGAGTTCCTGATCCAGGCCAGCCCGATGGACCCAGAGAGCTTCCCCTTCGTGGTGCTCGGCAACAAGGTCGATGTTGAGGACAGCAAGAGGATGATCAGCTCGAAGAGGGCGCAGGCGTTCTGCCAGGCCAAGGGCGGAATTCCATACTTTGAGACGAGCGCAAAGGAGGCTGTGAACGTCGAGCAGGCTTTCGAAGGTATGCACTATCGGAGCGAAGTTTCGATGTCGCATTATACAGGGATTGGAACTGACATTCGACACCACAGTTATTGCACGAAATGCGCTTGCGCAGGAAGAGTCGCAAGACTTCAACCCAGACTTCCCCGAGACGATACCCATCAACATGAACGACAGCAACGAGGGCTGCTCCTGCTAGTGCAAGCAGAATAATCTTGATTACCTTTCTTGGGGCGTCTATATCTTCTTCGAGCATACTATGGCGTTTTGATTAGCTGTCGTATAGAGGTTCCTGAGTCCTGAGCTGCAGCTGCTGGAGCTTGTGTTTTTGGGAGATCCCTCTGGTTGTAGAATACCATTGTATATACTTTTTTTCCTGGTTGTTTTCGGCTCGTCTTCGTTTCCGTAGGCCCGTGAATCAAACAAAATATGCCATGTACACGTGTAGCTCCATCTTTTCGCTGATCTAGGCTTGACAAAGCAGGATCACGGCATATCATCTTGCAGCGATATACGTTATACCGAGGGCCACGAAGACCGACATAAACTACCGGTTTATCGTATCTGCATCAAAAAGGTATAGTTCCTATCATATCGGCAGCACCTGTGGCGCCTGGCCGTAAGCCCCATGTCCGCCCGATAAGACGAAGGCTATCGTGCGCTGGCCGCGGGCCCGGGCTCTCTCTCACACGACTATCTCACATGCCGCCGCGTCACACGTCCTTGAACCAAGACCCGTCTCGACCACTCCCCTCCAGCTGCCCAGTCTACGCTGCCCATGCATTCCACGCAGGCACCGCCTCTACGCCTGGTCTGCTGTTATTTCTTCGCTGAGATTCCTCCCTAAGTTGCCTTTTACAAAACTGCCGGCGCAGGCACAACCTACAATCTTCAATATCCGAAAGCGTAATGGCGAGCCTGGAGCCGCCTATCCCTGCGAATGCGGCGCGTGTTGTTGAGATGCCGTTGGTGAATGTCGACCCGGCGGAAGAGCAAGGTTTCACAGGTTGGAAGGGGAAAGCTGGTGACTGGAACAAGTGGAGGCGCATTGTCGGCCTACTGCTCTTGTTCCTAACCGTCTTCCTCTGGACGGTGTCCAACTTCCTGGCTAGTGTAAGGCGTTCTATCATGGGTACCGCATACTTGAGTCTTACTGACTTTTGGTTTACATAGACGATCTTCGCAGACAACACGTTCAGCAAACCCTACTTTGTCACATACTTGAATACGGCGTTCTTCATCATCCCCCTGGTACCGATTCTGATAAAGAAGATCCGACAGGAGCCGGAGGAAATCGAGCGGTTTCGAGCGCAATGCCATGACAAACTACGACACAAATACTCGCCAGTGCGACCGCTGCTTGGAGATTCTCCTTATACCAAATATGCGCGCGACTCGACACACGACGAAGGTCTTGCTGGCTCAAGACAACTGCTCCTAGGAGATGATGAGAACGAGTCGGAAGGATTGGAGCGCATCAACACTCGTAGCACGGCATCTACCAGCTCGCAATTGTCTGTCCAGGAGACAGCACGACTGAGTTTGGAGTTCTGCTTCCTCTGGTTTGCGGCAAACTACTTTGTATCTGCATGCCTGGAGTACACCACCGTCGCCTCCAGCACGATCCTCACGAGCACTAGTTCAGTGTTCACGCTCCTCTTCGGCGCAATATTCAGAGTGGAGCGCTTCACTGTCAAGAAGCTCATCGCCGTGCTTGTCTCCCTAGCTGGCATTGCGCTCATCAGCTCCATTGATCTAAGCGGCCGCGACAACGACGCCGACCATCGTGGAGGTTTCCCGGAGAAGACCTCGTGGGAACTGGCTATTGGCGATGGCCTCGCATTCATGAGCGCGGTCATGTACGGTATCTACGCCGTGTTCATGAAGTCACGCATCGGCGACGAGTCGCGGGTCAACATGCCGCTTTTCTTCGGCTTAGTTGGTTTGGCAAATGTGGTGCTGCTCTGGCCTGGCTTCTTCATCTTGCACTTCACCGGCGTCGAGACCTTTGAGCTCCCACCCGGAGGACGGGTGACCATTATCATCATCGCCAACTCGCTTTCAAGCCTCGTTAGCGATATTGCATGGGCATACGCTGTGCTACTGACCAGTCCTATCGTCGTTACAGTCGGGCTGAGCATGACGATACCGCTGTCTTTGATCGGCCAGATGGTTCTAAACGACCAGAGGGCTAGTCCCTTATACTGGGTTGGTGCTGTGGCTGTGGTGCTGTCTTTCATCTTTGTTAGTGAAGAGGAGAAGCATGAGGAGGAGGAAGCTTTGGCGCCTATTGTTGATGAAGAGAGACTTGCCGAGCCAGGCCGCACTTGATGTGCTATCAATGTGCTGCATGAGCTGGCTCTCTGCGGCATGATGACGATGACTATATCTAGAATGTAGGATATCCACGGCGTTATGATGAATCACCGCGTGCATTCTTGATTCTACGTTCACTGCTGCGAGCTTGATCCAGTGGGTTCTATATGCATTGCATATCGTGTTTCCCTAACATGAGCATATATACATCTTACCATGGCTTGTTGTATATCGACTCACTACTGCACAAATCTGCGCCGAAGAATCCAACAATCGTTGCATTCCTACAGCATGGACTCCCCAATACCAGCAGCCATCAACACACAACCGAAGCAACACATCCTCAAACCCTCCCCCTCGCCACCATCTCCACGACGATCAACCGCCCACAATCCACATCCAGGCCTCAGAACTCCTTCACCGCCGAGTGACACCGAGCACAAACATGAAGATCTCGAAGCGGATTCTTTCCCACAAATGATACACCCATGGGCATGCGTGTGTAGTAAATCCCTTCCATTGCCTCGTACCAATCTCCCCGACGTTGACTGATGCATGGTTTCTCTGAATTGCGCAGCACGTTTGCCACGTCCCGGTCGAAAATACGTTCGAATGCTGGAATTGTGGACATTATACTTGTGGGGATTGCTTGCTGGGGGAGAAAATGAGGGTTTCCTTGGCAAGGCGTGGTGGTGGATCTGATGACGGCGGTGAGGTGTGTGGTTTGGATTGCGGGCATGAGAGGGAGGTTGGTGGGAGGACGAGTGGGAGTAGTGGGGGAAAGGTATATGTAGAGGGGGAGAAGGAGGCATTGAAAGGTATGTTGGCACGGCTCGAGGGCCTGAGAGCGAGGGGAAGATGAGTATGTTTGGAGTGGTATGGGCAGATGTGTGTTGGTTGGAGAAAAGGGTGTTCAGACACGAGGCAATGATGGGATGTGAATATGCTTCGTGACTTCAGTGATCTTGCGTGGTTGGAAGGGTAGGGCATCGGCTGCAAACGACATGGGCAGTCTCGTTTAGCTCATGCAGAAAAGGCTTGCCTGAAGACGACCAGATCGACGACCGTTATTGAGCGGCAGATTGGAAGAACATATACATAAGAATCCAACAGTGTCAATATATATACAGCATGTTTCATGGCAGCAAAGCATCAACCAACCAAATCAAAACGTGACTTCAATTCATTGTTATCCACAGGCTTACCAAGCGCTCGGGACGCTGGACGGAATGTTTGGAAAGCCGATCAGCGGAGGCCGCAATCGCCGCAAGTGACGTCCAGCATAACTTAGCCCTACTACCACTTGAGACGTCCGGCGAGCTTCTCGCATAGAACGAGCCGAGCAGCGTGCTGTGCTGCCCAAGTTGCCGCCTAGTCGTATTCGACATTGAACAACTTCATTTCTGCGTTTTCGTACTATCTTGTCCTTTCTTGACCGCCCTGAGCTGTACTCCTCCCTCTCCCTCACAACCCAGGCCATTCCACAGCGCACCTCTCTCCCCAGCGCGGCCTCAACAAGCAGCAGCAGCATGAACAACGACTACTCCTCCGCCGCCCGCTCCCTGGCCCTCCCCATCGACGACGACGACTACGACCACAACCGCTACTCCTCCCAGTCCCGCCGCTCCAACTCCTCTCCCTCATGGCGCCGCCGCTCCAACTCCGAGCCCGGCTCACAACAACCGCCCAGCGCAACAACCCGCTGGCTCCGCAGCGCAAACCGTACCTCAAATAAATTGCAGCGCGCCTTTCTGCGCCTCACGCCCTTACAACAAGCCGGCCTCGTCGGCCTCAATATCGTCCTCCTTGTCGGCGGGATCCTATTCATGGTCTACAACGAGCGCATCTTCGCCTACCTCAGCCCGGCCGCGAAGCGCTGGCGCGATACCCCCGGCGGATGGCTGGTGTTGTGGTTCTTGACGTTCTTCGTGTCTTTCCCGCCGATGATCGGGTACTCGACGTGCGTGACGGTCGCGGGGTTCGTGTACGGCATGAAGGGCTGGCTGATCATCGCGAGCGCGACGATCGTGGGTTCTACGGCGTCTTTCATCGTTAGCAGAACCGTGCTGCGCAAGTACGTGAGCCGGCTCGCGGAGCGCAACAAGCGGTTCGCGGCGCTGAGCCTGGTGCTCAAGCACGACGGGATCAAACTGCTGATCATGATCCGGCTGTGCCCGCTGCCGTACAGTTTCAGCAACGGCGCCATCAGCACGATCCCGACGGTGACGTGGCAGAATTTCATGCTGGCGACCGCGCTGGTGACGCCGAAGCTGCTGCTGCACATTTTCGTCGGGCGCCAGATCGGCTTGCTCGCGGAGGAAGGGAACAAGATGGACGCGAAGACGAAGATGATCAGCTACTTGAGCATTGCGATCGGCATGGCGGCGGGGATTGCTACGGGGTATTTCATTTATGTCAAGACGAAGGCGAGGGCGGATCAGCTTGAGACGGAGGAGGCTGCGGCGGCGGGGGGTGAGGAGGGAAGGAGGAGGATGTCGGATGCCGGCCCTGATTATATGGATGATCCCGATGTGAGCGATGCGGCGCTGAGGAGGGATGTGGATGATATGTCGCTGCATACGACGTATGCGGATGATGAGAGGAACAGGGCGTATTCGGACGATTACACGGACGACGAGGACGCGAGGGAGAGGGATGTCTTTGACGATGGTGACGGTAGTGTCACGGGCGATGAGGACGAGGGACGGAGAAAGGGTGGTCTGTAGGGTTGGTTTGGTTGACTGGATTGGATTGATGAATCAATTGGGTACCTATAGAAGCCATAGAGACACACAAGATAGACGGGGAGAAGTCATGACTTCTTGTTCTATTGTATATATGTATGAGCCTATGAGACAGATTTATGATTCTCGTCGATTTGATGAGGGATAAGTTTTTTTATTTTTATTGGTTCTTGTTTTATGTCCACGGAGTGTGTACT